>Ga0209415_10003935_pt1 | contig 27476 bp, 33 predicted proteins | sample PeaSoiSIISIP2007_FD_187696 | JGI IMG/M metagenome (GOLD analysis project Ga0209415, IMG submission 187696) | Peat soil microbial communities from Weissenstadt, Germany - SII-SIP-2007 (SPAdes) (version 2) | ecosystem: Environmental > Terrestrial > Soil > Wetlands > Peat | place: Germany... | reverse complement strand
GTGGTGCGTCGGGTGGTGCGGTGCGCTTGACGCCACGGCCCCCGTGCGCTACTCCTCGCGCATGGTGACTGAGGCGCGGGCTCGGGAGATTGCGGATCGCTCCGGGACGCGGCTGCTGATTGCGACCCCCGTACGAGCGAGCGATCCCATGTGCGCGCAGGTGTCGCTGGGCTACGCGGAGGCGGTCCGTGCCGCCTCTCACCTCTTCGGCGGGATCGACGTCTACGTTGCCTATGGGGTCGACTGCGTGCGAGCGCGGAATCGCGTCGTAGCCAAGGCGCTACGCGAGCACGACTTCACGCACCTGCTCTGGTGGGACGACGATCAATGGCCCGCGGACGTCACCGTGATTCAGCGGCTCATTGACAAGCGCCGCGATTTCATCAGCCTGCCCTACACCAACAAAAAGGAACCGGTGCGCTGGGTGCTCAGGGCCGAGCAATTGATGCCGACCGACGATCCAGAAGTGTCGTCCGTGCTAGGCGTCGGGCTGGGTTTCGCACTCTGCACACGCTCGATGCTCGAGCGCGTGAGCACGGCGAAGGGCGTCATCAGCTACACCGATGGGCCATCGTCGGAGCGCATCCCGAACATCTGCGGCATGCTCTACGAGCAGCTCGGCGACTCGATACTCCTCACAAGCGAGGACTATTCACTGTGCCGACGCTGGCGCGAGCTCGGCGGGACCGTCGACATCTACCAGGGTAAGGGCAATCTCATGCTCCATGCGGGCGCGAAGGCGTGGTCGGGCCGTGACATCCCTGGCACGACGCGGGTGATGCCGTGAGCGGCGCGTGGTGGGGCGCGGGCGGGACATTGCAGTGTCTGCGCGGTCGAGTGGTGATCCGCCCGGAGAAGCCCGGGGCCCACTCACTCGTGATCGATCCCTACGTGCATCTCGGCGACGGCGAGTACCGCGAGTACTCGGAGCGCACGCACCGCGGGACCGTGGTGGCGCTCGGGCCCCCGGTGCTGACGTCGCAGGGCCACGAGATCGCGCACGGGTTCAAGGTGGGCGACGTGGTTCAATTTCACTACGAGGCGACGGAGGCGGGCTCGCGCCTTCGCTGGCCCGACGGCGAGACGTGCGTGGTGCGCGCGCAGCGCGAGATCGACGCCGTCATTGAGGATGGGCCGCTCGTGCAGCCGCGCGGCGACGTCACGCGTCCGTGGCTCGCGGCGGGGGCGGACATGCAGTAGCCTAAGCTCGTGTCGTTCGAATCGCTGCCCCTTCTCGATCTCATCCCCACCCTATCGCCGGAGCTGAGGTCACCTACACATCTCCGCGAGTGGTGCAGCCTGATCGAGCGTGGGCTTGACGAGCCAGTGCGCGGGCTATGCGCCTGCCCCATTCGCCACTACAAGACCGTCACGACGCTCCACGGGATCGTGTGGATGCTGTTGCGTCGCCCGACGCTGCGCGTGATCCTCTTCACGCACTCGCATCAGCGCGCGCAGGTGCTCGGCAAGGATCTTCGTCGTCTAGCGCGCGGCGCAGGGATCGGACCGTCGAAGGGCTACGACACGATCGACGACTGGCGAAACGAGGCCGGCGGCGGCGTCGTCGTGATGTCCGCGGACCAATCCAAACTCGGCTACGACTGCGGCGCCCTCTTCTTTGACGACCCGCTCGACGAGATGGGATGGGACGATCCGCGTGTTCGCGAGCAGGTCGACCACGCGATCGCCCACTACACGGCGCGCTGCCAGACCGGAGGCGTTGCCGGGCCCGTGTTGGGCGTGGGCTCACGCGGCCACCCTGACGATCCGATCGGCCGTCGTCTAGCGCGTCAGGCCGTCACGTGGACGTATGTGAAATATCCGGCGATCCTCGACGAAGGACAGCCGACCGAGCGGGCGTTCGCGCCCGCAGTCTGGAGTCTCGAGGCGCTCAGACAGATGCGCGCTGAGTGGAAGGAGAGCGACCCCGCAGAGCGCATGTGGCACGCGCAGCTGATGGGCGATCCGCAGCCCGAGGGCTCCGATCTCTTCGGGTCGCCGACGCGTTACGAGAGTTTCCCGCAAGGCGGCTATCGCATCGCGTACGGCGTCGACTTCGCATACACAGATGCGCCGGGCTCGGACTACTTCGCCGCCGTCGCGGCCCGCGTCTACGGCCGCAAGGTCTATCTGCTCGACGTGCGTCGCTGCAAGCTCGACGCCGTGCAGCTCGAAGACACCTGCCGTGTGCTCCTCGCCGAGCACGGCCGCGCGCCGCTGTGGAGCTACCAGGCCGGCCCGGAGGTCGGGCTATCGCGCCTCCTCCTGCAGCGGGGGATCCCGGTCGGGATCATGCCGGCTCGATACAACAAGCTCGTCCGCGCGCAGAAGACGATCCGGCGGTGGAACGACGGCGAAGTCCTCGTCCCGTCGTCGGCGCCGTGGGCCTCCGCGTTTCTGCACCGCGTCAGCCTGTTTCGCGGCCACGAGCGCGATCGGGACGACGAAGTGGACGCGCTCGTATCGATGGTCGATGCCGTGCTGGGCGGTGGCGGGCTCGCGCCGCAGATCGGCCTCGGCGGCGGACGAGGGCGACCCTACCAAGGAATGCTCGGGTGACACACCCTGACACACTTGGTTGACGCGCGGCGTTAGTTTCGCCATGCTTCTCATGCGCCGCCGCCAATCGGCCCGCGCAGGAGATCCAAATGGCCAAGCATGACGAGGTTGTCCCCGTAGCCCCAACCGTTGCTGAATTAGGCGCAGCAATCGCTCTGCTGGCCGCCTCGCAGGCATCGCTCGCCGAGAGCATGCGCGCACTGGCGTCCGCACCACGCGGGCTCTCGCTCGCCGACGTCGAGGCGCACCAGATGAAGCTGCTCGCGACCCCGCACGACGAGATCATGCGAAAGGATCTCGACAAGCAGCGCGGACGTGACCGCCCGCCGCCGCCGGAGTTCCTCGTCCCGTGCAAGTCCCCGCTGACCGGCGCGACGTTCACCGCTCGATGCGTCGTGAGTCGCACCTACCCGGAAGGCTCCGTGGTCGAGATGCTCGACTACGCCTACCCTGACGGCATCGAAGTGCCGAAGGCGCGCGGCGGCCTCTACCCGTATCCGGAGGATTCGATGTACGAGGACCCGGCGAAGGGCCACCCGCCGGGCACCAAGTCGGGCAAGTTCAACGTCTGGTTGCACGCGAATTTCTACCAGAGCGACGCCCGCGCGATGCTGCCCGGCGGGGAGCACCTCCGCGTGCCGACCTCCGGGCTCGTCAACTGGCGCACGGACATCGATCGCGTGAGCGTCGAGAAGGATTCGATCGTCGTCACACCGGCGCAGCTCGCGGCGATCGGCATCACGCCCGACCAACTCCGCGAGGCAATCGCGCAGGCGCCAGCCGTCCACCCGACACCCAAGGCCGCGGAGTGAACCACGGGATCCTCGACCAGAAGGCGCCGGCCCCCGGGCAATCCTTGCCGCGGGCGGGCGCCTCTCTGACGTACGAGGAGGCGCAGGCGCTGGCCGATCAGCAGGTCTCCGGCTTCGCCGCGCCGGTCGCCCGCGATCCCGCGTTCGGGCCGCCAGGTGACCCGCTCACGTTGCCGAACACGAAGCCGCACGCCGAGGTCGTGCTGCGAACGATCCCGCTCGTCACCATTCAGAACGCATGGGCGGTCGACGAGGCGAGGGCGGCGCTCGCGCAGCACATGATGGGCAGGTTCGAAAGATCGGCGCAGCTCTGCGATTCGATCCTCGGAGACGATCGCGTCATGGCGACGCTCGGCAGCCGGCGGGCGGGCCTCTTCGGCCGGGACATCCGCTTCCGACCCGCGAACGACTCCTCAGCCGCCAGGGAGACGTGCGACGCGTGGATCGCGCACTGGCCGCAGTTCGCGGGCGACTCGTCTCTTGGACTGATGTCCGATTACGAGGTCGTGATGGGCTGGGCGGACGCGCAGCTCGTGTGGGACACCGCTCAGCCCGTGTGGAAGCCGTACATGCGGCACTGGCACCCGCGCTACGAATATTTCAACTGGGGCGTTCGCCGCATGGTCGCGCTCTCGCAAGACGGCTCGCTCAACGTGACGCCGGGTGACGGCAAATGGGTGCATCACTCACGGTTCGGCCTTGAGCGCTGCTGGATCCGAGGCGCGATCCGCGCGGTCTCGGAGCCCTTCCTCGGTCGCCACTGGGCGAGGCGAGACTGGCTACGGTGGAGCGAACTGCATGGGCTGCCTACCGTGCTCGCCGAAACGCCGATGGCGGCCCACCCGGGCGAGCGCTCGACGTTCGTGAACCAAGTCGCGAACCGCGGCAGCGAGTCGGTTGTGCTCATCGGCAAGGGCGTGGACGAGCACAACTCGTACGGGCTGAAGCTCATGGAGGCCGAAACGCTCGGGTGGGAGGGGTTCGCCGGGCTGATCGATCACTGCGACATGGCGATCGTTCTAGCGCTGCTGTTTCAGAACCTCACGACTGAGGTCAAGGGCGGAAGCTTTGCCGCGACGACCGCGCATATGGACATCCGGGATAGCGGTATCCAGGACGACAACGCCGCTTGGCGCTCGACCCTGCACGATCAGGTCGCGCGCCCGTTCGCCCTCTTCAACTTCGGCGACGCCGCCCTAGCGCCATGGACCGAGTGGGATGTTGCGAGTCGAGCGCAGTACGCCGCGAACGCGGCGCAGTTCAAGGAGTTCGGCAACGCGTTTATGGGCCTCGCTCGCGCCGGGATCCAGTTCGTCGACGTCGAGCAGGTGCGTCGCTGGGCTGCGGTCCGTTTCGGACTCGACGGCCTCCCCGATTTCAAGATCGGAAAGCCATCGTCGGTCGGCTCACATGATGGAGGGCTTGGGCAATGAGGCGCTACGCACTACGAGCGGGTGAGCCGCTCGCCATCGACTCGGGCGCGATCCGACACGACGCCGATGGGCTCTACCTCGTGATGGGTGACGATGTACCCGAGAACGAATCGCGCGGAACGGTCACGATCGTCACCGTTCGTGGCGCGCTCTCGCAGTTCAAGGGCGACGGCGGAGATAGCTACGAGGGCCTTACCGAACGGGTGGGCGAGGCGTTCGGCGCGGACCCGAAACCCGAGAAGGTGCTGCTGTCGATCACAAGCCCGGGTGGCGTCGTCGCGGGCCTGAACGAGTGCGTTGGCAAGCTTCGCGCTATGAGCACGGCGGCGGGCATCCCGTTGGTCGCATGGGTGCCGTCGCTCGCAGCGTCAGCCGCGTTCGCGCTGTGCTGCGCATGCGAGGAACGGCTCGCGCACGAGTCGGCCGTCGTCGGTAGTTGCGGCGTTATCTCGACCATGGTGAGCGTGACGGACGCCGACCGGAAGCAGGGCCTGCAGTTCAGGTTGATCACATCGGGCAAGCGCAAGGCGGACGGGCACCTCCACGGCCCCATCACCGACGCGGCTGAGTCGGCTGAGCGTGACCGCAACAACGAGTTAGCGCAGCAGTTCTTCGCGCTGGCATCGAAGGCGACGGGGCTGTCGCCGCGCCGGCTGCAGTCGTACGAAGCCGCGATCTTCCTCGGACGCCGCGCGGTGACGGCGGGTCTCATCGACAACGTGAGCACGCTCGACGAGGTACTGCTCGGGATGGGCGCCACCGTCATCGAGGGCGCCGCCCCCGCACCCAATGGGGGCAACGTGACCGACCGTCGAGCGAAAAACGACGACGCATCGCGAAAAGTCCTTGACGCTGCCCAACGCGGCGCGTCACCATCAGTGGCACAACCTGGCACAACCGAGGCGCCGATGTCCGTGAAGCTCGAAGCCGTGATCAAGCAGACACTCGCCGCGATCGGCACCGAGGCCGATCCGCGAAAAAAGGTCCACCTCCAGGGCAAACTGGCGTCGCTGTACGTGGCGCAGGCGGCGATGGACGGTGACGAGGATGCGCCCAGCTCCTCGAAGCCGGCGTCCTCGAAGCCCGACTCGGATGACGAGTCGGCCGCCGCAAAACATGCCGCGCGCGCCAAGAAGATGGCGGCGAAGTCGGAGGCGATGAAGCACCGCGCCAAAGCCGCCGAGCTGAAGTCGAAGGCGGCCGAGTCCGAAGAGGAAGCGAAGCGCTGCGAGGAAGAGGCGTCCGGCGGGGAGGACGACGAGGAGGAGAAGGCCAAGGCTTCCGCCGCAGCCATCGCGGCTCAGGGCACGATCAGCGGCGGCCTGTCTGAGGGCGCACTCGCGGCCCTGACGGAGAAAGCGGCTGCGTACGATCGGCTCGCGCCCCGGCTCGCCTCGCTCGAGTCGGTGCAGACGAAGGCCACGCAGAACGCCCTCGTGCAAGAGGCGGTCGCCAGGCGATGCATCACGCGCCATCAGGCGAAGCAGCTCGAGTCGAAGCCGCTCGCCTTCGTGCAGGACTATCTCTCGATGCACAAGACCGCGCTCGTCAACATCGACGAGAGCGCGCTCGCGACACCAGATCAGACCCCCGCCGCCGATCTTCCCGCCGCCGTGCGGAGCGTGGTCGAGCAGGCCGTCGCCGCAAAGGGTCTGACCGGCGAAGAGGCCGACAAGTTTCGCGAGCGTAGTTACGCCGCGCACCGCAAGGCGCTGACCAACGGCGCAGGAGTTCACTGATGGGCCTCAGCGCAGACATTCCGATCTATTTCTACGGCACGCCGGGGCCGCAGCATCAGCCGATCGAGTACCCGATCGGCTACGGTGCGTCGGGCCAGACGCTCTACCGAGGCTCGTTTGCCGCCGTGAGCGGCGGGACGACCGTCACACAGGGCTATCTCAAAAACATCGCGACCCCCGCCGCGACGGATAAGGTCGTCGGCCTCATCGACGACTACGGTCCGAGCTGCGGCCAGGCGAATACCGGGCCCGGACTCGGCGGCTCCGTCCTGAACACCGCGGACGGGTCGCTGACGGCAAACGTCCGAACGGGGACCTTCCTGCTCGCGACGGGCGGCACCTCCGGCGACACCAGCATCACGATCACCCAGCTCCAGACCACGCTGTACGCGGTCGACGAATCGCACGTCGCCGCCGGATCCGGCGCGGGGGCAACGCGTCCGGCCTGCGGTCTGCTCGTGCAGGTCCCGTCAGTCGACGCCTCGATCCCAACGGGAATGGTCGCAGTCGACGTCGGCACGGCAACCGGCCCATGGGGCGGAGTCTAAGATGATCACACCGGCAAATTGGCAGCCCTTCATCATCCAGGCCGACACGTCCGTCCGCGAGGCATGGTCCGCCGCGCCGGTCGAGTACGCCGAGTACACGACCGAGAAGACGCTGGGCAAGGCGTCGCAGTGGATCGATGGCTGGATCGGTCGCATGCCGACTCCGCGCCTCTGGTCCGGCCCGCGGCTGATCCGCGAGGCGAACCCGCAGACGTTCACCGCTACGCCGGAGCCCTTCGAGTTGAGCTACGGGCTCGACAAGTTCCGCTACGACGACGACGGTTACGGCGTCTTCTACCCACTGCTCGAGGACTGGGCGCTCCAGACCAAGCGGTTCCCCGCGCTCCAAATCCGCGACTTGCTCGAGGCGAGCGGCGCGTGGTCCTCGACGACGGTCCAGCAGGGGATGGACGGCTTATCGTTCTTCAATACCGCCCACAAGACCAACATCTACAGCACAGCGACGGCGTCGCTCGCGACCGGCACCACGTACTGCAATGACTTCACCGGCGGCGGCCAGAGCATCAACGGCGCGACGGTCGGCGGCGCGTTCTCCGTGACGTCAGTCCTAACGATTGTCGAATACATGGCGACGATCCGGGCGGAAGACGGTGAGCGCATGGGCGTCACCCCCTCGCACATCATGCACCCAGCGACCCTTCGAGGAGAGGCGGAGTACGTAGTCAACAACGGACTCGCGGCGGCCTCCGTCGGCTTCACAACTTGGGGCGCCGCGCAGACCCAGGTCGGCGCGACCGACAACGTCGTCAAGCGCATGGGCCTCCGGCTCATCGAGAACAAGTACCTCGCCAGCTCCACCAAGTTCTATACGATGGACTGCACGAAGTCCGTCAGGCCGCTCCGCGCGATCTTCCGCGAGCCCTTCGCGATCGTGCCGCTCATCAACCCGACGGATCCGAACGTCTTCGCGCTCCACTACTTCGTATGGGGCGGGGAGTGCCGCTTCTGCCCGACGTGGTCCCCGTCGTTCCTGATGAACCGCTCGGGGCCTTGAGCGGAGGCGCTGCCAGATGCTTCCGGGCGGCCAGCCATACGTCCAATACTCGAGCCCATCGGCGCCCGGGTATTTGGCGCAGTACATTCTCGAGCAGGTGCTCGGCCTGGCGACGGCCGCGCAGTGGCAGCAAGCATGCCTTGACGCGACCGAGCTAGCGGACTCGCACATCCGCGGCCGGTACACGCTCCCGGTCGTCGCCGTCGGCAATGACGTGATGAGCCGCACCGCCGCGATCGTCTACTACCTCGTGATGGATCGGATTATTGGGTTTGCCGCGATGGCGGGATCCGATCGCAACGTGCGGCGCGGCTATGCAGAGGCGATGGGCGGTCCCGACCCGGATAACCCCGGATTTATCCACCCCGGGTGGTTTCCTGGCATTCAGACCCAGCGCATTCATCCGGATATCACCGTCTCGCCGCCCGAGCCGGGCGATCCGATCCACGACATCCCGCAAGTGCTCACAACGCCGCCGCGCGGCTGGACGAATCGTCACGCGCGTTCGCAGAGGATTGGCTGATGGCCGCGGGGATGCCGGTTGTCCTCGTCTACGAGGACGCCGCCGCCGTCACGCCCAGTGACGCGAGCGCCGACCCCGCGGGCCCGTTCGCATCTCTCCTCGTTACGGGGGCGGGGACGGTCAAATTGCACACGCTCGTCGGGACGGACGTCTCGCTGGCGGCCGTCGTCGTCGGGCAGGAGATCCACATCGCCACTCAGCGTGTGTGGAGTACCGGCACGAGCGCAACCATCATCGGCCTGAAGGCACCGGCCATCTACCGCACCCCGCTCAACGCGGGCGCGGGTGGAGGCTCGCGATGAGTTGGAACGACGCCGACCTTGCTGCGTGGGCCGAACGGATCCGCGCGCTTTCTCAGCTTCCGACGCGGGCCGCCGAGCTCGCTGCGAGCAAGATCGCCGGGCTCGTCGAGCAGAGCTTTGCGACCGGCACGGATCCCTATGGGCGCTCCTGGACCCCCCTCGCCTCGTCGACCGTCGCTCGTGGTCGCCGACCCCCGCCGCTCACCGAGTCAGGCGCGATGCGCGGGAGCCTCGGCGTAGAGGCCACCGGCGGTGGACGCATTGAGGGTCAGATCGCGCACCCAGCGCAGCCGCATCAGACCGGTTGGATCGGACCGCGCGGCTCCGGCCCCGCTCGTCCGCTCGCGCCCACGACCGCCGAGGGCATGCCGCGCGCATGGTCCGATGCCTGCCGAGATGCCGTAATCGAAGCCGTGGGGACCAAGTGATCGGCGCGCTCGTCGCACTGATCTCGCTCAACCTGACGACGACGCTCGTTGGCGCTGGCCAGATCGCGGGCACGCTGTCGATTACGGCGGCGACGGCGACGACGCCGATTGCGGTCACGTCTACGGCTCACGGCGTGCCTCCTGGGCGAGTCTTGCACGGAGTCGTCTCTGGCGTCACTGGCACCGTGGAGGCCAACGGCACATGGCAGGCGACGCCGCTGGACGCCGACACGCTGGCGCTGTCGACCTATTCGCTCCAGGGCGAGCCGGTGCCATCGGTGGGCGTCCACGCCTACACGGGAGGCGGGACGATCTCCTACGCCCTCCCCGAGTGGAGCATTCTGTTAGGGCGACGGTACGTCGCGCTCGCGGGCGCCGTCGCGAGTCCGCGCATCGTGTTCGTGCCGACCTCGGGGCGTGCGTGGGGACTAGAGCCCTACGGTGGGATGCCAACCGCGGTGCCCAACGTCGAGCAGGACGCGGAGGAGCTTCAGCCGCAGCTTGCGACTAGCTATCCGACGTTCGAGGTCTACGTCACGGGTTGCGCGTCGCCACCGTCGCCCGACTTCGGGGACTTCGACGCCACGCAGGCGATCGTGGACGCGCTCTACTCAACGATCGTCGATCTCATCGGCCCCGCGCGAGCGCTCGTGCTCCGCGACGGGTGGCCCTCGCAGTCCGCCACCGCCGGGACACAAACGCAACGCGGTCAGCAGTGGTCCGGCACGCTGCAGCTACAGCACCCCGTCACGTCGGCCCCGCTCGCGTTCGTCCCCAGCGGGACCTCACTCGTGCTCACCGTCGAGCCCCGTGGTGGCACCGGCACCGATCTCGTCACCATCAACCTCCCGCCGTCCTGAGGCACCATGCCCGCGATCCCCAGCGTCAACATCATCGTGCAGGACCAGGGCGCGTCCGCCGCGCTGAGCGTCCCGCAGCAGAAGGTCCAGGCCAAGTACGGCGTCGCGATCGGGGGCATCGTCGGGCAGGCCACCGCGACGAGCAGCCCCGCCGCGCTCCAGACCGCGCTGGTCGGCGGCCCGCTCGTGGAGGCGGCCGGTCTGATCTGCGCCGCCGGAAACATCGTCGTAGCAATGCCGTGCGCGATGTCGACGAAGGGCACGGCGGGCGCGGTGCAGGCGACGACGCCGAACGGCTCCTCGTCCACGATCACCGTCGTCCTCGATTCAACGTTCGGCGCGTGGGACACGTACTACGTCCAGGTGCGCCCCATCACCGGCGGGACGATCGGCACCGCGGGTATCCAGCTCCAAACCTCGCTTGACGCAGGCCGAAACTGGTCCGCAACCTTCAACCTCGGCACGGCCACTACGTTGGATCTCGGTCAGCCGCTGAACACGGTGTCCCCCGGCGGCACGGGCCTGCGTCTCTCGTTCGGAGCGGGCACGATCAAGGTTGGCGATTCGTGGCGGTTCGCGACGGTCGGCCCGCAGGCCAACGGCGCCAGCATCGCGGCCGGGATCGCGGCGTTTCAAGTCTCGCAATACGGCGTCGCCGGCGTCGGCTCCTCGCACGTGGTCGGCGACACCATGCACGGCGGCTCCAGCGTCTCCGACGTCGTCACGATCTCGAATCAAGTGCAAGCCGGCGTGGGCATCTTCGAGTACCAGGGCGTGATCGTCGATCTCCGCGACGCGCTCACGCCCACCGCGTGGGGCGGGTCAGGGGAGAGCGAGGCGACGTGGATCGCCGCGCTCCAGACGGCGACTGGCGGCCTCACGGCGGAGCCCCGCATCTGCGCCGGATCCGGCTACTACAATACGCCGTCGCCCTACGCCAACTCGGCCGGCGGCCAGCCCGCCTATCGCCGGTGCGGCACGTGGTCGCAGGCTGTGCGGCGGACACAGATCGATCTCTCGCAACGCGCTGGCGAGGTCGATCTCGGGCCGTACTCGACGATCCTCGTCGACCCCGCCACCGACCCGTCTGACGGTTTCGTCTACCACGACGAGCGCACGACGCCGGGGCTCAACAACAGCAACATCGCCTCCCTCCAGACATGGCCCAAGAAGGGTGCCGGCTTCTTCCAGTGCCAGGAGCCTGTGCTGTCCGCTCCAGGCTCCTCGATCACGGAGCTGGCGATCCGCAACGTCGTGGACATCGCGTGCGACATCGGCTACGCGGCCGGCGTCGAGGAGGTGTCAAGCAAGCTTAAGGTGCAGGCGAATGGCACGCTCGATCCGATCGATCTCAACATCGCGCAAGGCAACATTCAGACGGCGCTCAACGAAGGCATGGTGCAGACGCCGCTAGTGTCGGCGGTGTCGGCGCGCATCAGCCCGACGGCGAACGTGCTCAGCACGGGCACGATCCCGATCACGATCGTCGTCACCCCTGACGCCTTCGCGAATGACATCGAAGAGACGATCTCGCTCAACAACGGAGGCGCGCAGTGACTCAGCCTGGACCCCCCCCGCAGGTACCGATCACCAACGGCTTCGTGCGCTCGTTCGGGCATGTCCGCATGAACATTGCCGGCCTCGACTTTACCGGCGGCTTCGTCAAGGTGAAGCGGAGCCGCAAGCGCACGCGTGACAAGGCGCGGAGCAACTCCCCCGATCCTGTGGGCAAGACCCTCGGGGACAACGACTACGAGGCCAGCGTGGAGATGTTCTTCGACTGGTTCATGTACGTTCTGTTGACGCTCCAGAACGTAGCGCCGGGCTACGGCGATCAGCCGTTCACGCTCTACACCTCCTATGTCGGCAAGGGTCTCGTGCCCTACACGGATACGATCCTTAACTGCACGTTCGACACGACCGACGCCGATGACAGCGCGGGGACAAAGCCGCTCACGCGCACGGTGGAGCTCAACCCGACGAAGATCCTCTTCGGCGGCATCGACGATCTCGAAGATCCGCTCATCAACTACACGGGGCAATAATGGCGCACCTCAACGCTGCCCAGCTCGAGACGATCCGCGCACGCTGCGGGAAGATCGCCGACATGGAGTACAACAGCCACCAGCTCGTATTCCGTCGGCCATCCCGCGACGAGATCAGCATGCACCGGCGACGGCAAGAGGATCCGGCGGAGAAGGTCGGATCGCTCGACCTCTTCTCGCAGATCATTCTTGCGGCGTTCGACGGCGAGGAGGACCCCGTCAAGGCGCGCGCTCTCTACGGCGCGTTTCTCGACGAACACCCCGCCTTCACGTCGAACCGCGACAAATTCCTTCCCGCGATCGCGATCCTCTGCGGCATGGTGGAGGACGAGGCGGCGGCCAGCCTGGGAAAAGGCGTCAGCGTCAGGAGCGCGCCCCCTCCGAGTACGCAGACGGCCTGACATCGTGGGCGCGGAGCGTCGTCCGGGGCGAGGAGCTGACGGACGATGGGCGCGCCGCTGCGGAGTGGACGGCGGAGACGCTCATCGGGTTGCGCTTGCTGTTGGAGGGCCTGCGTAAGTGAGTGACACGGACCTCCACTTCAGCGTGACGCTCGACGACGCCGTCTCGGCGCCGGCTGATCGTGCGTCCGCCGCCGTGCAGCGCGCGGGTCAGGCGATGGCGCGCGCGCACGAGCAGGCGCTCAAGATGAATGCCGCGCTCGAGACACAAGCGGCCAAGTCGGCGGCGGCCATCGTTGCGGCGGAGGCGCGGAAGGCGGCGGCTGTCGTCGCGGCCGAGGCGCGGGCATCAGCGGCGGGGACGCGGAAGGCGGCGGCCGAGGACAGGGCCATCCAGGCGATGGGGCGCATGCACGCCGAGGCGCTCAAGATGAATAGCGCGCTCGAGACGGTGGCGGTCGGCGCGGAGCACGCGAGCCATGGCCATGAAGAGCTGGCGGGCGGTCTCCTGCGTGTTATCGAGCCCGCGGAGATCGCGCGTCACGCGGTCGAGGCTCTCGGCGCCGGGCTCCACGAGATGGGCTCGGCACTCGCGGAGGGCGAGCTAAAGGGTGTCATCACTGGCGCGGCGGAAGCCCTGGCCGGGCTCGCCTCGACACTAGACCTTGTGGTGCCTGGGCTTGGGCAGGCCGCCGCTGCGGCAATCAAGGCCGGCGGCGCGTTCGCGTCAATGGCGGTCGGGGTCGTGCAGGCCGCTCTGGAGATGGGCGCGGAGGTCGCTGAGGTCAACGAGCGACTGGAGGCCACGTTTCAGGCGCTAGGGCACGGACCGGAGGCGGGGCGAGAGACGCTCTCAATGCTGGACGCGATGGCGCGACGCTTGCCGCAGTCGAGCGCTCAGCTCGCAGAGTGGACGCGGCAATTTCAGGCGATGGGCGTGACCGAGCTCGGCGACTTGCGCGGGCAGGTCCATGCCGTCGCGAGCGCGCAGGCCATAGGTGGCGCGGAGGGTGCGACCGCGTACGAGGCCGTGACGCGTAAGGTCCGCGGCGCGATCGACGCGCACGAGGGGCTGCTGAAGGTTGATCGCAGGCTCGTCGGAACACTGCACGAGCTGGGCGCCGGCGACATGCTCGTCAACGGCCGCAAGCTCGTCCAGGGCATGGAGGTAGACGCGAGAGCATTTGGCGACGCACTCGAGATGTCGCTCAACGAGAAGGGCAAGGGCCCGCTCGAGGCGATGGGCAACGAGTGGGGAACGCTTAAGACGAAGGCGCTCGAGGCGATCGGTCACCTCTTCGACGGGATCGACTGGAGCCCGCTCACCGATGCGGTGAAGGATGTCATTGCGATCGGCGACGAGGGCGACCCCGCGGGCAGGGCGCTCGCGACGGGCGTGAAGGGCGGGATCTCCGAAATCATCAAGGGCCTTGGGGAGCTTGTCACCGATGGCGAGATCGCGTTCCTGCAGCTCGAGCTGTGGACGATCGAGTATGGCCCCACCGCCAGGGGTGTGATCCGTGGCATTGAGGGCGCGATCCGCGGCCTCGTGAGCACAGCGGAGCTGATCCTCACGCCGTTCAGCGACGTCCTCGGCATCGCGACGCAGATTTCGGATGCGCTCGGAGTCGGGGGCGCGGCACGACGAGCCGGCAACGCGGCGGCGACGTCACCCGCCCACGCGGAAGGCGGCCTTGTCGGACGCCCCGCCCCTGGTGAGTTTTGGGCCTCCGTCGCGCCCGGCGAGTTGATCGTTCCCGCGCAGGCCGCGCGCGAGATGAGCCGTGATGCGCTCGGGCCGGGCTCGCGGGGAGGTATGCCAGGCGCTCAGGCGGCATCGTCGGGCGGCGGTGGTATGCGCGTCGACCGGATCGAGGTCCATCTGCACGCGCCCTCCGGCGTGACCGGCGCGCAGGAGCTGACGGTGTTCGCGCTGTCCTCCGCACTCGAGCGCCTACAACTGGTGAGCGGCAGATGAGCGCGCCGACCGTCACGTCGCCGCTCCCCCGGCTGTCCAGGGTCATCATCACGCCCGCGGGCAGCGGACCGAACGCATGGATCCGCGCGCAACTCGGCGGGATGGCGACGCCCGGCACGATCCCCGTCGGCGGTCTGCGTGGGTTTCGGCGTAAGACGGGATGGGACGTCAAGGCCGGCAAGGGTACGCAGGGCGCGACGCTCACCCTCAAGACCGTCCCGCCCGTCAAGGGAATCGTCACGCTACAGCTCCTCACCGCGCAGGACTTCGCCGACCTAGACGCCTTTGTCGAGCAGGTGCTTTCGATCTCCCCGCTCGCGCAAGCCGCGGACGGCCTCACGTGGTACTACCCGGGGCATGCGCCGATCGGCCTCACGCAGGTCGTCGTCGAGGAGTACAGCGGGATCGAATACCAGGGCCACGGGATGCATCACTTCCATTTCGAGCTGCTCGAGTGGTCCCCGCCGCCACCCGCGTCGATCGTCAAGACCGTCGAGACGACCGCGCAGGAGACCGAGGGCTACGTGTTGGTGAGGCCGGAGGATCCGACCGTCGCGGCGCTGAAACGACAGATCGCAGCGGCATCGGCAGCCGCAGCCGCGGGGACCAAGTGAGCGGGCCCTTCTCTTCCGTCGCGGGCGCCCAAGTCGTCTCGGGTTCGCTCCTCGTGCCGAGCGTCGGCGCATGGACGGCCGATCTCCATCTCGCCACCGTGCAGGCGCTCAACGGCGTCGTGAGCGTCGTCGTGGGAACTCTCACACTGAGTGGCGCGGTCGTGCGCGCGGACGCGTACGGCGGACAGACTCGAGTGCGCCTCGTCGGGGGCAAGGGTGGATGGCGCGGCGTCGTGACGCCACAGGGCTACGGCAACCCGAGCGGGGTAGCGATCTCGACCGTCGTCCAGGACGCCGCGAATGCGTGCGGAGAGGTGCTTGGGCCGGTGCCACCCGGCAACGTTGGCAACGCCTACGCGCGCTCGGGCGCCTCCGACGCACCGGCTAGCGACGTGCTCTGGTACCTCCTCGCGCGCAAGCTCGTGACGGGATGGCGCGTGGACCAGACGGGCACGACGCAGCTCAGCGAGTGGCCCACGACGATCGTCTCGACGCCGTTCATCCCGACGGATCAGCGGCCCGACGAGGGCGTGGTCGTCGTCGCGACGGAGGACTACGCGAGCTGGCTGCCTGGCGCGTCGTTCTCGTCTCCGCTGCTCGACGCGACCTACACCGCGAAATCAATCTCGTTCGTGTGGACGCCCGACGGGCAATTTCGCCTGGAGGTGTTCACGGGCTCCGCGGACGCGCTCTCGCCGATCGAGGCCGTTATTGCGCGCCAGGTCTCGCCGACGCGTTGGTTTGGGCGCTACGCCTACACGATCAGCAACCCGAGCCCTACGACGATCGACGCGACGCCCGTGAATCCAGACATCGGACTCCCGGAGTTACAAAGCGTGCCTATCACGGCGTCGTCGATTGCCGCGTACACGCCACCGGACGGCGGCGCGTGCCGCATCATGTTCGCGGACGGCGATCAGGGACAGCCCGAGTGCGTGTGGACCGCGGAGGCTCCGACAAGTGCGCAATTGATGAGCGGCACTACGCCGGCCGCCAAATTGGGCGACACCGTGCAATCGATCGTTACGGGCGGGCTGACGGTGCTCGCGGGGACACTCACAATCACGATCGCGGCGCCCTTCGTGCCCGGCACGCCGAACCCGGCCGCCATCACGACGGGCCTCCTCACGGTCCAGGGTCTGGCCCCGATCTCGGGCACCATCACCACGGGGAGCGCTAAGCTCAGCGTGCCGGGCACATGACCGTCGCTCTCGTCGGGAGCCTTACCGCGGGCGCGCTCAACCCCGCCACGCTGACCGCCACGCTGTCGGTCGAGGCGCAGCTTGCGGCCAACTTGACATCGGCGCTCAGCCTGCAAGCGCAGGCCGCACTAGGCGCCCCCCCCCTCAGCGTGCAGCTCTCTGCGGTGCTCGAGGCGGAGGCCGCGCTAACGCTGGGGATCGCGCTCGGGTTGCCAGGCGTTACGTTCAGCCTCTCGGCCGCCGCCGCGCTCGTTGCGTCCGCGCGGCTCGCACTGGGCAATCTCTCGATCCTCGTCGGCCTCCTCGCGCAACCGGCCGGCGGGATGTTCGTGTACTCGTTCAGCGGCGGGACCGTTGCATCGCTCCCCGGCGATCTCGCCGCCGGGATCGCTGGCTCACCCCCGCCGGGGTTGCTGCCAGGCGCGCCCGTCACCGGCCTCGTGTTGGGTGCCGCCGCGTCGGAGTGGCTGACGGTCTCGGCCTACTTCGGAGGTGTGCCGTGACGAGCGATCTTGGCTCGTGCTGGGGGACCCCGCTAGGGCAAGACCTCTCCTCGCCGGCCTATATGGCGAGCGGGCTAGCGTGTGTGGCAGAAGCCGTGCTGCGACGGTGGAGCGCGACGCGCGGCCGTCTGATCGACGACCCCAACTACGGCTACAACCTCACCGATCTACTCTCCAAACCGCTCGGGCCCACCGACATCGCGTACGCACAGCAGCAAGCGGCGGCGGAAGCGCAGAAGGATGAGCGCGTGCTGCGCGCGCAGGTCACGCTGACGCTGTCGGCAACAGGCGTCCTGTCCGTGGCGGCGCTGATCACGACTGCCGCCGGGCCGTTCCGGCTGGTAGGCTCCGTGTCATCCGCCGGGATGCAAATCCTCCAAGAGGCCGCATGATCTCCGCAACCGATCTCTTTACCCCTGCCCCGTCCGGCGTCGGCCCGTTCGGCAACGTTCCCCCGGTGCCAGTCGCGGATACCTACCTCGGATGGATGCTGACGATCGCGGGGCGCGTGCAGCTACCGACGACAAGTTGGCAGTCAGGGGCGCCCGAGCGAACGATCCTGGCAATCGAGGCGGTGACGTTCGCGGAATCGGACGTCAACGTAAGCCTCTTCGCGCAAGGAGCCTTCCTGCAAACGGCCGCGACCGGCTACGTAGTCAGCTACACGCTCGATGGCGCGCAGGTCGTGACGCCCGTGACGCCGGACCCGTCGAACGCGGCGCAGAATCCGACCGGCGCTGCTGGGTGGCTCGATCTGCTCACGCAATCGACGTACCTGGTCACGCGACTTCAGGCGGCGTATTGCAAGGGACCGCTCGCGATCGTGAACCTCAAGGGCTCCGGCGTCGGCCCCTACGCCGCGGGTTCGTATCATGTCGGCTCGGTCGGCGGCGCCACGTACGCGAACCAGGCCGCGCTGTCCGTGCCGTCGTCGGCGATCGCGGGGACGGGCGGCGTGGTCGCGGCCGTGTACCCGGGGCCAGCGTCCACGCTCCTGCAAACCGTCTCCGCGCACGGGGTGTCCGTCGGCTCCGTGATCTATGTGCTCGTCCCGTCGAGCTCCGGCGTCACGGGGCTATCGGGGGTGTTCGCGCTGGTGACGGCGACGACGGCGATGACACTCCAGATCTCGCTTGCCTCCTCTGGTACCTGGAGCGCGGGAGGCAGCGTCTACCTCTGCACGGTCGCGGATTTCGTGGCGGATGTCGTGGGCATCGGCAGCAACGCCCCGCCGGGCACCGTGACGGTGCCGGTCACGCAAGTTGTCGGCCTCGCCGTCTCCAACGTCATCGCGTGGGCGGGCTCCAACTGGGAGAGCAACACCGCTCTGGTCGATCGTACGCTCCTATCGCTCGCGTCGCGATCGCCCAATGGACCGTCCCAGGCGTACCAGTATTTCGCCGAGACGGCCGCGCAACTGCTAGCTGCGGAGACGCCGCCGTACACGCTCACCAACGGCCCCGTTCTCGCCAATGCGTTCGGATCGGCCCAGTTCGGCATCGAAACGATCGTCGTCGCGAGTCAGACGCCCGCCTCTACGATCCTTGGTCAGCCGGTCACCCCCGGGTGCGCGCAGAACGCCATCACCGGAGTCAGCAACACGAACCCCTGCGTCGTGTCCTGCGCGTCGTTGACGTCGCTTGCCGCAGGACAGTCGATGACGGTCGCGATCTCTGGCGTGGTGGGCACGGCCGGGGTCAATGGCGCATTCACTGGGACCTACGTGTCGCCGACGTCGTTCAGCATCCCTCTGGACACGACCCTTGCGGGCGCGTGGATCGGAGGCGGGCAGGTCGAGGGTGGGGACCTGGGCCAGATCGACGCGCTGATCCAACAGAACGTCACCCCGGACAACACGACCTCCATCACCGTGTCGGCGCTCGCGCTCCCCGTCACCATCGCCGCAACCGTAGCCGTCCCGCAAGCGTACGTGGCCACCTACAGGCTCGCGGTCGGCTCGCAGCTACAGGCGCAGATCGCCAGCTACCCGATGGGCGGCATCGCGGCGTCGGCCCCGGCGTACACGGTCCCGTGGGAGGATATACTCGCGGCGCTCGAAGAGGCCGGCGTGCTCGCGCTCGGGCAACCGAGCTACGTCGAGAGCGTCACGTCGCTCGTGGTGTCCGGCAACGCGACCACGTGTACGGCCTATGGCTCCGGCGTGCCGTTCCCGTCGAACGAGTACCAGGCGATCCTTGCAAGCTACACCGTCTCGGTGGTGGGAGTCTGACCGTGGGCGCGTTTCAGTTCCGTAACACATGGTACGATCTCGCGCCGGAGTGGCTCACGACGGGCACGGCCGAGCGCTACATGTATACGCTCCAGTTGATGAGCGATGCGCTCATGGAGAAGGCGACGCAGGCGGTGACGATCCGCTTTCCCGGCCTCGGAGACGTGTCACAGCTCCCCTACCTCGCACACGATCGGCAACTCACGCAGGGTGCCAACGAGTCGGATGCCGCGTTCGCCGAGCGCCTCTCCGGCGCCTTCGCCGCGTGGGCGGAGGCGGGCTCGCGCGTGGCCGTGCTCCAACAACTGCAGTACGTCTATCAGGGCTGCCAACCGAACGCGCCTTCGCAGGCCCAGCTCTACGCCACCGTCGGCGGCTACTGGCCCGACGTGACAACGTGGGGTGTCGTGCGGCAGGGCGACGCGCTCGGGGGCGTCCCCGCGCTCCTCACACTCACGACCGCCAACTGGGCCTGGAACGGGCTGGGTCAGCGGCAGTGCGCGTGGTTGATCCTTGCGCAATATCTTGCCCCGGTCGGCCTGTCGGGCACCGGCGCAGGAACCACGACCGCTAGCGGGCTATCCGTGCTCGCAGATCCGGGGCAGACCGTCAGCGGCGTCGTGGTGCCGGCCGCCTATACGACGGTCAGCACTGGGCCGTGGCTTACCGTGACGGGGCTTGCGGGGCTCACGGAGGCGGAGAGCGGCCAGTGGATCACGCTGGCAGGGATGGGCCACGCGGCGAATGACGGCTGCTACCCGATCGTGGATGTGCTGAGCACCACTTCGTGCGTGATCTGCAATCCAGCCGGCGTGACATCTGACTCCGGCGGTGGCACGTGGTCGATAGCCGAGTACGAGTGGATCGGGCCGGCGCTGCCGTGGGGAGCGCCCGGAGCCATCTTCGGCGCGGGCGAAGTGGTCGCTCCTCCACTCGATCAGGGCAGCAACGTCCAGGGCGTGTGGCAGCCGACGGCCGTCGCTGCGCCGAACCAAGGGCCATCCGGCGCGTGGGGGCTCGACTGCGCGGCGAGCGTGGTGGACGGCGTGCGCGCGCTGCTCCAGGCGTGGAAGAGCGGGCCGACGTGGTACGTGACCATCCTCGTGCCGTTCGACTCGGGGGCGGGGGCGGCGCTCGTCTCGTTCTCGCCGCTCAGCCAGCCCGGCGCGGGCAACCCTGACGGCCAGATGAGCGACGTGGGCGCGACGGTCGGCGGTGTCGTCGTCCCCACGAATGCGGGGGGCGGACCGTGGGACGCGTACTGCGGCGGGACCGGGCGGTATTCGGCGTGCAGCGTCGTGAACGTGACGTAGGATAGGAGCAGGACCAATGGCCGGACTCGTACTGACAGGCACCGCAAGCGCGGTCACATCGCCGCTCACCGCGACGATCCTCTCGCTCTCCAACAACGGCTCAGGAGCTGTGCGCGTCCTCACATCGGCGCCGCATCTGTTCGGCAACGGCGACACCGTGCGGATGAGCGATATTGGCCACCTGATCGGCGACTACGTCATCACCGTCGTCGGCTCCACGACGTTCGATCTCGTCGGCTCGACCTACACGAGCACCGGCACGGGAACGGCGAAGGATCTCTCGCTCACGCCTCAAGTGCAGGTGCCGATCGACGGCATGACGGGCTCACTCCAACAGTCGGGTATGCTCTCAACGTTCCGCGCGATCCTCGACCGCACGCAGGCGCTCATGGCGCAGATCGTCGCGCTCTGGCAGGGCAAGAGCACGGGCGGCGCCGGATACTCCGAGCAGACGTACGGCTACAACGGCACGGGCCTCGGCGGCACGCCAACGGCCGATAGTGGCGCGACCGGCGTCATTGGCACCGCGGGCACGGGTAGCGGCAATTCCGGCGTCGCAGGGTTCGGCCCGTTCGGCACCGTAGGCCAAGGAACGGGGGCCGCGGGTATCGGGCTTGCGGGCTCAGGCTCCGGCACGGGGGCGGGGCTCAACGTCTCAGGCGACTCGCGCGGAAACGGGCTAGGCGCATCGATCACGGGGACGGGCACAGCGGGCGGCGCGGTCATCACGGGCGGCACGGCGGGCGGTGACGGCGCGACGATCGCGGCAGGCACCGGGAGCGGCGGGGACGGCGCGGAGCTCACTGGAGACGGGTCGGGTGTCGGTGCGCGGTGCTTCGCGGGCGCGACTGGCGTCGCGGCAGTCGTCGCCGGCAACGGGCCCGTCTTGCTCGGCTACGTGGCCTCGGGGACGCCCTCGCCCGACTCGCTCTACGCGAACAACATCATCAAAGCGTACGGCTCGTTCTCAATCGACGCCAGCTTCAGCACTGCCACTCTCGCCGCGGGCAGCTTCGGCGTCGTGGGCGTTGCAATCGTTGGGCTCTCCGTTGCGGTTACGGTCTCCAACGCGTTCGCGAACACGAATTATATGGTCGTCGTCGGCTCCGGGAACGGCGGCAGCCTCGGCGCTTGCGCGACCACCGTGATACAGCACAGCACCACCGTCTTTTACGTCGCAATCGCCAACGAGGGTGGCGGCCCGATCAGCGCGATCAACTTCATCGCCGTGGGGGCCTAAATGAGCTGGCTAGACGCTGTCTTCGGCACTCCGGCGCAAATCCTCGTCAACGGCGTCCTCTTGCCGCAAGAGCGCGCCCTCAACGTGATCGGCACGGGTGGTGTGACCGCCGTCGGTGGCGACGCTCCTGCGCTCGGGCAGACGTCCGTGACGCTCTCGGCGGCAGCAGCGGCGAGCGCGCAGGTGCTCGCATCGACGGGCGCGATCGTCTTCTCAGGCATGTCGCAACCCGTCGACATCGTGACCACGTCGGGTCCCGTCACGGGCACCGTGCCAACGGCCTCCGACGGTCAGATCATGGGGCCTGTGCTCGACCGGGACGGGACATGGGGCGCGCATGCAGCGGCGCTCACGGTCGGTCCCGGGGTGAGCATCGAGAGCCCGATCGGTGGGGCGATCGTGACGGGCGGTACGCTCATCCTGCCCACCGATCCGTCCGTTCCGCGTAGCTCCTATTCGTGGGTGTTCAAGCTGTCATGTCTCAACCCCGGACCGTGCTGGGTGCTCCTATGATCTGTCGACTTCTCGCGCTCCTGCTCGTCGCCTGCGCGGCCTGCCAGTCTCCAACGCCCCGCCCCGGCGCCGCCGGACCCGTGTCGACGAACATCAAGTACCTTGTCGGCGGTGACGCTGGCTGCATCCCCAAAAAGGGCGATGGGGGTGTGTACGGCTGCACCTACTCGACGGGGGGCGGAAGCTCACCAGACGGCGCCGTGACCTCCGTTTCGGGCACCTATCCGATCTCGACCTCGAGGCACGACGCCGGGCGGATCTACGTCGCGATCACGACCGACGGCGGAGCCGACGGCGATCTCCTCGCCAACTGCTCGGGCAGCGCATGCTGGGAAGCGCCGGGTGCCGTGTTCACGCCGGGTGGCGACCTCGGTGGCAACGCGAGCAGCCAGCGTGTCAACTCGGCCGCGGGGGGCGTCTACCAGTTTCTGGACGCGGGCTATCTCACGTGTTCCAACAACGTGGCGAACTGCATCCTCTGGCACAACGGGATGACGAGCGACCTGCCTGCTGGGCAGACTGGGCTCGTAGGGTCGAGCGCGGACCCCGACGCCTCCACGAACCAGCACGGCGGAACGACGTTCGTCCTGGTCGGGAGCGGCAGCCATCGCGACGGTGGAATCAACGGAGAGGTTGTCTTCGGTAGCGCTACGAATGTCGCAGTCACGGTGCCCACGTACCAGACGACGACGGGCGCGACTCCCTCTCCGATGGTGGTCTACGACCTCGTGCGGAACACGGGCAACAGCAACAACTCCTCGGGCACCATCATCGTCGTAACGTCGGGCAAACGCGCTGGGAGCGCGACGCACCTCTCGACGACGTGGCAGTGTGGCGTCTCCAACAACGGGGGGTCGTGCGCGCTGGACGGGGACGCGTGTGCGGCGGTGGGGTCGCCTTACTCCCACGGCACCGTGGGCAGCTCGGCGATCTCGCTATCTGGGTGCCACGTGATCGCGACGGACACCGGGACCGCGGTAGACGGTGGCGCGAGCTGGAACTGGGTACACGCGACGCAGTACGTGTACGCGGGGCCGTGATGCGACGCCTACTCCTCCTCGCCGCGCTGCTCGCGGTCCTTCCGTCGCACGCGACCCCCGCGCACGCACAAGCGGGCGTCGGGCTTATGCTCGCGGCCCGATCGGCGTGGTCTCCCCTCTCGCTCTCGTGGGCCGCTGCGTACGACTCCGACGAGGGGATCACAACGCTGGCCGGCGCGGTGCTCCAGTGGGACGACCTGAGCGGCAACGGACACACGCTCACTCCGGCGGCGACGGGGCCGGCGTACACTGGGAGTGGCGGACCGGGCGGGCATGCGTACTTGACGTTCGCGTCGGGCACCGTCAACGGGTTGCAGAATACATCGTTCACGTTCAGCCCGGTGCCCGCCGAGTGGTTCGTCATCGCGCAGTCCACGAGCGCGTCTCCGCCGGGCGGTAACGCCGTGCTGCTCGACCTCGGCAACACCAACGATTTCACCGCGCAGGCCGCAGGGACAGAGTCGATTGAGCTGTACAATGGGGCGAACGTGACGACGTCGTTCGGCTCCGCGCTGCTCTCTCCGTTCCTGCTCAACGCGTACAACGTCGGGTCGTCGTCCTCCGCGCTAATCCTCAACGGAGGCTCGCCGAGCACTGGCGACCTCGGCAGCACGGCGCAGGGCGCGACGCAGATCAACGTCGGAAACTACGAGGGCGAGACGACGACCAACGGATGGATCGGCACCATCGAAGCCGTTTGGATCTCGAGCGCGCAACTCACGTCCGGCAACCGCGCGAGCATGACGGCGTACCTCAAGGCTAGGTACGGCATCCCGTGAGCGACAGACGCATCCCGATCCACGTCGTGCGCGACCTCGACGAACCCGCAGCGAACGGCAACGATCCGCGCATGGATCCGTCGTTCGAGCAGCGAGTTGAGGACGCGCTCTTGCAGCTCCTCGGGCGGATGCACCGTCTCGAAACGGACGTCGCGCTCATCCGTCAAGCGCAAGTACAGCAGGGGCTGCGGTCGTCGCTCCCTCCGCCTCGCCCGCCGGCTCCGTCCGGGCATTGGGACGACATCGACGACGACTGCAAAACGAACGGTGGGACTCGCGTCTACCTCACTCGCGAGCAGCTTGACGAGCATGTGCGCCGCGTCGTCGGAGACGTGACCGAGGAGAGCCAAGAGCACTCCGAGTTGCAGACGTGGCGCGCGGTCAAGGGCGGGCTCGGCGCGTGGGCAAAGGGCGCGATCGGCGCGGGGATCTCTGCGGGTTTCATCGCCACACTCATTGCGGTATGGTTATGGTTCAGACACTTCGTTGCAACTGAAATCCACGGCCCCGGAGGGCCCCATCCATGAAACTCGATTATCAGCACGTGTTGATCCTCGTTGCGGGCGTCGTCGCCCCGTTCGCGCCGCTCGTTGTGGCGCACCTCACCGCGTCCGAGATCACGACGATCGGGCTCGTGCTCGGCGGGATCGCGTCGACCGCGACGACGCTGCTAGGGCTGCTCAAAACGAGTCCTATCGCGGCGGGCGCCAAGTGAGGGCCGTCGTCGCGTTCGGGTTGGCACTCGCCGGCTGCACCGCCGCGCAGCTCAGCGCCGACGTCCAGGCGGCCAACGCCGTGATCCAGGCGCTCGCGCCGATCGCTTGCGAGATCGTCGATACGACCGATCCGACCGCGGCAACGGGCGTGTGCCAGGTGATCTCGGACGTAACGACCGGCGCGACCGCGATCGTGCCGATCGTCGGAACGCTGGCCGAGGTCAGCGCGATCGTCTCGGCCAGGCCGGGCAACGTCGCGACGACGACGGCCGCCGCCGCTACGATCCGTGCGAAGGGTGTGCGGAGGTGACGCGTCCGCCGCCAGGCGTACGCCGCACTGACCCCAGGCTCCTCGCGCTCCGTTGCCTGCGCAGCCTCCATCCTGCGCACGCGGCGGCACTAGCGGCCCCGCTACCCACGGCGGTCGACAACTCGAGGCACCCCGACACCAATCAAGGCCAATCCTCCGCCTGTACCGCCCACGCGCTCGTCAAGTGCGTGGAGATCGTGACGGGATTCATCGGCTCCGAGCACGTGCTCTACTCGCTCGCCGGGACGCGAGGAGGCGAGAACCCCCTCGTCGATGACGGTCGATGTCTCTCCGATTGCCTCGCGGTGATCCAGACGATGGGCCTCGCGCCCTTCGAGGGTCCGAGCCCGGACGGCCGAAATTCCGACGTCTGGACCGCTAACGACACGAGCGTTCCGCCAAACGTCTGCGTGGCCGCGACGGCCGCGGAGGTGGGTGCCGCGTTCGAGCACGTATACGCAGGTCTCGGGCTCAACTCGATCGATCCGGCCGGCCCCAACGTGAGCGATCTCGTCGCGGCGTGCCTTGCCGCGGGTGGCGCGGTCTACCTCGGCACGCAGGTCGGCCAGGCGTTCGAGAAGCTCGATGGCGCAACCGTTGCTCAGCCAGACCCCGCGAACGATCCGAACGGCGGCGGCCACGCGCTCGCGCTCGTCGGCTACCGCGCGGCATCGGACGCGTCGCGCCAGTTCCGCGTGCAGAACTCGTGGGGCGAGTCGTGGGACGACGCGGGCGAATGCTGGGCGTCGCTCGCGTGGCTGCAAGCGTGTTGGGAGCTACACCCGATCCTCCCGGTGGCCCCGTGATGCGCGCGATCGGCGTGGCCCTCGTCGTCCTCTTCGGAGGCTCGATCGCCGGCATGCTGGCGTGCGGGTACAAGCTCCAGGCGGCGGACGTGACGACGCTCCAACTCCAGACCGTCAATTGCGCGGCGGCCGTCACGGAGTTGGCCGACGCGGGGCCGGCATTCGCGCGCGCTCGCTCTATCGACCGCGTCTGCGTCTGCGGGGCGCGGGGGATCCTCTCGCGAGCTGGGCAACCGCTGCCCGACGCCGGTCGCGAAGGATGCCCACAGTGACCGCGGACGAGGTAGCCGAGCAGCTCGCCACGGTTCCGGGGCTCGCGTGGACGCCCGCCGCGTGGCGAGATTTCCTCGCGTGCCCGCCGGAGCTCCAGGCGAGCCTGCTTGCCGAGCTGCGGGCCAGTGCGACGCCGCCAGGCGCGGACTGGGCGGCCGGCGTGCTCCGGGTGCTCAAGGACGTGCTGCTCGTAGCCGGGGCGATCTCGGGCGTGACCGGCGCGGTGTCGGGGATCCAGGGGGTCAAGTGGTGAGCCGGCGAGGTGGCGCCGTGAGGGACGCCGCCCCGATCATCGTATCCGCCGATGACGCTGCGAAAGGCGCGTCGGCGGGTCATCGTCTGCGGGTCCTAGCCGAGCTTCACGCGACCCCCGCGGACGAGCCGGAGCTAGATTCGCCGCCGTTCACCCCCCGCGAGCTGACGGAGCTTGCGGCGCGCGGCTATCGCCGATCCGACCGGGATCGCAAGCCCAACGGCGACGATCCGATCGCCGAGGCAAATCGACGCTGCGCCTACGAATGGGACGCGTATGCGTCCGAGCAATGGGAGCACACGCTCGCCGACCTCACCCGCTTCTTCCAGCACGATCGGCGGAGCGAATGACCCACGTCCCCTTCGCACGAGCCTGCTCCTGTCCGCTGCGGTGGACGCCGTGATCTCTGCCCTTGTGCCGGTCGGCGCGCGCCTCGTGGACTGCGTGACCGCGCTCACAGACACGTCCGCCGCGGAGCTCCGCAGGGCGGGCGTGGACGGCGCGATCCGATACCTCGGCTCCGTCACTGTCGCCGAGATGGGCGCCATCACCGTGGCCGGGCTGGGCGTCATGGTCGTGACGTACGCCGACCGGTTCGACGGCTCTAGCGCACTGGCCGAGCTGAGCGCGATCGGCTACCCGGCCGGCGCGACCGTATGGCTCGACGTCGAGTGCCTGGGCGCCAAGCTCGAGACGAGCACCATCGTCGGCGAGATCAACGCGTGGGCTCGCGTCGTCGCCAGCGCCGGCTACGTCGCGGGGCTCTACGTCGGGGCCAACGCGCTCCTCACAAGCGCCGAGTTGACCGCGCTACTGGTGACGCGATACTGGCGCGGGATGAGTCGGCTCGTCGATCGCGCCGGAACGCTCGCGGAGCCGGCGCCGGGGTACTGCGTGTCGCAGCTCTACCCGACGACGACGATTGTGGGGGTGAGCGTGGATGTCGATTTCGCGGGCCAGGATTGGCAGGGACGATCGGCTAGCTGGGCGGTCTCGGCGAGGAGATCGTTCACCTGTTCACACGTCCTCGACGGAGTTTAG
>Ga0209415_10003934_pt1 | contig 27482 bp, 26 predicted proteins | sample PeaSoiSIISIP2007_FD_187696 | JGI IMG/M metagenome (GOLD analysis project Ga0209415, IMG submission 187696) | Peat soil microbial communities from Weissenstadt, Germany - SII-SIP-2007 (SPAdes) (version 2) | ecosystem: Environmental > Terrestrial > Soil > Wetlands > Peat | place: Germany... | reverse complement strand
ACGATCCTCAGGACGCCGGTAGATCCGGTACGCCTTCCCAACACCCCGCGCCAATACCAATGGTTCAGACGACATCGGCGAACTCGCCGCGCATGAACAGGAACCAACTGCGCCCGGCCCAAGCGAAGCCCCAAGCGAGACCGGTGTAGAGCGCGAGCGCGGGCCAATTCGGCCACGTGCCGAGAAACAGCGCGGCGCGCACGGATTCGACAACGAAGGTCAGGGGATTGAGATAGAGCAGGCTTCGAAGCGGCTCGGAAACCGTCGAGAGCGGAAAGAAAATGGGAGTCAGGAACATCGTGACCGGTGCCAGCACGAGGACCACGTGCCGGAAGTCGCGGACATAGACCCCGATGGCGGAGAGGAACCAGATGAATCCCATCGCGACGAGCGCCAACGGCAGCACCAGCACCGGCGCCGCCAGTGCCGACGGCGGCGGCAAGCCGTCGATCGCAAGATAGAAGACGAGCAGGATCGCGCCGCCGACCAAGACCCGAAATAGCGCGCTGCCGATCACCACCCAGGCGAGGATTTCGAGGGGAAAAAGCACTTTCTTGACATAGGAGATCTGCTCCGCGAGGAGCGCGGGCGCTCGGGTCAGGCACTCCAGGACGAAATCGAAGAGGATGAGGCCTGAAAAATAGAGCAGTGCCACCTGGAGCGTGCTCCCCTCCACGCCCGGCCAGCGTAGTTTGAACAGAACGCCGAACACGAAGGTGTACAGGCTCAGCATGAAGAGAGGAAGAATGCCCGCCCAGACCTTGCCGAGCAGCGAGCCGCGAAACCGGGCCTCGATCTCTCGAACCGTGAGCCGAGCGACCAGTTGGCGGTAATGCCAGGCGCAACCGAATACGGCCAAGGGCCCCTGCCCTTGATATTGGCCTCGCGGCACGATCATGGATGCGCGACCAAGCGACCCCCAACGGACCGGCCAACCGCCCCCGCCGCGTTCGTTTCTAAAATAAACGTCATGCCCTCGGTCAATCCCGAAAACCTTGAAAAGCAAAGGAGGTCGCAATCCACCACCGATCCAAGCTCTCAGCAGACAAGGGGTTGGTCAAGCCCGGGGAATTGTAGAATAATGGATCGTATTTATCTGGGACAAAGGACCGCACCATTGATCGTTCGCGCGCGCGCACCCCTGCGGCTCGGCCTCGCGGGAGGCGGCACCGATTTGTCGCCGTTCTGCGATCTCTACGGCGGCTTCATCCTCAATGCCACGATCGATCTCTACGCCTATGCGCACATCGAGACGACGCCGGATAGCGGCGTGCGCTTCTCCGCCCGCGACATGCAAGCGGAATTCTCGACGACCGCGGTTCCCGCGCTCGAGCTCGGCGGCCCGCTCGCTCTGCACAAGGCGGTCTACAATCGCATCGTACGCGAGTTCTGCGGCGGCCGGCCGCTCCCGATGCGCCTGATGACGCATTGCGACGCGCCGCCCGGCTCCGGGCTCGGGTCGTCGTCGACCCTGGTGGTCGCCATGATCAAGGCCTTCGTCGAGTGGCTGCACCTGCCGCTGGGCGAGTATGACGTGGCGCGGCTCGCCTTCGACATCGAGCGGCGCGACGTCGGGCTGAGCGGCGGTCGGCAAGACCAATATGCCGCCACGTTCGGCGGATTCAATTTCATGGAATTCTACGCCGACGATCGAGTGATCGTGAATCCGCTTCGGATCAAGAACTGGATTCTTTCGGAGTTGGAAAGCTCCATCGTGCTCTATTCGACCGGCGTGTCGCGGAGGTCGGCCGCGATCATCGATGAGCAGACCAAGAACATGCGCGAAGGCGGCAGCGCATCGATCGACGCTCTGAAGCGTCTCAAGGACGATGCACTCGCCATGAAGGAGGCCGTGCTGAAAGGCGACTTCGCCGACTTGGCCGAGCGCATGCGCGATTCCTGGGAGGCGAAGAAGCTGACCGCGCACGGCATCACCACCCCGGAGATCGACGACCTGTTCGAACGCGCGACGAGCGCCGGAGCGCTCGCCGGAAAGGTCTCAGGCGCGGGCGGCGGCGGGTTCGCCATCTTCTTCGTCGACCCGAGCCGACGGATGGACGTTATCCGCGCGCTCAGCGACGCCGGCGGCGAGGTACGGCCTTGCCACTTCACCAAACGGGGCACCGAAGGATGGCGGATAGAGTGACGGCGCGGCTCGCCCGACTCGTTCGGCCGAGGCTTTGATGGAGGCGGTGGTGCTCGCAGGCGGGCTTGGAACCCGGCTGCACCCGCGCGTGTCGGGACTTCCCAAGGCGATGGCGCCCGTCGCGGGCCGGCCATTCCTCGCATGGCTGCTGGATGAGCTCGCGGATGCCGGTTTCCGCCGCGCGATCCTGTCGGTGGGTCATCTCGGCGAAGCCATCCGAAGCGCCTTTGGCGGCACATACCACACGCTCGATCTCCTCTATGCCGTCGAAGCAAGCCCACTCGGAACCGGCGGGGCGCTCCGCCACGCGCTTGCCCTCGCAGGCCCGGGCGACGAGCCGATCTGGGTGCTGAACGGCGATTCAATCGTGCGCCTGGCTCACGCGGAGATGTGGGCGGCGCATGAAATCCGCCGCTCGAATCCTCTCGCGCTGACGATGGCGCTGGTGAGCACGCCGGATGCCGGGCGCTATGGCACCGTGGAGACCCGGGAGGGACGGGTGACTCAATTCAACCCGACAGGCGGACGCGGAGTCGGCATCATCAACGCCGGCACCTACCTCCTCCACCGCCGGATCTTCGAGGGCGGGAGCTTGCCGCCGGCGTTCTCATTCGAAGCCGATTTCCTCGCGCGCTCCATCGATCGGCTCGAGATCGCCGCGTTTGCGACGGATGGCTGGTTCATCGACATCGGCGTGCCCGCCGACTACGACCGCGCGCAAACCGAACTACCGGCGGCCTTGTCGCGCGAGCCTTGCCCGGCGAACGCGACTATCCGCGCCCAGCGGTAGCGCCAGAGTTGACCCGGGGTTTGCGAGACGGCAACTTGGCCAAGTGCCCGAACTCGTAGGATAATATGGATTGCGCTTCGCGGACGGCGAGGCTGCTTCTCGAGGGGTCCAGGGACGATGCGTCGGTTGAGTGAGGGTTTCCGTGCGTCATGACCGTGGTGCAGCGACATATGTTCTATCGCGTGCTCGAGCATACGGCGGCCCTGAGCACGGTGCTGTGCCTCATCATTTTGCTCCTGGGGACGCAATCCCTCCTCTACCTGCTGGCTGAGCGCGCGATATCGCTTCGACTCTTCCTGCAGGCGATCACCCTCCTTGCGCCCGATCCAGTCTATCGAGGCGTGCCCTTCGCGATCACGATCGCCATCGTGCATGCTTATTTGAGATGGGGCCGCAACAACGAGATCGTCTCGTTGCGCATGGCGGGGATGGCGGACCGGGCACTGGCCATGCCCGGGCTCGCCGCCGCGGTCGTCGCGATGATCTTCGCGGCGTCGATGTCTCTCTACGTGCTCCCGGTCGCATTTCGGACCTTCGAGGACATCCGCTACACCGCGAATTTCAATCTTTCCCTGGGTCTGTTGGACGAGGGATACCTGCAGCAGATCGCGCCGGATCTGTCGATCTCGTTTCGGCAGCGCCTCGGCGCCACCGAGATCGGCGGAGTGACCATCCTGGATAGCCGCAAGCAGGGCGAGGTCAGGTACATCCTGGCCGAGCGCGCCCAGCTGCAGAATCCCCGGGATCCCAACGGGAGACGCGCCCTCGTGCTGCGGCAGGGCAGTTACCAGGTGCGGCGGAGCTCCGACGAGCGGCTGGCGCCCGTCGCGTTTCAGGAACTGATCCTGCCGATCGCCGACAGCGCCGATGGATCGTCGCGGGTGAGGGAGTGGCGCGGCTTCTACGAGGAGCATATCGGCGTTCTCCTCGATCCACCTCCGGCGATCCGGCAGGACTCCATGCTCTACGGCGACTACATCGCGGAAGGCCATATGCGCATCGCCATACCGCTGTCGTGCTTGACCTGCGCCGTGTTCTCGCTCGGCATGATGCTGAGAGCCAGATATGAGCGGCGATCGGCGCCGATTCGAAGCATCATCGGAGCGCTGGTCGGCGTGGCCTTGTGGCAGAGCCTATTGATCGGGGTCCACGCGGCCATATCGCGGACGCCGGCGCTCGCACCGTTGCTCTATGTCGTGGTCGCCATTCCCGGGGTCATCGGCGCGCTCTTGCTGATGTCCAGGACCTCGGGTGGGCCCCGTGCCGCCCGCCGTGCCTCCGGCCTGCTCTCGCCGGTCGGTGCCGCGGAACCCTAAGGCGGCTCCAGCAGGAAGAGGCCGCTCGCGCCCGTCAACTCGTCCGAACCACCCGGCTGTCGAGCCCAATCTTCGGATCCATCACGAATCTCCACAGGGTCGCCAGCCGCGAGCTGTGGTGGAACCGACCGGCGTAATGCCGGAGAGCCATCGCACGCAATCTGGCAAGCCGAGGGCCCGGCACGTTCGGGAAGTCGTGATGCTCGACATGCAGCCCATGATTGATCGAGAACGCGTTCATCGGGCCGTAGTAAGACGAGGTCTCCTCATGGCCCTCGAAGATGAGATGCTCTTGCAGGATGTGCGCTCCGCTCGGATGGGGCCCGACGGCGAAATAGACCGACAGCGCAAGATAGAGGAGCGCTTCCGGACCGAGCCAGTAGGCGACCGCGGCGCAGGCTCCTATCACCGCCGTACAATTGGCGATCAGCCAGCCGTCGACATGGACGCGCCGCCGAACGGCAAGCGGGTTGATCACGGCATACGTGAAGGGTTGCGCCACCAGCCATAGCAGCTTTCCGACCCGGCTATGGCCGACCAGCGCGATCTCCCAGCGCGACGGCACGTCGGCGTCCAGTCCGGGGCGCCCGAGAAACCGGTGATGCAGCAGATGATAGTGGCGGAACGCGACCGCGCTCGGCAGCACGCACGGCAAATTCAGGAGGATGCCGAACGCCTTGTTGGCGGGAGTGCCGCGAAACACCGAGTTGTGCGCGCACTCGTGGATGACGACATTGAGCTCGTAGGTCAGGAAGGCTCCGAGGCCATAGGCGGCTCCAAGCAACAGCCACCACGGCGCGCTCGCAAGCATCGCGGCGAGTCCGAGCTGAGCCAGAACGACGACCGAGCCCAGCAACGCCGTCCCCAGGCAGGGACCAAACAGCTGCCTCACCTCCGGATGTTCGCAGAGAATCGCGAGGCGCCGTTCGCGGTGAGAGCGCCCGTCATCCACGGCGGCCGCTCATGCGCTCGGTGCCCAGAATCCAGTCCCAGAGCGGCGACGTCACCCCGTAATTACAGGTGTCGTCAGCGAAGTGGTGAATGAGATGGTGCCGCCTGAGATAGGACCCGAAGGGCCCCCGCAGGCGGCCATCGTGGGAGGCGTAGTGCGTCACATCGTAAGCGACGTAGGCCAAGCCGAAGATGCCGGCGAATACGAGACCGCCGTCCCATCCGAGAGCGAGAACAGCGATAGAGAGCACCCCGGCGAAGATCGGCAGCGACACCACGGGCGGCGTGAGCCAGCGTCCGGCGTCGCCGGGGTCGACATGATGGGAGCCGTGCATCACCAAGCAGAAGGACGCCGCGCCCGGAAAATAGCGATCGAGGTGGAACACGAAGCGATGGAACGTGTATTCGAAGCCCGTCCACACGAATAGCGCGATGAGCACGAGGCCGTCGATCTCGGCGCCGGAGAGCGCGCCGTCTCTGATGCCCAGGAAGAGCAAGCCCGCGCACAGCGGGAGCCAGAGCACCGGGACCGTCGCGAGCTTGGTCCGCGTGAACCGCTCCAGAATGTCGCTCTTGAACAGCCGCACGGGCCCCGTGGCAGCACGCGCGGCGTTCCGAGCGCCCGCCAGCTCCGGCCCGGCTTCCGTGGAAGTCTGCCCGTTCGTCTCGTCCATCAACCCCTCATACCCGGGAATCGCGCACCGGCGCGCGATGGTTGGATAGCGATGCGGCCGTGTCAATGCTTGTGTCCGATCCGAAACTGCCTTCGCCCGCCCGCGCCGCCTTTGGCGTCCGCACGAAAGCCGAGGACCGGCCGACCATCGCCTCGAGGACGCCCAGCAGATTGGCGAGAGCGAGCCAGTTGAAAACGGCGCTGACGGCGGGAACCCAGGCGATCTCGGCCCAGAGGCTGGCGCCGCGAACCGTCTTTTGGCCGAGCAGCAGCATGGCCGATGTCGCGGCAAGCGCTTGCAAGATGGCGAGGCAGAGGAGCGTCGCGGGCAGCGACGAGAGCCCGACGCCCCAGGCGAGATCGATCGCGCCGGTCGCCACGGCTATGCCCAGCATCGGACCAAAGGCGCTGCCGAAGAACTGCAACGTGGATAGAAGCTTGCACGAGAATGAAATGCCCGAGCGCCATACCATCGGCAGCAGCTTGCGCGCCACCTGGGTGGGGCCCTTCACCCACCGATATTGCTGCGTGCGCCACGTCGAGAAAGTTGCCGGCAGCTCGCCCGGAACCGCAACCGTCACGAGAAACAACGCCCGCCACCCGCGGAGCTGCACGCGGTAACTGAGGTCGAGGTCTTCCGCCAGCGTGTCGGATTGCCAGCCGCCGGCATCGTCGATCGCCGCACGGCGCCAAATGCCGCAGGTTCCATTGAACGGCAGCACCTGATTCGTCCAGCTGCGCGTCGGCTGCTCGATACCGAAATGCGCATCGAGGATGCGCTGCTGGATCTTCGTGAGCCAATTCTGGTCGGCATTGAGATAATCGCAACGCGCCTGAACGAGGGCGAGCCGCTCGTCGAGCAGCATCGGCCGCATGCAGGACCGAAGGAAATCTTTGGACGGCACATAGTCGGCATCGAAGATCGCGACGAACTCATGGTTCGCGAGAGAGAGGCCCGCAGCGAGCGCCCCCGCCTTGTAGCCCGTGCGGTCGTCCCGATGCAGCAGCACGGCATCGACGCCACGCTCGCGCATCGCGGATACCGCCTCGCTGGCCGCAAGCAGGCTCCCGTCGGTGCTGTCGTCGAGAAGTTGCACGTGCAGACGGTCGCGGGGCCAATCGAAACCCGCGACGGCATCGCAAACGCCGCGCACGAGCTTGCCCTCGTTGAAAGACGGGATCTGAACCAGGACGTGCGGCAACTCGGCGTCCGGCGGAAGCGGCATGCCGAGCAATCGCACCTCCGTCGCCAGCGCCGCGCGCCGGTGGCGGAGATTCTGAAACACGATCCAGGTCGCCGGGAGGCCCATCGCCCAGAGGGTGGCGAGCGATAGCAGCAGGATCACATGGTTCGCGAACGCCAGGGCGTAGAGCATCATGTCAATCGGATGGGCGCTTGCCGCTCGCGACCGGCGCCAACCGCCGGGAGTCGGCGGCGAACTCCGATCCGCTCTTCGGCGTCGGGGTCCAGACGGATGCCTTGTTGCGGACCGCGTCGAGCACGCTCCACGCGCCCGCGACTTGCGCAAAAAGAAAGACCGCAATGCCGACGAGAGCGCGCGGCAGCTCGCGCCAAACGCTGGTGTCGCGCAGGAGGCGCTGGCCCAGGGCGATGCCGAGCACCGCGCAGGCGACCTCGAGCGACGCGATCACGGCCAGCGCCTTCGCGGCCGGGCCGGTGCCGCCTCCGAGCAGCAGGTGGATCGCGCCGGTGATCGCTATGACGCCGACCAGCGGCCCGTGTACGCAGCTCGCGAGGCACAGGCTGGCCATCATCTTGCCGGGAAACGAGAGTCCGCTTCGCCAGACGGGCCACAGATACTTGCGCATCGCTTGCGCGAGGCCATTGCTCCAGCGGCGCTGCTGCCTTTGCCAAGCCGATCGGGTGTTGGGCAACTCGGCGGGAACCGCGACCGTCACCAAACAGAGGGCGCGCCAGCCCCGCAGCAGCGCGCGATAGCTGATGTCGAGATCCTCCGGCAGAATATCCGAGGCCCAACCGCCCACGTCGTCCACAGCCGCGCGTCGCCAGACGGCGCAGGTGCCCGTGAACTGGACGAAATATCCCGACCACGAGCGGGCGGCCTGATGAACCGCGTCGTAAGCATCGATCGCATACTGCTGCGCTCGCGTCAGCGCGTTCTCCTCCGCATTGAGTCCGTCCCAGCGCGACTGGACGAATGCCAGATCGGCATCGGCCAGGAGGACGCCGAGACAACGGCGGAGGAAGTCCGGCGCCGGCACGAAATCCGCGTCGAACACGACGACGTACTCATGGTCCGACTGCTGGAGTCCCGCTTGCAACGCGGCGCCCTTGTATCCGTTTCGCGTGGCTCTATGAAAAAGCTTGGCGTCGATCCCGCGCGTGCAAAGGGACGCCACGGCGTCTCGCGCAATATCCGCGCTGCCATTGGTGCTGTCGTCGAGAATCTGGATGTGCAGCTTTCCCGAGGGCCAGTCCAGGTTTGCCGACGCTTCCGCCACGCGGCGGATCACCGCGCCATCGTTGCAGGTCGGTAGTTGGACCAGCACGTGCGGAAGCTGGCCCTCGGGCGGCAGCGGCAGACCGAGAAGCTCAAGCTCTTTCGCCATCCCCTTGCGACGCAGTCGCACATGCTGGATCACCACCCACGGCAAAGAGGCTCCGACCACGCAAAAAAGCGCGAGCGCCGTGACCAGGACGCCGTGATCGAGCAGGCGCAGTACTTCAAGGCTCATGACACGATAGTTAGTTAACTTCGCAAGAATTAATTTCGTCGCGGATGAGATATCGCGCGGGTGCGCGACCATAGCATCGATGTTCGAGGCCTGCCACCTATCGGTTCGTCCATGGGGGGTTCACTTCCGGTCCAGCGACCGCTATACCCGGGGCCTCGCAATCGGCGCCGGCCGCAGAGCGCCACGGGATTCTCGATTTCACCGACCATGCGCGACCCTCGGACGATCCTCATCACCGGAGCGAGCGGCGGAATCGGCGGTGCGCTCGCGCGCGCCTACGCGGCCCCGGGCGCGCGTCTCGCGCTCACCGGGCGCAATGCCGAGCGCCTGGAAGCTTGCGCCGCGGCCTGCCGCGCATCGGGAGCGGACGTGCGCTCGGCGGTGCTTGATGTCGTCGATACCTCTGCTCTCGCCTCCTGGGTCGAGGCAATCGATCGCGAATGGCCGGTGGACTTGGTCATCGCCAATGCGGGCATCACCGGCGGCTTCGCCGCGGACCGGCGGTCAGAGACGCTGGCCGACGTGCACCGGATGATGAGCATCAATTTCGGCGGCGTGTGCAACACGCTGCACCCAGTCATCCCCGCGATGCGCCAGCGCCGCCGCGGGCAACTCGCGCTGATGAGCTCCCTGGCGGCGCTCCGCGGCCTGCCCTACTCCCCGGCCTATTGCGCCAGCAAGGCGGCTCTCAAGGCCTACGGCGAGGCGCTGCGGGCTTGGCTGCATCCCGAGGGCATCGAGGTAACCGTGGTCCTGCCGGGTTTCGTCGATACGCACCTCGCGGGCCACGTCGCGGGACCCAAGCCATTCCAGATGACCGCAGAGCGGGCGGCCGGTATCATCCGGCGGCGTCTCAGGCGCGGGCCTGCGCGCATCGCATTTCCGATGCTCCTGCACGCGGGCATGCGATTGCTCGCGGGACTGCCGGCCGACGCCGCCGATCGCCTCCTGGGGTCCGTCAAAGTCGAGATCCAATATTACGAATGACCGAGGCTCTTCTGGTTCGGGAGGTGCGGACGCGCCGCGATCTCCGGCGCTTCCTCGACCTGCCCCATCTGGTCTATCGGAACGACCCGTGCTGGGTTCCCCCGCTCCGCGGCGAAGTGCGCAAGCTGCTCAACCGCACGAAGAACCCGTTCTTCGACCACGGCGAGGCTTGCTTTTGGATCGCGGAGCGCGCGGGCGTCACGGTCGGACGCATCAGCGCGCAGATCAATCGCCTGCATCTCGCGCGGTACGGGGATGCCACCGGGCATTTCGGCTTCCTCGAAGCGATCGACGATCCCGACGTCTTCAAGGCGCTCCTCGACACGGCGGAGGAGTGGCTGCGCGCACGCGGCATGACCCGCATCCTCGGTCCCTACAGCTTGTCCATCAATGACGAGGTCGGCGTGCTCGTGGCGGGGTTCGACACGCCGCCCATGGTCGCCATGGCGCATTCGCCGCCTTACTACGGCCCGCGCCTCGAGGCGGAGGGCTATCGCAAGGCCAAGGACCTGCACGCTTACGTGCTCGACCCTCGGGCGGTCACCGGGGTCGAGCGGCTGGAGCGCACGACGGCGCGCATACGCTCGCGGGGCCGAGTCCGGACGCGGCAAGTCGATATGAAGCATTTCCGCGAGGAGATGCAGCTCGGGATCGAAATCTTCAACGACGCGTGGGCGCAAAACTGGGGCTTCGTTCCCGTGACCGACCGCGAGGTCTCGGAGCTCATCAAATCGATCGCGCCGGTCATCCGCCCGGAGGGCGTCATCTTTGCCCTCGTGGGCGACCGCCCCGAGGGGATCCTCGTGGGGCTCCCGAACCTCAACGAGGCCATCGCCGACCTCGGCGGACGCCTGCTTCCCTTCGGGTGGCTGAAGCTGCTTTGGCGGTTGCGCGTGCGGCGCCTCCGCTCCGCCCGCGTCATCCTGATGGGGGTGCGCAAGGCACATCGCAACTCCACGCGCAGCGGCGCTCTGGCCGCGGTGCTGCTCGCCGAGGCCCTGCGGGTCGCCCGGGCGCTCGGCGTCGAGCGAGGCGAGCTCTCGTGGATCCTGGAAGACAACGCCTGGGCGCTGACGGTCGTGCCCTGCGCGGGCGCCACGCTCGGCAAAGTGTACCGGGTCTACGAAAAGCTGCTGGCGAGCTGAGCGTCCGGCTTGCCGGGATACGACGTCAGCCGTCGCGCACCGCGCGCAATTCCTCTGCAATGACCGCGACGGCGTGCCGGATCTGCTCCTCCGTGTGCGTGCAGGTGAGGAACAATCTGAGGCGCGCCTCATGCTCGTCCACGGCGGGATGCAGGATCGGCTGCACGTGGATGCCGCGGCGGAACAATGCCTGCGTCAAGCGGATGCAGCGCATGCTGTCTCCGACGATCACGGGCATGACGGAGTAGCCTTGAGCAGATCCGGTCGGCAGGCCGTGCTGCCGAGCCACGTCGAGGAAGAGACGTCCGCGCTGGCGCAGCCGCTCGACCCGCTCCGGCTCCGCGTGCATCACGCGGAGCGCCGCCACCGCGGCGGCGGCATCGGCGGGGGACTGGCCGACGCTGAACATGAATCCGGCGGCGCCATATCGCAACGAGAACATAAGCGCCTCGCTGCCGGTAATATAACCGCCGCAGCTCGCGAGCGCCTTGCTCAAGGTTCCCATCCAGATATCGACGTCCTCGCCCTTCAGCCCGAAATGCTCGCGAATGCCGAAGCCGCGCTTACCCATCACGCCCAGCGAGTGGGCCTCGTCCACCATCAGAAAAACCTTGTGGCGGTTGCGCAGCTCGATGAAGGCGGGCAGGTCGGGGAAGTCCCCGTCCATGCTGTAGATGCCCTCGACCACGATGAGTACGCGCTCGTAGTCGCGGCGGCGCTGCTGGAGCAGGCGATCGACGGCCCGCCAATCGTTGTGCGGAAAGGCGATGCGCCGCGCGCGCGAGAGCTGGGCCCCGACGATCACGCTGTTGTGGATCAGCTCGTCATGGAGGATCAGGTCGTTTCGCCCGAAGAGGTGCGAGATGGTCGCGACATTCGTGCCGTAGCCGCTCACGAACACCAGGCAGTCCGGCGTGCCGTACATGCCGGCCAATGTCCCCTCGAGCTCCCGGTGGAGCGGCCGCTCGCCGCCGACCATCCGGCTCCCTGACACCGAGGTACCATAGCGCTCGACCGACCGCGTGACGGCCGCTGTTACCTCAGGATGACCGGAAAGGCCGAGGTAATTGTAGTGAGAGAAGGTGATGTATTCGCGGCCAGCGATTGTCGTGGTGTCGCGCGCGATGCCTTCGTGCATGCGGAAATAAATGTCGCTGACACCGTAGCGCTCGCCGAGCGGGCGCATCGCCGTATAGAGCGGATGATGGTCGAACCGGTAGAAGGACTTGGGAAGGTCCGCGTTCAGATCAGCGGGTTGCCCCGGCGAAGTGCCCGCCTCGCCGTCGGCGTTGTGCGCCCGTCGCTGGCGCAGCAACCACTTCGCAAGATCGCGCTTTTCTTCGGGCGACAGCTGGGCAGCCATCGCCATGATGTCAGTCATCGGGCCGCTCCCCCAGTCTCCGGGCCTCGACGCGTCCCCCTAGGCATACCCAGCGCCCACCGCGCTCACGCTGGCGCCCCGATTGTTCTTGCGACCGGAGGCAGGAAGCCGTTCGTGCTCGTGTAATGAGTGGGCAACTTTAGGGGCCGAGTCAATTGCGTCATGATCCATGCATGCGAGCCGCGGCAGCGGTGCCGCCCCGGGAAAGCGCGTAAGCGCGTGGCCAGCTGTAACCCGACCCGCATCGGCAGTCCACACCCAAGTCATCGAGTTTCTTGCAGGCGACGGCGCAGACCCGGCGCATACGTGAACTCCGCACTATGAGCGCGACCTGCCGCCATGTTTTGCCGGAGTCCACGAACACTACCCCCATTCAAGCCGCGTGCCGACGCCCCCACAAGGCCGCGGCTACTCTACCCAATGCTATTCATTGGGCGATCCCTGTCAAAAGGTACGTGATTCCGCCACCAATTGTGACAAGCGTGTTATATCCTCGAACATCCTCGCGCGCGAGGGGCGCCGTTGTTGAGCGGATTCCGTCAGGACAGAGACGCCCCCACGCGGCGCAGACCCATGATCAGGTTGCCGTGCGAGTCCGCGACGACGGACGCGCTGGGCCCCACCACGCACGTCGATTCCGCCTCCTCGACCAGGGCGGGTCCCGAGAGGCGGACCCCCGCCGCTACCAGGCGGCTGCGCGCATAGACGGGGACCTCCACGAAGCCCGCGCATTCCTCGAAAAACGCAGCGCGGCGCTCGATCAGCGCGTCTCCCGCTGCTGCATCCGGCTCGGCGAACCGAAGCTCCGACACCGGGGCGGGCGCGACGACTCGCAGGCGCCACGACACCACCTCCACCGAGAGCATGTCGAGGCTGCGGCCGAACCGCTTTTCATAGCGGGTGTCGAAGGCACGCCGCCACGCCGCGGCATCGCGCCGCGCGTGGCTCCCGCGCTCGAGCGGAACCGTTACCTCGAAACCTTGGCCGACATAACGCATGTCGGCCGAGAGCTCGACGGCGATCTCCGCGTCGCGCACGTCGGCTTCGCGGAGCACCGCCCGGCCGCGCGCCTCGAGCTCGGCGACGGCTTCGTCTACCTGCCGCCAGTCCAGACCGTCGAGCCTCATGATGAGGCTGCGCGTATATTCGACGCTGCGCGGTGCCACCAGCATGCCGATCGCCGACGCGACACCGGCGCCGCGCGGAAAGATCACCTCGCTCACGTTGAGGAGGCGCGCGATCTCGTAGGCATGCACGGGACCGGCGCCGCCGAAGGCCACCATGCGATAGCGCAAGGGGTCGGTGCCGGACTCCGCGATGTGCACGCGCGCCGCCGTCGCCATGTTGTTGTCGACGACACGCGCGATCCCGGCCGCCGTCTCGGCCACGCCTAGGCCGAGCCGGTCGCCGAGGCGCTCGAGCGCCGACGCCGCGCGAGAGCGGTCGAGCCGCATCCGGCCGCCGAGGAACCGGTCCGGCGCGAGATAGCCGCGGATCAAGTCGGCGTCCGTGACCGTCGGCTCCTCGCCGCCGCGGGCGTAGCAGGCGGGGCCCGGAACCGCCCCGGCGCTACGCGGTCCCACGCGCAACAAGCCGAGCTCGTCGACCCCCGCGATGCTGCCGCCGCCGGCGCCGATCTCGATGAGCTCGATCGCAGGCAGACGCAGCGGCAGCCCGCTGCCCTTCTTGAAGCGCTGAAGACGCGCCACCTCGAGCTCGTGGCTGCGGTGCGGCAGGCCGCCGTGGATGAGGCTCACCTTGGCGGTGGTGCCGCCCATGTCGAAGGCGATCACGTCCTCCCAGTCCGCTTGGCGCGCCAGAAACGCCGCGCCCATGGCGCCCGCCGCGGGACCCGACTCCACCAGCGCGATCGGCTGCCCGGCCGCGGTCCGCGCCGTGGTGATGCCGCCGTCCGACAACATGACGAACAGCGGCACGCCCAGCGACCGCTCGAGCTCGAGGAGATACCGGAGCGCGATCGGCGCCACATAGGCATTGGCGACACAGGTGGAGAACCGCTCGTACTCCCGGACCTCCGGCGCGATTTCGGCGGAGACGCACACGGCGAGATCGGGGTAAGCCTCGGCAATCAGCTGCCTCGCGCGGAGCTCATGGGCGTCGTTGCGATAGCTGTTGAAGAGCGCGACCGCAATCGAGCGCACGCCGCTTTGCCGGAGCGCCGCGGCAGCCTCACGCACCGCCGCCTCGTCGAGCGGCAGCACCACGCGGCCGTCCGCGCCGATCCGCTCCGGCACGGTCCGTCTCAGCCGCCGCTCGACCAGCGGCGCGGGCCGCTCGAGCTGCAGATCGAAGGTGTCGTAGCGGAGCTCGTTGCCGATCTCCAGGACGTCCCGGTAGCCCTCGGTGGTGATCAGGCCAACCGTGGCGCCTCGCCGCTCGATCAGCGCATTGGTGACGAGGGTGGTGCCGTGCACCACGCTCTCCGGCCGCGCTTCCAGCGCGCTCAATCCCTCGACGATCGCGCGGCGCGGGTCATCCGGCGTGGTCAGCAGCTTGTTGATGCTGAGCGTGCGGGTCTCGGCGTCGTAAAGGACGATGTCGGTGAAGGTGCCGCCGACGTCCGCGCCCGCGAGAAAGCGGGTCATAGACCATAGACCTCGCGCGCCACCGTCTCGGAGATCAGTCCCGCTTCCAGGTCAGCGCGCACCGCGGCTCGATCGCGCTCCCGCGGGTCGCCGAAACCGCCGCCGCCGGGATAGCGCACCCGAAGCCGGTCGCCGGCCGCGATCGGGCTCTTGCCCTTGAGCGGGAAACCGCTGTCGCGGCCATTCCAGGCGACACGGGACGCAGCGCCAGGCGCGCCTCCGAGCACGCCGCGCGCCGGATGGTGCACGCGCTCCACCAGCAGCGAGAGCATCGCGGGCTTCTCGCCGGTGAGCTCAATCTCGACGTCCTGGCCAAGACCGCCGCGGAAGCGTCCGGCGCCGCCGGAATCGCAGGCGAGCTCCTTGCGCCAGATGCGGAGCGGCGACAGCGCCTCGATGATCTCCATCGAGCCGCACACGACATTGGACGGAAAGCAGGTCGCGGAGAGCCCATCGCGGCGGGCGCGCGCGCCCATGCCGCCGTTGATGAAGAGAATCGTCGTGTAGCGCCGGCGGTCCTCGCGATAGCCGGAGACCAGTACCCGAAGGGTCGGCGCGCTGCCGGACTCGGCGACGATGCGCTCGCCCAGTACCGGCGCCAGCGCCTCGTATATGGCGGCGGCGAGACAATGCCCGACCAGCTGGCGCGCGTGCACGGGCGCCGGGAATCTCGGATTGAGGATCGAGCCCTCGGGCGCGCTCACATGGATCATTCTATAGGTACCCTCATTCCGAGGGGTCGCGGGGTCGAGCGCGCACTTCACGGGGTAGCAGGAATAGGCCTCGGTGTAGTTCATGACCGTGTTGAGCGCGCGCCCGACCTCGGGCGAGGTGCCGGTATAGTCGATGAACAGCTCCTCGCCGCGTTTCTCCACCGCAACCTCGATGTGCACGGGCTCCTCGCCGGTGCCGTCGAGGTCCAGCGCGCTGCGATAGGTGCCGTCGGGAACCGCGGCGATGGCCGCGCGCATAGCGCGCTCGGTGCGGGCACAGATCTCCCGCGAGATCGGCCCGAGGTCGTCGATCCCTTCGCGCGCGATCAAATCCCGCAAGCCGCGCGCGGCGGTCTCGCCGGCGGCGATCTGGGCGGCAATGTCGCCCAGCACCTGCTCGGGCAGCCGGACATTGGCCCGGATCATCGCCTGCAGGTCCGAATTGACGCGGCCTTCGACGAGATAGAGCAGCGGCGGGATGCGAATGCCCTCCTCGAAGACCTCGCGGGTGTCGGCCGACCACAGCGTGCCGCCGATATCCGCCATATGCGCGATGCTGCCGGTCCACGCGATGAGCCGCTGGTCCGCGAACACCGGTGCCACGATGGTGATGTCCGGCAGATGGCCGGAGGTGAGCCAGGGATCGTTGCAGATGCCGACGTCACCCTCCCGCCAGTCGCGCGCCGGCCGGATCGACAGGAAATGCGCGAGGGTGCGCGAGAGGGTCATGTTGAAGGAGGGAATGCCGATGGTGTTCTCGGCCATCGCGTTGCCGTCGGCGTCGAAGATCACGCAGGCGAAGTCGTTCGACTCGCGCACGATCGGCGAGAAGGAGGTCCGGCGCAGGGTCGCCGCCGCCTCGTCGGCGATAGCGATGAGCCGCGTCCAGACGACCTGGAGCGCCACGGGATCGTCGACGACGGTGCGATTGCGGCTCGCGGCGAGAACGCTAGCCATGATCACCTCATGGGCGGACGCCTCGCCCGCGGCAGTCGTTGTTTTCGGGGCTTTTCAAGAGCGGGCAAAATTGTTAACAGCGTTGGGTCGGGTGTCAAGGCAAGGGGCCTCGGGAGTAAACAAATGGCGACGAAGCAGAGCGACAGCGCCGTCGCGGACCGCTCCTGGCACGCAATCACGCAGGAGACGCTCAAGCGCAATCAGGTGCGGCTCGCGACCTACGTGCCGGACCGCGTGCTCACGCCCTTGATCCGCGCGCTCCACGAAGACAAGGATTTCACCACCTTTGCGGCAACCCGCGAGGAAGAAGCGCTCGGCATCCTCACGGGGGCCTGGATGGGCGGCATGCGGGGCGTGCTGCTCATGCAGACCAGCGGCTTCGCGACCCTCGCGAACGTGCTGGCCTCGCTCGCGGTGCCTTACCAGATCCCGCTGCTGATGATCGTCTCCGAGCGCGGGACCCTCGGCGAGTTCAATCTGGGCCAGGCGATGGTCTGCCGCACCATGCGGCCGGTGCTGCAGGCGCTCGGCATCGAGCATCACACGATCACCCGGCTCGACGAGCTCGAGTTCATCCTGGACCGCTCGATCAAGCAAGCGATCGCGACCCAGTCGCCCGCTTGCCTGATCCTGTCGCCGCTGCTGACCGGCGGCAAAACCTTCTCCCAGTGAGGACCGGCCAATGCCGCCGAACGAGCCCAAGGTCCTGAACCGCTTCGACATTACCAAGCGCCTGGTGACCCTGCTGCGGCATGACGAGGCCGTGGTCGGCGGCATCGGCAACACCAATTTCGATCTCTGGGCCTCCGGCCGGCGGCCGCAGAATTTCTACATGCTGGGCAGCATGGGGCTTGCGATCCCGATCGCACTCGGCGTGGCGCTGGCGCAGCCGATGCGGCGCGTGACCGCGCTCGAGGGCGACGGATCGCTTTTGATGCAACTCGGCGTCCTCGCCACCATCGCCACGCTGCAGCCCAAGAACCTGATCATCGTGGTGATGGACAACCGCACCTATCAGATCACGGGATCGCAGCCCACCGCGAGCGCCTTCGGCGCGGATTTCGTGGCAATCGCCCGCGGCGCCGGCATCAAGCAAAGCGATTGGGCGCTCGACGAGGCAATGTTCGAGCAGCTGGCCGCGCGCGCCCTGGGTCAGGACGGGCCGTCTTTCATCGCCGCGCGCATCGACGACAAGCCCGCCGTGGCCACCACCGAGCGCGACCCCGCGCAACTCCGCGACCGCTTCATGCGGGGGATCGGGGTCAAGGAATAAAGATCAGCCCAGCTGCTCCGCGAGGAGCTCGAGCGCCGCTTTGGCGAAAGCGCGCATGTTCGCGACCCGATCCGCGGCGCCGGTCTCGAGCGTGATGATCCGCTCGGTCGCACCCACGACCGCGATGCACGCGTGGCCCGCCGGATCGCCGTACCGATTTCCGGTCGGACCGGTGGCGCCGGTCTCGCCGATGCCCCAGCTCGCCGAGAATTTCTGCCGCACGGTACGCGCGAGCAGCGAGGCGTAAGCCTCGGTCGAAGGCCGCATGCCCTCGAGCGCGGAGGCGGGAATCCCCAACAGAAGCTCGCGCGATTGCCGCGTATAGACAACGGCTCCGCCCAGGAAATAAGCGGACGCTCCGGGGACCGCGAGCAGCGCCGCCGAGACGAGACCGCCCGCCGAGGATTCCGTAACCGCGATGGTCTCGCCGCGCGCCTTGAGGCGTGCGCCTAAGCGCCCGGCGAGCGGCAACAGGTCCTGCATCGACTATCGCTGCCCGCTCGATCCGTACTTCACCGAGGGAGGCGCGGGCTTCGCCGGGAGATCCGAGATCGTGACGATCTCCGCCGGCAACGACTGCGGCTTGGCCTCGCCCTTGCGCCAGAGCCAGTAGACGTTCTGGGGATTGCCGTTGACGGCGACCACCTTGTGGTTCCCCCTGGCGTCGATGGCATGAATGGTGACGCGGCCGATGAGACCGCCCTTGAGCGCTTTCATGTCCTCCACCGCCTCGCGCACCGCCTTCTCGACGCTCATCCCCATCTTCATGTAGAGGACGACCGATCGCGAGGTGCCGCAACGGATCGTCATCTCGCCGGCGCCGGTGCAGGCGCAGGCGCCGTAGCGCGTGTCGGCATACATGCCGGCGCCGATGACGGGGCTGTCGCCAAGACGGCCCGGATATTTCCAGGCCCAGCCCGAGGTGCTGACGCCGCCGGCGATCTGGCCTTTCGAATCCTGCGCTATGAAGGTTGTCGTGTCCTTGCCGACCTCGGGATCGACCGACTGCTTGCAGAGATCGATCAGCGGCGCCTCGGACCAGCGCTTCTTGTCGGCTTCGGGAACCTCGTGCTCGAACCAGCGCCGCCACACCTCTCGGGAATCGGGGATCAGGTTCTCGCCGGCCTCCGCGCCGATCTCGCGGGCAAATCGCTCCGCGCCTGCGCCCACCATGAAGACATGAGGCAGCCGCTCCATGACCGCGCGGGCAATGCTGATGGGGTGCAGGTAGCCCTTGACCGCACCGACCGAGGCCGTGCGCAGCGTGGTGCCGTCCATCACGGAGGCGTCGAGCTCGACCTCGCCCAGCAAATTGGGCCAGCCGCCGCGCCCGACCGTGCGGATGGTCTCGTCGATCTCGACCAGCCGGATGCCCGCTTCGATGGCGGAGAGCGCCGGCGCGTCCTCCGCCAGCATGCGCGCCGTGACCGGCACGCCCGGCGTGCCCTCGTTGTTGGTGACGACGATCATGAGGCCTCTCCTACGAGAACGAATCGGGGCGCAGCGGCCGATGCCGCTGCGCCCACTGCGATGGACGGACGAGAACGGCTACGGTCTGAGCCGCGCTACTCCCAGAACGCCTCGATGATCGTTTCCTTGTCGTCGCCGATCACGAGGTTGAGCCGGTTCATATTGTGGGTGATGCCGGCGACGCCGTGATCCGGCATGATCACCCGGAAGTTCCTCGGCAGATCCTCCTCGCGTATCACGCCCGCGGTTCCAGGCGCCGCCTTGCCCTTTTCGGCAAACTTCTTGCCCACGCACTCCTTGCAATCCTCTTTCGCGATCTTCGTCTCGGCGACGCCAGGAATCTGCTTCAGCTCGAGAGTATTCGCGGCCGCCCGGATGCGGACGCCTTTGAAGGGATGTCCTGTCTCGATCGGAAAGAGCGCATCGATGGGCGCGAAGCCCATCGGCTTCTGCGACGTGAGCGGAAATACCGCGATGAACTGCAGGTCGAGGATGCCATCCGTACCCGCTCCGCTGAACATCGGCACCAGCTCGGCCGCGCTCCAGCCGCCGGAACTCGCGAGACCGCGCACCCGGACCACGTCCTGATGTGGCTCCATCTGACTGCGAAACACCTCAACGCCGGTTACGTAAAGCACCGGCAACTCGGGCGGAGGTCCTGACTGCGCCCGCCCGACGCCGGCTTGGGCATTGTCCGGCCCGCCGGTCGAGCCGGCATCGGGCGCCTGGGCGCTTTGCGCCAAGGCGTATCCGGCCAGGCCTGCCTGCAGGGCCATGGCGAAGGCGAGAGCGCACACTCGAGCAAACGGCCTTATCATTTTGTCCTCCGCTTTAGGGGCTGCTCGTGGAATCTCTAGTCATGATCATGCCGCGGGCATACTGGCTGCCTCAGCGGACGCGGCGCCGGCCCTCAGCAATGCAGGTTCGGCGCGATCGACGGCGTCGAGCACCAGATCCGTCACACGCATCTTGGTCAGGCGACAAAACGCCGTCTCCGTGCTGATAAAGCTGCCATTCTCCGCCAGCTTGTTCACGGGCTCGCCGCCGCCGCAAACGCTGAAATATTCGCAAGTCTCGCGGCATCTCGCGACGCCAGCCTCGATATCAGTCCGCATGCGCACCAAGCTCGCGCTCTTCTCAAAATCGACCAGCGCGTCTCGGTTGACGTTGCCGAGGATGAAATCGCCATAGCGCTCGTTCTTCAGGCCCAGCAGCTCGGGCGAAAACGTAGAGATGTTCCCCGAGTGATCCATACTGATGATCGCGAAAGGCTCGACCAGGTCGTTGAGGAACACGGCTTCCTTCGGCCGAAGCACTTGCCTCAGAGCCTGCTCGATCTCGCGGATGAAAGCGATCTTGCCGGGCGCGGCAGCGGAGAGCCGCCAGAACTCGCTGAGAAACTCGTAGTAGGCGCGCTCGGCATCGGCTCTGCCGATCGACTGGGAGACGTGATCCCCTTCCGATTCCTCGACATTGAAGCAGACGTGATCGATCCCCTCCGAGACATAGAAGTCGAACATCTCGCGCGGGGCGTCCATGCTCTCGGTCGAGAGCACGGTGATCACGTGGAAGGGCACGCCGTGCTTGCGAAGCAAGCGGATGCCCCGGATGGTCTTGTCGAAGGTGCCGCGCCCCGCGCGGGTGACGCGATTGCGGTCATGGAACCGCTTGGGTCCGTCGATGCTGACGCCGACGTTGACGCGCGCCTCGAGCAAGAACTCGCACCACGCGTCGTCGATCAAGGTGCCGTTCGTCTGGAAGGCATGGGTAAGCGAGAGATCCGCGGGCTTCAGCTGCGCGACCAGCTCGAAAGCCTCGCGATAGAAGCCGATCGGCATCACCATCGGCTCGCCCGCGTGCCAGATCGCGGTCAGCCGATCGCGCGCCCAGCCCGATCGGAAAACCTGACTGAACAGGTTCTGCAGCGTCGTGCGCTCGACGACGGCCTTCGAGCTACGGTTCGGCAGATAGCAGTATCTGCAATCGATATTGCAGAAGGGGGTCGGCTGAATCACCAACAGGTTGATCTTGGGCATACCGGCGCCGGCCCCCCATTAATTTGTCGCCCTCTCGGGCTTACCAGTTGCCCCACCCACCGTTGTGCCAGCCGTTGCCCCAGTTGTGCCAGTTATTCCAGTCGTGCCAGTTGCCCCAGGGCGGCCCGACGAAAATCCCGAACCCGCCGTTGCCCCAACCCCCGTTAAACCACGCGACGCGTCTCTCGCCGCCGATCTGCACGGTCGCTTCGATCCCGGGACCGGCGGTGACTTCGGACACTGCGCCACGAATAGCATCCAGCCGCTCGGACACCCGCGGCAATGGCGTGGTGGGCGGCTCAGCGCTGGCGGGATGCTCGCGCGCGACGCTCGGCGCACTCGCGGCCAGGAGGATCGACACGCCGATGACCCCGGACGGGGCCAGCGCAGACAAAATTCTCAGGTATTTGCGATGCAGAGACAACGCACCCTCCCTTGTCGACTGCTTGCGCGCCCTCGGCCAGACCGACAACAGGCGCCGTAAGCAAGACCCTACCACGAAGCCAAGCCGCGTCCAACTAGCGCGCGACGGATCGCCTCCTTGAAATAGGATGCTGGCGCGCAGCCGGCTGTGACCTACGCCACTAGGATCCCGCAAAATTCGTCGGCGCTGAGTCAGCCGGCGGCCGGCGGCAAGTATTGCGCGAACTCGCGCTCGACGTCCTTAGGGTCGAGGGTGAGGCCGAAGGCCACGCCGGCGGCCATGTCCCCGGGATAGATCTCCTCCAGGCCGCGGAGGAGCCCATCGATCACCGCGCCGGCAACGTCCCGCGGCGCCAATTTCGGAATCGAGAGGCCGCGGGTCATGTCGGTGTCGACGGCGCCCGGCAGGACCCCCACGACGCGCGTGCCCTGGCTTGCGAGCTCGGCGCGCAACGCCTGGGTCAGCGAGAGCGCGGCCGCCTTCGAGGCGCAGAGCGAGCCCATCATGGGCAGGTTCATGTGGGCGAGGATCGACAGCATGTTGACCACGGTGCCGCCGCCGTTCCGTCGCAGCACCGGCGCGAAAGCGCGGCAAAGCCGGAGCGGACCGAAATAATTCGTCTCCATCTCGGCGCGCGCGTTGGCCATCGCATCCGCCGAGGAGAAGGCCTGATTGAAATTCAGGCCGGCATTGTTCACGAGCAGCGTCACGTCGCCGGCGCGCTCGGCGGCGGCTTCGACATCGGCGTCGCTGGTGATGTCGAGCTTGACCGGGATGAGCCGATCGCGCGCCTCGGCGACGAGCCCCGCCGTCTGGGCGGGATCGCGCGCCGCGCAGTAGATGCGACGCGCTCCCGCGTCGAGTAGCCCTCGCACCAGGCAAGGACCGATACCCCGCGAGGTCCCCGTGACCAGGGCAACCGCTCCCCGCACAGGGTCGGGCGATGCCGTCGCCCGGGTGCGGAAGCGCCCGCTCGTCTGCTTGAAGGCGTGATGCAGCAGCGTGGTGTCGTCGCCGAGCACCACGCATTGAAAGCCTTGGCGGCGCCGGTCCAGGGCCATCGTGCTGTAGAGCGTGAAGATGCCGCAAGCGGTGCCGACCTTCCGGCACGCCGTCTGGATGGCATTGATTGCCGCCTCGTGCGCGGGTCCCAGATCGGGAAACACGCCCAAAGACAGAGCGAGGTCGCCGGTGCCGATGAACACCATGTCGACGCCCGGCGTGGCGGCGATCGCCGCGGCATTCTCGACGCCGCGCCTGGTCTCGATCATCACGGCAACGAGCACGCCCTCGTTCGCGGCGGGCACATAGCGCTTGAAATCCATCAGCGGCCGCACGCCGCCGCCGGATCGGCTGCCAAGCGGCGGATAGCGCGCGGCGTCGACGGCGCGGCGCGCCTCCTCCGCAGTCTCCACCAGCGGGACGATCACACCGACCGCGCCCGCATCGAGCGCCGTGCCGATTTCCGCCGCGCCGTTCCGCGCGACGCGCACCAGCGGCGCCGACTTCGTCCGCACCACGCCGATCGCACCCTCGAGAGCCTGCCGCTCCCAGAGCCCATGCTGCAGGTCGAACACGATGGCGTCCGGCTCGGTGTCGGCCGCGAGCTCCGCCGCCGCGGCCGAGCCCAGCGCCAGCCAGATGCACCCGATGCAATCGCCACGACGGATCCGCTCGCGGAGCCACTTCGTCACGGTGGGAAACTCGTATGAGAACCCTCACCCCTCACCCTCCCATCGCCTCGCGGCGATGGGAGGGTGAGGGGTGAGGGTCTCCGCCATTCTCAAGCGTGATGCCTCTACGCCCAGGGACCCTCGATGACGCCGCGGGTCTCCTCGACGGCGACCTTCCAGAGCGCCAGCATCTCCTCGTCGGAGCGCCGGTAGAGGCCGCCGAAATTGCCGTCACCGAGATAGGCGCGCACGCCCTTGGGATCCATCATGCGCAACCGCTCGCTGTTGATCATGGGCTTCTGCCCGTCGGGCGTCACCACGTTGGGGACGCGCGTCCACGGGAAGTTCTCCATCCAGGAGGCGTGGCTCGCGATCGGGTCGATCTCCTGCACCTTTTTCCAGGTCTTGGGCGCGTTGTACCAGTTATAGAAGCGCACGGTGTGGCCGGGATTCTCCATCATCCATTCGAGGGCCGCGGCGCCCGCGGGCGCGTTGCCGCCGTGACCGTTGACGAACAGGATGCGCTTGAAGCCGTGCCGCTTCAGGCTGTCGAGCACGTCGCGCGCAAGCGCGATCAAGGTCGAGACCCGGAGCGTGACGGTGCCGGGGAACGCGGTGAAATAAGGCGTGGTGCCGTAGTTGAGGGTCGGGAACACCGGCACGCCCAACGGCTCCGCCGCCTCGACGGAGACTCGCTCGCTCAGGATCAAATCCACGCCGAGGCTCAGCTGAGCATGCTGCTCGGTGCTGCCGATCGGCACCACGGCGCGGTCGTCGCCCCTAAGATAGGCCTCGACCTGCATCCAGTTCATGTCGGTGATCTTCATGGTGTGCCTTCCCTCACTCGATCGCGACGCCCACCAGCGGCTCGCCCACGCTGATGGCAAGGCTGGTCACGTGATAGATCACCGGTCCGGAAACCTCGGCGGTGATCCGGTGCTCGCCCGGTCCCGCGAGATCGTAGATGACGCCGAGCGGCGCGCCGCGCTCGACGCGGGCACCGGGCGAGACCGCGCAGTGCCAGTAGCCCGCGACCGGCGCCGTCGCGGTCTTCATGGTGTAGATCGGCGGGCGGGGCGTCCCGCCGCCGGGATCGGGCAGCATGCCGAGCTTTCCCATGATGCGTTTGACGCCGGTCTCGATCAGCGTGACGCTTTCGTCGGTCCAGAGGCCGCAACTGCCGGACTCCAGCAGCACGCCGGGGATACCCTGGTTGACCGCGGCGCGGTAGCTATGCCCCTGGGCCGTGCTGCGCATCACGTAGGGGAAGGCGGCGGCGATCGCCAGATCGCGGCTGCGGTCGTGGCCGTCGGGAAAGATCGCGAACGGCAGCAGCGCCTCGATGATGTCGCCGCAATGCAGGTCGATGTAGGCGCTCATACCGGGCATCGCGGTGCCCGCGACCCAGGCCGCCAGGCGCTCGCTCGGCGAGCCATCCGCCTTGCCCGGGAACACCCGGTTGATGTTCTTGCCGTCGCGCGGATTGAAGTAGGGGCGATGCTGCCAGAAGGCATCGATGTTGAGGATCGGCAGCACGGTGAGCTCGCCCACCAGGCCGTCGAGCGACATGCGCGTGAGGCGCCGCGCGGCCTCGATGCTCGAATACTCGGCGCCATGCACCCCCGCCGTGACCAGCAGCTTCGGTCCCGGCGAGCGCCCGCGGAGGATGGTGCAGGGAATCGAGAGTCCTGGCTCCGGCTCGACAAAGCCGGACCAGCGGTCCTTGCCCGCGCTTGCGGGTACGGTGAGCGACATGGCGGGTCCTCCTTGTAGTCTTCAGCGCACCCAGACTCGATGACAGCGCCGCACCACCACCGACCGGCGGCCGTGATGCGTATGACGCCAGACACGGACATTGTGGCAGCGCACGGCATATCGAACGTCCTGGATGGGCGAGGCTCCGGCCTCGGCCCGATCGATCGTGGTTTGGCCCGTGGCCGGAGCCGCGTTCGCGGCCCACGGTGCCGCCGTGCAGACCAGGAAAGCGGCCAGGGCCGCAATGATCCAGTTGCGCATCGCCCACTCCCTAATATTGGTTCGTCCGGGACTCATCAGGTCCGCCCATTCGCGGCAGTTTGGAATGTCCTTGTCCCGGCGTCACCGCCAGTTTGCCCAGACACTCCGCCATTCCGCAACATCCGCGCGGGCGTGCCCAGAACGTGCTATCGATCTCCTGACAGTCCGCGCCCACACGCTGCATTTCGCTAGACGAAGGAGAACGCCATGCCGAACGTCCGCGACTATGCCATCCGCGAATGCGCGCAGGCGCTCATGACGCTGTTCGAGGCGCCTTCCCGGGACGAGCCGGTGTTGCGCGAGGGGATCCTGGCCGCGACGCGCGCGCTCGTGAGCCGGCCCGACTTGACCAGCCTCGGCGTCAAGCGCCAGGGCAATTTCGTCAGCAACTCGAAGTTCATCTACTACGATGGACGGCTCGAGATCACCTTGAACCAGATGCCGAACGGGGTCCGCTTCCCGCCCCACGACCACGGCACCTGCGAGGCGCTCATCATGCATAGCGGACGCCTGGCTCACACCGTCTACAAGCGGGTCGACGACGGCCGGCGTCCGGAGCATGCCGATCTCGCGGTCATCGACGATCGCGTGCTCGAGCGCGGGGACATCACGGTCATGGTGCCGCCGATCGAGATCCACAGTTTCATGGGGCTGACCGACGATTGCTTCCTGCTCACGGTGGTCGACGGCAAGCTGAAAGCCGACCGCCACTTCTACGATCTCGAGACGCACAGCTACTCGGTCGGCACACCGAAGAAATGGCGCGAGCGCCAGCAGCTCGCGACGGCCTGAGACGCATCGCCGGGAACTGACGACGGATAACGTGCGGTCGCAGAGCTAGAACCCCGGCCGCGGGACCGTGTCCATCAGCACGGCGGCGAAACCGCCATCGACCGCAACGTCCGCGCCGTTCACGTAAGCCGCGCGATCGCTCGCGAGGTAGAGCACGACGTCCGCGATGTCCTGCGGCGTGCCGACGCGGCGGCTCGGCACCACCTGGGCGCGGCGCTCGGCGACGCCGGGCGCCTGGGCGCAGAGCAAATAGCCGGTGAGATTGACCGAGAGCACCTGGTTCCACTCGGCGAGCGACAGGCTCTCGAGCGCGCCCGCCCGCAGCAGCCCCGCGTTGTTGACCAGCACATCGCAGGCGCCGTAGGTCCGGCGCACCTGCTCGGCGGCGGCGCCGACGCTCGCGGCGTCCGAGGTGTCGCAGTCGATCGCGAGCACGCGGCCGCCTTGCGCGCGGAGCTCCGAGGCGGCCTCCTCGCAGGCGGCGCGATTGCGATCGAGCAGCGCCGCGACGGCTCCGGCGGCGACGAGGGCCGTCGCGACGGCTCGGCCGATGCCGCTCCCGGCGCCGGTCACGACGCAGATGCGACCGCCGAGGCCGAGCCAATCAGCGTTTTTGCTCATCCCGCACGCACACGTCGTTTATCGCCATCTGGTGCCCCTGGAGGGACTTGAACCCCCACGCCCTTGCGAGCCGGTCGCGCCGTGAGATATTTCAATATGTTAGTGCAAAAAAGGTGCAAATTAGGGGCGCAACTTTGAGCGAAATCAGGAGACACTATGGGGCTCGGTGAGGATGATAAGCAACGCGTCGCGAGCTCCGTCGCACTATCGGAGATAGTCATGAACAACCTTGCCTAGGCCGAGGGTGAGATCAGCCAAGATGTGCGTCGCAGACACGGTTTCCAGGACAGGGAGCTCGGAGATGGGCGCCAGCGCATGCGCGTGTAGCTCGAGCGCGCCGGGTCCGACCCATGCGCCCTTCACCGTGATATCGGTAAGATAATACTCGACCAGCTCGCAAATGCGCGCGCCGCCGTCGACATGCGGGATGATCTTGATGAGGTAGTTCGGGGCTTCGAGAGAGGCGCGGACAGCAGCAAGATCGGCCGGCCGGTATTTGTAACCCATAGTGCCGGTTGCAATTCGAATCCGCCCATAGCCGAGCGTTCCGACAAGGGTGTCGGTATCGACCTGGAGCGACGGTTCAGCAAGTTTCTTGGGAAAGCCCCAGAGCTCACGGCCGCCGGCGATCGGACCTTCATCGTTGAGAAACATGCAATGGGAGTAGCTCCCCTTTCGGCCTCGGAATGAGACTGGAATGACCTGGCCGCTTTCCGTGTAGTCGCCGAAACCGGTGGAATCCGGCATGCGGATGAATTCGTATTTGACGATCGGGCTGTCGATCTCGAGGGGCG
>Ga0209415_10003932_pt1 | contig 27487 bp, 27 predicted proteins | sample PeaSoiSIISIP2007_FD_187696 | JGI IMG/M metagenome (GOLD analysis project Ga0209415, IMG submission 187696) | Peat soil microbial communities from Weissenstadt, Germany - SII-SIP-2007 (SPAdes) (version 2) | ecosystem: Environmental > Terrestrial > Soil > Wetlands > Peat | place: Germany... | reverse complement strand
GCGTCGGGGTTGTCCGCCAAGCCGTATGCCGTGGACGCCGGTCGGCGTGCGGCAACGGACCACCTGGCCAGGTCGGGCCGTGCTGGCCGTGTCACCTCGGCGCGCATCGGACGCTCCGGGTTCAACCGCGTCTCGTGGGCACCGCAACAGGCGGCTCCTCTCGTGAGCATCGTCATCCCGACGAAGGACGGGGGGCCCGTCCTGCAGCGGTGTCTCGAGAGCGTGCTGGCCATGACCACCTACACCAACCTCGAGGTGGTGGTCGTCGACAATGGCAGCCACGCCCTGCCGACGTTGGAGTACCTCCGAGCCAACGATGACCGGGTCACCGTGGTCCGTGATGAAAGGCCCAGCAATGACTCGGCGATCAACAACGCCGCAGTGCGGCGGGCTTCGGGCGAGATCGTCTGCCTGTTGAGCACCGACACCGAGGTCATGTCAGAGGACTGGCTCTCGGAGATGGTCGGGCACGTCTTGCAACCGGGAATCGGGGCAGCGGGGGCCAAGCTCTATTACCCCGATGGCCGCATCAACCATGGCGGTCTCGTCCTGGGGCTCTATAGGATCGCCGGCAGCTCGTACCGTTACTCGGGGCGCCTGTCGCCCGGCTATTGCGGACGACTGCAACTGGCGCAGCACATGTCGGCTGTGTCGGCGGCGTGCATGGTGGTCCGGCGTGAGGCGTGGGACCAGGTCGAGGGGCTCGACGAGCACAACCTTCCGGTGGCCTTCAACGACGTGGACCTTTGCCTCCGTCTGCGCGAGAGCGGGTGGGGGGTGGTGTGGAGCCCGTACGCGGAGTTGTTCCTTCACGAGCCGTCCAGCGGCAGGGTCGAATACGACGGACCCCCCGCCCCCAAGTTCGGGCCCGAGGTCGACTACATGGAGAGACGGTGGGGCCCCCAGGTCCTGCGCAACGACCCCTACTACAGCCCCAATCTGTCCCTCACGGCCGGGGACTTCTCCATGGCGTGGCCGCCTCGCGTCACCTACCGCTGACCATCACCGGGGCGCCTCGCCTCATCGGGTCGACGGCCCCGGGTGGCGGGCGGCACGGCCGACGTGCCTAGCATCCTGGCGTGGTGCTCAGCGACCGCGTCCTCATGGGGCCCGGCCCCTCCAATCCGTACCCCGAGGTCGTCTCGGCCTTCACGCGGCCGCTCCTCGGTCATCTGGATCCCGAGTTCCTCGAGCTGCTCGACGAGACCTGCGACCGGTTGCGCCGCGCCTATCAGACCACCAACTCCCTGACCCTGCCGGTGAGTGGCACGGGCTCGGCCGGGATGGAGGCGGCCTTCGTCAACCTGGTGGGGCCCGGCGACGTGGTCGTCGTGGGTGTCAACGGGCTCTTCGGGGAACGGATGTGCGAGGTGGCCAGCCGCCTCGGGGCCGAGGTGGTACGGGTCGACGCTCCGTGGGGCGAAGCCCTCGACCCCGGTGCCTTGCTCGGGGCCCACCCGTCCCCGGCGGTGATCGCCCTGGTCCATGCCGAGACCTCGACCGGCGTGCGCAACGACGTCGAGGAAGTGGGGCGGGCCAAGGGCGACTCCCTGCTCCTAGTGGACGCCGTCACGTCGCTCGGCGGTATCCCGCTCGACACCGACCGGTGGGGGGTGGATCTGGCCTACAGCGGCACGCAGAAATGCCTGGGGGTGCCTCCGGGGCTCTCCCCGCTGACGGTGGGGCCCAGGGCTCGGGCGCGCCTCAAGGACCGGCCGCCGTCGTGGTACTTCGATCTTGGCCTCATCGCCCGTTACGTGGAGGGAGCGGGTTCGCGCACCTATCACCACACCGCACCGGTGTCGATGGTGTTCGCCCTCCACGCCGGGCTGGGCGTGCTGCTCGAAGAGGGCCTGGAGAATGCGTGGGCCCGTCACGACACCTGTGGAGCGGCTCTCCAGGTGGGACTGGAGAAACTCGGGTTCGAGCTCGTCGCCCCTGTCGAGAACCGCCTGCCCCAGCTCACGACGGTATGGGTCCCCGACGACTTGGGGGGCATGGACGAGGCGGGCGTCCGTGGCGCGCTGCTGCGGCGCTACGGCATCGAGATCGGGGCGGGCGTGGGCGTCATGGCGGGCCGGGTGTGGCGCATCGGCTGCATGGGCCACACGGCGCGCTTGCGCAATGTCGAGCTGCTGCTGGGCGCCCTCGGAGAGGTGTTGGGGCGGTGATCGGGCGCACGGCGCGGGCCACGCCACTCGAGCTCACCGGAGGACGGATCCGGCTGCGCACCCTGGGTGAGGACGACTACGAGAGTTGGTTCGAGGTGCGCGCCCGCTGTCGGCGGTGGCTCGTCCCCTGGGAGCCGCGTCCCACCGGCGCACCGCTCACCCCCGAGGACCGCGCCAGCTTCAACGCCCGCTGCGCGGCTCGTGAGCGTGAGCGTCAGATGGGAAGCGGGTACGGGTTCGGGGTCTTCCTGGGGGAGCGCTTCGCCGGCGAGATCACCCTGTCGTCCATCCAGCGCGGCCCGTTCCAGAACGCCTTCGTCGGCTACTGGATCGATGAGGCCCTGGCCGGACAGGGCCTGGCGCCCGAGGCCACGGTGGCCGTCCTGCGCTTTGCCTTCGAGGAGCTCGGCCTGCACCGCGTGGAGGTCGCCATCGTGCCGCGCAACCGGGCCAGCCGGAGGGTGGTCGAGAAGCTGTGCCTGCGCGAGGAGGGAGTGGCGGTGCGCTACCTCGAGATCGACGGGCACTGGGAGGACCACGTCCGCTACGCCATGACGGCGGAGGAGTGGGCCACCCGGGCCCAGGACCTCGTCCGCCAGTGGCTCACCCGGTCGTGAGCGTTCTCACCTTTCGGAGCGTATGACGGCAGGGGAGTGCCGGAAGAACTGCTCGATGTCCTGCGAGTAGGTGTACGAAGGCGGAGTGTCCCCGACGCTCCGCCGCAGGCGCACGGCGCGGATGAAGTTCTCCACCGCCCCGGCCGAGGTGTAGCGGCAGGAGAAGCCGGTCTTTCCGATCCGGGTGGTGTCGACGCCCCGGCCGTAGCGCAGGAGGCTCTCGAGCTCGGGGGGGAACTCGATCAGGCCCAGCCGTACGAGCGGGATGGCGGCGGTGTGGGTTCCCACCGGGGAGATCGGCAGGAGGCGAGTGCCGCAGATGCCGGTGACCTCGCTCCAGGGGAGCTTTCCGGCGCCCGCCACGTTGTAGAGACCGGGGATCCGCTGGCGCGTGACGTGTTCCAGGCAGCGGACCACGTCATCCTCCTCGACGAATTGCAGGAGGGGGTCATAGCCGGCGATCGCCGGGCAGATCGGTCGGGAGAGGTTGGAGCTGATGGGCGTGACGATGTCGGTGCCCAGCACGTTGGCAAAGCGCAGGACCGAGACGACCGTGGCGGGGTTGTCCTCGGCGAAGTCGCGCACGAACCCTTCGACTTCGAGCAGCGAACGCTCCACCCTCGTCCGCGCCGGAGAGGTGCGGGCCATCTCCTCGCGGAACCAGGTGGGGTCGGTGGACGCCGAGCCGTAGACGAGCGTGGACGACTTCACCACCACCTGACGAACCGGTGAGCCCGACTGTCCCGCCGCGGCCAGGAGGTTCATGGTCCCGATCACGTTGATCTCGTGCAGGGCCCGGCTCGAGACCCGGGTCGAGTCCACCACCAGGAAGGTATGGACGATGGTGTCCACCTGCGTGGCGCCCACGATGCGGGACAGGATCGAGTAGGTCTGGTCGGCCTTGACGAATTCCGTCCTTTCGAGCGGGACCGTGGGCTCTCGTGTGCCCATGCCGAGGATCATCTCCACCTCGGGGTCCGACTCCAGGGCCTGGGCCATGCGACCACCCCAGAACGAGTCCAGGCCGGTGATCAGGACGCGTCGGCCCACCCGCCTCACCCAAACCAGACGCTGCGTCGCTCGCGCAACATCTCGTAGATCGTCTCCTGCATGTTGATGCGGATCTTCTCGGCCTCTTCCATGACGCGGCTCTTGGAATAGCGCTCCTGGCCGCTCGGCACGTTGAAGGTGACCGGGTCGAGGACGCGCAGCTTGAACTTCGCCGGGAAGTACAGGGCCAGGCCGAGGGGACCGAAGAGCAACATGTTGGCGGTCACCGGGAAGTAGGGAACCCCGAGCAGGCGGGCAAGCGAAGGAATGCGAAAGACGATGGGCATCGACTCCTCGGCCCCGACCACGGCGATGGGGATGACCGGGACACCGGCGCGCATGGCGATCTCGACGAACCCGCCGCGGCCGAAGCGTCGCAACCGGTAGCGGTCCGCATAGGTCTTCGACGGGCCCTTTGTTCCCTCCGGGAACACCAGCGCCAGCTGACCCTGGTCACGCAGGAGGCGCAAGGCGTTGTCGGGGTGAGCGGGTACACCTCCCACCCGCGCCCAGACCGTGCCCAACCACGGCATCTCCCGGAAGAAGAAGTCGGCCATGCCGTACACGGGGCGACCGCGCTCGACCTCGATGCCGTGCATGATCGTCGGGGCGTCCGAGGGGATGGCCCCGGCGTGATTGGCCACCAGGAGCGCGCCCCCGGTCTTGGGTATCTTCTCCAGGCCTTCCCACTCGACCCGGAACCAGTTGTCGTAGAGGGGTGCGAACACCCGGCGGGCGATGGAGCGGGTGTGCTCGGAGCGTCCCCACTCGTCCACGTCGGACAGGCGCTGCCCGGGGCTGGGCGTTTCTTCGGAGCGGGGGAGCGGCACCAACGCGGCGCGTTGCTCGCGCGGCGTCGTCTCTCTGCCCATTGTCACCAGGTCATGGTACCCGTCGGTGCCAGCGCGGCCCGCAGGGCCGGGGGCACCGACGCTCCCGGGTGTCCGGCACGCTACGGCCGGGCCGCCCCGACCAGTCCCAGGTACCACATCGGGTCGAACTCGACCACGGTCCCGGTGTGGGCGGCCTGGATGATCGTGTCGGCGCCGTAGGGCCCCGAGCCCACGTACATCACCACGTGGTCGATGCCGTCGCCCTCGATGTCGTAGAAGAGCAGGTCGCCCGGCTGGACCTGGCTGAAGGGAATGTGGGTGGACTCGGCGTACTGGATGTCGGCGGAGTGCAAGAGGGCCACCCCGGCGGCGCGCCAGGCGAGCATGGTGAGCCCCGAGCAGTCCAGACCGCTCGGAGTGGCGCCCCCCCATTGGTAGGGCACGCCCAGGTACTTCTCGGCGCCCCGTAGGGCGAGGGCGCCCGCACCGGCGGCCGCCTCGGGCGCTCCGGTGCCGATGACCACGGTGGCCCCGGCGCTGGCCGAGGCCTGATCGGCGGCGGCGGCGGCCTGGGCGGCGGCGGCGGATCCCGCCCCGAAGGTCTGTGCCACCTGCGCGGCCTGCGCGGCGGCCGCGGCCGCCTGCTCCTTGGCTGCCTCGGTTGCCGCCGCGGCGGCCGCGGCGGCGGCCGCAGCGGCCTCCTCCTCGGCCCGTTGTGCGACCAGCTGGGCCAGATGACCCTTCACCGAGGTGAGCGTCGCTTGGGTGGCGCTGGCGTTGGCGGCGGCGGCCTGCCGAGCCGTTTCGACCTGTGTCGAGATGGTGGCCGCTTGGCGCTGCTGGGAGTGCAGCGCCGACTCGGTGGCGTTGAGCTCGCGCTCGCTCGCCTGGAGTTGGTTGACCGCGTCGTTGATGTTGCCGATCGCCGTCTGCTGGTACTCGTCATGGAGCGCGCCGTTGTCGGATGACGGCGAGAACATCGAGCTGAGATCGTCCGACGGTGTGTCGTAGATGTACGCGTTCACCGCCGCCACCTGGAGCTCGTGATGCGCGACCGTGTGCTCCTGGCGAGCGAGAGCGAGTCGGGCGTCGGTCGCCGACAGCTGGGTGTTCACCTGCTCGAGGTGCACATTGGCCTGGTCGTATTGTTCGGACAGCTTCGCCAGGTCCTGTTGTTGCGCCGCGAACTGCGCTTCGACCTGGTCCACTTGCGCTTGCGTGGCGTCGATCGACGATCCGGAGACCCCGGACTGTCCGGCCCCGACCCCCGTTGCCGGCGGAGAAGCCCCCGCCGGCGCCCCCACGACGGCCACCGCCACGATCACCGACACGGCACCCGCCACCCGGCGAGCGAGGACCTGCGTGCGGGCGCGACGGAACAAGCCGGTCACAACAGTCACTTTGTCCACAGTTACCAGGTCGGCATCCCGGAGGAGAGGCTGGAGCTGATTCCTTGACCTCGCAAAGGGAGGCGCCTACCTTGCCTACAGGCTGGACAATTGACCAGGGCCGCCGAGCCTGGGGGGGGAAGACCGTGGAGGGGTTGACCCGCACCACCGCCGGGGTGCTCCAGGGGGCTCAGGAGTCCGGCGTCTGGGTGTTCCGGGGCGTCCCCTACGCCCAGGTGCCGCCGGGGGGTCGGTGGCGGCCGGCGCAGCCCCCGAAGCCGTGGACCGGGACCCGGATGGCCACCTCGTGGGGGCCGATCGCACCCCAGACGCCCCCCGTCCCCGGTTTCAGCTTCCCTGACGACCCCACGGCGTGGGACGAGGACTGCCTGAACCTCAACATCTGGACCCCGGGGCTCGACGACGGCGGGCGGCCGGTGATGGTCTGGCTCCACGGAGGGGGGTTCACCACCGGGACGGGCGCGAGCGCGCTGTTCGCGGGTGGTCGACTCGCCTCCCAGGGAGTCGTCGTGGTGACCATCAACTATCGCCTGGGGGCCCTCGGGCTCCTCGCCCATCCGGATCTCGGGCCCCCCGGCGACACGGGGTGGGGCAATTCGAGCCTGCGTGACCAGATAGCCGCTCTCGACTGGGTGAAGCAGAACATCGCAGGATTCGGTGGAGACCCCGCCAACGTGACGTTGTTCGGAGAGTCGGCCGGAGCGATGAGCATCTCGGACCTGCTCGCGGCTCCCGACGCCACTGGTCTGTTCCGGCGCGTCGTCATCCAGAGCGGGCCCCCGGCGACGGCCAGTCCCCAGTGGGCGATGCGACGAGCACAACGCTTGGCCGGCTTCCTCGGCGTGCCCGACGATGGGTTGGCAGCGTTGCGTGACGTGCCTGCCGAGCGCCTCGTCGAGGGGACGCGGCAACTGGCGGTGGAGGCACCTTCCGATGGCGGGCTGCCCATGGCACTGCTCCCCGTCGTCGACGGTGGACTCCTGCACCGGCCGCCGGGCGAGATGATCGTCGAGGGCCTGGTCCCGTCGGTGCCAGTCCTGTTGGGTACCACGCGCGACGAGTGCGCACTGTTCACCTCCGGCGACCACGGCGACCTGAGCCTGGACGACGCCGCTGTGGCGCGTCGCCTGGCGGCGCGGGTGGGCCCCGCCGCCGGTGACATCGTCGACGGCTATCGCCAGGCCCGGGTGGCCCGAGGCGAGCCTGTGACCGGCCGTGACCTGTGGAGCGCGGTGACCACGGACTACGTGTTCCGTCTCCCGCTCCTGGCGCTTGCCGCCGCCCACGTCAAGTACCAACCGCAGACGTACACGTACTTGTTCACGTGGGAGTCACCGTTCCTGGGGGGGATGTTCGGGTCGTGCCACGGGCTCGAGATCCCCTTCGTCTTCGGCACCGTCGAGGACCCGGCCGTGCAGGCCTTCACGGGTGCCGGCCCCCACGCCATGGCGCTCTCCGAGCAGATGCGCCACGCCTGGGTGGCCTTCGCGCGCGACGGCGACCCTTCCTGCGATGCCGTCGGACCCTGGGCGGCCTACGACCCTGTCAGCCGGCCCACCATGGTGTTCGGGCCCGACGGAGGCGTGCACGACGACCCCCGCCGGGACGAGAGGCTCATATGGGACGAGACGGGGACCGCGCCCATGGTGGGTCATCACCACGAGTGAACGGCGAGACAGACTGGGTCGGGCCACCGCGGCATCGGTGTCCGGGTCGTCTCGGGGGTGTAGCCCAATCGGCAGAGGCAAGGCGCTTAAAACGCCTCCAGTGAGGGTTCGAGTCCCTCCACCCCCACGAACGGCGACGGCCGACCTACGGACAGGTCGACTCGGTCGACACCTTGTCCAGCGCGTCGGCGAGCGCTTCGAGCTGTTGGCGGCTCAGCCGGTCGACGAAATGCCGGCGTACCTGCTCGACGTGGTCCGGGGCAGCGGCGTCGAGTCGGGCGCGCCCGGCCGGGGTGAGTACAGCGAAGGCTCCCCGGCGATCTGTGGGGCAGCGGTGGCGCTCGACCATGCCGGCCGCCACGAGCCCGTCGAGACGGCGGGTGAGACCGCTCGGCGACAACAGGAGCCGCTCGGCGAGCTCGCTCATCCGCATGCGGCCGTCATCCTCCTCCGACAACTGCACGAGGACCCCGTAGTCCTGCACCGACAGGCCCTGGCTCGCCTGGAGATCGGCGTCGAGCCGGGCCAGCACGCGGGCGTGGGCCCGCAGGAGCGACCGCCAGGCATGCATCTCGACCTCGTCGAGCCACGGCGTGACACCTGTGGATGGCATAACCCCAGCGTATCGGACCGACCATTAGTTGCGCACGCAATTACAGCGGAAATCTCCCGGCGGCCCCACGGACCAATACCCCCCCCATTCTCATAGCCTGAGAGCCCATGGCCCTCGAACCGACCACGCTGCCCGGTCTGCTCGAGGAGCTCGAAGCCGAGCACGCCGATCTCGAGGAGCTCCTGCGTCCCCTGGACGAGGCCTCGTGGGGGCTGGCCACGCCCGCCGAGGGGTGGGCGGTGCGTGACCAGGTGAGCCATCTGGCGTTCTTCGACGACGCCGCCACCTCGGCCATCGTGGATCCGGCCTCGTTCACCGTCATGGCCGAGGCCGCCCTGGCCGCCGGGGGCGACCCCATGGAGGAGCACCTGCGCCGGGGACGGTCCATGTCCGGACGCGACGTCTTGGCGTGGTGGCACGGCGCCCGACACCAGATGGTGGTGGCGGCCCGCGGCCTTGGTCCGGGGGACCGGGTCCCGTGGTTCGGCCCGCCCATGGGCGCGCTGTCGTTCGTGTCGGCCCGACTGATGGAGACGTGGGCGCACGGCCAGGACGTCGCCGATGCCCTGGGCGTGACGCGGTCGCCGACGGCGCGACTGCGTCACGTGGCCCACCTCGGTGTGCGCGCCCGGCCCTTCTCCTATGTCGTGCACGGCCTGCCGGTTCCCTCCCAGACCGTGGGTGTCGAGCTCACCGGTCCCTCGGGGGAGCACTGGGTGTGGGACGCCGGTGCCACCTCCGATGTGGTGCACGGGCCCGCGCTCGACTTCTGTCTGGTGGTCACCCAGCGTCGCCACGTGTCGGACACGGAGTTGACGGTGCAGGGCCCTCGGGCCTCGGAGTGGCTCGAGATCGCCCAGGCCTTCGCCGGGCCCCCGGGGACGGGGAGGCCGCCCCGGCACGCCGACACGGTGACGCCCGGTTAGGGGCCCGGTCAGGTCGGGGGGGACAGCGGATCGCCGCTCGGGGCGGCGCCGGTCAAGACCTCGTCCTCCCCGTCGTCGGCCTCTCGGTCCTGGTCTCCCGTGGACCGAGCACCGCGCCCGTGCCGGTGATACAGCCACAGCATCACGACCAGGCCGGCCACGAACAGCGCCAGGCCCGCGATCTGAACCAGTACCGAGCCCAGGTGACCGATCTCCCCGAGCCACAGGCGCTCCTCGAAGAAGCGGGCGAGCCCCCACAGGGCCATGGTGGCGGCCAGGACGAAGCCGTCGGGCCGGTCCTTGTAGTAGCGCTCGATGAGCAGGAGGATCCCGAAGATGACGAAGCTGTCGATGGCTTGGAGGATGGGGACCGGCAGGCGCTTTCCCACCTGGCCGGCGTAGTACATGCCGAACCATTCGTGGGTGGGATGCCCGCCGCCGGCCACCATCAACTGCGGACCGAGGAGCCGGCCCACCCCCCAGGCGGCCATGAGCACCGGGGAGACGATGTCCAACGCCCGCACCATCGACAACTGCGGGCAACGACGACGGGTGAGGATCAGGCCGGTGGGGACGCCGCCCAGAAGACCACCGAACGAGGACAGGCCCCCGTGCCACACCTGGAAGACCTCTCCGGGGTCGGCGGTGTACGTCGAGAGGTTGGCGAGCACGTGGAGGAGGCGGGCGCCGACGATCGACGCGGCCACGATCCAGAGGAAGACGCCCGTGAACCAATCGGTGGGGTACCCGTTGGCGCGCAGGCGCCGTTCGAAGTAGCGGTAGGCGAACCAGAACGTCACCGCCAGCCCGATGCCGTAGGTGTGGATGACGAGCGGGGTGGGCCCGAGATGGAAGGCGACGGGGATGGGCTTCACGGTGGTCCTCGCGGGCGGATGGGCGGGCCCGTCGGGGCCCCACCTCATCCAGCGTAGCGCCGACGGTCCGCAAGGCCTGGTCGGTGGGCCCCCACATGCGTTCGGGCCTGCTCGACGCGCTCAACGGTGCCCCATTAGCGTCGGCGCCGCACCCCGCCGTGGCGGCAGCGGCGCGACGAGGAGGACGTGATGGAAACGCTCGAGGGCAAGGTCGCCGTCGTCACGGGCGGGGCATCGGGGATCGGCTTGGCGAGCTGTCGACGGCTGGTTTCTCTGGGCGCCCGGGTCGTGGTGGTCGACGCCAATGCCGACGGCGCGGCGCGGGCCGCCGAGGAGCTCGGCGGCGTCGCCGTGCACGCCGATGTGGGCAAGACCGGCGAGTGGTCCCGGGTCCTCGAGGCGGCCCGCACCCTGGGCGGCGTCGACGTGGCCTATCTCAATGCCGGCGTCACCACCGGTGAAGAGGACATCACCAAGCTCACCGACGAGCAGTACCGCCGCATCCTGTCGGTGAACGTCGACGGCATCGTCTTCGGCACGCGCGCCGTGGTGCCGGAGATGGCGGCCCGCGGCGGTGGGGCGGTGGTGGCCACGTCCTCGCTCGCCGGCATCGTGGCGTTTGCCGGAGACCCGATCTACACCCTCACCAAGCACGCCGTGGTGGGCTTCGTCCGGGCCGTCGCGCCCCGCCTGGCCGAGCACAACATCACCATCAACGCCATCTGCCCGGGCCTGGTCGACACGCCGTTGATCGACGGCGAGATCCGCGACAGCCTGGCGGGAGCGGGGTTCCCACTGATCCCCGCCGAAGCGGTCGCCGAGGCCGTCGTCGGTTGCGTCCTGGGTGGGGAGACCGGTCAGGCCGTGGTCGTGCAACTGGGACGTGAACCGGTGGCCTACCGCTTCGGACGTCCCCCCGGGCCCCGGGCTCCCGGGGTGGAGGGCCGGATTCCTCCCGAATGGCTGGCCGATTCGGGAGCGCCGCCGCCACGCCCGGACGCCTGACAGCGCCGAGCGGGGCCAGGCGCGGCGTCAGGGCCGGCCGGCGCCGACGAGACCGCTCGTCCAGATCCCCGTGATCTGGATCTTGGTGCCCGTCTCCATGGCCTGGACCATCTCGCCGGGGCCGACGTACATGGTGACGTGGCCGATGGTGCCCCCTTCCCGGTAGAAGAGGAGGTCACCGGGCTGAAGGTCCGAGAGCGGGACGTGCACGGTCTCGTCGTACTGGGCGGCTGCGGAGTGAGACAGGCCGATGCCGGCATGTGCCCACGCCCACATGGTCAAACCCGAGCAGTCGAATCCGCTCCCGGGAGACGCCCCGGCCCACACGTAGGGGACGCCGATCTGCGATTCCGCCGCGGCCACGGCCTCGGCGCCCCCGCCCCCGGGTACGGCGGGGACCGGGCTCAGACCGTCGAGGGCGCCGGCTTGTTGCGATGCGGCCACCCGCGCCTGGAAGGCAGCGGCCTGCGCGGCGGCCTCGGCCGCCTGGCGCTGGGCCACGAGGGTGGCGATGTTTCCCTTGAGCTTCGACAGCGTGGCCTGCTGATCGGCGAGCTCTGACTGCGCACCTTGCTTGGCGATCTGCGCAGCGCTCAGCGTGGCTTGGGCTTCGGACTGCGTCTTGGCCAGTTCGCTCTCCTGCGCGCTCAACACGCTTTCGGACTGGTTCAAGCGGTCGATGGCATCCGAGACACTGGCACTGGCCACCTGCTGATACTCCTGGACGGCGGCGGCGCGCTCTCCTCCCGGTGCGAAGAGCTGTTCGAGGCCGCTGCTCGAACCACCCGACGTGTAGTCGGCGACGGCCAATTGGCGCAGCTGTCCACGCGTGGTCGCCACCTGCGTCCTGGTCTGGGCGATGTGCGTCTGCGTCTGGCCCAGCTGCTCGTCGAGCTGCTGAACGTGGATCTGGTCCTGGTCGTACTGCTCGGAGAGCACGGCGAGTTGCTCTCCCTGCGCCTGGATCTGGGCCGCGATCCGGGCCGCTTGCGCCTGGGCGCTCTGGAGCTGATCGGCCCCCGCCGGGGCCGCCGATATCAGTGCCGGTCCCGCGATGAAGGCCACGGCCACCACCGCCGAAACGAGTCGACTGAACCGCGGGAACCGCCGAGTCCGCCAACCCGGCTGCGCCTTCGAGTACTGCTCGAGGCATGTCACAACAGCCTCGTGTCTATCAACCGTGGCCGCGCGGGGCAAGCATTTGCCCACTTCGGGGCCTCGGCGGGCCACGTCCAGGCGCTGGAATGGTGACGTCGTGTCCGTGGCCGGGTGCAGATAGCGTCGCGAGCGTGCATCCCATCGAGCGGCTTCGCTACGTGGCCCGCGCCGGATGGGCGCCCCCGGCCGTGCTCGCCGCCGAGGCGGCGTGGGCATTGGGTGACCTGGCCATGCACGAAGAGACGGCCGTCGTGCCCGCCTGCCGCCGGCTGCTGGATCGCCATCCTGGATGCGGGCCCCTGTGGTGGGTGTCGGCTCGCATCCTCACCGCCGGGGATGCCGTGGAGGAAGCCGAGCGCTGCGTGGACGCGCTCGAGTCCGACCCCACGTCCGACCTCCTGCACGAGGATCTCGGTGCCGCCCGTCGGACGGTCCGCCATGGAGGCGTGGGCGACGTCGCCAGCGCCGATGTCGTCGTGGTCGAGGTCGATGCCATCGGCCCCGGCGGCATGGTCCTCGATGCCGATGACATGGGTCTGATCGAGGCGGCGCGTGCTGTCGAGGTGCCGGTGTGGGTCGAAGCCGGGGTCGGCCGGGTGCTGCCCCCCAGGCTGTGGGACGCCCTCGTACGCCGACTCGAGAGTGCCCGGGCCCCTCGGGCCGCGACGGTGGTGGGTCTCGACGGCATCGACCGGGTGGCGGTGCCGGTGGGCGTGCAGAGCGTGGCGGTGGCTCTCGCCGGTGGCGACTGTCCGGAGCCCGGCGAGCTGTTGGCGCGCTGGTAGCGGAATCGATCGACGTTCGGCGGTCGTCATCGCTAGGGTCGGCGTCCATGGGCGAGATGATCGATTTTCCGAGCAATGGATCGCACGGCCAGGGCTATCTGGCCTTGCCTCCCTCGGGCACGGGCCCGGGTGTGATCGTGATCCAGGAGTGGTGGGGCCTCGTACCGCACATCGAGGACGTCTGTGACCGCTTGGCGGCCGAGGGGTTCGTGGCGTTGGCGCCCGACCTGTACCGGGGCAAGAAGGCTTCAGAGCCCGACGAGGCCGGGAAGGAGATGATGGCGCTGCAACTCGACCGGGCCGGCAAGGACATGTCGGGGGCCGTGGACGAGCTACGGCGGCGTTCGGCCGCCGACAAGGTCGGGGTCGTCGGGTTCTGCATGGGCGGCGGGCTCGCCCTGGTGTTGGCCACCCAAAGGCCTGACGCCGTCGACGCCTGCGTGGCGTTCTACGGGCTCGTCCCGTGGCCCGACGCGCAGCCCGACTACTCGAAGCTGTCAGCCGCGGTGCTCCTGCACGTGGCCGGCAACGACGAGTACTTCTCCCCCGAGGCGGCCCGCGCCCTCGAGGAGCAACTCGGTCAGATGGGCAAGCAGGTCGAGCTCCACGTCTACGACGGGACGGACCACGCCTTCTTCAACGACACGCGCCCTGAGGTCTACGACGCCGGCGCGTCGGCCACGGCGTGGGCCCGGACGATCGACTTCTTCCACACCCGCCTGGGGTGACTCCCTCCTCGGGCGGACCGGGCGCCGTCGTCGACCGCTACCTCCACTTGGGACTGCGCATCGGGCGCCACATCGACGGACTGGTGGACGCCTACTACGGCCCCGAAAAGCTGGCCGAGCAGGTGGCTCAGGCCCCGCCGTCCAGTCCCGGTCAATTGGTCAGCGACGGCCGGGCCCTTCTGGCCGATCTGGACGCCGGCGCGCCGCTCGACGAGGGCTCGGGAGTCCAACCGACTCCCGTCCCCGACGCCGGGCGTCGCCGGCGCTGGTTGCGGGCCCAGACGGTGGGCCTGCTGACCACGGCCCGACGCCTGGCGGGCGAGCCCATCTCCTACGCCGACGAGGTCGAGGGCTGCTACGGCGTCCGACCCACACCGGTCCCCGAAGAGGACTTGGCGGCCGCGCACCGGCGTCTCGACGAAGCCCTCCCGGGATCGGGACCGCTCCGAGAGCGATTGATCTCATGGCGAGAGTCGCACGCCGTGGCTGTCGAGCGTCTGCCGGGAGCCATCGCCTCCCTGGCGGAGGACCTGCGCGAGCGCACCCAACGACTCTTCGGCCTGCCCGAGGGTGAGCACATCGAATTCGAGCTGGTCACGGACAAGCCGTGGTCGGGGTTCAACACGTATTTGGGCGGGCTGCGTTCACGGGTGTCGGTGAACACCGACCTGCCGGTCCTGTCGACGACACTCGCCCATCTCGTCGCGCACGAGGCGTACCCGGGGCACCACACCGAACACTGCCGCAAGGAAGTGTCCCTGGTACGGCGCCGGCACTGGTTGGAGGAGACGATCTTCCTCGTCGGCACGCCCCAGTGCCTGATCGCCGAAGGGCTCGCCGATCTCGGGCTCGAAGTGGTGCTCGGTCCGAGGCCCGAACCGGTGGTGGCCGATCACCTCCGACCGCTCGGTATCCGCTACGACGCCGAAGTCATCGCCGCGCTGTCCGAGGCGAGCGAGGCCCTCGGGTCCGTGCGCGCCAACGCCGCGTGGCGGCTGCATGCCGAAGGCGCCCAACCCGACGTGGTCGTGGACGAGGTGGTCCGCTGGGGCCTGCTTCCCAGGGACAGAGCCACCAAAGCCGTCGAGTTCCTGTTGCACCCGACGTGGCGTGCCTATGTCACGTGCTACGTCGAGGGTCTGCGGCTGTGTCGTGGCTTCGTCGGCGGGGACCCGGCGCGCTTCACCCGGCTCTTGAGCGAACAGCTCGTTCCCGACGACCTGGCGGCGTAGGTCCGTCCTGCCATCGTCGCCCATCGGCGACGTCTTGGAGCGCTGTCAACGGACACAGGTAGCATGAGGTCATGTCCGAACGCAGCCGGAGTCTTCCCCGTCGATCCTGCTTCTCCACGCCGGGATCGAACGAGCGCTTTCTCGAGAAGGCGCCCTCGGTGCCTGCCGACATGTCGTTCCTCGACCTGGAGGACTCCGTCGCCCCGCTCGAGAAGGAGGCGGCGCGGGCCAAGGTCGTCGAGGCCATCCGCAAACAACCCTGGGACGACCGTGTGCTGTGCGTCCGCATCAACGCGTGGGACACGGAGTGGACGTACGGGGACGTCATCGAGGTGGTCGGCAATGCCGGTGAGCGCCTCGACGAGGTCATGCTGCCCAAGGTGCAGTCGGCGGCCGAGGTCGTGGCTCTCGACCTCCTGCTCACCCAGGTCGAGAAGAGAAGTGGCCTGCCGGTGGGACACATCGGCATCGAGGCGCAGATCGAGACCACTCGAGGCCTGATAAACGTGGACGACATCTGCGCGGCGTCCCCCCGGCTCGAGACCATCATCTTCGGGCCCGCCGACTTCGCCGCATCGATGGAGATGCCGGTGCTCACCGGCGGCGTGCAGATCCCGGAGTACCCCGGCGATCACTTCCATTACGTGTTCAGCCGGATCCTCATGGCGGGGCGCGCCAACGGCTTGCAGGTCATCGACGGTCCCTACCTCAGGGTCAAGGACATGGACGGGCTGCGCGACTTCACGCAACGCACCCGGGTGCTGGGCTACGACGGGAAGTGGGCCCTCACGCCCGACCAGGTCACCGTGTTGAACGAGATGTACTCGCCCACGCAGGAACAATTCGACCACGCGTGGGACATCCTCGACGCCTATCAGAAGGCGACCGAGGACGACCGCAAGGGTGCGGTGATGTTCGGTGACGAGATGATCGACGAGGCCAGCCGCAAGATGGCCACGAAATTCGTGGCTCGCGGGGAGCGGGCCGGGTTCAGTCGCTCGAAGGCCTAGGCGCGCACTGCTCGACCAGCCGTCGGGCCACCACCTTGAGGGCCAAGGTCTCGTCGGCCCCTTCGAAGATCGACAGCACCCGGGCGTCGACGAAGTAGCGGCTCACCGGGAATTCCTCGGCGTAGCCCATCCCTCCGTGGATCTGCATGGCCTCGCGTGTCACCCATTCGGCGGCGCGGCACACGTAGGCCTTGAGCATGGATGCTTCGAGCGTCCCGTCGCCGGTGGCCATGAGCCGGGCGACCTCGTAGGCGAACTGGCGGGCCACCTGGATGAGGACCGCCATGCGGGTGAGCTTGGCCTGGGTCAGCTGGTATTGGCCGATGGGCTGCCCGAAGACCACCCGGTTCGCGGCGTAGTCCGACGCCGCCTCGTAGGCCGCCTGCATCACCCCGACGGCCCGGGCGGCGGTCTGCAGCCGGCCGTTCTCGAACCCCGCCATCTGGGAGTAAAAGCCCCGGCCCACGCCGTCTTCGCCCCCCACCAGGTTGGCATCGGGGACGAACCAGTTCTCGAAGGAGATCTCGTAGGAGTGCATGCCCCGGTAACCCAGGGTGTCGATGGGCCGACCCTCCATCCGCCCCGGGGGGTCGCGGCGGGCCTCGGACTCCGGGTCCTGGGTGAACACGAAGCCAGCGCCGTCGCCTCGGGGTTTCTCGACCACGAACAGCGACAGGCCCCGGTGGGCCTTGGCGCGGTCGGGGTCGGTTCGGGCCAGGAGCATGAGCACGTCGGCTCGAGCTGCGAACGTGCACCACGTCTTCACGCCGTTGACCAACCACCCGCCCTCGGTACGCGCCGCGGCGGTGACGATGGCGGCCACGTCGGAGCCGAAGTCCGGCTCGGTGACCGCCACCGCGTTCATCACCTCTCCGGATGCCAGTTTCGGCAACCACGTCTGCTTCTGCTCGTCGGTGCCCCCCGCCACCAGGGCGCGGCTGAGGATCTCGGGGCGGGTGATCAACGACCCGCCGGCGCCGAGCGACCCCCAAGACAGCTCCTCGGTGGCCACCACCATTCCCATGTAGTCGCTGGCACCACCGGTGGCGAACCCGCCGTACTCCTCGGGGATCGACAGCCCCAACGCGCCCATCTCGGCCAGGCCCGAGATGATCTCCTCGGGGATGTCGGCGTTGGCGCGGTGGATGTGCTCGGCGTGAGGGCGGATCTGCTCCAGCGCGAACCGGTGGAAGGTCTCGCGCACCAGGGCGAAGTCCGCATCGAGGTGGCGGCCCCCGTCGATCCCCGCCAAAGAGGCGAGGTACTGCGGACGACGGAAGGCGGTCACGAAGGGCCGCGCCCCCTCCATCCAGCCGGGTGCGGTCCCGAAGGCGTCCTCTCGACCCACGGTGCGAGCCGCCAGGTCAGCCAGGGCGTCGGCCACGAAGACGCAGGCGATGTGAGCCTCGTCGGCGCCGGCGGTGCCGTAGGCGAGCGCCGCGTGCGCCGCTCGTACCCCAGCGGCGACGTGGGCGAGGTCGTAGGCCACCACCTGGTCGGCGTCGGGCCCGCCCTGCGCCGCCAACCGACGAGCCGCTGCCGACACGATCGACGATGCCAGGTCCACGGCCGCCGCGGCCGCCTCGAGGTCCGGGGCCGGCGAGCCGGCGGCGGGGCCGGAGATCACCGGGCGCTCCCGATGGAGCCCGGGGCGCGACCGAGCACGGTCACCAGAGGGGGAAGTACGACCGGGTCGTCCCCGGGGTCGATGTCGGTGAGCGACTCCAGGTAGGCGGTGACCGGACCGGGCCCGACCCCGGCGGGTGCTTCGGCCCAGGCGTCGACGATGTCGAGGCCGGCGTCCCGGACCAACGCCGGCAAGAGGGCGCCGATGTCGGGGTGGGGCGGGCCGGGCATGGTCATGGCCACGCCGCCGACGCGACCGGCCGAGGTGATGGGCTCTTGGGCGACGACCCAGCCTCCGGGCCGCACGGCCTGGCGCATGCGGCGCAGCACCACGGCGGGCTCGACGACGTGCATGAGCAGGAACCGGCAGAACGCCAAGTCGACCGCCTCGGGCAGGAGCAGGTCCTCACCGGCCTGGGTCACGGCGAGCACCTGACTGAAGGCGGCCGCGGCCTTGGCCACCTCGTCACGGGCACGTGGATCACTGTCGACGGCGTAGACGCGCCCCTCGTGTCCCACGATCTCGGCGAGGGCCACCGACACGTCCCCACCGCCGGCACCGACGTCGACGCATCGCCACCCGGGCGCGACGGCGAGTCGCTCCAGCGCCGTGGCCAGGGGGCGCCGATACACATCGTCGCGCAGGGCGTCCGGCACGAGGCAGACGCTACCGGCTGTAGCCTGCCGGGCGTGAAGGTCACCATGCTCTTGTGCGACGCGGCGCAGGTCGCCGACGGGAAGCTGTTCGTGCTGGGGGGAGGATGGTCCCTGACGGGGCCCGACCCCATGCCGTCGGGCATCGCGCTCAAGATCGACGTGGGGTGGCACGAGGCCGATCAGGTGCACCACTGGGAGCTCTACCTCGAGGACGCCGACGGCCGTCCGGTCATGGTGGACACGCCCGACGGAACCCACCCGGTGGAAGTGCGCGGGGAATTCAACGTCGTGCGTCCGACCACCGTGCCTCTGGGGACGCCCATCGACGTGGCCCTGGCGGTCAACCTCGGCCCCCTCCCTCTCGAGCCCGGCAACCGCTACACCTGGCGCCTCTCCATCGGCGGTGAGTCCGAGGCGGACTGGGCGCTCGGGTTCACCACCCGTCCTCGGGTTCTGTCGTGACGACGTTCGACCGGCCCTTCGGCCGGAACTTCGAAGACTTCGAGCCCGGCGACGTCTACCGGCACTGGCCGGGCAAGACGGTCACGGAGTACGACGACCACCTCTTTTGCATGATCACCATGAACCACCATCCTCTGCACACCAACGCCTGGTTCGCCGAGCACGAGACGGTGCACGGGAAGAACGTGGTGGTCGGGAACCTCGTGTACTCGCTGGTCCTCGGCATGAGCGTGCCCGACGTCAGTGGCTCGTGCATAGCCAATCTCGAAGTCGAGACGCTCATCCACCGGCACCCGACATTCCACGGCGACACCATCTACGCCGAGTCTCGCGTCATCGACAAGGTGGAGTCCTCCTCGAAGCCCGACCGCGGCATCGTCACGGTGGAGACGAAGGGATTCAACCAGCGGGGCGAAGAGGTGTGCTTCTTCCGCCGCAAGGTCATGGTGTGGAAGCGCGAGTCCGCCCCCGCCCGTCGCCGTCCCTACGCAGACGACGTCTGGGGCTGACGACGGCGCCCGCCGACCCGGACCTGCGGCGGCTACGGCGGGCCGTGCTCGCCGCGGGCCGGTCCGGACTGCGCCCCCTGCCGTGGCGAGCGACGCGTGACCCTTGGTCGGTGCTCGTGAGCGAGGTCATGCTCCAACAGACCCAGGCCCAGCGGGTGGTCGCCCCCTACGCCCGCTTCCTGGACCGCTTCCCCACCGTGTGGGCATGCGCCCGTGCCGGCCTCGGGGACGTCCTCGAGGCCTGGGCGGGTCTGGGCTACAACCGTCGTGCCCGCCATCTCCACGAGGCGGCGAGGGCCATCGAGAGCCGGCACGGGGGAGTGGTGCCGGCGGACCTCGGTGCGCTGCAGGCCCTTCCCGGCGTGGGCTCGTACACGGCTCGAGCCGTTCTCGTCTTCGCCTTCGAGCGCCACGCCGCGGTTGTGGACGTCAACGTGCGACGGGTGCTCACGCGCGCCGTGGCCGGGACCCCGCTGTCTTCCGCCGCCGCCCAGACGTTGGCGGACACGCTGGTGCCCCGGGGAAGGGCGTGGGAGTGGAACCAGGCACTGATGGAGATCGGTGCTGCAGTGTGCGGCGCCCGCAACCCGGCCTGCGACCTATGTCCGCTGGCGCGGCGCTGTGCGTGGTTCAACGCCGCTCCGAGCACCCCCGACCCGGCGCCTCGCGCCGCGCGCCAGAGTCGCTTCGAGGGTTCGGACCGCCAGGGCCGGGGCAGGCTGATCGACGCCTTGCGCCGCGGCCCGGTTCCCCTGCGACGGTTGCGGGCCGTGTGCGGGTGGCCCGGGGACCCCGAGCGGGCCCGCAGAGTCGCCGAGGGTCTCGTGGCCGACGGCCTCGTGCGCCGAGGGCCCGGGAACGTCCTCGTGCTGCCGTGAGGCGTGGTGACGCTCGGGTGCCCGAGCGTCGCCGCCGGCTCAGCCGGCCAGGAAGCCCAGGACGTGGGCGTGGACCACGTCGGGTTGCTCGAGGTGGAGGAAGTGCCCGGCGCGTTCCACGACCACGTGCTCGGATCCGGCGGACAGCACCGAGCGCACGTCGCCCACGGTGTCGACGCCGATGCACCCGTCGTCGGCCCCGTGCAGGTACATCGTGGGCTGAGGGGGAGACGTCGCGCACGCGGCCTGGGCGTCGTCGAACGCCGGGCTGTGCCGGGAAGGGTCGAACACGGCTCGGTAGTACTCGATGGCGGCCGCCAGCCGGGTGGGGTCGCCGATGGACTCCTTGACTCGGGCGACGTCCCAGGCGCTGTCGTACCCCGGTGACCAGTCTTGCCACAGCCGGTCGAGGAACTCGAGGTCGTCGGCGAGCACCGCCGCCTCGGCGAGGGGCGTCTGGAAGAGAAAGACGTAGAAGCTCCGTTTCAACTGCGCATAGGTGAAGAACGTGGCCGCCGAGGCCGCCAGGGGCGGGACGGCCAGGGTCACCACGCGCCGCCACCGGTCGGGTTGCAGCGACGCCGCTCCGTAGCTGGCGTAGGCACCCCAGTCGTGACCGATCAACACGGCGCGCCCGTCGCCCCCGAGGGCCTGGTGCAACGCGGTGGCGTCCATGGCCAAAGCGCCCACCTGGTAGATCCCGTCTTCGGGCATCTCGGTGGGCCGGTATCCCCTCATCCACGGGGCTACGACGTGGTAGCCGGCTTCCGCCAGCGCCGGGACGAGGTGGCGCCAGGTGTGGGCGGTGTCGGGGAAGCCGTGCAAGCACAAGGCCAGGGGGTCCCGCCGCGACCCCGACTCGAGGTAGGTGAACCCGATGCCGTTGACCCTGACGACGCCTTGCTGCATGGACGCAGGGTAGTGTCGCCCCGACAAGGCGATATAGAGGGGGTCGTCCGCTGCGAGTGACATTCTTCGGCGTGAGGGGCTCGTGCCCCTGCTCGGGCGAGCAGTACGTCCGCTACGGCGGCAACACCGCGTGTGTGGCTATCGACGTGGGAGACGAGCCCCCCATCGTCCTCGACCTGGGAACCGGCCTGCGCCCGTTCGGGCACGCGCTCGACGAGCGCTACGGGCTGGACAGTCCCATCGAGGTCACCGCCTTCCTCACCCACCTGCACTGGGACCACATCATCGGGCTCCCGTTCTGCACGCCGCTGCTGCGCGCCGGTGGTCGGATGGACGTGTTCGGCCCACCCCAGGACGGCGCTCCTCTGCACGACATCATCGACCGGGTGGTGAAGCCCCCGTTCTTCCCCGTGCAGGTGAAGGAGCTCCAGGGCAAGATCGAATTCTCGGAGGTGACCGACGACGTGGTGGCGGTGGGCTCCGCCAAGGTCACCGTCCGCCAGGTGCCCCACGTCGGGACGACCCTCGGGTTCCGCATCGAGGCCGAGAACTCCACGGTGGCATTCGTGAGCGATCACCAGGCTCCGGACAACCGGTCCGAGGTCGACCCCGCCGTGCTCGAACTGTGTGACCGAGCCGACCTGGTCATCCACGATGCGCAGTACACCGAGGCGGAGTTCCGGGCCAAGGCCACCTGGGGCCACTCCACCGTCTCCTACGCGGCCCACGTGGCCGCTGAAGCCGGAGGCCGCCAATTGGCGCTCTTCCACCACGACCCCCGGCACACCGACGACGACATCGATCGGATGCTGGCCGAGGCGCAAGCGACCGACGATGCCCCCCGTCTGCGGGGAATCCTCGCCGCCCGGGAAGGATTGACGATCGACCTCGGCCGCCCCTGACTCGCGCCGGGCCCACGACCCTCCACGGCAACGAGAGCCTGAGCACGACGAGATCCCGAGGACGACGAAAGCACGCGATGGTCGAGGCGACGAGCAGCGGGAACGGGGCACCTGACCCCGAGGACGGCGATCTCGAGCCGGCGGGGCCGTCGACCTTCGACGCCGGGCGCTTTCGCGAGGTTCTCGGCCATTTCGTGACCGGTGTGACCATCGTCACGGCCATGGAGGGCGGCGAGCCCGTCGGTTTCACCTGCCAAGCGTTCACGTCCCTGTCGCTCGACCCTCCACTGGTGGCGCTGGCTCCGGGGAAGAGCTCGACGAGCTGGCCCCGCATCGCTGCCGCCGGGACGTTCTGCGTCAACATCCTGGCCGAGGACCAAGAAGCGCTCAGCCGGGACTTCGCCGCGTCCGGGGGTGACAAGTTCACGGGCGTGGGCTGGCGCCCGGCGGCGAACGGTGCGCCCGTGCTCGACGGCGCCCTGGCGTGGGTCGAGTGTGAGTTCGAGCTGGCCCACGACGCCGGCGACCATGAGCTCGTCCTGGGAAGGGTGCAGAACATGGGCGTGCGCCGGGGGCGGCCCCTCGTCTACTACCGCGGCGGGTTCGGTCGCTTCGAGTCGTAGGGGGCGATTAGCCTCCCTGGATGCCCCGGATCACCCCTTCTGACGCCATCGCCGACGTGGTGGTGGTCGAGGCCGACGCCCATGGCGACGAGCGGGGCCGCTTCGTCGAGACCTACCGCCGGTCGTGGTTCCCGCTGGGCCGCGAGATGGTGCAGGGGAACCGCTCCGAGAAGCAGGCCGGTGCGGTGGTGGGCCTTCACTACCACCTGCATCAGGCGGACTACTGGTACATGCTGCGGGGGAGGGCCAGGGTCGTGCTCCACGACCTGCGCGTCGGCTCTCCGACCGAGGGGGCCACGCTGGCGCTCGACCTCGACGGCGAGAGCGACAGTGGCGTGTTCATCCCCCCCGGGGTGGCCCACGGTTTCGCGTCGCTCACCGACATGCTGCTGTGGTACCTGGTCGACGGCTACTACAACCCCCACGACGAGCTGGGCCTTGCCTGGGACGACCCCGAGGTCGCCGCCCCATGGGGGATCGATGCCCCCGTGCTGTCGGCGCGCGACCAGTCCAATCCCCGTCGGGCCGACCTCGGCGACGGCGTGAGGCCAACCTACGGACTGCGCACGTAGCGCCGACGATGCCACTGCGCCTTCGAACCCTGTTGGCGGCGCGAGACCGCTAGCACGGACCGGCTGGACTCCGGAGCCGGGAACCGGCACGCTGGCGGCGTGGACGAATCGCAGCAGTGGGTCGAGTTCGGGCGCTGGCTCGCCGAGCAGCGCGAACAGCGCGGTCTGCGCCGGCGCGACGCCGCCCGACGGGCCAAGGTCTCGGAGTCCTTGTGGCGCGACCTCGAGACGGGTCGCAAGGAGGCCATCGGCGCCATACGCCTGTTGCCCAATCCGAGCGCCGATGTCCTCGAGCGAGTCGCCGGCGCGCTGGAGATCCCGGTGGAGGACGTCCTCGCCCGGATCGGCCGACCGACCCGTCCGCTGCGAACGGGTGCCTCCGGGGCCTCGCCTCGTGCCGAGGACGACGGGTCTGTCCTGGGACTGAAGCTGCGCCGGCTCTCCGAACGCGACCGAACCCTGATCGAACGATTGGTCGACGCCATGCTCGAGCACGAGCACCGCGGCTAGGCGCTCTCTTTCGTGCGGTTCGGCATCTTCTACGAGTTCCAGCTGCCCCGGCCCTGGGCCCCCGACGACGAGCACCGCCTGCTTTCCGAAGCCCTCGACCAGGTCGAGCTGGCCGATCGACTGGGCTTCGACTACGTGTGGGAGGTCGAGCACCATTTTCTCGAGGAGTACGCGCACTCCTCGGCGCCCGAGGTCTTCCTGGCCGCCGCCAGCCAGCGCACGCACCGGATCCGGCTCGGACACGGGATCGTGCAAATGCCGGTGGGGTTCAACCACCCGGTTCGCGTGGCTGAGCGGATCGCCACCCTCGACCTGGTGTCGCACGGCCGGGTCGACTTCGGCACCGGCGAGTCGAGCTCGGAGGCGGAGCTGGGTGGGTTCGGCGTCGATCGGGCCACCAAACGCGATCAATGGCGCGAGGCCGTCGACGTCGTGACCCGGCTGATGGTCGAAGAACCCTTCGCCGGCTACGAGGGCCGATTCCTGCAGATGCCCCCGAGGAACCTGGTGCCCAAGCCACTGCAGCGTCCCCACCCGCCTCTGTGGGTGGCCTGCAGCCGCCGCGACACCATCCACGTGGCGGCCACCCTGGGAATCGGGGCGCTGACGTTCTCGTTCATCGAGGCGGACGAGGCCAAGACGTGGGTGGAGGACTACTACGCCACCATCGCCTCGGACGCGTGCGTCCCCGCCGGCTTCGCCGTCAATGCCAGCCTGGCGTGCGTCTTGCCTCTGATGTGCCACGCCCAAGAGTCCGTTGCCATCGACCGCGGCCTCGACGGCAGTCATTTCTTCGGGTACTCGCTGGGGCACTACTACGCATTCGGCATGCACAAGCCGGGTGTGACCAACGTGTGGGAGGAGTTCGAGGAGAACCGCGAGCGCTTCGGCTTCAGTCGCGACGTCGCCGCCACCACCGGTCAACAACTCGGGGCCCAGCTCATGGAGCACGGTCTCGGCTCGTTGCGCGGGGCGGTGGGCACCCCGTCGCAGATCAGGGAGCTGGTGCGCCGGTACGAAGCTGCCGGCGTCGACCAATTGATCTTCGTGAGCCAAGCGGGCCGGAACCGGCACGAGCACATCTGCGAGTCACTCGAGCTGTTCGCCCAGGAGGTCATGCCCGAGTTCCGCGAGCGCGCCGAGGAGAGCGAAAAGGTGAAGGCCGAGCGCCTGGCGCCTTCGGTGGCGGCCGCCCTGGCCCGCAGGGACCCACCCCGTCCGGCGCCCAGCGATTACGCGTTTCCCGCGTTGCCTCAGTTCTGACACCGCACCACCCTTTGGGGTGCTCCAGCTGGACCGCAAAGTGTCGAGAGCAGGCGGAGCGCAACCTCACGTGGGGGTCTGCTCACGCTGGGCGGTGTGATCGGGGCGGGCCACCGGAACCGAGGTACCCAAGAGCCGTCGTGTTCGGTTGAATGGTGGTGATGACGGCGGCACTGATCCTGGGAGTGATCGCCCTGGTAGCGGCGATCGTGGCGTGGTTGACCTGGCACCGCGGAGCCGACGAGCGCATGTCGGTGCAGCATCATCAACACACCCTGGAAACCCTTCGCCACGTCGCCGACCGGCGCCCGCCATCAAGCTGGTCGGCCTCGGTTCGTCGGGACGGCGCGTCGAGAGCTCGACCGGTGACACGCCCAGCGTCGGTGATGGGTCCGGCCCCGGGTGGCAAGGCCGAGGTCGACACCGGCCGGCCCGGCAAGGGCGCGTCTCGCCTCAAGAAGTCGGTGACTCGTGGGCGCCAACCGGCGGCGCTGTCGTCGCCCCCCGATTCGGCGCACGTGATCGGCCGCTCGCCCCCGGCGCCGGCCCGGGCCCCACGCTCCTCGCCGGGCAAGGAATCGGCCAAGGTCGAGGCGCGTCGACGCGAGACGGTGGTCTTCGCCGATGAATCTCCCGGCGCGCTCGGCGGGCGTTCTCCGTCGCTGTCGCCCCCTCGGCCCCCGGGCGGTCAGCTACCGGGTTCGGCCGCGCAGGCCCGCCACGACGGACGCCTCCGAGTGCGCCGTACCCGGCTCGTGGCGGGGGCGATGGTGGTGGCCCTCGGTGCCGTCGGCGGCGTGCTGGCACTGGGGCACTCTTCCCACCCGCCACGCAGGACATCGCACTCCCACGTCGTCACCGCTGCCGGGCATAGCCACGTGACCATTGCGCCACCCTCGAGTGCGAACGCCGCGACAGCCCCTACGCCCTACGGCGCCACCTACGACGCCCCGTCTTCGAGCTACACCCTCGATGTCGAAACCTCCGCACCGTGCTGGGTTCTGGCGACCCAGGCGTCCACCAAGAAGGTCGTGTGGACGGGAACGATCCCCGCCGGTGGGTCTCAGTCCTTGTCGGTCGCCGGCGAAGTCATCGTCGAGCTCGGTGCTCCCAGCGACGCCAGCGTGCTGCTCGACGGCCGAGCACTCCAGCTCCCGACCGGGTACCGAGCGCCCTTCGATCTCACCGTCCAGCCCAGGTCATAGGGCGGGAAGGCGTCAACTGCCGAGACCGACGGCATCCAGGACGAACGCCAGCACGAAGGCTTCGTCTCGCCAGGCCTCGTAACGACCGGACGGACCGGCGTGGCCCGAGTCGAGCTCGACCTTGAACAGGACGTGGCCGCCGGGGTCGGCCGCTCGCAGCTTCTGCACCCACTTGGCCGGCTCCCAGTACCCGACACGCGGGTCCTCGAGCCCGGCCGTGACCAGCAGGGACGGGTAGCGCGTCGCCTGGACGTTCTCGTAGGGGGTGTAGCCCTTCATCGCCCAGTACACCTCGGGATCGGCGACAGGGTTTCCCCATTCCTCCCATTCGATGACGGTCAGGGGGAGCGTGTCGTCCAACATCGTGGTGAGGCAGTCGACGAAGGGGACCTCGGCCACCATGGCGCGAAACAGCTCGGGTGCCGTGTTGGCCACCGCCCCGATGAGCAGGCCGCCGGCCGACCCTCCCCGGGCCACCAGCCGCTCCGGTGCCGTCCACCGGTCCTCGACGAGTTTGCGAGCGCACGCCACGAAGTCGGCGAACGTGTTGGCTTTCGAGAGGAGCTTGCCCTCCTCGTACCAGCGTCGACCGAGCTCCCCGCCACCTCGCACGTGGGCGATGGCGAAGACGAATCCCCGCTCGAGAAGGGTGAGCCGCAGCGAGGAGAAAACCGGGTCGATCGATTGCTCGTAGGAGCCGTACCCGTACAGCAGGCACGGCGCCGTGCCGTCGCGCCGTACGTCGCTCCGCCAGACGATCGACATGGGGACCTCGGTCCCGTCGGGCGCCACGGCCCACTGACGCTCGGTGCAGTAGCGCGTCGGGTCGTAGCCTCCGAGAACGGGCTGGCGCTTGCGCAGCACGGCGTCCCCACTGTCGAGGTCGAGGTCGTAGACCGAGCGGGGGGTGACGAGCGAGGAGTACTCGTAGCGAAGTGAAGTACTGGTGAACTCCGGGTTGGGCCCTCCCCACGACGCCGACGGAGTCTCCGGGCAGGGCACCAGGTACCCCTCGGGCAATGCGCCCTCCCACCGCGGCCCGTCGGCGGGCAGGGCGATGACCCTGATCCGTGGCATCCCCTCCCGCCGTTCGTAGCTGACGACGTGCCCGGCGAAGACATCGAGACCCTCGAGCCGGACCTCGCCGCGATGGGGGATCAGCTCGCTCCACATCGGGCGCGACGGGTTGTCGGCGGGGGCGGCGACGACCCTGAAGTTCTCGGCGCTGTCGTTTGTCAGCAAGATGAACGTCCCGCCGTGGTGCTCGAGGCCGTACTCGACTCCCTGGGTGC
>Ga0209415_10003931_pt1 | contig 27490 bp, 27 predicted proteins | sample PeaSoiSIISIP2007_FD_187696 | JGI IMG/M metagenome (GOLD analysis project Ga0209415, IMG submission 187696) | Peat soil microbial communities from Weissenstadt, Germany - SII-SIP-2007 (SPAdes) (version 2) | ecosystem: Environmental > Terrestrial > Soil > Wetlands > Peat | place: Germany... | reverse complement strand
CAGCAGCTTGTACGTGCGCTCGGCTTCGGACGAGTCCACCCGGCTTATGGCGAAGCCAACATGGACCATCACATAGTCGCCCAGGCCAGCCTCAGGGACAAAGCTCAGGGACACCTGGCGCACGATCCCGCCGAACTGCACACGGGCCGCACGCAGAGGACCCAGTCCCTGAATTTCAAGGATTTTCCCTGGTATTGCGAGACACACAACAATTCTCCCGATGGTCAGTACAACATTGACAGTGATCCGCGATCTGTGACAAACGACACAACTCAAAGTGACGAACGGCACACCAAAGAGTGGTTACCCCAGAACAGCAACAAAGTAGCCTATCCACGCACGCTTGATTATTCCCGAATCACGGGCAAACCGGAAATTATTCCGGGCCAGAAGTCCTCTTGTAAGAAGTTTCACCACATAGGTAACGAGAAAACAGGCTTCGAGGAAGTTGGCCGGATTAATACGGGAAGTCGGCTTGTAGGAAGTGATCGTGATCGCGATTGCTCCCGGTTGACTGGCAATTCCGAACTGACTAACGAGGCTGCTCACATTTCCCAATTCGTAGCGCGCTCTCATTGAAGATCGGTTCTTTGTCTGCTCATTTTCGTCAGATTGTGTCAATTACCCAAGCGATCTAGTTTTTCGTTGTAAGTCGCTGATTGTAAACGGGTTGCGACTTGGAAACCCGTTAGCGCCAAGGAGCGGGTTCACAGCAGAGACGTGCAGGCGTCACAGAAATACCCAGTCCGACTGGAGTAAGAGACTTAACAGGCTACTGTTCCGCCTTTGGAAGGAGGTTCTTATGAGCACCGCAACGATCCTTCCCTTCTCACCGGAGTCAAATGAGGGCACAAAGGTCATTCAACGGTACCGACAGGCCTATCAGGTCGCGCGCAGAATTGCAGATTTCGCTGAAACGGCGAAGCTAGTCGGCCTCGTCGTGGGCGGTCTGCTCGTCGTGGCCTCGAGCCTTGCGGGGCAATGGGCTTGGGGCCGACATTCGGGTTTTGCGCTGTCGCTGTCGCTGCTTGCCTGCTCCCCGCTCGCGGTATTGGCGGGGTATCTATGGGAGAAGGTTTTTCAGGCACAGGGATGTCTGGTGAAAATGAGTATCGATTCAGCCGTCAACTCGTCGCCCTTTCTTTCACGTACGCAGCGCTCAGCGGCGATGTTTGGGCGGCAGGAACTTACGAGTGTGACCAGTATCGAAGCGAAAACAGCATGAGTCTGTTTTCAGGCACTACGGGGCTACAGGGCGTCGCGCCGTCACTCAGTTTTCCGGATTGCGGAGTATCCAGCATTGGGTAGTTATGTGGATGTAACTGATCGCAGTCTGCGGAAAGAGAAGGTGGATAATTCTCGCTTCAAGGTCGACAGCAAATGCCGCGTCCTACTGCGGTACCCATCGTGCATGGGTGGTGAAAAGGCCGTTTACAAAGCAAATCTGGTAGGCGACGAAAGCGCCGAAGCAAAGACTTAGCAGACCCGAAGCTAACGCCAGCCGACGGGAAAACTTCTGACGACCCCTCCCGACCATCGTAAATGCAGAGGCAAGGCTCATTGTGATCAGCATCATGCCCGCAATCGTTCCCACGCCAAAGATCAGCAGATAAGCGATCGCCCAGTGCACGTTGCGGATCGTAGTCAACACCAGCAACGCCACCGCCGCTGAGCCGGCAAGTCCGTGAACGACCCCGATTACGAACGGCCGAAGATATTGATACAGGCCGACCTTGCCAAATACCCGGTCCAGCCACGCCAGCGGCGTTTGGTCGGGCGCGTGAGTATGGGTCTGGGGTTGGTGAGCATGGGGATGGTTATGGATGTAGTCTCCGTGGCTGTGGGGATGAGAGTGAAGGATTTCCGCTCCATCCTGACTGTGGATTGATCCGGCAGGCATCGAGCGCAGAAACCCCGCTACATTCGCCAGGCCCAGGATAATCAGCATTACGGCCACCGACAACTCCATGCTGAGCCCCACGCGCACGGGGATCACGAGATTGAAAAGAATGATTCCGGCGCCAACTACGAAGATAGTGACGGTGTGGCCAACGCCCCAAAACGCTCCAATCATCGCCGCCCGCATGCTGCTCCGCTGATTACTGACGATGGTTGTGACCGCGATTACGTGGTCGGGGTCGGTGGCGTGACGCATCCCCAGAAAGAATCCCACAGCGAGGATGGAGAAAAAGCCGATCATCTGTTCCACCTAGACTACTTAGATCGATTACTAAGATCGATCGATTAGACGCAGCCGCTTGCTGCGACTCTATTAGACGCGCCGCAAGAAATCCCAAATACTCTTCCGTCCCCTCCCCGGTCTTGGCAGAGAGCCTCAAGACCGGCATGCCGGGGCGTACCGCCCGGATATTGTTGTATGCTGTCTGCCAGCTAAGTTCAACTTTGGTGCTTCGTGGGAGCCAAGGCGAGGAATGTCACGCTGGAGCAAAAGGCCCAAGGTTGGGGCGATACCTGGACGTGGACGGGCTTAGATGCGGATTCAAAACTTTGCGTTAGCTGTCTGGTAGGCGGACGCGACGCGGATTGGGCGATGGAGTTTATGCTGGATTGCGCGGCGCGAATCAGAGGCCGCGTGCAGGTAACGCACCCGCGCCGATACCACGCGGACCTTACAAGAAAAGGATAGTGGCCACAGGGCGTACAATCGCTGCGAGAGATAACGTGCCTGTCCGCTACGCAATCGACAAGAACCAGCGGCTGATTCTCACCATCGGTGAAGGTTCTGTGACCGCCAGTGAGATTACGAACCACCAAGATCGCCTGTTGAGCGATCCCGATTTTGACGCCACATTTAATCAGTTGATCGACGTGACGACGGCAACCAAATTTGATATGTCTGTTGACGAGGCTAAACAAATCGCCCTGCGTGCTATCGTGTCCACGAAATCAAAACGAGCCTTCGTTGCGATCAAGCCGGACATTTATGGGCTAGGGCGCTTAATGCAGATTTACCACGAACGATTGGCAGAGGCTCACGTCTTTCGTGATCGCAATTCGGCGTTGAAATGGCTTGGCGTCAACGAGGACTCAGGTCACTACTAATTTCAAACTGAGGCACTACCGACGATTGCAATGTCGGCGCTGTTGAAAATGGTGGGATCCTCAGCGGTTTGTCCTGACCCTCGGTCACCGACATGAGCACGAGGCGGAGGTCTTCTCCCAAGTCATAAGAAGAAGGCAGACCAGCAACTGGATTGCGTTCACCATGCAATAAACGTACAATGAATTCGGGATTGCGGGGCATTTGGGCCTTTAAGCCGAATGCAAATTAAGTGTTATCTATGTGATGGAGCAGTTGAAGTCCCCCCTTCCGCGGCAATACACTCATTCTGAAATATTTAGGATCTCTTGATTCCATGATCATTCTTGTCACCATCATCCACGTGATTGTTTGTCTGTTTCTGATTGTGGTTGTTCTCCTGCAGAGCGGCAAGGCTGGAGACATTTCAGCAGCTTTCGGCGGACAGGGCAGTCAGGCCGCCTTTGGCCCCCGCGGCGCAGCCACGGCGCTCTCCAAAGCGACAACCATTTCCGCTGTTCTTTTCATGTTGACTTCGATCACGCTCTCCATCAACGCCATTAAGCAGGGCGGCCCCAAGTCCGTGTTGCAGGGCGTGAAATCCGCGCCGGTCAAGACGCAGCCGGCAACTCCTGCACCCGCGCCCGCAAGTCCCGCCCCGACAAAGTAGGCTGAATTCCTGAAGATCGAAGTTGCAGTGCCCCGGACACCTGCGTACGGTTTTTGCCGTAATTGTATTTCCCTCATGCGGGTGCTACCATCCGATTATCGGCACTAATAGCCGGGAGGTATCTGCTATGTCGGATCGCGAAAGCAACAGTTTTGTGTGGTTCCTGGCCGGATTAGGTTTGGGTGCGTTGGTGGGAGTTCTCTACGCGCCGCGGCCGGGCAGCGAGACGCGGGACGTGCTCCGCGCTCGAGCCGAAGAGGGGCGCGATTACATGCGCAGCCGGGCGCGCGAGGCCCGCAGTCAGGCTTCCGATTGGGTCGATCGCGGCCGCGACGTCGTGAATCAGCAAAAAGAGCAGTTCCGCGCCGCCTACGAGGCCGGCAGACAGGCCTATCAAGAAGCTACGACCGAGACCGGAGCACCGAAGAGCCTGTAAATCTCTTGGAGCCGGCGGTCCGCCTCGGGAGAGCGCTTTATGGAAAACCTCACTGCACTTTTTATCGCCCTGACCGGAGCTGCGGTGGTTCTGCAAGCCGGCATTCTTGCGGCTTTGTATGTGGCCATGCGCAAGAGCAGCGCCCGCATGGAAGCGCTGGCGGTCGAAGTCAAGACCAAAGCTCTGCCTACGTTGGAGACCGCGCAAGCCATGCTGACGGAACTCCGCCCACAGCTGACACTAATTGCCGACAATCTTACCGAGACCACGCATTCAGTACGTTCGCAGGTGGAGCGCATGGATGCGACAGTCAATGACGTGGTGGATCGAGCGCGTCTGCAAATCATCCGCGCCGATGAACTGCTAAGCCGCACGCTCGACCGCGTGGAAGAAACGTCCGACATGGTGCACAACACCGTGGTCTCGCCCGTACGGCAATTCGCTGGCCTGATTCAAGGCGTCACGGCGGGCATTGAGTTCCTGCTCGGCAACCGCGGCCGCAGAAACGGTGGCAGCCGCGAAGCTCGGCGGCCCGTGCCGCAGGACGAGATGTTCATCTGAAGTCTTCCGGCTCCCGCCGGACGCTTCACGATTTAGGTCGTCTGCGAACAAACGTGTTCTTCTATTCCCATGCGATATCTAGTTCGAGCCCGCGTTAAACCCGGCCGCGAAGGCGATCTTCTTCAAGCCATTGAGAACGAAACGCTCGGGCAAGGCTCGGTTGCCGAAGGCGAGTATCTGCGCAACATGAGCGAAGCGCGGGCCTGCGCTGACCAGACGGTGCGCTGGGTGGAAGTCTGCTACTGCCCCACTCCTCTGCAGGAAGAACGGCCTTACTGGGAAAAATACTTCGATCTGGCACGCATACAGGATGCGCACGACCGGCGCAAATGCCGCGACGAAAACGGGAGCGAGCCCTGGGCGTGCGGCGATTGCGATTGCACCGCACGGCTGGAGCAGAAGCTGAAAGCAGCAGGAGAGCCTTTCCTGGACGCGCTCTGCGAAAGGAAACTGACCCCAGGGAAAGATTAGGACGCAGTTTGCCGGATGCGCGTTGGAACGAGGATATAGCCTGATTTCTCATCGCCGAAAAGACGAGTACGAGCGAACCCCCAGAACCAATAGTAGTATGCAATGTAGGCACACAGAATCGCGTCCAGCGCATCCTCGTTGGACTTAAGGGCCGCACCTCGCAGCGAATTCGTATCAGTGGCGAGGAACTCCGAAAGTTTCGGTGTGCATTCGAGCGGCGGAGAAAAGCGCGAAAGCTCAGACAGCATCTTCTGCAGTTCCCGTTGTCCGCTCCTCCTCGTCGCAACATTCCCCTTCTTATATCTAAGAATGCTGGGCAGCGCGAAGAGTTCGAGCAGGGCTGGATGGGGATAGACCTCAAGCATCACACGCTGGTCTTCGCAACGCGCCAACGGGGCGTGCCTGAAACCCAGTGAAATCAGTTGTGACGCGAGATTGACGCTGGCCGCTTGCGGATACAGAGAAAGGTTCGAGGTGTGGCATGATGCGTGGCGACCGCCATAGCAGTTGCCAATTGAGGTTTCACAACGCCGTTGCCCTCCGGGGTTGCTGATGACGAGGGCGCGTCGATAGCAACAAAAGCAGTCCCGCTGGCGTGCTCCTTGACGTACTCAAGCACGCCCGACGACACCTGCGACCCAGTCACGTCCACCAGTTGCGCCCTGTTTCGATCACCCTTCAACACCGCCACGCCGGCGAGGCGATTCTCGCCACGCCACGCAAGATCGATGCCAATGAAAATTGCTTCCGTCACGTGAGAATGATATGGGGAGAATCTGCGCTCGGCAATTCCGGCTAGTCGCCCCAGATATTTCCACAACCCCGTTGTGACATCTGACCTTGTGCCCACCATGAAAGTGCGCGATGATTGTCGAGGCCGTGACGGTCGGGTGAACCCGCATCGTCGTGCCTCTAACCCCTTTGCTTTGCGGATTTTAGTATCTAAGTTCTTTGACATCCGGATTTTACGGGGAATTTTCTGCTAACCCGATGATTCCATTAGACCCCAGGGGGGAGGGGGTATCGAGGGTTCACCGTGTTCCACGCCCCCACACTCGCTCCCCAGCGAGCCGCGCCCTAGAATTATTTTCGCTGAGATATTCACTGCAGAACTGGAAGTGCGGCAGGTCAGCGGTGGCGCCGATTTTGCGTCCAATCTAGACTCGGGAGGAGCTACCCAATGGCTTCCCCATGGCAAACACCTACAAGCTGACGATTGACACGCTTCTGGACGCGGCACGAACCACGGTTGCGGCGTGTCTATGCTGCTGGCTCGCACTCTAAGCTTCCCGAGTATTACTGGGCGCCCATTTCCGCTATCGTGATTATTCAGTCCACCATCGATCCGAGAACCGTGGCATGGCAGCGGTTTGCAGGGACTGCCTTGGGAGCAGTACTAGGAGCGTTGATCGCCACGTTTCTTCCCTCTAACGCGCTGGTGTACGGAGTCGCGATTCTCTTATGCGGAGTGCTCTCTGCGCTTCTCCGACTGCGAAGCGCTTACCGCTTTGCGGCGATTACGCTGAGCATCATTCTTTTGATCGCGCACCAGCGTCCAGCGTGGATCGTAGCTTCGCATCGCTTCGTGGAAGTGTCGCTGGGAATCGCGGTGGCGCTCGCCGTAGCCGAACTGTGGCCCATGCGACGCGTGATTATCTAGGAAATCCAGCCGCCGCCGACAACGACATCGTCATCGTAGAACACAGCCGCCTGGCCGGGAGTGATGGCGCGCTGCGCCTGATCGAAGGTGACGAGAACCTCGTCGTCGCCGACCTTCTCAAGCATTGCCGAAGCGGGTTCATGGCGGTGACGAATCTTTACCGAGACGCGCTTGGGTTCGCGCAGGCTGTCGACGGAGATGAGGTTCACGCGGCGAGCCCGCAGCATCCGTGAATAGAGATGGTCATCGCTGCCCACGATCACCTGCTTGCCGGCCCCGTTAATCTGGATCACGTACAGCGGCGATCCGGTCGCCACGCCCAAACCCTTGCGCTGGCCGACGGTGAAGTTGTGAATTCCCCCATGCTCGCCGATCACTTCCCCGCTCGCGGTCACCAGTTCACCGGCTGTATCGGGCAGAGCCTCGCCACTCTCGGCAAGATAAGCGTCGATGAAGCGCTTGTAGTCACCGCCAGGGACAAAGCAGATCTCCTGCGAGTCGGGCTTCTCAGCCAGAGCCAGTCCCTGCTTGCGGGCCAGTTCGCGAACTTCCGGCTTGGTCATGCCGCCTAGCGGAAAGAGCGTGCGGCTGAGCTGCTCCTGGGTAAGTCCGAAAAGAAAGTAAGTCTGGTCCTTGCTGCGGTCGGCGGGACGCTTGAGCAGCCAGCGTCCGCGGCTACCCTCGTACTCCACGCGAGCATAGTGACCGGTAGCAACGCAATCGGCACCAATCTGCTGAGCGACGACGAGCAGTTGATCAAACTTCAGGTGATTGTTGCACAGGCTGCAGGGGATCGGCGTACGTCCCGAAAGATATTCGGCGACGAACGGACGCACAACATCGCGCTCGAAACGCTCCTCGTGATTCACCACATAATAGGGAATGCCAATGTGCTCGGCCACGCGGCGGGCGTCGTAAACGTCGTCAATCGAGCAGCAACGCCCGGTTACCCGCTCAGGCATACCCTCGTGTCCGGCCAGCCGCCGCTGGTTCCAGAGTTGCATGGTCAGCCCGATGACGTTGTGTCCCTCGGCGCGCAGCATGGCGGCGACGGCGGAGGAATCGACTCCGCCCGACATGGCTACGGCAATGGTCTTCGGATTCGTCATGCTAAGAGTGAACAGCTTGCTTTCGATACACCGGAGAGAGCTCCCGCAGCCGCGCTACTGTTTCCGGCACCAGCGCAAGCGCGAGTTCAATATCGTCTGCCGTGTTCTGCTTGCCCAAACTGAAGCGGAGGCTGGCACGCGCTCGATCGCCCCTCAACCCCATGGCGGTTAGTACATGGGAGGGCTCGATCGCACCGGACGAACATGCGGCGCCCGTGGAAACCGCCAGTCCTTTCAGGTCGAGAGAGATCACCATCGCCTCGCCCTCGATATGATCGAAATAAATATTCGTCGTGTTCGGCACGCGCGGTGCGCCCTCGCCGTTCACGCCGGCCTCTTCCACCTGGGCAAGAATTCCCTGTTGCAGGCGGTCGCGCATTATGGACATTTTCTTGTCTTCACCGCGCTCAAAGCCTTGCCTCGCCAACTCTGCGGCCTTGCCCAGCGCGACGATTCCCGGAACATTCTCTGTTCCGGCGCGCCGCGAGCGTTCATGCCGCCCCCCGTAAAACAGCGGCTGAAGACGCGTTCCCTTGCGCACGTAGAGCGCGCCCACACCCTGCGGCGCGTGCATCTTGTGGCCGGAAATCGAAAGCGCATCACAGCCAATTCGCTTCACATCAATCGGAACCTTGCCTGCGGCTTGTACAGCATCAGTGTGGAAATAGACGTCGGCGCCCGCGGCAATCTTTCCAATCTCCTCGACGGGCTGCACGACACCAGTTTCGTTGTTGGCCATCATGATCGAAACCAGCGTGGTGTTTGGACGCAACGCACGCCGCACATCATCGGGATCGACCACGCCGCGGCCGTCCACCGGCACGTACGTTACCTCGCAGCCCTTATCCTCAAGATGCTTGGAGGCATGCAGCACGGCATGGTGCTCGACGCCGGAAGTGACGATGTGGTCCCCCGCGCCCGTCAACCCGGCAATCGCCAGATTGTCACCTTCGGTTCCACCGCTGGTGAAGACAACCTCCGCGGCCCGGCAACCCAATAACGAAGCCACCGAATCCCGCGCTCGCTCCACCGCCGCACGGGTCTCCTGCCCATGGTGGTGGATTGACGACGCATTGCCGAAGTGCTCGCCAAAATACGGACGCATGGCGTCGAACACTTCCAGCAGAACCGGCGTGGTGGCGTTATTGTCGAGGTAAATCCGGGGCATCGCACTCACTCTTCCATTCTAGCTGAGGAGCGCGGGGTTGGGCAGTTTTGACCGCTGCTACCGCTTTTCCATCGCCACGTAAGGGTTAGGATAGTCCGGCCCGAGATATTCAGCACGCGGCCGAATCAAGCGATTGTCATCGAGTTGTTCGATGACGTGCGCCGCCCAGCCGCTGATCCGGGAAACCGCGAATACTGGGGTAAACATGTCTTCATCAATGCCCAGCACGTGGTAGGTGGATGCAGAGTAGAAGTCTACGTTGGCGTTCAGTTTCTTTTCCGCCTTCACAAACTTCTCGATCTTTTCTGACATCTCGTACCACTGGGGCTGCCCGCTGGAACGGCCCAGATCTCGGGACATCGCCCGCAGGTGCGTGGCTCTTGGATCTTCGGTGTGATACACGCGATGACCGAAGCCGGGAACTTTCTTCTTTTGCGCCAGCATGTTGCGGACGTAATCGACCGGGTCGGATTTCTTGCTATCGATCGATTCCAGGATGCGAAACACCGCTTCATTTGCTCCGCCGTGCAGGGGGCCCTTCAGCGTGCCAACAGCTGACGTGATCGCCGAGTGCATGTCCGACAAGGTCGCAGCTGTGATCCGAGCCGCAAACGTAGAGGCATTCAGCTCGTGGTCCGCATGCAGGATCAGGGCAATGTCGAGCGCGCGCTCTGCGGTGGCAGAGGGCTTGGCTCCATTCAGCTGCAACAGGAAATTGGCGGCGTGCGAGAGCGAGCGGTCGGCTTCGACATACGGCTTGCCCTTGCGAATCCGGTCATAGGCGGCAACGATCATCGCAATCTGGGAGGTTAGCCGGATGGCTTTACGCACATTGGCATCATGATCGTTTTTCTTCTCATCCGCGTCGTAAAAAGCCAGCGCCGAAACCGCGGTACGCAGCACGTCCATGGGCAGAGCAGACTTCGGCGCCGTGCGCAGAAACGGGATGATGGCCGGGTCCAGGTGGCGCTCTTCCGCCAGACGCCCCTGCAGATCCTTTAGCTCGCCGCGATTCGGCAAGTGCCCAAACCAAAGCAGGTAGCAGGTCTCTTCAAAGTTGGAGTGCTCGGCCAGTTCATGAATGTCAATGCCGCGATAGGCTAGAACACCGCGGTCGCCATCGATGTAACAAATGCTGGAATTGGTGGCAACAATGCCTTCCAAGCCTTTCGGGGCAGGAGCGCTGGTCACGCTGGACATATTCTCTCGCTTAATTAGATTGCTTACCGTTGCTGGAACCGCGCCAGGGGGTGCGCGGGGGATGCAACTGTCTTTTATACGCCAAAGGCGGCTCCGATTCCAGATATTGCCGGGTGACTTTGGTGCATGACAGCCGTCAAACAGAAGCAGGATGATCAGCTTTCAGCGGAATGCGCCTGCGTTTTGCAAGCGCCTCCGATCGCAGCGTATAGTAAGGGGTTTGCTTATGGCTCGCCGAGGAACCCGTAATCGCTCCTCATAATCCCTCCCGGAGGAACCTAATGAAGCGCTTTTTTTCGATTTGCCTTGCCCTGCCCTTACTTCTTTCTACCGCTGCTTCGGCCGACGAGGGCATGTGGCTCTACAACGAGGCCCCGAAGGATACGATCAAGGCCAAGTATGGTTTTGAGTTGACGCAACAGTGGCTCGATCATGTGCGGCTTTCATCGGTTCGGTTTAACAACGGTGGCTCCGGCTCGCTCGTTTCCGCTGACGGCTTGACCTTCACCAATCACCACGTGGGCGCAGCCTGCGTGCAGCAACTCTCCAGCGCAGGCCGCGACTACCTCAAAACCGGCTTCTACGCCAAGACTCAGTCCGAGGAAGCGAAGTGCCCGAATCTCGAACTGAACGAATTGGTCGGGATCGAGGACGTAACCGATAAGGTCAATGCCGGAGTGAAACCGGAAATGTCGGTCGCTGATGCGGGGCAGGCCCAGCGCGCCGCCATGTCGCAGATCGAGAAAGACTGCGCGACTTCGACTGGGTTGCGGTGCGACGTGGTCACTTTCTACTCTGGCCAGGTTTATAACCTGTACAAATATAAGAAATACACGGATGTGCGGCTGGTGTTCGCACCCGAGTTCGACGCCGCGTTCTTCGGTGGCGATCCCGACAACTTCACTTATCCGCGCTACGACCTCGATATCACCTTCTTCCGGGTTTACGAAGACGGCCATCCCGCGCACCTCGACAACTATCTACGGTGGTCGCGTACCGGCGTGAGAGATGGCGATTTGATTTTCGTTTCCGGCCACCCCGGCAATACCAGCCGCCAGCAGACGCTAGCTCAGTGGGAGTTCACGCGCGACGTTGCCTATCCCTGGATTCTAGGATCCTTGAAGCGCCGCATCGCCCTGCTGCAGGACTTCAGCAAGCAGTCGGAAGAGAATGCCCGCATCGCTGAAGAGGATATCTTCTCGTGGCAAAACTCTCAGAAGGCTTTTGCAGGATATCAGTCCGGGCTGGTCGATCAGGCGATCATGGACGCCAAGTCTGCCGATGAAGCAAAACTCCGGGCGTTCTACAAGGCAGACGCCAAGAATGCAGGCACGCCCGATCCCTGGGATGAAATTGCACAGGCCATGAAGCTGCAACGCGACATCTATCCCCAACTCATCTACCTGGAGCGTCTCCGTGGGTTTGTACTCTCAGCCTCCGGACTGCCTGTGACGGCCCGCACACTGGTGCGAGCAGCCGAGGAGAAACCGAAGCCCAACGCGGACCGGCTGCGCGAGTTTCGCGACTCCGCGCTGCCCTCGCTCGAACAACAGTTGTTCTCCACGGCGCCGGTGTACAAGAATCTCGAAACCGTTACTCTCGCGGATTCGCTGGCTGAGATGCGGGACACGCTGGGCAAGGACAATCCTGACGTCCAAAAGGTCCTGAACGGTAAGACGCCAGCCGATGCGGCGAAAGACATGATTGCCGGCACCAAGCTGGATGACGTAGCCGTCCGCAAACAATTGTATGACGGCGGTGAAGCTGCGATCGCGGCCAGCACTGATCCTCTCATCGTCGCCATGAGAGCGATTGAGCCTGATGCTCTCGCCGCGCGGAAGTCTTTCGACGACAAAATCGACTCAGTCATCCGCCGCGATGGCACACTCATCGCCAAAGCCCGTTTTGCCCAGAGTGGCTTCACGCAGCCGCCCGATGCCACCTTCACACTCCGCCTGAGCTATGGCGCGGTGAAAGGCTACAAGGAAAATGGAAAGGACGTCCCGTACTTCACAACCATGAGCGGCGCCTTTGAACATGCGGCTGAGCACAATAACCAGCCGCCTTACAATCTGGCGGAGAGCTGGATCAACATGAAGTCCAAGCTGGATTTGAAGACTCCGCTCAACTTCGTATCCACTCCCGACATCATCGGAGGCAACTCCGGCTCACCCGTGGTCAACAAAGAGGGCGAAGTTGTGGGCATCGTCTTCGATGGAAACATCGAGTCGCTGCCCTGGAATTTCGCTTATAGCGACGTGCAGGGCCGAGGCGTGTCCGTGGACTCGCGCGGAATTCAGGAAGCGCTGCGCAAGATCTACGGCGCTACCGCCCTGGCCGACGAACTGCTGGGCGTTACCGGGAATACTACGAAGACAGGCAAGTAGGAGTCAGCGGCACGAACTGCCCGCGTTTCGGCGCGGGCGTCTTTTTTTTAACGGAGCCAGTCAAACTTATTGAGTTACAAAAACGGAAACCCGGTCAGATCAGGCGGGCCAAATGCTTAGCGCCGTCTTGCTCAGAATCTGCTGCTGAACTCCCCCATCCAGCGGCAGCGCGCGAAATTCATTAAGGTTCCTCTTGATGTCCGGCACCCCCGGACCCGGCCAATCCGTGCCGAACAGGGTCTTGTGTGCGATTTCATCGAGGCGCGGGAAGTACTTGAGCAAAGTCTTGGGCGGAATGCCGCTGATGTCGAGATAGACGTTGGGATGACGGCGGATAAGAAAGAATGCAGTCTGCATCCAGAGCGGACGGCCCCCGTGCGCCAGCAGGATCTTGAGCTTCGGAAAATCGACGGCGACGTCATCCACATAAATAGGATCGCCATACTTGTTGCGCGCTCCAGGAAAGATCGACGTTCCCGTATGAAACATTACCGGCACGCCGTTGGCCTCGGCAGCGCGATAAATGATTTCCAGTTCCTTGACGCCGTTCAGGTAGTCGTTGGGAAACAGCAGCTGGTGCGGGGGATGAATCTTGATCATGCGGATTCCCAAACGCAAAATCTGCTCCATATCGGCTAGAACGTTCGTAGTATGCCGCGGATGCAGGCTGCCGCACGAGAGCAACCTCTTTGCATCTTCCTTAACGTAATCCGCGATGAACTGATTTACACCGTTGGTGAAGCCGATTACGTCCGGCGCCACGTAGTTGATGAGCACCGCGCGGTCGATGCCGCAGGCGTCGAGATATTTCAGGAATGCTTTGGGTGAGCGACAGAACTCGGCAATCCGCTCGAAGTTCGGCCGCTTCTTTTTCATGAGTTCCAGCGCGTTGGGTTTAAACATTTCCAGCGGCGAGATGTGGATGTGGCAGTCTGTGATCATTCGATCGGACTCACTCGTGCGCCCTCAGTTGCTCGCGGCAGCCAGCACTGCCCGTTTCGCAAAAACCCGAATCATCTCCCGCCGGTACTCCGGTGTAAGCGCTGAAGTAGTCAGCGGTTTGGCAGTGCGCGCCGCAAGGTCTCCCACGGCCTCAGCCAGACTTTCGTCGACTGCCTTCCCGATCAGCAGCTCCCCAGCCCGCTGCACCAGTACTGGCGCGGGATTCACCGCCGTCATTGCGATGCGTGCATCGGAAACATGCCCGTTCGAGCGCTTCATCACAACCGCAACACCTGCCAGAGGGTAGTCGATAGACCCGCGAACCCGCAGCTTGCGGTAGACACCGCGATAATCTGCCGATTCCGCGGTCAGGAAAATACGCGTGACCAGTTCGCTCGGCAACAGCTTGCGGTAATTCTCCCCATCTCCTGTGTAGAACTCCGGCAACGGAATACGCCGCGCTCCGCTTGGCCCCACGATTTCGATCTCCGCATTCAGGCAAAGTAAAGCCGGCGGTGTATCCGCGGAAAACGCCGCCCAGCATTTAGCACCACCGGGAGCGACATGGCACAGATTGCCATCCTTCTTAATGCAAAACCCGCATCCCTTGCGCCATGTAAGTGACTGGTTATACCAGAGGCAGCGGGTGTCGAGGCAAATATTGCCGCCGATCGTCCCCATGTTGCGCAGCACAGGCGACGCGACGGTCGCCGCTGCTTCCGTGAGTACCGGAAAATGTTGGCGCAAATAAACTGATTTCTCAATCGCACTGAGCGTAGTCAGCGCTCCGATTTCCACCGCACCGCCAGCTCGGGGCCGGACTCCCCGCAGCTCCGCGACGCCACGCAGATCGAGCACACGCTCCGGCTCAAACAGCTTCTGCCGCATCGACGGAATCAGGTCAGTGCCACCAGCAAGCACCCGAATATTGCCCGTGTGTTTCGCCAGCACTGAAACGGCTTCTTCGACAGCACGCGGACGAAGCAGTCGGAATTGCGGAAGGCTCAATCCGCACCCCCTGCAGATGGTGCTTGGCACCGCGCCGGATCCAGCGCATGCCGCTCCGGTCCTTTCCCCTTGAAGCAAAGCGCTCCGCCATGCTCGCGAAAACGCACGGGCGCCGTCGGATCCACTCCCTCGGTCAAGTTCAGGGCCTTGTCGTTTCTCTTGGCCCGCAGTGCCGCTAACACACGCTCTGGCGTAAACGGCGACTCATGCAAGCGCACGCCGACCGCGTCGTAAATCGCATTCGAAATCGCCGGAATCGTCGCCGCCAAAGATCCCTCACTACACTCCTTAGCGCCGAACGGACCCTCGGGGTCGATACTCTCCACGATGATGGGCTCGACCTCCGGCGACTCCACCGACGACGGACTGCGGTATTCCAGCATCCCGGCATTCATCAGCATGCCATCTTTCCAAATCATCTCTTCCGTCAGCGCCTGCCCCATGCCCATCCATACCGAGCCAATAATCTGCCCTTCCACTGAAATCGGATTAAGCGCCCGCCCACAGTCGTGCGCGGCCCACACCTTGTGTACCGTCACTTCGCCGGTGTCTTCGTCCACGCTGACTTCAGCCACCTGCGCCGAATACGAATAGGCTGGCGACGGCCCCACGCCCCCGCCTTTGTGTTTACCTCCGCGCGCCTCAGGCGGCGGAGCATAAGAACCAGTTCCGGTTAGGGCCCCGTGGAAGTCGATCGCGGCAACCACAGCTTCCTCAAATGTCATCCATTCTTTCGGGCCTTCTTCCTTGCGCTTCTGTTGCAGCGACCCGCGCAGAATCTGCCCTTCCACGCGTCCACTGACCGACGCGCCCGCTTGCGTTACTTCCACTTCTTCAGCTTGATCCTTCTTCGCGATCGGCGGAGTGCTTCCCTTCCTGAAGACCAAATCTTCGCGGAACATTAGCTCCTCAGCCACGCAGCTCATTTTCTCCGCTGCCGCCGCGGCGATTCGCTTCTTCACGTCTTCCGCCGCACGCAGCGTCGCATTACCCGCCATGAAAGTAACCCGGCTGGAATATGACCCAATGTCGATTGGCGTCAGATCCGTGTCGGCCGCAATTACTCGCACCCGTGCGAGCGAGCATCCCAGCACTTCCGCGGCGACTTGAGCCGTCATCGTGTCCGATCCCTGGCCGATCTCCGACGCACCGGTGTACACCACCACGCCACCGTCGCGGTCAATCTTGATGTTGACGGTGGAGTGCGGCATGTCGGATCGGATAATCGAATTCGCCGCCCCGCTCACATAGTGGCTGCAGGCGATGCCCAGGCCGCGTCCCCTGGGCAGTTTGCCCTTGCGTTGCTTCCAGCCCGAACGCTCAACTGTCTTCTCGATGCACTCCGGTAGCCCGTAGCTTTGAACACGCAAGCCGTTCACGGTGATGCACGGCGGCTTGAGAAGATTGCGCTGGCGAATCTCCGCCGGGTCCATTCCGATCTTCGCAGCAAGCTCGTCCAACTGGGACTCGAAAGCGAAGCGCACGTTAACGGTCCCGTGGCCGCGCATGGCGCCGCATGCCGGCTTGTTGGTGAGAACACGGTATCCGTCATATTGAATGTTCGGAATGTCATAAAGCGCACCCAGCAGCGCGCCGGAGTAAAGAATCGTGACCACGCCGTAGGAGCAATAAGCACCGCCATCCTGCACTACGCGCGCCTTCACGCACGTGATGCGTCCATCATTTGTTATCCCAGTCTTCAGATCAATGATGGTGCGGGGGCGTCCGCGATGGGCCCAGAACACTTCTTCGCGCGTGTAAGTGATCTTCACCGGCGCTTGTGCCTTGCGCGCCGCGATCGCGGCGATGATCTCGAGCGGGATTACCTCACTCTTGCCGCCGAATCCACCACCCACCAGCGGCTTGATAACGCGAATCTGCGACATCGGCATTTCCAGCACTAGCGACAGCTTGTGCTGCAAGTAATAAGGAACCTGGGTCGACGACCAGACCGTGAGCCGCCCAAGATTACCCGTATGCGGATCAAGTTCAAACGAAGCCAGTGTCGAGTGCGGCTCCATGGCGGCATGCGTCACTTCATTTGCGATGAAGCGCGCCTCCGCCACGTGATCGGCGTCGGCGAAACCTTTCTCCGGATCACCGAATGAGTGGTGATAATCCTTTTCCAGGTTGCCCGGCTTGTTGTCGTGGATAAGATCTGTGTTTGCCTTCATCGACTCTTCGGGATCGAAGTAGGCAGTGAGCACTTCGTACTCCACGTCGATGAGTTCCAGCGCTTTCTCGGCAATAGCCTCAGAAATCGCAGCCACACACGCGACGTTATCGCCGACATAACGCACCTTGTCGAGCGCCAGCGCGTGCTCATCGTGGCCGACAGGAAGAATTCCATAAGGATTCGGAGCGTCTTTCCCGACGACCACGGCCACAACCCCTTCGAGCCTTTCGGCGCGGCTGGTATCGATGGTCTTGATGCGCGCGTGAGGATAGTGCGAATGCAGAATCTTCCCAATCAGCATCCCGGGCACGCTGAGATCGTCAGTGTACTTGCCGCCGCCCGTGGTCTTTTCCGCCGCGTCGATCATCGCGGTGGGCTTACCGATGATGGAAAAGTCACTCATTGTAGTTTGTCATTCCGAGTGAAACGAGGAATCTGCTTCTTGCCGGGCAACTACCTGTCACTTGGCAGCCATCCCCTGCCGTTCCGCCGCAATCGCCGACCGGATTGCCGCATACATCTGGCTGTAGCCGGTGCAGCGGCACAGATTGCTGCTCAAAGCAGCACGAACCTCCGCGTCCGAGGGATCCGGATTCTCCGCCAGCAGCGACTTCACCGTCATCATGAATCCAGGAGTACAAAAGCCGCATTGCGCTCCGCCCCAGTCACCGTAGGCCTTTTGAATCGCCGCCAGACTGCCGTGCTCGCTCACGCCTTCGACCGTCGTGATCTCCTGCTCCTGGCAACTAGCGGCCAGCAATGTGCATGACATCATGGCCACTCCGTCCACGAGCACAGTACACGCTCCGCAGGACGACTCGTCGCAACCGCGCTTGGAGCCAGTGAGACCCAACTCCTGCCGCAGCACGTCCAGCAACAACGCGCTGGGCTCGATGGCCAGCTCGTGGCTACGGCCGTTGATTCTCAGTTCAACGAGTTCTTTTTTCATAAAGGCAGCCCTTAGCTCCTAGCTTCTAGCTAACCCTCGACACCTCACAGCTTGGCTAGTCGCTAGAAGCTAGGAGCTAGCTTCAATACACCGGCACAGTCCCATCCACACGCCGCGACCAGGCATCAATGCCGCCTCGCATAGACTGCGCCTTCTCGAATCCCTGCTGCCGCAGCCACGCAGTCACGTTCATCGAGCGCACCCCGTGATGGCAAACCACTACGATGTGATCCTCCGGATCGAATTCCTGGTGCGCGCGGGACGGGACATCTCCCATCGGCACCAGCTTCGCCCCAGCCATGTGCGCCGTTTCAAACTCCCAGGGCTCACGCACATCGAGCAGCGTAAACTCCTCGCCCTGATCTAGCTTCATCTTCACCTCTTCGGGCGTGATCTCGTACTCCATGCTCTTGTGGCAGCCGCTACTTTCCCGTCCAATTCGGCGCGCGCTTCTCCATAAACGCGCGTATGCCTTCCTGCGCGTCAACGGTTTTCATCAACTCTTCCAGATAAATCTTCTCAGCCCGCGCCAGGCCCTTGTCGAAGTGCATCGAATCCCATGCGTAGAGCGCTTTCTTGGTCACCGCCAACCCCGCGGGACTCAGTTTGAGCAGTTCCTCCGCGGTTTGATCAACCGCTGAATCTAGCTCTTTATCAGGTACGGCGCGATTCGCCAGTCCCATCTCTGCCGCGTCGACGCCACAGATCGTCCGTCCCGTCAGAATCAACTCCGCTGCCCGCTTCTGTCCCACCAGCGCGGCCAGCGCCGCGCATGCCACCGGCGGATAACAACCCAGCTTGATCTCTGGAAATCCCCACTGTGCCGAAGCCGAGGTATAAACAACGTCGCAAACCATCGCCATCTCCGCGCCACCACCCAGGCAGTGCCCGCGCACAGTGGCGATAGTCACCTTCTTGCTGCCAACCAGGGCCCGAATCACCGCGTGAAACTTGAGCAGCATCGTCTCGACTTTGTCGGGAGTGTGCGCTGCCACATCGACGCCCGCCGAAAAAGCCACACCCTCACCACTCAGCACAACGACGGAAACGTCGGAACGTGCTTCGATGTCGGCCAGAACCCGCGCCAACTCCTCCATCATCGCAAGGTCGATCACATTCAGCGGCGGATGGTTCAGCTCAAGCCGAGCCAGCGGAGGCTTGATGTTCAACGTAAGCCGGGCAAGGTTGGATTCCACACTTGTGGAGGTCATAATTTCAACTGGACTGCGTCCCCTGTGCCGAAAAGACCTCGATTTATAGATTGATCGCCGACTTCCGAACCTCGCCGATGCTCGCCAGCGGATCGCGCGCCCCGGTCTTCTCCACAATCCATTTCTTCTCGGTGCCGATGATTTCCAGCAGCAACTTCTTGTCTTTCGCAGATGGCATGTAGTCTCTCAGGTGCTCCGTGTACGAGCGATCGTCGAGCTCTTCGCCCGTTTGCGCGTGAAACTTCTGCCCCGCCCAGCGCCCGATCTCACGATTGAACTTGATATGGGGCGCATACAGTTTCGGTTGACCCGGCTTCAGTGCCCCGTTGAACCGCTCGATCAGCCCGGCCACCTCGTCGCGATAGAGGTTGCGGTTGTAGTCGTTTAAATCGTCCAGGTCCGGAGCGTGCTCGTTCTTGGGCTCGTCGTACCTTCCTTTAACACCCCACACATAGGCCCAGTGCGCCGACGAGGAATGGTCGGTGCCAAACAGGTCGTAAGAACTCGAAATCCACTTATTGAGATACTTCTGGATCAGCCAGCCCGGAATCACGCCCGCTTCCACAATGCGCCGCAGTCCATCGTTGCCCGTGCCCATGTGGAACGCTTCTTCGCGCAGCATGTACGACATCGAGCGTCCTAGTGGGGCGAACGCCGAATACTTCAGCATTTGCAACTGGAACTTTCCGTCGCGATCGACGAAGTCCGTATAGGTGAAGAAGTCCATCCAGTTGTCGACATCCACATTGAACGCGCCCAGCAGCCGCTTATTCTCGAACGCGCGCCGCTCCAGCATTTTCTGCGCTTCGACCTTTCCCGAGTAGCCGAAGTGATCGACAAGCAGTGCGCACATCTGCCACCCGTGGCGCATCTCTTCAATCATGACGCGCGTGATGGCACGTCGATCCCAGTCCGTGGGGGCATTTTCGAGAAGATTGCGCTGCTGCTCGACGCTGGCAAACTCCGTGTCGCCCTGGTAAACGATCATATTCATCAGCGCGTCGCGCATCGCCTGGGTGGGAATCTGGCGCAGGTTCTCCCACTTGCGCCGGCCTTTGTACGACCCGAATTCAATCTCCTCAGTATCGATCGCACCATAGAGCGTGTCGAAATGAAAGGCCTCAATGTCCGCCGTGTTGACGCCAATGTCCTTGCGCCAATCGTTGAACATGCCTTCCCAATCACTGAAGGTTCCGATTTTTGCTACTTTGCCCGGCATAGACTCATTCCTGTCTCTCAATCGAACTAGGTACCAGGTACTCGGCACTATTTCGCTTTGAAAACCGCGGGCCGCTTCTCCACGTAAGCAGCCAACCCTTCCTTAGCATCGTCGCTTTGGAACAGGATCTGCTGGTTCTCGCGCTCCACTGCCAGCGCCGATTCCATAGGAATTTCCCAACCGGTCTGCACCGCGCGCTTGATCCGTCCCACGGCCTTCGCCGCCTTGTTCGGCGGACAAAACTGCTTGGCATACTCCATCATGTTTTCCATGAAGCCATCGCGTTCGTAGATGTCGTTGATGATGCCGAGCTCCTGCGCTTCTTCAAACGAAAAAGTGTTGCCCGTGACCATCAGTTCGATCGCCTTGCTCTTCCCCACCAGCCGCGAAAGCCGCTGCGTGCCGCCGGTACCGGGAAGCACACCCAGGTTCACTTCCGGCAGGCCGATCTTGCCCGCATCCTTGCGCGCGATGCGAATGTCGGCAGCCATTGCAATCTCCAGCCCGCCGCCCACGCAGTGGCCATTAATCGCCGCGATCACCAGCTTGGGAGTGTGTTCCAGCCGCAGTAGCATTTCGTTGGCGTGCAGGCAGAAGTAATACTTGAAAGTCGGATCGACGCTGGAAAGCATCTTGATGTTAGCCCCGGCGGAGAAAAACTTATCGCCCGCCCCGGTGAGCAAAATCACGTAGACGTCATTCTCCATGCGGGCGCGCAGGATCGCCTCATCGAGCTGCCGGTTCATTTCATAGGTGTATGTATTAGCCGGCGGATCGCACATTTCGATGACGGCTACGCCGCCGTCCCTGCGGTAGTTGACAAGCTGCTTGGTCGCTTCGCCGGTCGCCGGCTGCGTTGTGGTGGCCATGTGTGTAGCTCCTTATTTTCTCGTAGCTCTCAATTTGTCTTGGTCCTTCTATTGTCTCGTTGTCATCCCAAGCGAAGCGAGGAATCTGGTTTCGCCGGCACTCTTTACAACCCGGTCTCAGCGCCCGTCTTTGCCCGCCCTACTGCCGCTCATTACACCCCGCAGAAAGATATCACCCATCTCGCGCGCCAGTTGTTCGGCGTCGGCGTCAACCCGCGCGTTATGCCATGTGTAGATCCAATTCATCATGCCGAACAGGCTGAGCACCGCGATGCGCGTGGAAAACTGCAATCCGCGGACGCGTTTCAATTCGTCCAGCAACTCCACACAGATTCTGTAGTACTCGCGCTTGATAGCCGCCACTTCTGAAGCGAACCCATTTTTCAGTGCTTCCGCCTCGTGCGACAGCACCTTCATGCTCGCAGGATTGACCAGAAAATACTCCAGATGATTGAGAATGAAGATGCGGATTTGCTGCTCCGGATCGCTCACGCCCTCCAGCCGCGCTTTCAGCCGCTGCACGATGGTGGTGAAGGTGTGCTTCTGGATCAGGAAGAGCAGCCGTTCCTTGGACTCGAAATAGTAATAAAGCCCGGCGAGCGACATGCCGCTGGCCCGCGAAAGGTCGCGCATCGAGGCGCCCTCATATCCCTTCTTGCAGAAGACTTCGGTGGCATGAGTGAGGATCTGCGCCAACCGCCGGTCAAAACGCGTCGCCGGCACAGGAGCCGCGCGATGCCGCCGCGCCGAAACTCGTGTTGTTGTTGAAGGGCTCGCCATGAATTCTACAATTCGAACGGTCGTTCAAACTTATTATATGGGAACCCGCCTTTCGATCACAAGTCCTGGGGGTTGCTCTCTTAGTTCCTCACGTCTGCCAGCAACCGCTCCACTTCGCTCTTCACTTCGCCCGTGAGCGGAAGCAGCGGCAGTCTCGCCGGGCCCCCAAAATAGCCGTTGAAATCCATGCCATACTTTACGCCGGGAATGCCAAGGTCGCCGACCACCCGTTGTGCCGGCAAAGCAATGCGCTCCTGCTTCAACCCCGCTAATTCGGCGTCGCCCTCTTTCCACGCCGCGTAAATCTCATAGCACGACGTCGGCGCAACACAGGCGAAGGCAAGAATCGCGCCCACCGCTCCAGCATCGAGCGACGGATGCAGCTTCTGCGCCGCCCCCACCAGCACCTGGAATCCCGCTTCCTTCTGCCGGGTTTTCATTTTGCCCACAATCGTGACCGCCGCTGAAGAAGCCTTCGCCGAAGACGAGCCCGCCAACGCCCCGACCTGCACCAGTTCCCCGCCGTTTCCCGTCGTGCCCGCAGTCGCGGCCGCAAGCATACGCGGCGTAACCGCCTCAAACGTCTCGGTCACGGTGACGTTGCGCTGGATCTGCCGCGTCCCTTCCACCATCTTGCGGACCTTTTCCACATCGCCACTCGATTCCTTGATCCCGATCAGGTTCGGATGCTCCGCCAGTTCAATCACCAGTTCGGCGGGAATGTCGTAGCCGGTAGCCTGCGGAAAGTTGTAAATGATCACCGGCAGCGGCGAGCGATCGGCCACGGTGCGGTAAAACGCCAGGATGCTCGCCGCCGTCATCTGCTTCTTGTAGTAATGCGGCGTGCGCACCATGGCAATGTCGTAGCCCAACTCGGCCGCATATTCGGTCAGCCGCAGAGTCTCGATCGCCGACTCGACTCCCGTGCCTGCAACCAGCACTTTATTCGGCGCAGCCGCGTCGCGCGCGGCTTTCAGCACATCGCGCCGCTCCTGGTCAGAAAGCAGGATCGCCTCGCCGGTCGAGCCCAGCACGACAATGCCGGCGCATGGCGTGCGCGAATATCGCTCAACGTTGCTTTCGAGTTTCTTGAAATACACATTACCGTCCGGATAGAACGGCGTCGTTATCGGAGGGAAAATACCTTGCAGTAGCACAAAGACCTCGCGCATCCATTATTACACGCGACCTGGCCGCAATATCGGTTCTATCGGCTCTTTACCGCTCGCTCCGCGTGCAACTGCTGCAGCGCCCGAATATTCACTTCGCCGCGTTGCAGGGCAGCAATTCCTTCCGCGGCCGCGCGCGCTGCAGAAAGCGTGGTAATGGTGGGAATGCGCGCCATCACCGCCGCACGCCGAATCGCCTTCTCGTCGAACCACGGCTCCAACCCGGTGGGCGTGTTAACAATGAGATGAATGCGCTGGCCCTTGATGAAATCGACGACATTCGGACGGCCCTCCTTTACCTTGTAGACTCGCTCCACTTTCATCCCGGCGGCCTCGATCACGTCGCCGGTGCCTGTAGTAGCGACCAGCTTGAAGCCCATGTCCACAAACTTCCGAGCAACCTCGGCAACGTGGCGCTTATCATGCTCCGTAACGCTAAGGAACACCGTCCCCTGTGTCGGCAGCTTCTGGCCTGCCGCCAACTGCGCCTTCGCGAAGGCTTCTCCGAAACTGTCGCCCACGCCCATGACTTCCCCGGTCGATTTCATCTCCGGTCCCAGCACGGTGTCCACACCAGGAAACTTGCTCCAAGGGAACACCGGCGACTTCACGTAGTAGCAGCTTCCGGTGTCGAGATCAGTGTGCCGGTCGATATTCTCCGGCAGGAATTCACGCAGCTTGCGCCCGGTCATCAGCCGCGCCGCGATCTTTGCCAGCGGAACGCCCGTAGCTTTGGAAACATACGGCACCGTGCGCGAGGCCCGAGGGTTCACTTCCAGCACGTATACCTTTCCGCCCTCCGCGCCATTCCCCGAGCCGCCGTTGCCGCGCGGGATGGCGAACTGAATATTCATCAGCCCAATCACCTTCAGCGCCCGCGCCAGCTTGAAGGTGTAGTCGCGCATGCACTCCATCAGCGGCTGCGGAATGTCCACCGCCGGCAGCACGCACGAAGAATCTCCGGAGTGAATCCCGGCCTCCTCAATGTGCTGCATGATCCCGCCGATCACGACGTCTTCGCCGTCCGAGAGCGCATCAACGTCCACTTCAATCGCGTCTTCAAGGAAGTGATCAATCAGCACCGGACGATCGTGCGAATACTCGACCGCCTCCTTCATATACCGCACCACCGACTCCTCGTCGTACGCGATCACCATGGCGCGCCCGCCCAGCACGTAGGAAGGCCGCACCACCACGGGATATCCAACCTGCTTCGCTCCCCCGATGGCTTCTTCCAGCGAGGTCGCCATCACTCCAGCAGCCTGCGGAATATTCAGTTCCTCCAGCAGCTTGTTGAAGTGCTTGCGATCTTCAGCCAGGTCAATTGACTCCGGAGAAGTGCCAATAATGTTCACGCCAGCCGCCTTAAGCGGCAAGGCCAGGTTCAGAGGAGTCTGCCCGCCGAACTGCACAATCACGCCGCAGGGCGCGCCCTTCGACGTTTCATGCTGATAAATCGCCCACACATCCTCAAACGTCAGCGGCTCGAAATAAAGCCGGTCACTGGTGTCGTAATCGGTCGAGACCGTCTCAGGATTGCAGTTAATCATGATCGTCTCGTAACCGTCTTCATGCAGCGCGAACGACGCGTGACAGCAGCAGTAATCAAACTCAATTCCCTGCCCAATGCGGTTAGGCCCGCTTCCTAAGATGATGATCTTCTTCTTATCGGTCGGCGCGGCCTCGTCCTCGTCTTCGTAAGTCGAATAAAGGTAGGGTGTAAAGCTCTCAAACTCTGCAGCGCAAGTGTCCACGCGTTTGTACACGGGCATCACGCCGTGCTTCTCGCGCAGGTGCCGAACTTTCTCTTGCCCTTCCAGCCGCCAAACACCGGCCAGGCGTCCATCGGAAAACCCCATCCGTTTGGCGTCGCGCAGCACCTCGGTCGGAATCGACTCGATCGGATGCTTCTCCAGCTCAAGCTGCATGTCGTTAATTTCTTTGAGCTGATAAAGGAACCACGGATCCATCGAAGTCATCTTCGCAACTTGCTTCACCGTGTGTCCCTGTCGCAGAGCGTATTGCACGTAGGCCAGCCGCTCCGGATGCGGTGTCACCAGCCGTTGGGTAAGAATTTTGGGCTCGATCTTCGCGCCCCCAACGCGTTTGCCGGTATCGAGCGAGCGCACGCCCTTCATCAGCGCTTCTTTGAACGTCCGGCCGATCGCCATCACTTCACCAACCGACTTCATTTGAACCCCAAGGTTCTCGTCGGCTCCGGGAAACTTTTCAAACTGCCACTTCGGAATTTTCACCACGACATAGTCGAGCGTGGGCTCAAAGCAAGCCGGGGTCTTGCGCGTGATGTCGTTGGGAATCTCGTCCAGCGTATAACCCACCGCAAGCTTCGCGGCAATCTTCGCAATCGGGAACCCAGTGGCCTTCGACGCCAGCGCCGACGAGCGCGACACCCGCGGGTTCATCTCGATCACCACCATGCGCCCGGTCTCAGGATTCACCGCAAACTGAATGTTCGATCCACCGGTGTCGACGCCAATTTCGCGGATCACCGCAATCGCCGCATCACGCATGGCCTGGTACTCGCGGTCCGTGAGCGTCTGCGCCGGCGCCACTGTAATGGAATCCCCAGTGTGCACGCCCATGGGATCGAAGTTCTCGATCGAGCAGATGATGATGACGTTGTCCTTGGTGTCGCGCATCACCTCGAGTTCGAATTCCTTCCACCCCAGCACCGACTCTTCAATCAGCGCCTCACGCACTGGCGACATATCTAAGCCACGGCTAAGCACCTCCACCAATTCTTCTCGGTTGAAAGCGATGCCGCCCCCCGTGCCGCCCAAAGTGAACGAAGGCCGCACGATCACAGGAAAACCAATCTTGCCCGCAAATTCCAGCCCGTCCTTCGTGCTGTTCACCAGCGCCGACTTGGGGACGTCGAGCCCGATCCTCTGCATCGCGTCCTTGAAGAAGAGCCGGTCCTCGGCCTTCTTGATGGCCTCAACGTTCGCCCCGATCAGTATGACGTTGTACTTTTCAAGAACGCCGCCGTCAGAGAGCTCAATGGCAAGGTTCAGCGCAGTCTGCCCGCCCACTGTGGGCAGCACCGCAAAACCAGCGCCCGGCGACATTTCCCGCTCGATGCGGATGATCTCTTCCAGGTACTCAAGCGTGAGCGGCTCAATATAAGTGCGGTCGGCAATCTCCGGGTCAGTCATGATCGTCGCTGGATTGGAGTTGGCCAGCACCACTTGATAGCCCTCGGACTTGAGCGCCTTGCAAGCCTGCGTGCCGGAGTAATCAAACTCCGCCGACTGCCCAATAACGATGGGTCCGGAACCGAGAATCAGTATTTTCGAGATGTCAGTGCGTTTGGGCATTTACGATGCGATCTCTTCGGACGTATTTTGGAATCTCTTCACCCTTTCCACTCCTCCATCATCGTCACGAAATCCTTGAACAGATAGTGCGAATCATGCGGCCCCGGCGCGGCCTCGGGGTGATACTGCACGCTGAACAGCGGCAGGTTCCTATGCCGCAAGCCTTCCAAAGTCGAATCATTCAGGTCGACGTGCGTCAGCTCAACTTCACTCTCCGGCAGCGAATCCGGATCCACGGCAAAGTTGTGGTTGTGCGCCGTGATCTCAATCTTCCCCGTCTTCAACTGCTTCACCGGATGATTCCCACCGTGGTGTCCAAACTTCAGCTTGAAAGTTTTTCCGCCGAGCGCAATGCCGACGAGTTGATGTCCCAGACAGATGCCAAAGATCGGCATCCTTCCCATCAGCCGCCGGATGCTGTCCACTGCATACGTACACGGCTCGGGATCGCCCGGACCATTCGACAGAAACACTCCATCCGGCTTCAAAGCCATCACATCTTCCGCCAGGGTCTGCGCCGGAACCACCGTCACCCGGCAGCCTTCACCCCGCAGCTTCCGCAAAATATTTTGCTTAATCCCAAAATCATAAGCCACCACGTGAAAGCGAGCAGGCTCATCCTTAACTCCCACCTGTGCTACCGGCTCGTGCGAGCGCTCGCCGACCTCCCACACGTACGGACCCTTGGTGCTCACCACTTTTGCCAGGTCCGTCCCGTCCATCTTCGGAATCGAGTTCGCCTTGGCCACCAACTTCTCCGCATCGCTCTCGAGGGTTGAGACCACGCCGCGCATCACGCCGTGGTCGCGCAGATGCCGCACCAGCGCCCGCGTATCGATGTCCGAGAGCACCGGCACCTTGAACTGTTCCAGGTACTCGTCGGTCACCTGCTGCGAGCGCCAATTCGAGCTCACTTTCGAGAACTCGCGCACAACCAGCCCTTCAATCCACGGACGCGTGGCCTCGTTGTCTTCCTGGTTGGTACCGTAGTTGCCGATCTGAGGATTGGTCAGGACAACAATCTGCCCTGAGTAAGAAGGATCCGTGAAGATTTCCTGGTAGCCGGTGATGGAAGTATTAAAAACGACTTCGCCGTAGCATTCGCCTTTGGCGCCGTAGCCTTTGCC
>Ga0209415_10003930_pt1 | contig 27493 bp, 23 predicted proteins | sample PeaSoiSIISIP2007_FD_187696 | JGI IMG/M metagenome (GOLD analysis project Ga0209415, IMG submission 187696) | Peat soil microbial communities from Weissenstadt, Germany - SII-SIP-2007 (SPAdes) (version 2) | ecosystem: Environmental > Terrestrial > Soil > Wetlands > Peat | place: Germany... | reverse complement strand
CCGCGCACACCTGGCGCATCCGCTCGTCGCTGAGGCGCCCGAGGCGATCGACAAGAGTGCCGATCGACGCGCTCTCGATCGCGTCAAGGTTGATGGCCGACCGCTTGGGGATCGGGTCTTCACCAGGCTCGAGGAGAACCTCGCTCGCCAGGCCCCGGATTGTCGTCGTACAGGGAGCAATCAGCGTCCTCCCTAACCTTGGGATGGCCGAATCGCGCGACAGTACGACGACAGGACGTCGGCCGATCGCCGCGAGCTCACACCACCACAGTTCGCCTCGAGCAGGAATCGGGCTCACGACGCAGCGGCTGACTCGCGGAACGAGCCGAGGTCACCCCACTCGTCTGCTTCGTCAAGCGGGTGTTCGTCATAAGCGGCGTAGCTCGCATCGATCTCAGCGGTGCGATGCCGAGCGATCAGCGCCTCGAGCGCTTCGTCGAGAAGCGCAGCGTCCGGGACGTTCGGCCGGAGCCGGCGGGCGTTGGCGAGCCGTTCCTCATCGACCGTGGTGCTCACCCGAGTACGAGTCATGCCACTATTGTGGCATGACTCTGCTACGATCGAGGCGAAAGAGCGCCGTTCGGCCCGCCACCGGCGCCCGGCGCCCGGTCCGACCCTGGGCAGACTGACCTCGGCGGTCGGTGGGCCGGGAGGGATTCGAACCCCCGTAGGCTGTGCCGGCAGATTTACAGTCTGCTTCCTTTGGCCACTCGGACACCGACCCGACGCGAGGCTAGTCAAGCGGCGAAAGGTGGAATCCGGAGGGGGTGCCTTCGGACCCCAAAGTACGATCGAACCGATGCCCACCTTCGACATCGTCTCCGAGGTCGACATGCAGGAGGTCCGCAACGCGGTGGACCAGGCCAACCGCGAGGCCGCCACCCGGTTCGACTTCAAGAACACCAACTCGTCGATCGAGCTCGGCGAGCAGGAGCTGGTCCTGCGTTCCTCGACCGAGGACCGCCTCAAAGCCCTCCGCCAGGTCCTCCAGGAGAAGATCGTCAAACGGCAGGTGTCGCTGAAGGCGCTCGACGAGGGGAAGGTCGAGGAGGCCTCGCACGGCGCGGCCCGCCAGCGGATCGGCATCAAGGCCGGCATCTCGGCCGACAACGCCCGGGAGCTCAACAAGTTCATCAAGGCCCTCGGCCTGAAGGGCGTCAACTCCCAGACCCAGGGGGACCAGCTCCGAGTGTCGGGGAAGAAGCGGGACGACCTGCAGGCGGTGATCGCCGCGTGCAAGGAGAAGGACTTCGGCATCCCTCTTCAGTTCAACAACTTTCGCGACTAACCGTTCAGACCGGCCCTTCGCTGACGCCGGCGGAGTCGAAGGTCGCCATCTCGCCGAGCACGCGGGCCGCCGACTGGACGACCGGGAGCGCCAGGCATGCGCCGGTCCCCTCCCCGAGCCGCATCCCGAGATCGAGCACCGGCGTGAGACCCAGGTGCTCGAGGGCGGCCGTGGCCCCTGGTTCGGTCGAGCGGTGGCCGGCGATCAGGTAGCCGAGGGACTCGGGCGCGAGGGCGGTCGCGACCAGCGCGGCCGCCATCGCGATGACGCCGTCGAGTAGCACGGGCACCCCGGCGGCAGCACCGCCCACGATGTAGCCGGCCAGCGCGGCGATCTCGAGGCCACCGAGCGAGGCGAGGAGTCCGATGGGGTCGGCGCCAGCGGCCCGCTCGACGGCGGCCCGCACGATCTCGACCTTGCGGGCCATCCGGCCGTCGTCGATCCCGGTCCCGCGGCCCGTCACCGTGGCGGCGTCCAGGCCGCACAGCGACGCGATGAGTGCGGCCGACGGGGTCGTGTTGCCGATCCCCATGTCGCCGGTGAGGAGCGCCCTCGACCCGCCGGCCACCAGTTCCGCCGCGAGCGCCGCGCCGACGTCGAGCGCCTCCCGGGCTTCCGCTTCGGACATGGCCGGCTCCTTGGCCAGGTTTCCGGTGCCGGGCCGCACCTTCATCCGGCGGAGCCCCGGTGCATCGGGGACCTCTCCCGCCACTCCCACGTCGACCACGACGACGCTGGCCCCGACCCGGTCGGCCAACACGTTCACGGCGGCGCCGCCGGCGACGAAGTTGGCGACCATCTGCGCCGTGACCTCCTGGGGCCACGGGGAGATGCCCTCGGCCAGGACCCCGTGGTCACCGGCGAAGACGGCGACGCACGCCGGCTCCGGCACGGGCGGGGGGCAACGGCGGGCGATCGCGCAGAGCTGGGTGCCCAGGTCCTCCAATCGCCCGAGCGAGCCGGGCGGCTTTGTCAGGCGGTTCTGACGGGTGCGGGCCTCGGAGGCCGCAGCGGGATCGACGGGGACGAGCTTGGCGACCGCCTCATCGAGGACGGACATCGCCCGAGACCCCCTCGGCCTCCTCGTATTCGAGGTGCTCCTCGATCTCTTCCTCGAGGCCGGGGACGTGGAATACGCGGTTGAACACCATCAGCTTGGCGACCCAGAAGATCCCGAACGAGGCCACGTTGGCGACGAGGACCAGGCCCGTCCGGACGATGTGGTCGTGCCTGAAGTGGTGGATGCCGATGCTGTGGGCCACCTGCGCGCCGACGATCGAGAACGCGATGCCGAGGGCCGCCATCACCCAGAACGGCATGACCTCCTTCACGAGGTGCGAACGGCCGGTCTTCCCCCAGGCCCAGCTGCGGTTCAGCCAGTAGGACGGGAAGGTGGCGACCACGTTCGCGAAGACCGTGCTCGGGACCTCGGTCCACAGCCGCGCGACGCCGTAGACGATGAACAGGACGCTGAAGGAGACCCCGGTCGAGATGACCGAGACCATCGAGTAGCGGAAGAGTTTCCTGCCCTCGTGGGTGTTCAGCCACGCCACGAAGCGCTCGAGCAATTCGGGCATTCCCGCCACTCTACCCAGGACCCCGGGCCGTTCCCCGTCGACGTCGGCCACCCAGCGTGCTCGTCGGGCGTCCACGGTGGCGGCACCGGGCTGTCAACATGTCCGGATGGGGAAAGCCCTCGACCAGCTGGTCGATCTGCTCGACCTCGAGCCGATCGAGGTGAACATCTTCCGCGGCGCCCAACCCGACGAGCAGCGCCAGCGCGTCTTCGGCGGCCAGGTCGCCGCCCAGGCCCTCATGGCGGCCGGCCGCACCGTCGACCACGGCGACCCCCACTCCCTGCACGCGTACTTCCTTCGCCCCGGCGACCCCGAGATCCCGATCCTCTACGAGGTCGACCGGATCAGGGATGGGCGCTCGTTCACCACCCGGCGGGTCGTCGCGATCCAGCACGGCGAGGCGATCTTCAACCTCTCCGCGTCGTTCCACGTCGCCGAGACCGGCCCCGAACACCAGCTGCCCATGCCCGAGGTGCCGGACCCCGAGTCGCTCCCGACGCTGGCCGAGCGCCTGGAGGCGATCCGGGACCGGCTGGGCGACTGGTACGACCGGCCCCACCCGATCGACCAGCGTTACATCGGGTCGATCCCGTGGTCGGGGAAGAGAGTCGACTCGGACCCCCACCAGCAGCTGTGGGTCCGGGCCGACGGGGAGCTCCCCGACGACGCGCTCCTGCACGCCAGCGTGATCGCGTACGCCTCGGACCTCTCCCTCTACGACACGATCCTCAGCCCGCACCGGATCAAGTGGGAGGACGCCAGCTTCATGGGCGCCAGCCTCGACCATTGCATGTGGTTCCACCAACGGTTCCGGGCCGACGAGTGGCTCCTCTACGACACCGACTCGCCGGCGGCGATCAACGCGCGCGGCCTGGCGCGGGGGTCCTTCTTCACCCGCGAGGGCCGGCTGGTCGTGTCGGTGGCCCAGGAGGGGCTGGTCCGTTTCCTCGGGCCGACCCGGCGGCCCGAGCCCGTTTAGCGGCCGCCGATCGGGACGTAGGTCCGCTCGTCGGAGCCGATGTAGAGCTGGCGGGGCCGGGCGATCTTCGAGTCCTGGTCGAGCAGCTCCTGCCAGTGGGCCAGCCACCCGACCGTGCGGGGGATGGCGAACAGGACCGGGAACATCTCGAGCGGGAACCCCATCGCCTGATAGATGAGGCCGCTGTAGAAGTCGACGTTCGGGTAGAGCCGGCGCGACAGGAAGTACTCGTCCTTGAGGGCGATCTCCTCCAGCTTGAGGGCGATGTCGAGGAGCGGGTTACGGCCGGTGACCTCGAACACCTCGTCCGCGGTCTGCTTGATGATCTTCGCCCTCGGGTCGTAGCTCTTGTAGACGCGGTGCCCGAACCCCCACATCCGGTCGCCGCCGCCCTTCACCTCCTCGATGAAGGCGGGCACGTTGTCGACGTGGCCGATCTCCATGAGCATCTTGATGACCTGCTCGTTCGCACCGCCGTGACGGGGGCCGTAGAGGGCGGCCGCCGCGGCGGCGGTGGCGGAGTAGGGATCGGCGTGCGAGGAGCCGACCACCCGCATGGCGGTCGTCGAGCAGTTCTGCTCGTGGTCGGCGTGCAGGATGAACAGCACGTCGAGGGCGCGGGAGAGGACCGGGTTGGCCTCGAAACGGGGCTCGGCGACCTTCCACATCATCGAGAGGAAGTTCGAGGTGAAGTCGAGCGAGTTGTCCGGGTAGACGAAGGGCATGCCCACGCTGAAGCGGTGGGCGGCGGCGGCCAGGGTCGGCATCTTGGCGATCAGCCGGATGATCTGCTTCTGGCGGGACTCCTTGTCGAAGATGCCCTTGGCGTCGAGGTAGAAGGTCGACAGGGCGGCGACCGCCGAGACGAGCATCCCCATCGGGTGGGCGTCGTAGTGGAAGCCCTCGAGGAACCGCTTGCGTACGTTCTCGTGGATGAACGTGTGGTACGTGATGTCGCGCTTCCACACCTCGAACTGGGCCTCGTCGGGCAGGTCGCCGTGGAGGAGCAGATAGGCGACCTCGAGGTAGGTCGACTGCTCGGCCAGCTGCTCGATCGGGTAGCCCCGGTAACGGAGGATCCCCGCCTCGCCGTCGAGGTAGGTGATGGCGCTCTCGCAGGCGGCGGTGGCCATGAAGCCCGGGTCGTAGAACCAGATGCCCGGGAGGAGCTTCGACCATTCGGTCGCCGAGACCCCGTCGTGGAGGATCGGGATCTCGATCGAATCCCCGGTCCGGTTGTCAGTGATCGTGATGGTCTCGGGCACTGATCCCTCCTGGACCTCTGATGTCGCTCAAATCCGATCCTACGGTGCCGCCGCTGGGACGCGGGCACAGCGGCGGTTCCCCGCCACCGAACCGTAGGTGGCGACTGCGACGGTCGCACCTATCGGGCCGGTGGAGCTCCGCTGGCCCGCCGGGGCGACGAGGTTCACGGCGAGGTTGTAGGTGGTCCCCGGCTTCACGGGCATCACCGGAAGCGTGATGGCCACGCTGGCCGACGGGGCGAGCGTCACCTGCTTCTTGACCGGGAACGGCGGGCCACCCGAGATCGGCTGGACCGCCGCCTCGACCGGGACCTTGGACACGACGACGGTGCCGTCGTTCCGCACGACCGCGGTCACCGACAGGGTGCAGGTCGGGGGGACGGCGGAGGCCCCGGCCACCAGCGCGGGCGCCGCCGGCTGTCCCGGGACGGCCGGGGCGGGCGGCAGCACCGACGGGGTCAGGGACACCGCCACCACGTGCACGTCGAGGAAGGCGGCCAGCTGGGGGGCCGAGGTCAGCTGATTGACCGTTGTCTGGGCCGCCCCCGCACCCCACACGACCGGCTGGGGCACCCACACCGACGCCGGGAGGCGCGACCCGCCCGGCACGGCGGCGAACTCGTGGCGGGCGCGCCCGTAGGCCTGGTCGGCGCCGATCAGGAGGCTGCCGACGGACGCGAGCTGTTGCACCGCCTGGGCCGCGGAGACCCGGGGTGGCGGCAACGGGGAGGCGGCCGGCCCGGTCTGTGGGCTCAGCGCGAGCAGGCCGTCGACGGTGGTCCGCAGCTGCTCGACGCCCTGGGCCCGGTCGGTCATCGCCTGGACGAAGTCCTGTCCGGCCCCGCCCTCGGGGGCGGGCGACGACGCCGACTCGGCCGAGGTGGCCACCGACTCGGCCCCGGTGACGAGCGAGTCGAGCGCCTGAGCCAGCTGGATGCGGTGGTCCCCGGCCATCTGGTCGACCACCGTGTTCAGCTGGCCGCCCACCTGGTTGGACTGCTCGGCGACCAGCCGGGCCTGGGCGCCGAACGACTGATCGATCGTGGCGTGGAAGGGGCCCGAGGCCCGGCCGACGGACGCGAGTCCGCCGACGAAGAGGAAGAGCACGACCGCGCCGACGACAAGGACGATGACGAAGGGCGTGAGATCGCGCCGAGGACCCGGCGACATCGAACCCCGACGCTACCAATGCGCCAGATGCCCGAAGCGGGGGTCCTCGACCCCCGCCGGGGCGCTCAGGACCGGGCGGAGACGGCCCTCTGCCCGGCGCGGACCGGCTCTTCTGCTCCGGCACGGCGCCAGTTGGCGGTCGGGGCGATCGCGGCCGGGTCGATCCGGTCGCGGTGCCGCTCGGCTACCGCCAGGATCGAGGCGATCGTGGAGCCGTCGAGGAGGTGCGGGACCAGCCCGAGGTCGAGCAGCTTGGTGTGGGCGGCCCGGTAGTAGTGCTCCTCTTTCTCGACCCGCGGGTTGGGGATGTTCTCGATCTCGACCGTGCCTGCGAAGGCGTCGGCCACCTTCTCGGCGAGCTCGCGCACCGAGAAGGACTCGGTGAACTGGTTGAACACGCGGTACTCACCCTCGCCGGCTGGGTTGTTCACGGCCAGCTCGACGCAGGCGAGGGTGTCGCGGATGTTGAGCATGCCCCGGGTTTGCCCGCCGGCCCCGTAGACGGTGAGCGGATGGCCGGCGACCGCCTGGACGCAGAACCGGTTGAGGACCGTGCCGAACACGCCGTCGTAGTCGAACCGGGTGGCGAGGTCCGGGTGCAACAGGGTCTCGTCAGTCTCCTGGCCGTAGACGACCCCCTGGTTGAGGTCGGTCGACCGCAGGCCCCAGATGCGACAGGCGAACATGATGTTGTGGCTGTCGTGCACCTTTGACAGGTGGTAGAAGGAGCCCGGCTGCTTCGGGAACGGGAGCGTGTCGGTCCGGCCCCGGTGCGTGATCTCGATGAACCCCTCTTCGATGTCGATGTTCGGGGTCCCGTACTCGCCCATGGTCCCGAGCTTGACCAGGTGGATCGTCGGGTCGATCTCGGCGATGGCGAAGAGCAGGTTCAGATTCCCGGCGACGTTGTTCACCTGGGTGTAGACGGCGTGCGAGCGGTCGATCATCGAGTACGGAGCCGACCGCTGCTCGGCGAAGTGCACAACCGCGTCCGGGCGGAAGGCGCGGAGCGTCTCATAGATGAACGAGTGGTCGTTGAGATCGCCGATGAAGGGATCGAGGACGTGGCCGGAGATCTCCTCCCAGGCCCTGATCCGGTGCTGCAAGTGGGTGACCGGGACGAGGCTCGAGGTGCCGAGCTCGTAGTCGTATTGGCGCCTGACGAAGTTGTCGAGGACCCCGACGTCGTGTCCCCGGTGGGAAAGATGCAGGGCGGTTGGCCAACCCAGGTATCCGTCAGCCCCGAGCACGAGCACTCTCATCGTGGATCCACGCTTTCTTTCATTGCCGCGGACGGACTGCCGACACCCGCCGAACCGGCGCTTCGAAACCAAATCGCAACAACCATGATGCCGGACGAATCTGGGATTTCCCTGGGAGGAAATTGGCCCCCACAAGGGAGAAGGCGCGGACCCTACGCAGGTCACAGGCCCTCTCTAGGGTTGGGCGCCGTGCCGGATTCGCCGAATGTAAGAACTTCGCTCAATTTTCTCTGCGAGGCCATTGCGGCGGGACAGCTCGACGATCCCTTCGCCCCGGTGACCGTCGTGGTCCCCTCGCCCTACGTGCGGGTGCAGCTCCGCCGGGAGGTCGGCCTCCGACGGGGCCTCTGCAACGTGTCATTCCGGACCTGGGGCGAGGTGACATCCGATCTGGCCCGGAGCGGGAGCGACCTGACGCTGCGGATCCCGAGCCCGCGCACGGTCAACGAGTCGCTCCGGCAAGTGCTGCGAGTCCGGCCGGGTCCGTTCGAGTCGTTCGCCCGGTCCCCGGTGGCGCGCGCCGAACTGGTGGCGCTCTTCCAGGAGCTGTGGCGCGTCGAGCCCACCGTCCTGCGGGGCCTCTCGGAGAGCGGGGGGCGGGTGGCCTCGTTGATCGAGACCTTGCACCTGCTCGACGACCACCTCGACGCGCACGGGTTCACGAACCTCGGCCGGGTCCTCGACCTCGCCGCGCTCGGCGCGGCCGGCGCATCGGGGGTGATCGTGCGCTGGTACCCCCGTGCCGACCGCAGCCGCGACCGGTCGGTGTTGAGCGCACTCGCCGGCGCGGATGTCCTGGTCGCCACGATCTCCGGGGACCCCGGGGCCGGGCCGTTGATCGATCCGGTCTTCGCGTGCAGCGATCCCGATGAAGAGGTGCGGGTCGTGCTCCGGGAGCTGGTCCGCGAAATGGAGGGCGGCGTGCCCCTGTGGCGCCAGGCGATCGTCCATCCTCCCGCCGACCGCTACCGGCGGATCGTGCACCAGCAGCTCGCCGACGGCGCACTCCCGAGCTCGGGCCGAGGTCTCAGGACTCTGGGCCAGAGCGCGACCGGCCGCGCGCTCCTCGGTGCGGTCGGATTGGTTGCGAGCGGGTGGAAACGGGACGCGGTCATGAACTGGCTCGGGTGTGCGCCGATCACCAACGGCCGGGACGGCCTGCCGGTCCCGGTCCGTCTGTGGGACGACATCTCGGCCCGGGCCGGCGTGACCGAGGGCCTCGATCAGTGGCAGGACCGGCTGGCCCGTTTCGCGGGCGGCGGAGATCACTGGGACGTCCATGTCGCCCACGGCAAACGGGATGAGCGTGGCGCGGCATCACTGTCCGAGTACATCGAGACGCTGGCCGCCGACGTCTCCCGGCCGTGCGGGCGATGGTCCGAATGGTCCGAATGGGCGAGCGGGATGCTCCGCACCTACCTCGACCCGGAGCACCAGGCCGAGGGCTGGCCACGCTCCGAGCAGCTGGCTGCCCGACAGGTTCAGAGCCTCCTCGACGATCTCGGTGCCCTGGACCAGGTCGCATCCGAGGCCGACCTGACGACCTTCCGCCACGCGGTCGAAGAAGAGCTCTCCACCCGGCGCGTCCGGGACGACGCCGAGGTCGCGGTGTCCGCGTCGGAGGACGACGGGCTCGTCGCCGGGACCCCCGATCACGTGGCCCTTCCGGGGCCGTTCGGCTCCGGGGTGTTCGTCGGCACGCCCTACGAGGCGCGGGGGCTCTCGTTCGACCGCGTCTACGTGGTGGGCCTCGCCGATCAGTACTTCCCCGGCACGCCCGGCGAGGGTTCGCTCTTCGCGGAGTCCGAGGTCGACGACCCCGACTGGCCCACCGCGGCACGCGCGGTCGCCGAACTGCTCGACGACGTCCGCTCGATCGTCGGCCTGGCCGACGCCGCAGTCGGGAGCATGCCAAGGGTCGACCCCCGGACGGGGCGCGAGCTCGGCCGTTCACGGTGGCTCGACGAGACCTACGCGCTGGCGAGCCAGACGGAGACTCCGGTGGCCTCGTTCGCCGCCGACATCGAGAGCGAAGCAGCCGAAACGATGCCGCTCTCGGGAGACGAGCGACTGCTGAGCAGCCTCTCGCGGGCGGTGCGGGCCGGCCGGACCCCCGAATCCGAGCCGGCGGTGGTCGAGTGCCTGCCGGCACCCGCGGGGGTGCCGGCGCTCGGCCGGAGCTTCGCAGCGGCGCGGGCGCCACTGACCGGCGGCTTCACCGCCTTCGAGGGCAATGTCGGCACCGGAGAAGGGATCACCCTCCCCGACACGTTCGCGCCGACACAGCTCGAGGACTATGCCGCGTGTCCGCGCCGCTATCTGTTCAGACGGCTCCTCAAACTCAACGAGCGCATCCGACCGGAGGCGACCGAGGAGATGGCCCCCGCCGATCGCGGCTCGCTCGTGCACGACATCCTCGCCCGTTATGTCCGTGGACGACTGGACGGCGCGCCGCGCGACCTCGACCGACTGCTCGCGATCGCCGACGAGTGCTTCTCACTCGCCGAGCAAGAGGGTCGCTGCGGCGCACCCGTCATCGCCCGTGTGGAGCGGTCGGTGCTGATGCGGGAGATGCGCCAGTTCTTCGAAGAGGACCTGCTCGAACCTGTCGAGGTCGAGCTGAGCTTCGGAGAGACCGCCGCCGCGTTCGATGTGGCCGAGGATCGTGTCGAAGGCGACAAGCCGGTGGAGGGACCGGCATTGCCGGCTCTGGAGTTCCCGCTCGGGGGCGGCCGGACGGTGCGTTTCATCGGCCGATTGGACCGCATCGATCGGAGGCCCGACGGCACGCCCGTGGTGAGCGACTACAAGTCGGGGAAGCAATCCACCCTCGTGTCGAGCATGAGACAGGACCCGCTCGGTTTCGGGACGAGATTGCAGCTGCCGATCTACGGCAGGGTGGCGGCTGCATTCCTCGGGTGGAAGGGATCGGTCCGGACCCGGTACTGGCTCACCTCGCTGCGCCGGGAAAAGCCCCAGGCGGCCTACACGATCGACGAGAAGATCCTGGAGCGACTGCGCAGCCTGCTCGATCACATCACGACGGGAATCACGACGGGAGTCTTCCCCGGCGTACCGGGCGACGAGACCTACCGGCCCTCCGGGCCGACGTTCGACCACTGCGTCCACTGCCCGTTCGACATGATGTGCCCGGTCGACCGGGACCGGAGGTGGGCAGCCGAGGAGGCCGCACCCGAGCTCGCCGCCGTGGTCGCCCTCGGCGAGCCGCCGGAGCCCGACCTTGGCTCCATCGTCGACATGGGCGAGCTCGAGCTGCGATGACCGACCCCGAACTCGGCCTCGTCGACGCCGCGGGCCGCGAGCGCATCAAGAACGCCATCGGCGCGCGCCTCGCCGTCAGTGCCGCCGCGGGCAGCGGCAAGACGCGCTCTCTGATCGACCGGGTCCTCTCGATCCTGGCCTCGGGCGGCGTGAGGATCGGCTCGGTCGCGGCGATCACCTTCACCGAGGCCGCCGCGGCCGAGCTCCGGACCAAGCTCCGCCGGCAACTCCTCCGGTGCGGGGCCGACAATGAGCTCTTGGCGATCGCAGCCCGCGACATCGACGACGCCGCGATCTGCACGATTCACTCCTTCGCCCTCCGGATCCTGTCCGAGAACTGGCTCGAGGCAGGCCTGCCACCGCGGATCGAGGTGCTCGACTCCGCGGCCGAGTACCTCGACCACCAGGTCCGAATGCGAGAGTTCACCACCGAGCTCTTGGCGGACGAGACCGCGATACAGACGCTCGTGCGGGCGTTTTCCGATGGGTTCGCGCTCCGGGAGCTCTCCAAGATGGCGCAGCTCATGTCGGACGAACATCACCGGTTCACCGAGGAGATCCTTCGCGCTCTGGCCGACGATCGCGCCCGTACGGCCAACCCTCCGATCGACGTCGCGCCGATTGTCCTGCCCCTGGAGCGGGCCATCGATCGTCTCGGTGACTGCCCCGACAGCTCGGATCTCATGCACGATCACCTCTGCACGAAGGTGAGGCCCGCCCTCGAGCGGCTGAGGCCCCTCCTCGGGTCGACCGACGAGGCCGCCGTGCTCGCGGCGCTGCGCCGTCTCGGCGCCTTCAAGTTCAGTCACGGAAAAAGGGCGAACTGGACCGACCTGGACTCGGTGAAGGCAGAGCTGCTGGAAGCCGAAGAGGCGAGATCGACGATCTTCGAGGGCATCAACGAATCGGTCGCGACCGATCTCGGACTGCGCCTCGCGAACTTGACGGTGGACTCCGCGAGCGCCCGCCTCGACGACGGCAGGCTCACATTCCACGACCTCCTGGTCGTGGCCAGACACGTCCTCATCTCGGCCCCGGCCGTGTTGAAGGCGGTCCGGTCCCGCTACCGGTGCATCCTGATCGACGAGTTCCAGGACACCGACCCGGTACAGGCCGAGATCGTCGAGCTCCTGACGGCGCCCGAGGGCGACCCGCCGGGCCTGTCCCGGATCTTCGTCGTCGGTGATCCCGAGCAGTCCATCTACCGGTTCCGGGGCGCCGACCCGACGCAGTTCGACCGGGCCGCGTCGGCGATGGAGGAGATCGTGATGCTGTCCACCAACTTCCGGTCGGTTCCAGAGATCCTCGCCTTTGTCGACAGCGTCTTCGATCGCCTCGGTGACGGTGGCACCCCGGGCGGCGTCTCGCACCGCTCGCTCGCCCCGTTCCGCAGTTCGCTCGGCGAGGGCACCGCGGGACCGCCCGTCGGTCGCTTCGGGGGGGCACACGACACCCTCGCCCGCGAGGTTCGCCTTCGCTCCAGCTCGGAACTCGCCCAGGTCGTCCGCTCGGTGGTCGATGACGCCTGGACGGTCGAGGACGAATCCGGGGAGCCCCGTCGCGCCCGCTTCCGGGACATCGCCGTGCTGCTCCCCACCCGCACGGTGCTGCCGATGCTCGAACGGGCCCTCGAGGACGCCGATGTTCCCTACCGCCTCGAGGGGGCGACCCTCATCTGGGGATCCCAGGACGTCCGGGACCTCCTCGCCATCCTCGGGGCGATCGAGCACCCCGACGACCCGCTCAAGGTCGTCGCCGCACTCCGCACACCCGCACTCGCCTGCGGTGACGACGACCTCGTCCGGTTCTTCGGCCGGCACCCGTCATGGGATCCCCGAGCCAGCGATCTTGACGAGCTGGACCAGTCGGATTCCGTCGTGCGGGCGATGCGTCTCCTCGCGTCGCTCCACCGGGAACGCATGTGGATGGAGCCGTCGGCGATGGTGGGGCGGGTCGTAACCGAGCTCCACCTCCTCGAGCTCGCGCTTGTGCACAACCGACCGCGCGACCACTGGCAACGGCTGCGCTGGGTTCAGGACCAGAGCCGCTCGTTCGACGAGGCCGGCGGGGGCACCCTCGGTGACTTCCTCCGGTGGGTGGAGCTGACCGAAGAGGCGGACCGCTGGAGCTCGGCGGCCGGCCCGCCCGATCCCGACGACAACGCGGTGCGGGTGATGACGATCCACGGGGCGAAGGGCCTCGAGTTCCCGATCGTGGTCCTCACGGGTCTCGACGCGCCGCCACAGAGGCCCGCGCCCGACTTGCTGTTCGAGGGCGACGGTGTGCCCCGCTTCCGGTTCACCAAACAGTTCCAATCCCCCCGGCACCTCGACGTCGCCGATCACCACCGCGAAGAAGACCTCGCCGAACGGCGGCGCTTGCTCTACGTCGCCCTCACTCGGGCCCGGGACCATCTGGTCCTTGACCTCCACCACAAGGCCGTGAATCCGAACATCCAGAACCGTTCGTTCGCGGCCACGCTGTTTCCACTGTGTCAGGACGTGGCCTCCGAGATCGTCGTCGCGGCCCCGGTACCCCCCACCGAGTTGGGCCCAACGGCGGACCACCCGCCGACCACCGGCTGGTGGGAGGAGCAGGAGCGATGGCTCGCCCGGCGCGCTGGCTTGGTTCTCGAGGCGGCCCGCCAGCACGCGTGGTCGGCGACCGCGTTGTCGAAGGCCGGAACCGAGGTTCCGACCGCTCCCGAGCGCGATACCGCCCAGGGTCGAGTGGGCTCGAGCGAACGGCGGTCGGATCCTGAGACTCAGCGCCGGATCGGCCGGGCGGTGCACGACGCGCTCGCCAAGATCGACCTTCCGGTCGACGGCGTCCTCTCTGGCGTCGACATCGAGACGTCGAGGTCGGCGGCGACGACCCAGCACCTCGACGGGACCGACGCCGACGAAGTCGTGAGCCTCGTGTCGAGCGCCGTCAGCTCACCGGTCGTCACGAGCCTGGCGGCGAGACGCCACTGGAAGGAGCTCCCGTTGGCCGCCCCGCTCGTCGGCGACGGCGAGTCGCACGTCGTGGTGGAGGGGTTCGCCGACCTCGTGGGGGAGACCGACGACGGACTGGTGGTCGTCGACTTCAAGACCGCCGCGGGCCGGTCGTCATCGCTGCAGTACCTCTGGCAGGTGGCGATCTACGCCTATGCGATCCGCAAGTCGACCGGACGGCCCGTGACCCGGGTCGTGGTCCTGTATCTGCACGACGACGGAGCCGACGAGGAGTCACTGGAGGGCGCGGCCCTCGACGCCGTGATCGACGAGGTGTTGCAGGCGGCGGGGCCGCCCGGCGATAACTCAGCCGACGCCGGTGAGTCCGGGCAGCTCGTCTTCTTCCCCGCCTCCTGAGACCACGTCGAGCACCGGTCGACCGGCCGGGGTGACCGGACCGGACGCGGACTCGACCAACTCGGAGGCCTGGGGCAGCCGGGGGGTCGAGGTGACCGGGTGCAGTTCGGCCACCTCCTTGGCGTCGTGTCCCACGACGGACAGCTCGGGGAACCGCCTGGCCGTGACGAGGACCCGGGACTCGAGCGAGCCGACGGCGTCGTTGAACGCCTCCACGGTGCTCGTAAGGCTCCGGTGCATCTTGGAGAAGTGGCCACCCAGGACCCGGAGGCGCTCGTAGAGCTCGGCGCCCAGGTCCTTCACGACCCGGGCGTTCTCGGCCATCGCCTCGTCGCGCCAGCCCTGGGCGATGGTCCGCAGCATCGCGATGAGCGTCATCGGGGTCGCGATCATCACGCTCTTGCTCAACGCGTACTCGAGGAGATCCGCGTCCTGCTCGCAGGCGGCCTCGACGAGGGAATGGCCGGGCACGAAGGCGATGACGAAGTCCGGCGACTGGTCGAACTGGCGCCAGTACTCCCGCTTGGCCAGCTGGTCGATGTGGGTCCGGAGCTGGCGCGCGTGCGCGACCAGGTGGGTCTGGCGACTCGCGTCGTCCTCCGCCTCGTTCGCCTTCAGGTACGCCTCGAGCGGCACCTTCGCGTCCACGACCACGTTGGTCCCCCCGGGGATGTGCACCACGAGGTCGGGCCGCACCCGACCGTCCTCGCTCGTGGCCGTGACCTGCTCGTCGAAGTCGCAGTGCGCGACCATGCCGGCCACTTCGACGACCCGGCGCAACTGCATCTCACCCCAGCGGCCCCGGGTCTGGGGGGCGCGGAGTGCGGTGACGAGGCTCTGGGTCTCCTTCTTCAGCTGGTCCTGGGATGCCGCGAGCAGCTTCACCTGCTCGCTGAGGCCGCTGTAGGCGCCCTTACGCTCGAGCTCCATCTGACGGAGCCCGGACTCGTACTTGCCCAGGAGATCGCGCAGCGGAGCCAACTGCTGGGTGATGGCTTCTTGCCGCTGGCCCAGCTCACCGCGGGCGGTCTCCTGCGTCTCGCGGAGCTTGGTCTCGGCCAGGGTCAGGAATTGCTCGGCATTGGATCGGAGCGCCTCCGATGACAGCTGGGCGAACGTGCCGGTCAGCCGCTCACGGTCCTCTTCCCAGGCCTGCGCCCGCTCCTGGGCGCTGCGGTGGGCCTGCTCGAGCTCCGTCACGAGGCGGGCGTTCTGAGCCCGCAGCTCGGTGGCCGAGCCGCTCGTCTGCTCGAGCTGCGCCGCGATCCGGGTCGCCACGGCCTGGGCGTCGGCGAGCCGGCCCTCAGCCAGGCGCGCCTCGGCGATCGCGCCGTCGTTGCGGCGGGCCCGCAACAACATCCCGATGACCAGCCCGGCGCACAGGCCGACGACGATCCCGATCAGCAGCCCGACAGTCATGCCAACCTCCAGCCGGCGCCGGTGCGCCGATCGTCAGTGCGGGACAGAAAAGCTCCGTTCCTGCAGTTCCTGACCACGGGAGCACCCTAACGACGGGGTGTGACGAGACACGGGATCGTCCCTGGCCTCGGAACGGGCGCGTTCCGAGGCCTCTCGGTGTTGCCTGCGAGTCGGCCGGGGTACCGTTGCCTCCATGGTGTTCCGCCTCGGAGCGGCCCGGCGCACCCACGGTGAAGCCGCCGTGTCCAAACCCGTCGACCCTGTCTTGCCCGAGCCGGCACGGGCACAGGTGAGCCGCCCCGACAGCCCGGTCCTCGACGAGATCGACCGGCTGTTCATCCAGGCCTTCGCGCTGGTCGGCGAGGGCATCGCGGGGGCTACCCATGCGCTCCTCGCCGGCGACCGCGACGCCGCCAAAGCGCTCGTGCAGCGCGACGAGATGGTCGACCGGCTCACCCACGACATCGCCGTGCTCGCCCAGGAGCGCCTCGTCGCGGGAGCAGGGTCGGTCGACGAGCGGCGCGAGCTCATCGCGGTCCTCCGCATGCTCACCGACCTCGAGCGCAACGGCGACCTGGCCGAGCACATCGCCCGCCGGGCCGCCCGGGGGCTTGGGGCCGAGATGTCGGCCCGCAGCCGCGGCCTGGTCGACCGCATGGGCGAGGTGGCGACCCAGCTGTGGCGCAGCACCGCCGAAGTGTTCGCCGAGCGCTCGGCCGACGGCGCGGTGGTGGTCGACGACCTCGACGACGAGATGGACGATCTCCATGTGACGCTGACCGCCGAGATCGTGGCCGGCGACATGCCGGTGCCGGTGGCGATCGAGTTGGCCATGGTCGCCCGCTTCTACGAGCGGTTCGGCGACCACGCCGTGAGCCTGGCCCGCCGCATGGCGACGTTGGCCGGCGGGGGTCCGGAGTTCGGGACGGTCGCCTCGGACTGAGCGTCCGGGCGGACGGTCAGAACCGGATCTCGAGGAGCAGCTCGGCGATCTGGACCGTGTTCAGCGCGGCCCCCTTGCGGAGGTTGTCCCCCGAGACGAACAGCGCCAGGACGTTCGGCGCGTCGGCCTGCCGGATCCGGCCGACCAGGGAGACGTCGCCGCCCGCCGCTTCAAGCGGGGTCGGCACCTCGACGAGGCGCACCCCCGGGGCCCGCGAAAGCACCTCGGTGGCCCGCGCCGGGGTGAGGTCGCTCGCGAACTCCGCCACCATCGCGACCGAGTGGCCGGTGAACACGGGCACCCGGACACACGTGCAGGTGAGCGCGAGGTCCGGGATCTCCAGGATCTTGCGGGTCTCGTTGCGGAACTTCTGCTCCTCGTCGGTTTCGCCGCTGCCGTCGTCCACGATCGTGCCCGCAAGGGGCAGGACGTTGTGGGCGATCGGAGCCGCGAACGCCGAGTGCTCGGGGAAGTCGACGGTGCTCGGGTGATGCGTCAGCTCCTCGGTCGCGCCGGCGGTCTTGGCGAGCTGATCGGCCAGCTCGGAGACCCCGGCGCCACCCTTCCCGGAGACGGCCTGGTACGAGGACACCACCAGCCGTCGCAGTCCCGCCTCGTCGTGCAACGGCTTGAGCGCCGGCATCGGCACCATCGCGGTGCAGTTGGGGTTGGCGACGATCCCCTTCGGGATCGAGCTCAGGCGGTCGGGGTTCACCTCGGAGACGACCAGCGGGACCTCGGGGTCCATCCGCCACGCCGAGGTGTTGTCGATCACGATCGCCCCGGCCGCCACAGCCCGCGGGGCGATCTCGCGAGACGCCGTTGCCCCCGTGGAGCACAGCGCGATGTCGATGCCGGTGAAGTCGGCGGTGGCGGCGTCCTCGACGGAGACCTCACCGTCGCCCCAGGGCAGGAGCCGGCCGGCCGAGCGGGAGGACGCGAAGAACCGGATGTCGTCGACGGGGAACCCGCGCTCGACCAGGATGGCGCGCATCACGCCCCCGACCTGCCCCGTCGCACCGAAGACCCCGACCCGCACGACCCCATCGTAGGGGAGCCGGCGTCGGCCGCCGGGTGAGGCGGACCTGCGGCGACTACTCCAGCTCGAATGCCGCGTGCAGCGACCGCACAGCCTGCTCGACGTCGGTCTCCCGCACGACACAAGAGATCCGGATCGTCGACGTGGAGATCATCTCGATGTTGATGTCGTCCTTGGCCAGCGTCTCGAACATCGTCGCGGTGACCCCGGGGTGGGTCTTCATCCCGGCGCCCACCACCGACACCCGGGCGATCCCGTCGTCGGAGCTCACGCCCGAGGCCCCGAGCTCGGCCGACAGCTCGGTGCAGACCTCGACCGCGGTCGCGAGGTCGAGCTTCGGGAGCGTGAAGGAGATGTCAGTCGTCCCATGCGACGAGATGTTCTGCACGATCATGTCGACATTGATCGAGCGCTCGGCGAGCGCGCGGAACAGCCGGGCCGCCACCCCGGGCCGGTCCGGCACGCCGGTCACGGTGACCTTCGCCTCGGTGGTGTCATGGGTCACCGCCGTCACCACTGCCTGTTCCATTTCGGGGTCCTCCTCGGTCACGATGGTTCCGGGCTCCCAGGTGAAGCTCGAGCGCACGTGCAGGGTCACGCGGTGTCGCCGGGCGAACTCGACGGAGCGCAGCATGAGCACCCGTCCCCCGGTGGCCGACATCTCGAGCATCTCGTCGAAGCTGATCCGCGGGAGCCGCCGGGCTGTGGGCACCACCCTCGGGTCGGCGCTGAACACGCCGGTCACATCCGTGTAGATCTCGCAGACCTCGGCACCCAGCGCCGCCGCGAGGGCGACGGCCGTGGTGTCCGATGCGCCGCGTCCGAGCGTGGTCACGTCCCGGTCGGTCGAGACGCCCTGGAACCCGGCGACCACCGGGACCTTCCCCTCGGCCAGCGCCTCACGGAGGCGGTCACCGCGCACCTCGATGATCTTGGCCCGGCCGTGCTCGGTGGTCGTGATGATGCCGGCCTGGCTGCCGGTGAACGAAGCGGCCGCGATCCCGAAGTCGGCGAGGGCCATGGCGACGAGGGGGGCCGAGATCCGTTCGCCCGCGCTGACCAGCATGTCGTACTCACGCGGCGCGGGGGACGAGCTGACCTCGCCGGCCAGGCGGATGAGGTCGTCGGTGGTCTTGCCCATGGCGCTCACAACCACCACGACGTCGAACCCCTGGCGCACGGTCCGCGCCACATGCTCGGCCACGGCGCGCATCCGGTCGGTGTCACCGACCGAGGTCCCGCCGAATTTCTGCACGAGCAGTGTCACCGGATCGAACCTAGTAGGCGGCGCACGCCCCGCATCGACGATGGATGCCGACCCCGATTCGGGAGCCGCCGCGGCGGCCGGTAGGGTGTCGACCCGTGCCCACCGAGAAGCGGGAGCGCCAACGCGCCGGTCGGCAGGCCCGCCTCGAGGCGCTGGCCCGCCAGCAGCGGCGCCGGCGGCGGGTGCGCTCCAGTGCGATCGTCGTGGTCGTCGCAGCGGCGGTGGTGGGTTCGGTCTACCTGATCACCAAACACAGCCCGACGCCCAAGGTGAACGCCACGTTCCCGAACACCGCTCAGGGCAGGCTCCAGAAGATCTGGGTGAAGGCGGGCTGCCCGTCGTCGCCCGGTGTGCGCGTGAACACGCTCCAGTACAAGGCGCCGCCCCAGACCATCTCGGCCACCGCCACCTACGAGGCCACCGTCAAGACCGACATCGGCTCCTTTGTGATCACCCTCAATCAGAAGGAGGCCCCGATCGCGGTGAACAGCTTCGTGTTCCTCGCCGACAAGGGCTATTTCAACTGCAACTCGTTCCACCGGGTGGTCCAGGGCTTCGTCGACCAGACCGGCGATCCCACCGCGACCGGAACCGGCGGGCCGGGCTACAAGTTCACCGAGGCAGGCCCGCCCGTCGCTTCGCCCCAGTACCCGATCGGCTCGGTGGCATTGGCGAACTCGAACATGGACACCGACCCGAACACCAACGGCAGCCAGTTCTTCATCGTGACCGGCAGCCAGGGGGAGACGCTCGCCCCTGACTACGTGCTGTTCGGTCAGGTCACCTCGGGGATGACGGTCGTACAGGCGATCAACACCGACGGCGGCGCGGCCACCAACGAGACCGGGACCCCCAAGGTGGTTCACCGCATCCTGTCCGTGAAGATCAAGGAGGTCCCCGCGTGAGCCCGGTCCAACCACCCGCCGCCGACGGCTCGAGCGAGAAGCGCCAGCGCTTCGACGCCGAGCCCCCGATGGTCATCGATCCCGCCAAGCGCTACACCGCGACCATGGTCACGACCAAGGGCACGATCGTCATCGCGCTCGACCCGATCGCGGCACCCCGCACCGTGAACAACTTCGTCTTCCTCGCCCGCTACCACTACTTCGACGGGATCGTGTTCCACCGGATCATCCCCGGGTTCGTGATCCAGGGAGGCGACCCCGAGGGCACCGGCACCGGCGGACCCGGCTATCGGTTCGCCGACGAGCTGCCGAAGCCCGGCCGATACCAGATCGGGTCGCTTGCGATGGCCAACGCCGGCCCGAACACCAACGGCAGTCAGTTCTTCATCATCACGGGGCGGGACGGCGCGGGCCTGCCCCCCAACTACTCGCTCTTCGGCGCCGTCGTCACGGGCGGGGACGTGGTCCAGGCGATCGACGCCGTCGGCACCCGTTCGGGCAACCCGACCGAGCGGGTGCTCATGGAATCGGTGACGATCGCAGAATCCGACTGAAAAGGTTCGCCCGGCGCCCGGGCCACCATGTCGGAGTGGTAGCGGAGGTGGAACGGGGCGAAACCGTCGCCGCGGTGGCCGCGTCGCTCCTCGGCGAGGTCGTCACCGAGCCGCCGGCGGCGCCCGCCCAGGGGTTCGGGAACGAGACCTGGCTGGTCGGCGTCGGCCATCGCCGGGTCCTCGTGCGGGTCGCCGCCGCCGGTGCCGACCTCGGCAAGCTGCGCGCCGCGTGGCGGGCCCAAGGGCTGGGTTGGGCGGCCGGGGTGCCGACCGGCCAACCGATCGCCATGGTCGAGCGGTGCGCCGAGCTCGAGGGCCGGGCGTTGCGGGTGGTCGAGTTCGTGGAGGGCGAGGCCCCGTTCGACCTTCTGGGCCACGCCGAGGAGCGTCGGCGTTTCTTCTTTTCCCTCGGGGCGGTGCTGGCCCGCCTGCACGGGGTCGGTCTGCCCCGGTTTAGTTCCCGGGTCGACGGCTCGGCTCCGGCCTTCGACACCTGGCAGCGCTACGTCGAGTACCGACTGCGGGCGGTGGGCGGGCGGGCGCTGCGCTCCGGCGCGTTCGACGAAGCGGAGCTGGCCACGCTCTTCGAGCCCATCCCGGGGCTGGCCGCCGAGGTCTCGCCATTCGTTCAGCCGACGCTCACCCACCGGGACCTCAACCAGGGCAACATCGTGGCCGGGCCCGACGGTTCGGTCCGGGCCCTCGTCGACTGGGACGCGGCCGAGGCCTGGGACCCGCTCGTCGACTTCGTGAAACTCCGCTGGCAGGTGTTCGACGGCCACCCGGACGCCGCCGAGGACCTGTGGCGCGCCTACGGCACCCGGCCCGAACGTCTCGAGCAGCGGTTGGCGATCCTCGACGTGCTCGAGCTGACCAACGCGGTCGCCAACGCCCGCCTCGACGGCGACACCGCCTACGAGGCGGCCAACCGCCGGTACCTGGCGGCGGCGGTCGGCTGAGCCGTCGGTTCAGCCCGGCAGCGCGGCCAGACCGGCCGGCGCCCCGTCGACGAAGACGCTCGGGACCTCGGCTCCGGCGGTCCGCCACGACCCCGACGGGTCGCGGATCACCGCACTGCGCTCGGGCAGGCCGACCACCGGCAGGCCCTCGGGGGCCAGGGTGACCGAGCGGTGCAGCTTCTCGCCGTGGGCGTCCTGTTCGACGTCCCCGTAGTGGGTGAACACGGCCAGCCCCTCGATGAGCCCGAGCCCGACAGTGAGCGCGCCGCCCCGGGGGTCGACCATCGGGTCGGTCAGCGCCATCGCCCCCGCTCCGGCCCCCGCCACCACCGCGCCGCCGTGCCACGCCTCGCGCAGGGCCTCGAACACCGCCGAACCCTTGAGCACCGAACGAAGGTGCAGGGAGGAGCCGCCGGATAGGTAGACGAGGCGGGCCCGGCGCACCACGTCGGCGGCCCCGGAGTCGTCGGCATCGGCGCGCGACAGCACCATCAGCCCCTCCACCTCGGCGCCGAGGTCCGCGAACCATTCGGCCGCCCGCACCACGATCCGCTCGGGCCGCTCGTAGGCCGCCGCGGTGGGCAGGACGAGGACCTCGGTGCCGCCGGAGGCGGCGAGCAGGTCGCGGTCGAAGTCACAGCCCTCGCTCCACTCCGCGCCGCCGACCAAGGCGAGGGTCCCGGCGGACTCGGCCATGCTCTCACTCTCCCACGGCCCATTCCCGACCAGGGCATCCGGCCGGGAATGGGCCGGTTACCGCCGGGTACGATCCCCCCATGTCGATCACGAGCGTGGGCGTCGTCGGTTCCGGGATCATGGGCACCGGGATCGCCGAGGTCGCCGCGGCCAGCGGCCACCAGGTCATCGTCCGGAGCCGGAGCGGGGCCTCTGCCGAGGCGGTGCGGGTGGGAGTCGCCCGCTCCCTCAACCGCCAGATCGAGCGGGGTTCGCGGACCGAGGCCGAACGCGACGAGATCCTCGCCCGGATCTCGGTCACGACCGAGCTGAAGGACCTAGCCGACGTCGACCTCGTCATCGAGTCGGTCGTCGAGGACCTGACGGTGAAGCTCGAGCTGTTCGAGGAGCTCCACGCCGTGTGCTCGGAGCACACGATCCTCGCCACCAACACCTCGACCCTTCCGGTGGTGGACATCGGGATGGCCACCGGGCGCCCCGGGAAGGTCTGCGGCATCCACTTCTTCAATCCGGCCACCGCGATGAGCCTGGTCGAGATCGTCCACCCGATCACCGCCTCGGACGAGACGATCGCCGCGGCGTTCGAGTTCGCCCGGGCCTGCGGCAAGGAGCCGGTCGAGGTCGAGGACCGGGCCGGTTTCGTCGTCAACGCGCTCCTGTTCCCCTACCTCAACTCCGCGGTGCGGCTCTTGGAGCGCGGGGTGGCGGCCAAGGAGGACATCGACGCCGCCATGGTCGGCGGATGCGGCTTCCCGATGGGCCCCTTCGCGCTGTTGGACCTGGTCGGCCTCGACACCTCGGTGGCCATCCTCGACGCGCTCTACGAGGAGCACCGCGAGCCGCAGTGCGCGCCGGCCCCGCTGCTGCGGCGGATGGTGGCCGCCGGCCACCTCGGACGGAAGTCGGGCCAGGGGTTCTACGAGTACAAGCGCCGCTGAGCCCGCCGTGACCGGCCGTCCGCCCACCGTCGGCCACAATGGCCGGGGGGCCAGCGCAGTCGCCGGGAAGGTGGTGCGATGAGCGAGGACCAGGGAGCGGGCCGGGTGCGCAGCCAGCCCTGGGTGATGCGGACCTACTCGGGCCACTCGAGCGCCCGGGCCTCGAACGAGCTCTATCGGACCAACCTGGCGCGTGGCCAGACCGGCCTCTCGATCGCCTTCGACCTGCCCACCCAGACCGGATACGACCCCGACGCACCGGAGGCCTCCGGCGAGGTGGGCAAGGTCGGGGTGCCGGTCGCCCACCTCGGCCACATGCGCCAGCTGCTCGACGGCATCCCGCCGGCCGAGATGAACACCTCGATGACCATCAACGCGACGGCGGCCTGGCTCCTCGCCCTCTACGTCGCCAACGCCGAGGAGCAGGGGGTCGACCCGTCGGTCCTCCAGGGCACCACCCAGAACGACATCTTGAAGGAGTACCTGTCCCGCGGCACCTACGTCTTCCCGCCCGGCCCGAGCCTCCGGCTGACCGTCGACACGATCGCCTACACGGTCCGCCACGCGCCGCGCTGGAACCCCATCAACGTCTGCAGCTACCACCTGCAGGAGGCCGGGGCGACCCCGGTGCAGGAGATCGCCTACGCGCTGGCCAACGCGATCGCCGTGCTCGACGGGGTCCGCGAGTCGGGCAAGGTCGGCGACGACGGGCTCGACCAGGTCGTCGGACGGATCAGCTTCTTCGCGAACGCCGGGGTCCGCTTCGTCGAGGAGACGGCCAAGATGCGGGCCTTCTCTTCGATGTGGGACCGGATCTGCGCCGAGCGCTACGGCGTCGGCGACGAGCGGCTCCGGCGGTTCCGCTACGGCGTCCAGGTGAACTCGCTCGGCCTGACCGAGGCCCAACCCGAGAACAACGTGCCCCGGATCGTGCTCGAGACCCTGGGGGTCACGCTGTCGAAGGACGCCCGGGCCAGGGCCATCCAGCTGCCGGCGTGGAACGAGGCCCTGGGCCTCCCCCGGCCGTGGGACCAGCAGTGGTCGCTCCGGATCCAGCAGATCCTCGCCTTCGAGTCGGACCTGCTCGAGTACGACGACCTGTTCGCCGGCAGCCACGTGATGGAGGCGAAGACCGCCGAGCTGGTCGACGCGGCCACGGCCGAGCTGGACGACGTGCTCGGGCGGGGCGGCGCGTTCGCGGCGGTCGAGGAGCTGAAGACCCGGCTCGTCCGGAGCCAGGCCGAGCGGGTCGCCCGGATCGAGAGCGGCGAGCAGAAGGTGGTCGGGGTCAACTGCTTCACCGACTCGGCCGAGTCCCCGATGCCCGCCGACTCGGTCCTGAAGCTCGAGCCCACGGTCGAGTCCGAGATGCAGGCCGACGTCGCGGCCTGGCGCGCGGGCCGGGACGTGGACGCGGTCGCCCGGGCCCTCGACGAGCTCCGCGCGGCCGCCGCCAAGGACGACGCCGACCTCATGGCCCCCACCCTGGCGCTCGCCCGGGCCCGGGGCACCACCGGCGAGTGGGGGGCGGCGCTGCGGGAGGTCTTCGGCGAGTATCGAGGCCCCACCGGGGTCGGCGGCGCCGGGGGTGCGCACAGCGCCGAGCTCGCCGGGGCGGCGGCCCGAGCCCGAGCCCTCGCCGAGCGGACCGGCTCGCCCCCCCGCCTGCTCGTCGGCAAGCCGGGACTCGACGGGCACTCAAACGGCGCCGAGCAGATCGCGGTGGCGGCCCGGGACGCCGGGTTCGAGGTCATCTACCAGGGGATCCGGCTGACCCCCGAGGAGATCGTGGCCACCGCCCGGGACGAGGACGTCGACATCGTGGGGCTGTCGATCCTCTCGGGTTCCCACCTCGAGCTCGTGCCCGAGGTGCTCGACCGGCTGGCCGCCGCCAAGGTGGACGCGCCGGTCGTGGTCGGGGGGATTATCCCGCCCGAGGACGCCGAGATCCTGATCGGCAAGGGCGTCGCGGCCGTCTACACGCCCAAGGACTTCGAGTTCGCCACGATCATGGACGACCTGGTGACGCTGGCCGAGCGCCGCCGGGCGGGACGGGGCTGAGGACCGGGCCTCAGAACCCGGCGGTCGGGCGTTCGCGGCGCAGCGACACCCGCTGGTTCCACCACCGGCCGCTGAAGCGCCAGTTGTCGTTCCCCTGCCGCCACTCCGGGCCGGTCGGCCGCCTGGGCCACGCCTTCTCCACCGCGATCGCGATCGCCGCCACCACCGCGGGGTCGACCTCGGGGCGGGGCCGCAGGCCGAGGCCGCTCCCGATCCCGCTCACAGGGGCACGTTGCCGTGCTTGCGCCGGGGCATCTCCTCGCGTTTCGAGGTGAGCAGGGCGAGACTCCGCACCAGCACCTTGCGGGTCTCGGCCGGCGCGATGACGTCGTCCACATAGCCGCGCTCGGCGGCGATGTACGGGTTGGCGTAGCGCTCGGTGTACTCGCTCACGAGCTCGGCCCGCCGGGCGGCCGGATCGGCGGCGCCGGCCAGGTCCCGCCGGTAGAGGATCTCGACGGCCCCCTGCGGCCCCATCACCGCGATCTCGGCCGAGGGCCACGCGAAGGCGAGGTCGGCGCCGATCGACTTCGAGTTCATGACGACGTACGCGCCGCCGTAGGCCTTGCGGGTGATGATCTGGATCCGGGGCACCGTCGACTCGCAGTAGGCATAGAGCAGCTTCGCCCCGTGCCGGATGATCCCCCCGTACTCCTGGTCGGTCCCGGGCAGGAAGCCCGGGACGTCGACGAAGGTGACGAGCGGGATGTTGAAGGCGTCGCAGGTCCGTACGAACCGGGCCGCCTTCTCCGAGGAGTCGATGTCGAGGACCCCGGCGAGGATGGCGGGCTGGTTGCCCACGATCCCGACCACCCGCCCGTCGATCCGGGCGAGGCCGCAGGTGATCGACATGGCCCAGTGCGGGTGGACCTCGAAGTACTCGGCGTCGTCGACGATGGCCTGGATCACCTTGGTCATGTCGTAGGGCTGGTTGGCCGAAGCCGGGATGAGGTCGGTGAGCTCGGGTGTCTCGCGCTCGGGATCGTCCCCCGAGACGACCACCGGGGGGTCCTCCAGGTTGTTGGAGGGGAGGAAGGAGAGCAGGTAGCGGACGTCGTCGAGGCAGGCCTTCTCGTCGGGCGCCACGAACGTGGCCACCCCCGACTTGGTGGCGTGACTCATCGCCCCGCCCAGCTCCTCCAGGGTCACCTCCTCCCCGGTCACCGTCTTCACGACGTCGGGGCCGGTGATGAACATGTTGGAGATGCCCTGGACCATGAAGATGAAATCGGTCATGGCCGGCGAGTAGACGGCGCCGCCGGCACAGGAGCCGAGGATCACGCTGATCTGGGGGATGACGCCGGAGGCCTGGGCGTTGCGGAAGAAGATCCCGCCGTAGGAGTGCAGGGAGACCACGCCCTCTTGGAGCCGGGCCCCGCCGCCGTCGTTGATCCCGATCATGGGCACACCAATGGAGGTGGCGAGGTCCATCACCTTGTGGATCTTCTCGCCGTGCACCTCGCCCAATGACCCACCGGTGACGGTGGCGTCCTGGGAGAACACGCAGACCCGCCGCCCGTTGACCGTGCCGAACCCGGTGACGACGCCGTCGGTGTACGGACGCTTGTCCTCGAGGCCCATGCCGTGGGCCCGGTGCCGGGCCAGCATGTCGAGCTCCTGGAAGGAGCCGTCGTCGAGCAGGTAGTCGATCCGCTCGCGGGCGGTCAGCTTGCCCCGGGAGTGATGGCGCTCGATCGCCGCGGGCGAGCCGGCGCTCAGCGCCTCGGTCCGCCGGGCCAGCAGCTCGTCCAGGCGCTGGTCGTGTTCCACGCTGGCCACGCTACCAACCGTGACGGAGCGGTCCCGAGGCCCGAGAGCTACTCCTCGACCAGCTCGATCAACGTGCCGAGCGACGACTTCGGGTGCAAGAACGCGACGGTGGTGCCCCTCGAACCCGGGCGCGGGGCCTGGTCGATGCTGCGGACCCCGGCGTCCTGGGCCGCCTTCAGCGCGACCGCGCAGTCCGCCACCCGGAACCCCACGTGGTGGAGGCCCTCGCCCCGCTGGGCGAGGAACTTCGCCACCGGGGACTCGTCGCTCGTCGGGCTGACCAGCTGGATGTAGGAGTCGGAGACCGCCAAGAGCGCCTCTTCGACCCGGTCGCCCTCGACCACCTCGCGGTGGGTGACCGTCGCCCCGAAGGTCCGCCCGTAGAAGTCGATCGCCGCATCGAGGTCGAACACCGCGATGGCGACGTGGTCGACCTCGGTGAACAGTCCCTCCGCGCTCACCCGCCGTGCCTCCTGAAGAGGGTGATGCGGTCCTCGCCCACCCGCTCGCGCAGCGCCGGGTCGTCGATCCCGAGGCCTTCGGTCGGCGCGAGGCACAGCACCCCGATCTTGCCCTCGTGCAGGTTCTTGTGGACCTGGAAGGCGGCCTCCCCGACCTCCTCCAGCGCGTAGACCGCCGAGAGCGGCGGGAGGATCTTGCCCTCGCAGACGAGCTGGTTGGCGTCCCAGGCCTCGCGGTAGTTGGCGAAGTGCGAGCCCTTGATGGTCTTCAGCTTCATCCAGAGGTGGCGGTTGTCGTACTCGAT
>Ga0209415_10003928_pt1 | contig 27495 bp, 21 predicted proteins | sample PeaSoiSIISIP2007_FD_187696 | JGI IMG/M metagenome (GOLD analysis project Ga0209415, IMG submission 187696) | Peat soil microbial communities from Weissenstadt, Germany - SII-SIP-2007 (SPAdes) (version 2) | ecosystem: Environmental > Terrestrial > Soil > Wetlands > Peat | place: Germany... | reverse complement strand
CCACGCACTCGTACACGACGTGCAGCGGGCTCTTGTGAACCCTCAGGGCTATGGATTCCGACGCCATGATTTTCTTCGTCTCTCTCCTCTTCGCGTTCAGCGAAGCGTCAACAAATACGCCGTGATCTGATCCAACTCCTGTTCAGTGATGTCGGGAGCCGGCATCAGGGAGCCGGGCTTGAAGCTAGCGGGATTGTGGACCCATTGACGCAGGTTCTCCGGCGTGAGAGGCACGGCCCCTGAACCAATCGTATCGCGGCTCATCAGGTGAGTCAGATCTGGCCCCACGATTCCCGCGGCGATCGTTCCGCGCACCGTGTGGCAGGCGAAGCACGCTTTGGTGATAAACAAGGCGCTGCCGCTGGCCACGGCCGGATCGGACGCGGCCGGCTGCTGCTGTGCATGTACCCATTTATTGAATTCCTCGCGGCTTTGCACATAGACGCGTTGAAGCATCTTGGCGTGCTGCACTCCGCAGTACTGCGAGCACTGGCCGAGAAATAGTCCCGTCTCCTGCGGATCAATCCACATGGTGTTGGGGTGATTTGGAATCAAGTCGGTCTTTCCCGCAAGTCTCGGCACCCAGAAACTGTGATCCACATCTGCCGATTGCAACGCGAGAAATGTTGGTGTGGGGAGCTGGGGAGCGCTCAAGGGCACGTGTAGTTCGTTGGAAGCGACAAAGCCATATTGCGGGTACCGGAATTCCCACCAGAATTGGTGTGCCACGACAGTCACTTCGATCGTGCCCGGTGGTCGGCGTGCGTCTTGCACGCGGTGGATCACCTGCGCGGTCGTCAGGAACAGCACAACGACAATCAGAACCGGGAGCACCGTCCACGCCAGCTCCATCTGGTTGCTGCCGTAAACCTGAGGCGGCTCCGAATCGTCGTCATTCTTTCGTTGACGAAACTTGGTGATGGCATACGCAAGCAGGCTGAACACAACTACAAAGATTGCGCCTTCCACTTCGAGCTCAAATATGGAAAGTCGGAATATCGAATGAGCAGGCGTGGAGTCCGGCGCGAAAATGTTGGTAGGACCGAAGAAACCGTCGCGCGCGTCCGCAAATGTCGGGAGGGTGGCCCAAGATAGCAACGCCGCCACCACAGCCACCCGCCACCCTACAAATCCTGGACTTTCCTTCAAGACTTACCGTCCCCCATATCGACACCGCAAGAGCGGATCTTACACTCGACAGTCTACTACGCGCTTCATCCAAATTACGAATGGCTGCTATGAGTTCGCGGGTGGGCGCTGGCAAGCCCAAGCCGTAGGCTAATCGCAGTCTGGCGGGCACTGTCTGTGACGCAGGTCACATAGCGTGCAGTCGGGCGTGTGCTGTCGCTTTTGTCACGGGCGCCCCGTTCGTCTAACGATGGCCGGATTTGAGAGGAACGCCTTCGGCGGGGTTTGTGGTGGAACTGACCCGTTCCAGCGAGGCAGCAAGCTCGGAGCGGTTACGGCCTAGCTCTTTCGCGCGGTAGAGAGCCTTGTCGGCGAGACGCAAGAGTATCTGAGGATCGGTGCTTCGGGCGTCCGTGCTTACGGCGACGCCGAGGCTTGCGGTAACGCGCACCTCGCCGGCTTGGGCCACCACCGGTTTGGATTCCACCACGCCACGGATTCTCTCAGCCAGCGCTAGCGTACCCACCGCATCGGTGTTCGACGCAATAATTAGGAACTCTTCGCCACCATACCGCCCGACTGTGTCATAGGGACGAATGCACTCCTTCATCCGCCGCGTCACGGCTTGCAGCACCTCGTCCCCACAGAGATGCCCATAGGTGTCGTTGACGTTCTTAAAATGATCAATATCCACGAGAATTACTCCAAAAGAGCGCTGCTCGCGTACCTGACGCGACAATTCGTTCCGAAGCGCGTCCATGACCGCGGCGCGGTTGGAGATGCCGGTCAGCGCGTCGTGGGTGGCACGAAAGCGAAGTTCTTCCTGCGCCCCAATCAGTTCGTCTTGCAGGTTGAGGATGCGCTCGCCGACCAGAAGGCGCGCCCGCAGTTCCTCGGCGTCGAAGGGCTTGGTCAGGTAGTCGTCGGCACCCAGTTCGAGACCGCGCAAGAGGTCCCGCTTCTCGCTCCGCGCCGTCAGCAGCAGAACGTACACGTACGGCCGATTCTTGTGCTCGCGAAGGCGCTGGCAGATCTGGACTCCTTCCATGCCAGGCATCATCCAGTCCAGTATCGCCAGGCGCAGCGTCTCGTCGCCCTCCAGAATTCGCAGAGCGGCCAGCCCGTTCGTTTCGACCGACACGTCGTAGTCCCACTTTACGAGAAGGCTTTTCAGGAGGTGGCACGAAACGGGATCGTCTTCCGCGATGAGCACCTGCTTTTTCGGTTTTGCTTCATTGCTCATGTTGGCGTTTCATCCGCGAACGGCTTCGCGGGACCGCCTTCCCAGCTGATCCCGATCGGACAAGAAAGAACGTCACTGTGCGCGAATGGATTCCAGTTCGGAAAACAATCGTTCGATTTCATTCTGAAGAACCTTGAACTGTTCTTCGGCGTTTTCGAGCTTCTCGGAACGAGCGAGTTTCTCCAGCTCCTTCGCTGCCTCAGAAACCGCCATAGCGCCCAAATTGGACGACGATCCCCTGAGCGTATGAGCACTGCGCTCCAAAGTCTTCGAGTCGCGATCATCAATGGCGCGGCGCATCTCCTCTGCGACTCCCGGACATTCAGTCCTGAAGACCTCCACGAGCTCGTCAAAGAGTTCGCGGTCCCCGCCGAGCCGCTCCAGCGCTGCCGCCACATCGACAAACTTCGCATCTCGGCTGACCGCCGCCGGATCCAGGCGAGCCTCGCGTGCGACCTTGCGCATTCCCACCTTGTCGAGCGCAGCCATCAACTCTTCCGTGCGAATCGGCTTCGTTAGATAATCGTCCATGCCGACGGCGAAACATCGTTCATCGTCGCCCTTCATCGCGTGCGCGGTCATGGCGATGATGGGGATGCGCCCGCCCGTTGATCTTTCTTTTTCCCGGATCGCTTGTGTTGCTTCCCAGCCATTCATCTCCGGCATCTGGACATCCATCAAAATGGCGTCAAAGGAACCTTTGTCCCAAGCTTCCAGCGCTTTCTTGCCATTGGCCGCTACCGTTACCGTGTGTCCGAATCTTTCAAGCAATCGGAGGGCGACAAGTTGGTTGACGGCATTGTCTTCCGCGAGAAGCACACGCAGTCGATTTTGGCTTTCCCGCAAAGAATGGCGTGTAACGAGCGCAGGCTTGGCTTCGCTTTTCGCGCGGGTTCCCAGCGCGGTCAATATCGCGTCCATCAGCTCCGACTGCCGGACGGGTTTCGTGAGATACGCGGCGACACCTAATTCACGGCACCGCATGGCGTCCCCTCGCTGTCCCGCGGAACTTAGCATCATGATCGTCGCCGCTCGATAGCTGGGGTGGCGTTTGATGTATTCGGCCAGCGCAAACCCGTCCATTTCCGGCATCTGCGCGTCCAGCAGAATGAGCGGGAACGTCCTCCCGATGCCTTTGGCCTCCGTCAACGTGACCATGGCCTTGGCCCCGCTCTCGGCCACCGTGGGTGCCATTCGCCAGCTCTCCAGCATCTTGACCAGAATCTGCCGGTTCGTCGCATTGTCGTCCACAACCAATACGCGCATATCTCGCAACGTCGTCGGATCCCGCGGCACGATTGTCCTTGCCGCCGACTTCTGTACGTTGAGTTTCGCCGTAAAGTGGAACCGGCTGCCCTCACCCAGTTCGCTCTCGACCCAGATTCGCCCTCCCATCAAATCGACCAAACGCGACGAAATCGTTAGGCCCAGTCCCGTGCCTCCGTACTTCCGGGTCATCGATCCGTCGGCCTGCTTGAACGCCTCGAAGATCGCGGCTTGCTTGTCGGGCGAGATGCCGATCCCCGTGTCCTTGACGGTAAACCGCAGTTGAAGATCGTCCTGGACCTGGGTCAACAATTGCACCGAAAGAACCACTTCACCCTGCTCCGTGAACTTGATGGCATTGCCCACCAGATTGAGGATGATCTGCCTCAAACGTCCGGGATCTCCGATCAACGCGTCGGGAACATTCGGTTCAATCTCGAAGGCCAGCTCCAGTCCTTTCTGGTGGGCGCGAAGACTCAGCGTCTTCATGGTGTCGCCCAGGCAGTCGCCCAAATTGAAATCAATCGCGTCGATCTCCAGTTTTCCGGCCTCTATTTTCGAATAATCCAGAATGTCATTGATCAGGGAAAGCAAGGAATCGGCGGAGATCTTGGCCAAATTCAAATATTCGCGCTGTTCGGAGTCCAATTCCGTATCGAGAACAAGTTCCGTCATTCCCATGATCCCGTTCATGGGGGTGCGGATTTCGTGGCTCATGTTCGCGAGAAACTCGCTCTTGGCCCGGTTGGCGGCTTCGGCGTCTTCCTTGGCCCGCTGTAGTTCGGCTTCAGCCATTTTGCGATTGGTGACATCGATGTTGACGCCGATGATGCGGCTGACGTTCCCCTCGTCATCAAGGACCACGCCCTCGGCGGCCGAAAGATGCCGTAGAGTGCCATCGGGCCGGATGATGCGGAAGTCCACGGTTTCTCGACCCTTTTCTTCCATCGTTTTTTTCAGGGCGCCTTCGGCTAGCGGCAGGTCCTCGGGGTAAACGGCTCCGCGCCACTGTTCATAGGGCGATTCCTTTGCTAGGGGGAAGCCGTAAATCTCAACCATCGTGTTGTCCCAGGTCATGGCACTATTCGCCACGTCCCACTCCCACACGCCCACCGCCGCGACCGAGGTTGCGAGCGAAAGCCGCTCGGTCAACAATAGAAGTTTGGACTCCGACTCTTTGCGCTTGGTGATGTCGTGGCCGATGCCCAAGTAGCCGGTAATCCTCCCCTCCGCGTCTAGAATCGCATTGACGGTAACGCTGGCGATCAGGCGCGTGCCATCCTTGCGCACGAAGGTCCATTCCCGCTCTTCAGTCTCGCCGCGGCGAGCGAGCTCGGCAAATACGTCGTAGCCCTGAATCGTGCGCCCGAACTGTTCGCTCAAGCTGCGGCCGCGAGCTTCGATTTCCGATGCGAGGTGAAATATCGCCGGAGTCTGTTTCCCGATCATCTCGCTGGCGCTGTAACCGAGTATCCTCTCCGCGGCGGAATTGAAGATGGTGATCACTCCCGTCGGATCGGTGACCACGATCACGTCCAGCTTGGCGGCGTTTAGGAGGGCGCTGAGTCGGGCATTGGCTTGGCGAAGTTCCGCGATTTCGAGGCTGAGGTGCGGCTCGGGCTGAACGTCCGCCCCTTGTTTCTTCTCGTTGCCAGGCATCTTTCAAAAATACTACTTTAGAGACGATACTTAGTACTAGAACCTGACGCGGGTTGTGCAACGCGGCAACACAGGAGGGGGACAACGGACCCTGTCAATTTGCAAGCGCTTCGCAACTCGGCGCTCTAGCCACAAGTCGCTTCGTAAATTAGTTAAGCATCGAGAATATAGACCTCCAGTGCGGTCTTCTAGTTACCGACCTCGATCGACCCATCGATTCGACGAAAATTCCACACCAGCCAATCCTTTGTGTTTCGCGCTCGATGAAATACGATGTGCTCGCTTTGCAAGCGCGCGTTATTTGCGGCGTTACTCGCCGAATTACGGAGAACTCAGCGCCGACAGATCGAAATGGAGGATGGAGTTGACTAGCGCGCCCAATCGTCAGCCGCCCGTGGCGGGCAGCCTGCTGCGGGTTCTCGGCGTCACTTTCGGAGTCGCGGTAGCCCTCGGAAGCACAATCGGCGCTGGCATCATGCGGACTCCGTCGCAGATTGCCGGTCGCCTGCCGACCGTGTGGTTGGTCATGCTGGCGTGGGCGCTTGGTGCGCTCTATTCCCTACTGGGTGCGTGGTCTCTGGGCGAGTTGGGCGCGATGATTCCCAGCTCCGGCGCTTTCTACACGATCGCGCGGCGAGCGTACGGCGACTACGTCGGTTTCGTGGTGGGATGGACCGACTGGGTCGGCCAGTGCGGGGCTGCGGCAGCGGCTGCGATTCTGATCGGTGAGTACAGCCGTGATCTGCTGCCTCACCTGAGCGCGCCAATTCTGACAGGATCCGTAGTCGTCGCCCTGATCGCGCTGCTGCAGTGGCGCGGCATCCGTTGGGGAAGCCTATTCCAGAACGCAACCAGCGCGATCACCGCACTCGTCTTCTTCGGACTGATCGTCGCTGCTTTCCTGGTCAAGCATCACGCGGCTTCCGATGCGGCTCCCGCTGCCGCCGTTCCCACAGGACTCTCGCTTTTCTTCGCCTATGTTTTCGTCCTCCAGGCCGTCATTTACACCTTCGACGGCTGGTATAGCTCCCTTTACTTCGGCGATGAGATCGTGAATCCCGGGCGCCAGATGCCGCGCTCGATGTTGACGGGTGTTTACCTGCTCAGTGCGATCTATCTACTGACGAACGCGGCCCTGTTTCACGTCCTCGGCGTTGCCGGCATCGCGAAGGAGAATCTTCCGGTCGCGGCGCTGGGGGCTTTGGTCTTCGGCGAATTCGGAAATGTCGCCGTGCGGTCCCTCATGGTACTGACGCTGGCGGGCCTCCTCAACGGCGCGATTCTTTGCGCCACTCGCGTGCTCTATGCGATGAGCAAGGATGGCTGGGGTTCCCGCAGAATAGCCCTAGTGAACGCCGGCGGGACGCCATCGGTCCCTCTATTCCTTACGACCTGCGTCGCGATCGCCTTCGTTCTCTCGGGATCGTTTGGCCGGGTCGTCGCCGTGACGACCTTCTTCTTCGTGGCGAGGTATGCGTTGTCTTACTTTGCGGTTTTCATGCTTCGCAAGCGCGAACCCGACACGCCGCGCCCCTATCGCACATTGGGCTATCCGTGGACTACGATCGCGGCTGTCGCCGGATCGCTCGTTTTCCTGATTGGAGCGATAGCGAGCGATACGCGAAATAGCCTGTACAGTCTGGTGGTTCTGGTTGCTAGCTATCCCATCTACCGGCTCGCGCAGAAGAAAGTCAGCCCGACCTAATCCCGGGTCCTCAGCGTAGGTCGTTGAGGATTTCGCGGGCGGCGTTTGCGCCGGAAGCGCCCGTGATTCCATTGCCGGGATGGGTTCCCGATCCGCAGAGGTGCAGTCCCTTCACCGGCGTACAATAGCGCGCCCAGCCAAGCAGCGGCCGCATGGTAAAAAGCTGATCGAGCGCCAGCTCGCCGTGGAACGGGTGCCCGCCTGTAAGCCCGTACGTCTCTTCGAGATCCTTCGGTGTAAGAATCTGCCGCGCAAGAATCTTGCCGGGAAGATCGGGCGCGTGCGCGGCCAGCGTTTTGATGATCGTGTCCGCGAGAGCGTCGCGCTGTTGCATCCAATCGCCTTGCTTTAGACGATACGGCGCGAATTGCATGTAGATGGACATCACATGCTTTCCAGCAGGCGCGAGCGAGCTGTCCAGAATCGATGGAATCGAAACATCCAGATACGGCGCGCGCGAAAAATCTCCGTATTTCGAGTCGTCGAACGCGCGCTCGAGATAATCGATTCCCGGGCCGATGTGAATTCGTCCCGCCAGCGCGGCGTTTCCTTCGGACGAATTCTTGAGTGCGGAAAACGTGGGCAACGCGTCCAGTGCGAGATTCAGCTTGGCCGCCATTCCCTTGCAGCGGTAGTGCTGCATCTTCACGGTGAAACTTGGCGGCAGATGGACGGGATCGACCAGCCCAAGAAGCGTCCGCTGGGGATCGGCGCCTGATACCACTCGCTTCGCCGAAATTTCTTCACCGCCGCGAAGCACGACTCCCGCGGCGGCGCCATCCTTAACGACAATCTGCTCCACTTCCGCGCCGGTGCGAATCTCCGCGCCTGCCTGTATCGCCGCAGCCGCCATCGCTTTTGTCAGAGCCCCCATGCCTCCGCGCGGATACGCGGAATTACCGACCGGAAATGGATCGGACGCAGCGCGCAGTAGCAAGAGCGCCGTCGAACCGGCTGACCACGGTCCCATCGCCGCGCCATAGATGCCTCGCGCCGCGACCGCAGCGCGCAGCAAGTCTGTTTCAAAGAACTCGGCGACGAAATCCGCAACGGCCATCGGCCCCCAGCGCAAGAGGCGCATCATTTCCTTCTTGCCAAGTCCGCGGAATTTGCGGCCCACCTTCAGAAGCTTCCAAAGATCTCCTTTCGAGGGCTTCTCGATCACGGGCGGCGTCAGGGTCAACAGGTCGCTCAGGATCGCTCCGGTGCGTTCGAGCGCTTTGTGCAACTCAATATATTTCTCAGCGTCTTTCTTCGAGAACTGCTCAATCTGTCGCGCCGCCGCGCTCGGATCGCTCGCGAGCACAAGGGCGCGGCCGTCCGGCGACGGTGCAAACAATCGCACGGGCGATTCGAGCTTTTCCAGCCCGTGCTTGGCGAGCTGCATATACCGCACAATCGAAGGAAGCGGCGGGCCTCCGGCATGGGCCACGGTCGAGCAGCGGAATCCCGGATGAAACTCCTCGGTCACCGCTGCGCCGCCAACGACCGCACGGCGTTCTAGAACGAGCGGCTTCAATCCTTTTTGCGCGAGATAAAACGCGGCCACGAGCGCATTATGCCCGCCGCCAACAATCACGATTTCGCGCGCTGCCGCCACGTCTACCTTTTCCCCTTCCCGGTATCTCTCAATATTTCGAGAGCCGCCAGACGGCCGGGCGCGCCCATCACTCCTCCGCCCGGATGCGTCGCAGACCCGCACATGTATAGTTTACGAATCGGGGTCCGGTACCGCGCCCACCCTGCCACCGGCCGCAAAAAGAACAGCTGTTCGAGCGAAAGCTCGCCCTGAAAAATGTTGCCCTCGGTCAAGCCGGTTTGCCGCTCGATATCCAGCGGCGTGATCACTTGTTTGCCGATAATGATGTCTTTCAAATTCGGCGCGTATTCCGCGATCGTTTCGATCACGGTGTCGCCGAACGCTTCCCGCTGCTCATCCCACGTGCCGCTGCTCAATTTGTATGGAGCGTATTGGACGAAGCACGACAGAACGTGTTTGCCCGGCGGCGCCACCGAAGGATCGGTCAGCGAGGGAATCACCATATCGATGTACGGCCGGCGCGAATACTCCCCGTATTTCGCCTGATCGTACGCGCGCTCCATATATTCCGTGGACGGAGAAATCGAGATCGCCCCGCGCAGATGGCGGCCCGGCCCCGGCAAGCACTTGAAATTCGGCAGTTCGTCGAGCGCCAGATTTACTTTTCCGGACGAGCCCCGGTACTTATACCGGCGCACTTCCTCGAGAAAGTAGCCAGGTAGCTCGCGCGATTCGATGAATTTCAAGAACGTGAGATTGGGGTCCACGCTCGAAGAAACCGCATCCGCGTGGATTTCTTCGCCGGTTTCGAGCGCCACTCCCTGCGCGGAACCGTTCTTCACCATAATGCGCGCAACCGGAGCCTCCATTCGAATTTCGGCGCCGGCCTCGCGAGCCGCCGCTCCGATCGCACTGGAAATTGCTCCGGTGCCGCCGCGGCTGAATCCCCACGAGCGGAACGCGCCGTCAATTTCGCCCATGTAGTGGTGAAGCAAGACGTAGGCGGTGCCCGGCGACCGCACACCCAGAAACGTGCCGATAATTCCCGAAGCCGACATCGTCGCCTTCAGCACGTCCGTCTCGAACCATTGATCGAGAAAGTCGGCGGCGCTCATGGTCATCAACTGGACGAGGTTGTATTTGTCCTCGGCCGCGAGCGATTGAAAACGTTTTCCGAGAAACGCGAGTTTCTTCCAATCGCGCGGGTCAAGCGACGTCGGGTCGGGGGGAATCATTCCGAGGATCGGCTTCACGAAGCGGCACATCGCCACCATGGATTGCGCGAATTCGTCGTAGGCTTCGGCGTCGAGCTTGGAATGTCGATCGAGCTCGCGGCGCGTTTTCGCGTGATCGTTCACGCGCCAGAGATAATCTCCGTTCGGCATCGGCGTCATCGTGCCATCAAGCGGGAGAATCTCCAGGCCATGGCGTGGCAAGTCGAGGTCGCGGATGATCTCCGGGCGGAGGAGCGACACCACGTAAGAAAAGACGGAAAACTTGAAACCGGGAACGATTTCTTCGGTGACCGCGGCGCCACCGAGGACGTAGCGCCGTTCGAGGACAAGAACTTTCTTCCCCGCACGCGCGAGATAGGCCGCGTTGACAAGGCCGTTGTGCCCGCCGCCGATGACAATGACGTCATATTTCTTAGGCATGAGGATCGTCCGCGGCCCGCGCGTGTTTCGCGGGCGCGTTGCGAGAGACGGAGCATTCTACAAGCCCTCGCGGGGACTCACAACACGGTGCTCCCTGCGCGTCTTGCGATGGGTGCGATCCGCGCTCTATACTTTGCGGGCGAATACGCCTATTTTATCGAAGTTGAAGGAGCGACTGTGCCGATTGGAACTGCCGTTCACGAAAAGGCTTTGCAGGTCTGCGAAAGCCTGAGCTTCCGCGAATGGTCGGGCTACTACGCCGCCAGCGTCTATGAGACGCACCACGAGCACGAGTACAACGCCATCCGCAACGCCGCCGCCATGATCGACGTCTCGCCACTCTTCAAGTACCGGATCAGCGGAAGAGACGCGACGAAATTCGTGAACCGTGTGATCACCCGCGACATCCATCGAGTGGCGGTCGGCCAGGTAATCTACTGCTGCTGGTGCGACGAGCAAGGAAAGGTGATTGACGACGGCACCATTTCGCGTCTGGGTGAAAACATTTATCGTTGGACCGCCGCGGATCCCAGCATGCGGTGGTTTCAGCAGAACGCGCTCGGCCTCGATTTAACAATTGAGGACATTTCCGGTCAGTTGGCGGCGCTGGCGATTCAGGGTCCCACATCGGGCCGTCTGCTGACGCAGGTATCCGATGCGGATATCCCAAATCTGAAATACTTCCGGTTCACACACGGGAGGATTGCAGGCGTCGAGGTGGACATATCGCGCACAGGTTATACCGGCGACCTCGGTTACGAAATCTGGATTCCGTGGAACGATGCGCCGAAGGTTTGGGACACCCTGATGGAGGAAGGCCGGCAATTTGATCTGCACCCGGCCGGAATGCTGGCGCTCGACGTCGCGCGCATCGAAGCCGGCCTGATTCTGATCGAGGTCGATTATTTCAGCTGCAAGAAAGCGCTGATCGAAGCGCAGAAATACTCGCCGCACGAAATCGGCCTTGGACGCCAGGTGGATTTGAGAAAAGAACACTTCATTGGCCGCGACGCGCTGGAGGAGGAAAACCGCCGCAGCCCGAAACGGCTGCTCACTGGTCTCGATATCAATTGGGACGACGTCGAGCGCCTGTACGACGCGATCGGGCTCGCGCCGCAAGTGCCCAGCACGGCTTCGCGCGTGGCGGTCCCGATCTATCGCGGGGGATTTCAGATAGGGAAAGCCACATCTACGACCTGGTCGCCATCGCTGAAGAAAATGATCGCACTCGCGAGTATCACCCGCGAGCATGCGGCGCCCGGCACGGAGCTCCAGATGGAACTTACAGTGGAAGCAGTGCGCCACAAAGTGCGCGCGACAACGATGGAATTGCCGTTCTTTAATCCTCCTCGAAAAATGGCGACTCCGCTCGTATGAGTCGCTGGCATCAAAGCAAACAACACGATTTCAGGAAAAGGGGAACGGCTGATGGTCTCATTTCATAAATGCGCTTTGTGGTTCGCATATCTCTCCGCATTGATCTTGGTCCCCGTGCCGCAGCTCGGGGCCACAATGCGGCCAGGCGTGATTAGGGTCGAAGTGGACGCCACGCACGCGCCGCAAAGAATTCTGCACACTCATCTGACCATACCCATGCAGCCGGGACCGCTTACCCTCTACTACCCGGAATGGATTCCGGGCGAGCACATGCCCGACGGCCCGGTGGTCAATATCGCCGGACTGAAGTTCACGGCGGGCCGGAAGACCATTCCCTGGCGGCGCGACCTGCTGGACATGTTCGCATTTCATCTCGAGGTTCCGCCGGGCGTCACGTCGCTCGACGTCCGCTTTGATTTTCTGATTTCGCAGGTCACGTCCGGATATTCCTCCGGAGCTTCCGCAACGGCCTACGTCGAGCTGCTGAGCTGGAATCAACTGGTACTCTATCCCCGCGGTTACGCTGCCAAAGATCTTACATACATACCGAGTGTCAAGTTTCCTGCCGGATGGAAATTCGGGACGGCACTGCCAGGCGCGAAGCAGAATGGCGATACCATCTACTTTGCGGCCGTCCCGCTGAGCACTTTGATCGATTCCCCCGTGGTAGCGGGCCGCTATTTCCGCGTCATCCAGCTGACGCCGGGACAAAATCCGTCCCACGAAATCGACATCGCAGCGGATAGCGAGGCCGCGCTGGCGATGTCTCCGGAAACGGAAGCGCACTATCGCCAGCTCGTCGCGGAAACCGGCGCGCTCTTCGGCGTGCGTCACTATCACGATTACCATTTCCTGCTCACGCTGAGCGACAACGTCCCGCACTTCGGACTCGAGCATCACGAATCGAGCGACGACCGCGTCCCCGAAAAGACGCTGATCGAGAAGACGCGTCTCATCGAGACTGCCGATCTGCTCCCGCATGAATTTGTCCATTCCTGGAACGGCAAGTATCGCCGCCCCGCGGATCTCGCGACCGCGGACTACCACCAGCCGATGAGAGACGACCTCCTCTGGGTTTACGAAGGCCTGACGGAGTACCTGGGCGACGTGCTCACCGCGCGCACAGGACTCTTGAATCAGGATCAGGCACACGAAGCGCTTGCCCGCTTGGCTGCGCTATACGATCGCCAGCCGGGACGCAATTGGCGTCCCCTGCAGGACACCGCCGACTCCGCCGAACTTCTCTACAATGCCGATGAAGACTGGACGTATTGGCGGCGAAGCGTGGACTTTTACGACGAAAGCGAACTTCTCTGGCTTGATGTGGACGCGACCTTGCGCCGCCTGACCAAGGATCAGAAATCCATGAACGATTTCTGCCGGCTTTTTCACGGCGGAACCGGCGGCGAACCCGCCTTGAAGACCTACGCGTTTGAAGATGTCGCCGCCGGCCTCAATGCCATCGCGCCGTACGATTGGTCCGGCTTCCTCCGCACGCGCCTCGATTCCATCGCGCCCAAAACTCCCGACGAGGCGCTTCAAAACGGCGGGTGGCAGCTCACCTTCAACGACCAGCCGAATGAAATTCAAACTGCCCGGGACGAGGTCAAGAAACAAGTGACGCTCATGTATTCGATCGGCATGATTGCGACCACGGAGGGAATCATTCAGGAGGTGATGTACGACGGGCCTTCGTTCAAAGCGGGCCTCGGCCCGGGAATGAAAATCACCGAAGTCGCCGGCAAACCATTCTCGCCCGCCGCCTTGAAGGACTCCGTCGCGGCATCCGCCACCTCACCGGTGCAGCTCACTGTCGCCAACGGTTCTCAGGTGCAGACCTACTCAATCGATTACCACGGCGGCCAGCAATATCCGCATCTGAAACGCTTACAGAACCGGCCGGATGTTCTCGACGAGATTTATCGTCCGCTGGCGCCGTGAATATCGAGCGAATCGGCAATGACTGCGCGGCGCGATCTCCGAATCAATACCCTGCGGCTGGCACTCCAAGTGTTTGGAATGAAACCTGGAATTGGGCGAATCCGCGGCCGGAGCGGGCGAGCAACCGCCCGTCCGCTTCGGCCAACGGGCTCCTAGTCGAGTTGGACTGCCTGCAGGTTACCCTTGAAACTTACCCGCGTTACCTTACCTTGGTCCGAAAGAACCTCCGACGTCAGAGGCTTTGCCGGGAGTTGGATCCAGTGGCACGGGACTTTGCCAATCACTTTGCCGTGCTGAAGAATGGAGAGTTCATTCTGCCCGTCCACCGCCTCCAATGAATATTGGCCGGGCTTCAATTGTGTTTGGCCAATCGTGGTGGGTTCGTGGACATCGTAGGTAGCGGAGTTTGTGCCGGAGGCATTCTTGGCGGCAAAAACGGGCGCTGCCAGAAGAAGGACTGCTAGTGCTGCGAACGTTCGCGTTGCTCGGATGCGCATTTGCGTCTTGGCTCCTGTGGTAAAGAAATTATCCAGAGAGAATCGAGCTTACCTGCTGGCTCTCCGTGGCTGGGCGCTGCACGTGTCAATCGCCGTCAATGGACAGACGTCCTCTTAGTTAGAGGCGCCGCTCCCATATTCGGTTCCACAATTGCGAAGTTAGCCGTCAAGTCTCGGTGCCGGCCGTCGTCCCGTTTTGGCAACCGCCTGAGAACACGGCTTGTTACGGGGCCTCAAACCTCAGACCTCCCAGCCCCGCGGCACTGCGTATTTCTGCGGATTGACACCAAACCGAGGAAATAGCATCGTTCCCCTTTCTAATTCCCTCGGAGGACTCCGATGCGGCCATCGAGGAGACACTGTCTCTATGCATCGCTCGCGCTGCTGGCATCCGCGCTGCTCGCTCCGCAAGCGATTGCCGAAACTCTGACGATCACCAGTTCTCCGCCCGGCGCCGCCGTCGAAATCAACGGCTCCGTTGCCGGGACCACGCCCTACAAAACGGAATTTCCCGGCGGATACTTCCACAAGACTCACACCGTCTTCGGGGCGCGCCTCGATCATTCGATGGTGGTTCGAGTTTCTAAGGACGGCTACCTCACCGAACAGCTCACGCTGACGCAGGGGCCGTTTGAATGGGTCGCCGTCAACGGTCGCCACCACGGAAACTATTTCCTTCTGAAGTCGGGCCGCTTCGATATCAAGCTCGATCCCATCTCCTATGGAAACGCGCCGGTCGAAACAATCAGTCATGAGGGCCCATTGCGTCCCGCTGCCATCTCGTCGTTTCGATCGGAAGAGAGCGAGGCGCAGCAACAGATCGGCAGCGTGACGGTCGCCTCGGACCCACCGGGCGCGGATATCTACGTGGACGGAAAATTTGTGGGTCAGACCCCTTCGACCATCCGTCTTGCGAGCGGGCCTCATCGCGTCGAAGTAAAATCCGAGGGTAAGCACGGCTGGGAGCGCGACCTCGAAGTCCTGAAGGACAGCCAGCTCACGCTGCATCCGGTGCTCAGCGCATCGCCCTAACGCCGCGTATTGGCAAACGCTGTGCCCTTTGCCTTTAACCTGCAAGAGCGTTCCAGCGTAGACACTTCGCCACCAGCACTATGATCTTGGCGCGTGATTCCCGTGCTATCCTCGCCCGTGAAGCAACTGCCATGAATCGCGTCCAACCTATGAGCGCCCCCGCTTCATTTTTGCCGTGACGCAAATCCCCGAGAGCCACGAACCGGGAGTCGCATCGCGGCGCTATGCGTTCTTGGTCGCCGCGGGAATTTTTCTGAGCCGTGTCTCGGGGCTCGTCCGGGATCGGGTCTTCGCACATTATTTCGGACTTTCTGCGACGGCAGACGCTTTCAAAGCTGCACTGCGGATTCCGAATTTCCTGCAGAATCTGTTCGGGGAGGGCGTGCTCTCCGCGTCTTTCATCCCCGTGTACGCCAGCTTACTGGCGCGAGATGACGACGAAGAGGCGCGCCGCACCGCAGGGGCTGTCGCTTCCCTGTTGGTGCTGGCCACTTCCATTCTTGTCCTGATCGGGGTTCTCGGGGCGCCCTGGCTGACCTACGCGCTTGCCGCCGGCTTTTCCCCTGAAAAGCGCGAGCTGACCGTCCGCATCGTGCGCATCCTCTTTCCGGGCGTGGGACTTCTGGTCTTCTCCGCCTGGTGTCTCGGAGTCCTCAATAGCCACCGGCGTTTTTTCCTTTCCTATTCCGCGGGTGTGATTTGGAACGCCGCAATGATCGCGGCGATGCTGGGCTGGGGACGTCACTCTGCACAGGATCGGCTGGCAATCATTCTGGCGTGGGGCTCGGTCGTGGGCAGCACGTTGCAAGTAGGAGTGCAGCTGCCCGTTGTGCTGCGCCTGCTCGGAGGTCTTCGCCTTTCGCTAAGCCGCCAGACGGAAAATGTGAAGACGGTTGTCGTCAATTTCTTTCCCGTCTTCTTCAGCCGCGGCGTCGTGCAGATCAGCGCCTACGTGGACGGATTTATCGCCAGTTGGCTGCCCACCGCCGCCGTCTCTGCGCTCGCCAGCGCGCAACTTCTCTACACACTACCCGTCAGCTTGTTCGGCATGTCGGTTTCCGCCGCCGAATTGCCGCAGATGTCCGGCGCCGTTGGCAGCGAGAGCCAGGTGGGCGAAGTACTGCGCATCCGACTCAATGCAGGCCTCCGTCAGATCGCTTTTCTCGTGGTGCCGTCCGCGGCGGCGTTTCTAATATTGGGGGACGTGATTGTAGGCGCGATTTACCTTACCGGGCGGTTCACGCAAGGGGACGTGATCTACGTGTGGGGCATCCTCGCTGGCGCGACGGTTGGCCTGCTCGCTTCCACGCTTGGGCGGCTCTACTCGTCCACGTATTACGCGTTGCGCGACCCGCGCACGCCGCTGCGCTTCGCCATCGTCCGCGTGGCCCTGACGTCAATTCTCGGTTACCTTTGCGCGCTCCCGTTGCCGCGCATGCTGGGGATCGAACCCCGCTGGGGTGTTGCCGGCCTCACCATCTCCGCCGGAATCGCGTCGTGGGTCGAGTTCCATCTCTTACGGCGTACTCTGAACCGCCGAATAGGCCGCACGGGACTACCCGCCGACTTCCTCGCCAAGCTCTGGGCAACGGCTCTGGTGGCTGCGGCAGCTGGTTGGGCGATTCACCGATACTGGGGAAATCGGATTCTTGCCTATTTGTACTTTCTCCCCGCGTGGTTGCGGCCGATTCTCCTCGCCGTGCTTGTTTTGGGGCCTTACGGAATAATTTACTTCGCGGGAACGTGGGCCTTGGGGCTCGCGGAAGCTCGCGCTCTCTTCAGTCGATTCCTCAGGCCAACAAGGGCGGCGAATTAACGCGCGCGGGCATACGTCGCCATCGCTTCGAAATCGATGGCTGAGAGGTTCTAGATATAGGAATTAGAATTTGAAGACAACAGCGACGGAGACTTTCGGACTGTATTGATAGGTTCCGAAGTAACGCGTCCCCACCATGTCCGCGCCCACCCGGTACGCAATCTTACGCTGGTGTATGTTGAGGTCCACACCGCCGCCGACTTCGTAGGTAAACGACGTCTGACTGCCGAACGCGGTTTGTGGCAGGAAGTGCGATCCACCGACCAGGCCGTGTCCCCAAACCTCAAGGCCTCGCGGAGCGGCCCAGCGAAAGCGCGGCCCGCCCATTCCCTGCACATACTTCGCGCTCAGCCCCTCTATGGATCCCCACGCGCCGATGAACTCGCCCTCCGCACCGACCCAATGCCCGCGCGGATAATAGACCATCCCCAGATTAAGGCCGTTCATGTTCAGCGTCACGTTGGGCACAAGATAGAATCGGAAAAATGTATAGCCGGCGCTTGCTTGCCAGTTGTAGTTCTCGTGAACGTTGTAAACGGTTGGCGGCTGTTGGTCGGCTGAACCGGAACCGGGCTCACCGGAGCCAGCCGAGCTCGGTCCGTTCGCAGCGACAGGGGCCGGTGTTGTCGCCATGGCGTATAGTGACGGCACTCCTCGTGCCAACGCAGTGGTGTCGGAAGCCGCAGCCGTGAACGGCAAAGAGTTGTCTGGATTGGCCTGCGCGCCCGCCACAGCCGCAAGTAGTAGGATTGCCGCGAATAGGAATGCCGTCTGCTTCATCGCCTATCTCCCCAGGAAGCGTCCCAACGCTTCTCACCTGCCTTCTCAATTTGAGCCACAACAGGCCGATGTGTCCACTCCAAATTCACTGTTGGGACTAAGAAAGTTACTCATTGGTTGCCTCGCCAGCAGAACTGGCCCGGTCGGCGCCAATTTTCCGAAAGACAAAAACCCAATCGGGCCAACGCTCCTGTGCTAGAATTGCGCTTGAGTCTTCAACGGTTGAGGTTTGTCCGGACTGCATCTGCCTGACGGGTACGGAGTTAGAGGCGACTTCGCATGAAAAACATCCAAGGCTGGGACGCTGATAGGGCTCTATCCAGAATCCAGGAATTGGAGCGCCTCCCCGGCGCCCTTCTGCCGATCCTGCACGCTCTGCAAGAAGAGTTCGGCTACGTCGACAAGGCCGCGATTCCGCTTGTCGCCAGCGCGCTCAATCTTTCCCATGCCGAAGTGCACGGAGTCCTAAGCTTCTATCACGACTTTCACCGCGCCCCTGGCGGACGCCACGTTCTGAAGGTGTGCCGCGCCGAGGCCTGTCAATCCATGGGCTGCGAGAAGATGATCCGGCACGTCGAGAATCGCCTGGGAGTGAAATTGGGCGAGACCACCGAAGACCGCAGCTTCACCGTGGAGCCGGTCTACTGCCTCGGCAATTGCGCGCTGTCGCCCGCGGTCATGCTCGACGGAAAACTCTATGGCCGGGTTTCGTCGGACGTAGCCGATTTTCTGATTGATGACGCCAAGAGGCACGCATGAGTTTGAAGATCTTCGTGCCCGGCGACGCGGCCGCACTTTCGGTTGGCGCCGAGGGCGTTGCCAAAGCAATCGCCGAACAGATTGCCTCGCGCCGACTGGATGCCTCCGTGATTCGCAATGGTTCGCGCGGCATGTTCTGGCTCGAACCGCTGGTCGAAGTTGAATCGCCTCGCGGCCGCATCGCCTACGGTCCCGTGACTGCGGACGAGGTGCCGGGCTTGTTCGACGCCGGATTCCTCGATGGCAAGCCGCACCGCCTTCATCTCGGCCCTACCGAAGAAATTCCTTACCTGAAAAAGCAGGAGCGCCTCACTTTCGCGCGCTGCGGCATCACCGATCCCCTCTCGCTATCCGATTACGTGAGCCACGGCGGCTACCGCGGACTCGAGCGGGCGCTAACGCTCACTCCGCAGGCGATCGTGGAAGAGGTCACCAACTCAGGACTCCGCGGGCGTGGCGGCGCGGGTTTTCCGACCGGCATCAAGTGGCGAACCGTTCTCAACACAGCCTCCGATCAAAAATATATTGTCTGCAACGCCGATGAAGGCGACAGCGGCACGTACGCGGATCGCATGATTATGGAAGGCGATCCGTTCGTCTTGATCGAAGGCATGACTATTGCCGGATTTGCCGTCGGCGCCACCAGCGGCTATATCTACATCCGCTCGGAATATCCCCATGCGTTTCGGCAGATGCAGCGCGCCGTCGCCATCGCCTACGACAAGGGCTACCTCGGTGAAAATGTCGCGGGGAGCGGCAAGAAATTCGACCTCGAGCCGCGCATGGGCGCCGGAGCATACATTTGCGGCGAGGAAACCTCCCTGCTTGAAAGCCTAGAAGGCAAACGCGGCCAAATCCGTTTCAAGCCTCCGGTGCCCGCGATCAAAGGCCTGTTCGGCCAGCCGACCGTGGTCAACAACGTGATTTCGCTCGCCACCGTACCCATCATTCTCGACAAGGGTGCGCAGTATTACCGCGATTTCGGGATGGGAAAGTCCCGCGGCACGCTGACGATTCAACTCGCGGGAAATATCAAACACGGCGGCCTAGTGGAAAAGGCATTCGGCCTCACGCTGCGCGAGGCGATCTTCGATTTCGGCGACGGCACCGCGTCCGGCCGGCCGGTGCGCGCCGTCCAGGCCGGCGGGCCGCTGGGTGCCTATTTCCCGGACTCGCTGCTCGACACGCCGCTCGACTATGAGGCTTTTGCGGAAAAGAAGGGCATGCTGGGGCATGGCGGAATCGTGGTCTTCGACGACACCGTCGATCTCGCGCATCAAGCGCGCTTCGCCATGGAATTCTGCGCGGTCGAAAGCTGCGGCAAATGCACGCCCTGCCGCGTCGGCTCCACGCGCGGCGTCGAAGTGATCGACAAAATTATCGCCAACCAGGACCGGGTGAAGAACCTCGAACTCCTCGGCGATTTGTGCGAAGTGCTGACAGACGGCTCCCTTTGTGCGCTGGGCGGCTTGATTCCCTTCCCGGTGCAGAGCGCGATCCGCCATTTTCCGGAAGATTTCGAGAAGCCGGCGCCTTCGCCACCGGCTCGAGCAACCGGCCATCCTCAGGAGAATCAATCATGGCGCTAATTCAACAAACCGATTACGGAACGCCAAAACGAAATTCTGCGACGCTCGTCACGCTGGAGATTGACGGCAAGCCGGTCACGGTCCCGGCCGGCACGTCCGTCATGCGCGCGGCGGTCGAAGTTGGTGTCCAGGTGCCGAAGCTCTGCGCCAGCGACAACCTCGAGCCGTTCGGCTCCTGCCGCCTGTGCCTGATCGAAGTGGAAGGACGAAAGGGCACGCCTGCGTCCTGCACCACTCCCGCCGAGCAGGGCATGAAGGTACGCACGCAGTCTCCGAAGCTCTCGAAATTGCGAATGGGCGTGATGGAACTGTACGCCTCGGATTATCCGCGAGAAATGTTCGAAAGCTCCGCCAGCGGCAACACCGAGTTTCAGCAAATGGTCACGGCCGTGGGACTTCGCGACGTCCGCTACGGCTACTCCGGCAAGAATCATCAGAGCGCCGAAAAAGACGAATCGAATCCCTATTTTGAATTCGATCCCGCGAAGTGCATTGTCTGCTCGCGCTGCGTGCGCGCCTGTGAGGAAGTGCAGGGCACCTTCGCATTGACCATTGACGGGCGCGGCTTTGCTTCCGCGGTCTCGGCCGGCGACAAGCCTTTTCTCGAATCCGAGTGCGTCTCCTGTGGCGCATGCGTGCAGGCGTGTCCGACCGGCAGCCTTCTGGAAAAATCGGTGATCGAGAATGGTCAACCGGATCGCAGCGTCGTCACCACCTGCGCCTACTGCGGCGTAGGCTGCTCCTTTGTTGCCGAGCTCAAGGGCGACGAAGTCGTCCGCATGACGCCGGATAAAGCGGGCAAGGCGAATCACGGCCACTCCTGCATCAAGGGACGTTTCGCGTGGGGCTATACCACGCACAAGGACCGCATCCTGAAGCCCATGATCCGCGCCAAGTTCACCGATCCCTGGCGCGAAGTCAGTTGGGAAGAAGCCATCGGCCACGCCGCCGGCGAATTCAAGCGCATCCAGGCAAAGTACGGACGCGATTCGATCGGCGGCATCACTTCTTCGCGCTGCTCGAACGAAGAAACCTTCCTGGTTCAGAAGATGGTCCGCGCCGCATTTGGCAACAACAACACCGACACGTGCGCCCGCGTCTGCCATTCCCCAACGGGCTATGGCATGTCGACCACCTTGGGAACCTCCGCCGGCACGCAGGATTTTGACTCCGTCGAAGTAGCCGACGTCATCATGATCATCGGCGCGAACCCCACCGACGCGCATCCGGTGTTTGCCTCGCACATGAAGCGCCGCCTGCGCGAAGGCGCGCGGCTCATCATCATCGATCCCCGGCGCATCGATCTGGTCAAGACGCCGCACGTTCAGGCCGATTACCATCTCCCGCTTCTGCCGGGCACCAACGTCGCCATGATCAATTCGCTCGCGCACGTCGTGGTCACCGAGGGCCTGGTGGATGAGCCCTATGTCAAGGAACGCTGCGATCTTGTCGCCTTCGAGCAGTGGCGCAAATTCGTCGCGCAGGAGAAAAATTCTCCGGAGGCCATGGAAAAATTCACGGGCGTTCCCGCGGCCGATGTCCGTGCCGCGGCCAGGCTCTACGCCACCGGCGGCAGCGGAGCGATCTATTACGGCCTCGGCGTCACCGAGCACAGCCAGGGATCAACAATGGTCATGGGCATGTGCAACCTGGCGATGGCTACCGGCAACATCGGCAAGAACGGCGTCGGCATCAATCCGCTGCGCGGGCAAAATAACGTCCAGGGCTCCTGCGACATGGGCTCGTTTCCGCACGAGTACTCGGGCTACCGGCACGTTTCTGGGACGGCCGTGCGCGAGTCGTTCGAAAAAGAGTGGCATGTCCCGCTGCAGTCCGAGCCCGGCCTGCGCATCCCCAACATGATCGACGCCGCCGTGGACGGCACGTTCAAGGGAATTTACATTCAGGGCGAAGACATCGTTCAGTCCGACCCGAACACGCAGCACATCTCCGCCGGTCTCGCGGCAATGGAATGCGTCGTAGTCCAAGACCTCTTCCTGAACGAAACCGCGAGCTACGCGCACGTGTTTCTGCCCGGCTCATCGTTCCTCGAAAAGGATGGCACCTTCACGAACGCGGAACGGCGCATCAGCCGCGTGCGCAAGGCGAGCGATCCCATGGCCGGTCTGGCCGATTGGGAAGCGACGATGGCTCTTTCAAACGCGCTCGGCTATCCGATGCACTACAACCACCCGTCCGAAATCATGGACGAGATTGCGCGCCTCACGCCCACCTTCGCCGGCGTCAGCTACGAAAAGCTCGACCGGCTCGGCAGCCTGCAGTGGCCCTGCAATGACAAGGCTCCCGAGGGCACGCCGGTGATGCACATCGGAGGCTTCGTGCGGGGCAAGGGCCGCTTCATGATCACCGAATTCGTGCCCACTGACGAGCGCGTCACCGCACGCTTCCCGCTGATTCTCACCACCGGGCGCATTCTTTCGCAGTACAACGTCGGCGCGCAAACGCGCCGCACGCCGAACAACACCTGGCACGACATGGACGTGCTTGAAATCCACCCATCCGACGCCGAAGATCGCGGCATCAAGGAAGGCGATCTCGTTTCGCTCGCCAGCCGCGAAGGCGACATCACTCTGCCCGCCCGCATTTCCGAACGCATGCAGCCGGGCGTGGTCTATACCACCTTCCATCACGCCATGACCGGCGCCAACGTCGTCACCACCGAGTTCTCTGACTGGGCCACCAACTGCCCCGAGTACAAGGTGACGGCCGTGCAGGTCCAGCTCGCACGGCACATGTCCGAATGGCAGGAGCAGTATCTCGAGACGCGCAAGCAGACTACGCGCATCGAAAAAGAATCCACGGCAAACGACTGAGCCATGGAAGCCGATAACATGATCCACATGGCGAATCAGATCGCTCTTTTTTTCGCCAGCTATCCGAAGGACGAAGCCGTGGCCGGCGTCGCCGATCATCTCCAGAAATTCTGGGAGCCTCGCATGCGCAAGCAGATCACCGAGTACGTCGCGCATGGCGGCAGCGGTCTGCACGAGTACGCCCTCGAAGCGGTCAAGCGCCTCCACTAGCCCCGGCTCCGCGCGCGCGGGAGCTCAAGGATTAGAGGTAGCGCCGCGGTCTTCAGCGCCGCATTCTGTCGTTCTCTGCGTTGTCTCGGCGTCTCAGCGGTGGGGGGTGTTTAAACGCCTTACGTTTTCTCTGTGCGCTCTGTGCCGTCTCGGTGTCCTCTATGTCAAATCTCTGGTCCTTCCTGCTCCGCCGAGTGCTCCTCGCAAAATTCCACGATCCGCGCCTCGGACCAAAATCGCTCCTCGCCACCTTCCTCCGAAATAAACCCGCAATGCCCGCCATGGAGCGGAGCCACAAGACGAATATTGGGATTCTCTCGAATCGTCTCTCGCTCGAATGTGGAAAACGGCACGAACGGATCGTCCTGCGCTGTCAGTATCAGGGTCGGTCTTCGAATCGCCGCCAGCACGTGCATGGCGCTCGATCGCGCGTAGTAATCGTCCGCTCCTTCGAACCCGCAGAATCGCGCGGTGATCGTTTCATCGAAATCGCGCACCGAGCCGATGCGGCCCATCCCGTCGAGTGAATAGAGCCCCGCGAACATCCGCGCCTTGCGCCGCATCCGAGCCTTCAGTTTCCGTACGAAGTGCCCGTTATAGACGAAATTCCGCGCCTGGCCCAGCGCGTTCGCGCACGCAGCCAGATCGAGGCAGGGCGCGACCGCTACAATTCCGCGCAGTTCCTCCGGCGCCGACTCGCCGAGTTCGCCCGCCATCTTTAGCACCAGATTGCCGCCCATCGAATAGCCCGCGAAAAATATCGCCGGCAACCTGTCGCGTTCGACCAATTCCAGCAACACCGCCCGAAAATCGCCGCTCCGCCCCGAATGGTAAAGCGTCGGCGTCAGACGTTCCGTGCCGCCGCAATTCCGCTGGTTCAACCGCACCACATTGAAACCTGCCGCGCTCGCCTTCTCCGCGCAGCCCCGCATGTATCCGGATTCGCTCGACCCTTCCAGGCCGTGCAACAGCACGAGTGTCGGGTGCTTGCGCGGTTCCTCCTGCCAGTGGCAGTCGCCGCGCACCTGCGTTCCCTCCTCGACGTCGAAAAACCTCGGCGATGCGGCAGGCAGCTGCGGAAACTTTCGCGGCCAGAATGCCGCCGCAATGGTCATCAGGTGAGCGTTGCGAAGGGAGCGGCGCGGGAGAAAGTCTTTCACCACGTTCTATGGTAGGCACTCCGCGCCATCTGCGCAACCGTCGGCAGCAGGTCGAGGCGCGTAATGGAAGTTTTCTATCGTAGCGCCGGTCTTCAGACCGGCATTTTCGCCTTGAGGGTAAACGGGTTCTACAGCTTGCGAAGAAGCGTGCAGTCTAGGGGGTCGGAGCTTCAGCTCCGACATAAAGGGATTGCGCTCGATGCGCTTTAGCGCCTGAGGACACTCTTGGTGGCCTTGTTCCGCAGCCTGTCTAGCCGAATACCCGCATCCAGGCCCATTCCATGAACGTCACGCCGGCAAATCCAGCCGCGAGATACGCGGCCATGTAGAGAATCATGAAGGAGCCGGCCGTCAACGAATCCTTGATCGAAAGGTGGCGCGACGAAGGCTCCCAGGCAGGACGAATCGCTCCGCGCGATCGCGCGGGCATCGGCGCTAGAAGAGGTCCAGCGTGAGTGGCGATCCCGGCTTGTTCATTCATGCCGCGAGTGTATCCGCCCGCCCAAAAACATTCCAATTCAAGTTTTCGCTCGAAAGAATCAGATTTGTATATGGACGGCATATGGGCGACCGCCCGAAAATCCACGACGATTGTCATCCCGCCTGCCCTGACGCAGGAAGGGAGCGAGGCCGCCGTCCGGCCGACGAAGGATCTGCTTCTTCCGTTGCCTTCGTAGCGGCCGCCTTTCCCGAACTTTGGGTCCCGGTCGTTTCTTGAACGGGAAGGCGGGCAGCTTTTCTTCGGTTTCTTAATTTTGCGCCGCTCCAAGCTTGTCTTATGAACCTGCCGAATTGTGTCGATTAGACTGGGCTGACTTCGGCCCCACACGCGGGCACGGCGGGTGGCCCAGGCTTTGGCGCTTCGTTTTTCGGGTGCCCCCTGCTTCGCGCAGCGAAGCGTGGGGACTCTTCCGATCTGGTCGCACCTGCCTTTCCCGCGCAGAATGGTCACCTGTACTTTTTCTATCCCTTCGCGGCGGGTGGCCCGGGCTTTAGCGTCCAATTTTTCGGGTGCCCCATCCTTTGCGTAGCAAAGGGTGGGGTTGTTTCTTGTGCCGATATGCGCGACTCGCCTGCGTAGTTTCACACCAGAAAAAGCCTCGGGCTTACGTCACGATTCTCCTTGACGGATATATCCCAGTACTGGGATGGTTAGGCAATGGGTGCGCGGCACGTTACTCGGAGTTCCGGCAACGTTTTCACCGATCTGCATCTTCCGAATGCGGAGGAGAAGCAAACGAAAGCACGGCTGGCGGTCGCGATCAATCAGATCATCGCGGGCCAGGAACTCTCCCAGGTAGCAGCGGCCCGCCGCCTGAAAATCAATCAGCCCAAGATTTCCGCGCTGGCCAATTACCGCCTGGAGGGTTTCTCCGTGGAGCGGCTGATGCATTTCCTCACCGCGCTCGACCGCGACGTCGAAATCGTCATTCGCCCCAAGCCTCGCTCGCGCAAAGAAGCGCGCATTCTTGTAAGCGCCGCGTGATTCCGAGCGCTCGTTTGTCATCGCATCCTTCCCGCTCCAGTCCTGTCGTTGAGCCGAAAGTCCACAGGCGGCGCTTGACAATTTCAAATCCTCGTCGTGTTAGCGTGAGTTGGGGCCGCTTTTTGGCCCGAAGAGAAGCCCTTCGGCCGGCGAAGGACAAAGGCACCGGCCTCTGGGTGACAATCCTGATCGGATTGCCAGAGAACTGCACAAGTAGATCCCTCGTCGGCCAAAGTTCGGCCTCGCTCGGGATGACAATCCTGGTCGGATTGTCAGGAGAAAAAACATGGACGGACGTTCGAATTCGAAGCGGGCGATGGAAAGCGGCGGCATTTCGCGGCTCCCACTGGGCCAAATTAACCGTCACACCATGCCGAGTCATTTTCGAGCTAAGTCGTTGAAAACACACGATGGAGGCATGTGGGAAGTATCACACTTTTTCGTGGTCGCGTTTGTCGAACGCGCGCGGATTTTCGCAATCAAACCAGCCGAAAAATCGAGGCAAAGTCGCCCCCTTCCCGGTCGTTCTTCGACCGGGACGCAAAGGACGCGGGAGGCCGCCGCTACGAAACCCCGAGGAATTCAAGAACCCCACCCTCGCACGTCGAGGATGGGGCACTCGGAACGCCAAAGACCTTATGCCGGCGAGACGCCCTTCGGCTCTGCTCCCTTCCTTTGTCAGGGCAAGCAGAACAAGCCAGCGCTACAAGAAGCGACCGCAGAAACAAACGCGAGGCATCCGTCGAAGGGTTACTGCGTCTGGGGTTGCTGGAAGCTGGGGCTTACGAGCTCCATGCGCCAGACCGGACCGTCAGAAGTGAGCGGCCCTTCGGATCCAACGAAACTGGGGGCGTCGCCGCCAACGACCCAGAATTGAGAATCGGGAGGCTGCTTGCCGATGAGAGGCGCAATCATACCGGCTATCCCGCCAATTTTTACTTTCATCAGATAGCGCATCGCCTTGTGCGGCGAACCGCCCGTGAGGAACGATTCCTCGCTTTGCGGAGCGATCGAGAGCTTGACCAGCCTGGGCTTCGGCGTGAATGCCAGAAGGGAGAGCATGGTGGGACGGTTCGTTGGGACGTCCTTGATAATCACGGGAAGCAATCCGTTGGCAAGGTCAGGCGGCAGAGTGAGTTTCTGCTTTATTTCGTTTGGCTTGCCGTTCGCGGTGTACTGAACGCGTACTTCGCCGGTCGCCCCGTCGATCGAGCTCTCCAATGGAGTCTTGAATGCGGGACCCTTTTGGATCACGTGGTCCGACACCAGGCGGAATTTGTCGCGCTGCGTGAAGACGACCGTGTCGTCGTAGAGCGAGCCGTCTTTGAATTTGAAGGTCAGGTGGAGCGTCACGCTCCCGTCCTTTTCGACCTGTGTAAGCTCGCCATCGGCAATTTTCGTTCCGCTATGCGTCCGCAGAGCCAGGTAGCCGTGCGTGACTCCTTCCGCGTACCGGACGGCGACCTGATCCGCCGGGGCTGCGTTTGTGGGGAATAACAGCGCGATGCAAAGCAAAGCGAGAATGAGAGTTCGCATGGAACGTGTTCTCCGGTCTGGCCCGAGGAGCGGAATTCCTTCGCTCCCATGGTAGCTTGCGTGGGGAGGCGAAGCCATCGGGAACATCCTGTGGTGAGGACGTGAAAATCATGATGCGAGGTGGATGGCGAAGGCGAAGAGAGGTCCCTCGTCGGCCACAAATCGGCCTCGCTCGGGATAACAATCCTGATCGGATTGTCACCCGCCTGTGCTCGTTCAGAATGATAGGTGACACTCGGTAGAGTGTCGGGATGAGAAGAATCAAGTGGTGTGAGCTTCCCG
>Ga0209415_10003927_pt1 | contig 27501 bp, 22 predicted proteins | sample PeaSoiSIISIP2007_FD_187696 | JGI IMG/M metagenome (GOLD analysis project Ga0209415, IMG submission 187696) | Peat soil microbial communities from Weissenstadt, Germany - SII-SIP-2007 (SPAdes) (version 2) | ecosystem: Environmental > Terrestrial > Soil > Wetlands > Peat | place: Germany... | reverse complement strand
TCCATGAGGCGTCCTCCTCCTTCGGGGGCGATATTGGCTTCGACACCAACCGTCGTTACCCCAAGAGGACGCCTCATGTCCAGAACTTGGGTTGCGGGCGTCAGCCCGCGCTAGGCGCCGTCGAAGGAGGGGGAGCGACCCCGCCGAAAATACGCCGGCCGCAGGCCTAATGCATCGCGACGGAAATGATCTTCGAAACGCCCGGCTCTTCCATCGTGACGCCGTAGAGGACGTTGGCCGCCTGCATCGTGCGCTTGTTGTGCGTGATCACGATGAACTGCGACTGCTCGCTCATGTCGCGCACCAGATTGGTGAAGCGGCCGATGTTGGCGTCGTCGAGCGGTGCGTCGACCTCATCGAGAAAGCAGAACGGCGTCGGGTTGATCATGAACAGCGAGAAGATCAGGCTCACCGCCACCAGCGCCTTCTCGCCGCCGGAGAGCAGCGACACGGTGTCGAGCCGCTTGCCCGGCGGGCGCACCACGATCTCGACGCCGGTTTCCAACAGGTTGTGTTCGTCGGTGAGCACGAGGCGCGCCTCGCCGCCCCGGAACAGGCGCGGTAACACGGACTGGAACTTCTCGTTCACCGCCGCAAAGGTTTCGGCGAACTTCGCGCGCGACGCCCGATTGAGACGCTGAATCGTACGTTCCAAGTCCGCCAAGGAACGCTCCAGATCGTCCTTCTGCGTGCGCAGGAACTGGGCGCGTTCTTCGAGCTCGCGCAGCTCGTCGATGGCGCCGACGTTCACCTCACCGATGCGGGCTAGCTTCTCGCGCAACGTCTCCAACCGTGCCAGCGCTGCTTCCTCCTCTTGCGTTTCTTCGCTTGGTACCTGATCGGCAAGATCGGCGCCGTACTTTTCACGCATGGTTTGCGTCAGATGCTCGATACGCAAGCGCTTCTCCGCCAGGGCTATTTCGTACTGCGTGCAGCGGCTGCGCGCGCCGTCGAGCTGCTCGCGCGTATCGTGCAGCAGACGGTCATGCGCGCCGACTGCGGCGCTTGCGGCATCCAGCGCGCTGCGCGCCAGGGCGATCTCGGCTTCGACGGCGTGGCGCTGCGCCTCTTGCACCGCCAGCCGCGCCGCCGCGTCGCCGGCCGCCGTTTGCAAGCTCTCGCGCTCGTGCTGGGTCTCGTCGCGCTCCGTGGCGATCAACGCCGTACGCGACGTCAAGTCTTCACCTTGCACGCGCAGCCGTCCCAGCGCGGCCACCGCCGCCTCCTGCCGTTGCCGGCGCTCGGCGACCCGCACCTTGATGCCGGTGAGCTCGCCGTTGATCTCGTCAACGCGCGCCGCCGCAGCGGCGGTGCCCTCCTGACACGCCCGAAGCCCCGCCTCCAGCCGTTCACGCTCGCCGGCCAACGCCGCCAGCTCGGCATCGAGCCGCTGCAGCTCGGCGTGGCTCTCGGCTTCTTCGGTCGCGGCCGTGGTCGACTCGAAGCGTGCGACTTCGATCCGATCCACCCACCGCGGACGCTCGGCGTCCAAGCGCTCGAGATCCTTCTCCGCGGCGACCAGCTCGAGCGTGAGCGCATGCGTGTCACGGTCGAGCGCCTTGAGGGCGTGCTCTTGCTCTTCCATCTCGCGCTGCAAGCGCTGGGTTTGCTCCTGGGCGCGATTGACGCGCTCCTGCGTGACGGCGATCTCCGCCGCCAGCTCGCCGGCTTGGCGGCGCCGCGACACGATCTCTTCCTCGAGCGGTCGCTCGCTGCCGCCGGTGATGACCCCGGTGGCATCGATCACATCGCCTTCCGGCGTGACCATGGTGACGTGCACGCCGTTCTTGCGCCACAGCGCCAGGCCGGCGATTAGATCCGGAACGAGGACGACCTCACCGAGGAGCGTTTCGGCGATGCGCTGGTACTGCTCATCCACCTGCACGCAGTCGAGCAGGCGGCGCGTATTGCCGTTCATGCTGGCGGCGCCGTTGCCGTTCATCAGGACCTTGCGCGGCGTCAACGGGATGAAGCTGCCGCGACCCGAGTCCTGATCGCGCAGCATGGTCACCGCGCCCAAGCCGTCGTCCTCTTGCCGCACGATCACGTATTGCAGCCGATCGCCCAACGCCGCGGCCACGGCACGCTCGTACTGTTGCGGGACATCGATGACATCGGCGACCACGCCCAACACGCCGCCTTCGGACGGGGCATTCATCAACACCGAGCGCACGCCGCGTTGATAGCCTTCGTAGTTGCGCTGAATCTCCTGCAGTGAATCGAGACGGGAGCGCAGCTGCACCAACGTATTGTGCGCCTCGTTGGCTTCGCGCTCCCAGCCACGCCGCTCCTCGGCGATGACGCGGACGCGCTCGGCGCGCTGTTCCTTCTCGCCTTCCGCGGCGCGCAGCCGTTCGCGCAAGCCGGCGACGTCGCCACGCCGCGCCGCCGTGGTGCTCTCGACCGCAGCCAGTCGCTCGCCGGCTTCCGCCTGCTCGGCCGCAGCTTTCTCCAGACGGCGGCGCGCGTCGTCGCGGCGGCGCGCCTGTGCCGCCAAGGCGTTGCGGCACTCCGCTTCCCTGGCGACGACGCCGACGACGGCGTTCTTCGCGGCTTCAACGGCGGCGCTCGCCGCCACGACCCGGGCGCGGGCTTGGGACAGCTCGGCTTCCTGTTGCGTCAGCTCGCCCTCGTCGAACAGCAGCAGCTGGGCATATTCGAGGCGTTCGCGCTCCTGCTGCTGCATCGCGTGTTGGATCTGCTCTTGCTGCTGAGCCAGTGAAGCCGATTCGGCTTCCAGGCGACCGATGCGTCGCTCACGCTCACCGACCTCTTGGGTGAGCAGCTCGATGCGCTGCCGCAGGCTGTTGCACTCGGATTCGAGCACGGCGGCGGTCTCGCGGCGCTGCGCCAGCTCTTCCTCCGCCGCCGCCTGCGCCGCGACTTTGTCGCCGCGTTCCTGTTCGAGCCGCGTCAGCTCGGCAAGGCTCAACCGCTCCTGCTCGCGATCGCGCGCCAGCTCGGCCTCCAAGTCGCTCACCGCCGCAGTCAGCTGCCGCCATTGCGCGCCGCACAACGCCAGATCGAGCTGGCGAATCTCGTCTTGCAGCGCGCGGTACTGCTCGGCCTTCTTGGCCATGCGATGCAGGTACTGGATCTGCCGGTCGATCTCGCGCAATACGTCGTTGACGCGCAGCAGATTCTCGCGCGTCCGTTCCATCTTGCGTTCGGCGGCGAGCTTGCGGCTGCGATACAAGGTGGTGCCGGCGGCTTCTTCGATGAACAGCCGGCGGTCTTCCGGCTTGGCGTTGATGAGCTGTTCGACGCGACCCTGTTCGATGATGGCATACGCCTTCGTTCCGATGCCGGTCCCCAGGAACAGCTCGGTGATGTCCTTCAATCGGCAGGGGGTCTTGTTGATGAAATACTCCGACTCTCCGGAACGGAAGTAGCGCCGCGAGACCGTGATCTCGGTGAGCTCACGGAAGTGCGCCGGGATCGTGGAGATATCCAGGTCCAGATCGCTTAACGGGCGCGCCGACGGATCGTTCTCGAAGGTCAACGAGACCTGCGCCATGCCGCTGGGCGCGACCTTCTCGTTGCCGTTGAAGATCACATCCTCCATCGACTCGCCGCGCAGGTGTTTGGGGCTTTGCTCGCCCAAGACCCAGCGGATGGCGTCGACGACGTTTGACTTCCCGCAGCCGTTGGGGCCGACGACGCCCGTAATGCCGCGCGGAAAATCCAGGACCGTACGATGAACGAAAGACTTGAAGCCGTTTAATTCGAGCTGCTTGATCCGCATGCCCGCACCACCACCCCGCCGACAAAGTATTTCACAGCCACCTCTGAGCGTCAAGGAAATGCGCTGCAGCCTTGCCGCGGCTGCGGCAGAAGGTCCAGCATTACTCCTGCAACTCGGTATTCCAGTACGACGCGTCGATGGCCGACAGGAATGGCATCCATTCTCTGTAGCGTCGCAGGCTGAAGGTTTCCAGCATGAACGGCGTCCACTCCGGCCGACGCGGCTGGTGCGATAAGCGCATCCCGGCCTGGTCGGGCGTCCGACCGCCCTTGCGGCGGTTGCAGGCGTGACAGGAACAGACGACGTTCTCCCAACGCGACAGGCCGCCCTGAGAGCGCGGGATCACATGGTCCAGGTTCAGGTCGGTGCGGGCGAACTTGATCCCGCAGTACTGGCAGGTATTGCGGTCGCGGCTGTAGATGTTGAAGCGGCTGAAGCGCACCTGCCGGCGCGGCACCCGATCGTAGGCCAGCAGGAGGATGACCCGGGGGACGCGGACGACCCGGTTTACCAGTCCGATCGTGTCGTCGTGCACCGACACCGACAGATCCGACCAACTGTCGAAGTCGAAGGTCCGATACTGCTCGTTGACCGCGTACGCAATACCTTGATATAACAGCGAAAATGCTCGCCGGACGGAGGTAATATGGACCGGGAGATAGGACCGGTTGAGAACTAGGACCTTGGTATTAAGAACTGACGCCGCCGCAGACATTCTAGAACCATGTCAACCCAGGTGAAACGTTCCGCGCACGGTAGCTGGCAAGGCCGGCGAAGTCAAGAATATGACGCGGGTTTCGGCCGCTTTCCACCCGCTTGCCGAGCCATCCCCATTCTTGCCCTTTGCAGGGTGGACACCTATGATGCCGACGCCGCTGGGAGCTATATGGTCGAGACTCGCACCGCATACGAATCGTTGCTGACACGTGTCGAGAAGCCGGGCCGTTACCTCGGCAACGAGCGCGGCATGGTGCACAAGGACCCCGCCAGCGTGCAGCTACGTTTCGCCCTCGCTTTTCCCGACGTCTACGAAATCGCGCAATCGCATCCCGGCCTACAGATTCTCTACGACCTTTTGAACCGGCGCAGCGATGTGTACGCCGAACGCGTGTACGCGCCGTGGTTCGATATGGAGGCGGAGCTGCGGCGCGCCGGTTTGCCGCTGGCCACGTTGGAAACGCTGACGCCGCTCCGTGACCTGGATGTTGTCGGCTTTACGCTGCAGTACGAGCTGACCTACACCAACCTGCTGGCCATGCTGGAGCTGGGCGGCATCCCACTGCACGCGGCGGCGCGCGGTGCGGCAGATCCACTCGTGATCGCGGGCGGACCATGCGCGTTCAATCCCGAGCCGATTGCCGACTTTCTCGACGCCGTGGTCCTCGGTGACGGGGAGCACGTCATCCACGACATCTGCAACACGCTCATCGCCTGGGACGGACGGGAGCGTAGCGCGCTGTTGGCGGCGCTGGCCGGCATCCGCGGCATCTACGTCCCCGCCTTCTTCGAGCCGCGCTACGGTCCGCACGGGAAGCTCGTCGAAATTCGCCCGTTGCGCACCGGCTACGAGCGTGTCGAAAAGCAGATCGTCGCCGACCTCAACACGGTGCCCGTACAGCAGACCTACGTCGTGCCGACGCTGCAGATCGTCCACGACCGGCCGAGCCTGGAGGTCATGCGGGGCTGCGTGAAGGGCTGCCGCTTCTGCCAGGCCGGCTACATCTATCGTCCGCTGCGCGAGCGTGATCCGCGGCGGGTGTTGGAGCAGGCCGAAGAAGCCGTGCGGCAAACCGGTCACGACGAGGTGTCGTTGCTCAGCCTGAGCACCGGCGATTACAGCTGCGTCAATCCGTTGCTCACCGAGCTGATGAATCGGCTGGCGCCGCAGAAGGTCGCTGTGTCGCTGCCGTCGACGCGCGTCGACGCACTGGCGCCGTCGTTGCTGGAACAGATCAAGCGGGTCCGCAAGACCGGTTTCACCCTGGCGCCGGAAGCCGGCAGTCAGCGGATGCGCGACATCATTCAGAAAGAGTACCAGGAGGCCGAGCTCATCGCCGCCGCGCAACAGATCTTCTCCCTCGGCTGGCGCAGCCTGAAGCTCTACTTCATGCTCGGGCTGCCGAGCGAGACCGAAGCCGACCTGATGGGCATCGTCGACCTGTCCGCGAAGGTCGCCGCCGCCGGCAGCTTCCGCAAGGAAGTCATCGCCAGCGTGTCCAGCTTCGTGCCGAAGCCGCACACGCCATTCCAGTGGGCGCCGCAGATCCCGATCGCTGAGATCGAGTCGCGGCAACGCTTGCTGCGCCGGGAGCTAGGCAAGGGGCGGATCAAGTTCCGCTGGCACGATGCACGCCTGTCGTTTCTCGAAGGCATCGTCTCGCGCGGCGACCGGCGCGTCGGCGCGTTGTTGCTGCAGGCGTATCAGCTGGGGTGTCGGTTCGACGGATGGAACGAGGTATGCCGTTTCGACTTGTGGGAGCAGGCGCTGCGTGACACCGGCATCTCGGCGGATTTCTACCTGCGCCGGCGCACCCTCGACGAGGTGTTGCCGTGGGACCATCTCAGCAGCGGCGTAAACAAGACCTTCCTGCAACGCGAGCTGGCGCGCGCTTTCGAGCGCACGCTCACGCCGGATTGCAGCATCGAGCGCTGCACCTACTGCGGTGCCTGCGACTTCACGACGGTGCGCAACGTCGACTATCACCTGACAGGCGCGAAGGGCAGCGAGCACCGCGGCGAGGTCATCGACCATTGGGCAAGCGATATCGTCCCGGATTCCGATACCGCCGGTGCATGGGAACCGCGCGGCTGGCACAAGGTGCAGGCCAAGCAAGGCGGAGAACAGCCGGTGGGCACATCGACGCCACTGCTGGACGCCACCTCCGTGGGAGCGGCCCGGCCGCCGGCGGAGACTGCGCGCGGGCTCGGCAACGCGGAGGAATGGCTCTCCGCCGGTGGCGAAGCGCTGGCGCCGGTCGTCGACACCGTCGGGCCGCCGCAGACGCGCATCCGTCTGACGTACACCAAGCTCGGCCGGGCGCGTTTCATCGGCAATCTGGAGCTGACCACGCTGTTCTATCGGGCGGCGCGCCGCGCCGGGTTGCCGCTCGCATTTTCCCAGGGGCATCACCCGCTGCCGCGCTTCGCCTTCGGGCCGGCGCTGCCGGTGGGCGTGGAAAGTGTGTGCGAGCTGGTGGACATCGACTTGGTCGAGCCGTTGGGCGCGGAAGACGTCCGACGAGCCCTCGGCGCGCAGCTGCCGGAGGGAATGGAGATCACCGCGGCGGGCGCGATCCCATTGGGCGGCCCGAGCATCAGCGCACGCATCGCCGCCATTCGCTATCGCGTCGACGTGCGGCAACACATCAACGGCGACGGCGGCGCCGGGATGCGGCGGCGAATCGACGCTTTCGTCGAGTCCGCCGATTTCCCGCTGCGCAAACGCGTCAAGGGCACGGAGCGCATCGTCAACGCGCGGCCGTACGTCGCCGGCCTGCAGCTGCTCGAAGCCGCCACCATCGAGGCTATGATCCTGCACGGCGCCGCCGGGACGTTGAAGCTTACGGATTTGCTGGGTGCGATCCTGGAGCTCGACGAGCGCGAGGCCCGCGCGCTGCCGGTGCGCAAGGTGGCCACCGTCTTTGGCAACGAACTTTCGCTGAGCGACGCAGCGAGCGCCGCGGCAGTGTAGAGACCCGTGGCGCGCGAGATCCTCATCAACTCGGCGGCGTACGAAACGCGCGTCGCGTTGCTCGAAAACCGGCGCCTGATCGAAATCTTCATCGAGCGGGCGCGCGACCGCGGCGTGGCGGGCAACATCTACAAAGGGCGCGTCACCCGGGTCCTGCCCGGCATGCAAGCCGCCTTCGTCGACATCGGCCTGGAGAAGGCCGCGTTCTTGCACGGGTCGGACCTGTATGCGGATCTCGGCGACGAGTTCGCCGCCGAGGACGTGGCGACGCCGTCGGAGGCGACCGACGCCGCCGCCGCGGAAGGAGAGAAGCCGACACCCCGCCGAGTACCGATCGAAGAGCGACTCAAGAAGGGGCAGGAGATCGTCGTGCAAGTGGCCAAGCAGCCGATCGGCAGCAAGGGCGCACGCATCACCATGTTGGTCTCCTTGCCGGGCCGGCATCTGGTGTTTACGCCGTCGTCGCACCATATCGGCGTGTCACGTCGCATCGAAGATGAAGCGGAGCAGGCCCGCTTGAAGGAGATCGTCGAAGCCGAGCGGCCGCCGGAAGGCGGCTTCATCATTCGCACCGCCTGCGAGGGCCTGTCCAAGCGCGAGATCCAGGGCGACATCCGTTTCCTCATGAAGCTATGGAGCCGCATCCTGCGCAAGGCCGAGCAAGTCGGCGCACCGGCGTTGCTGCATTACGACATGGACCTCGTCCTGCGCACGGTACGCGACCTGTTTACGGTCGACACGCAGCGCCTGATCGTCGACGACGCACGCGACCATGAGCGCATCCTGGAGTTCGTCGACACCGTCATGCCGCGCCTCAAGCCGCGCATCGAGCTGTACGAAGAGGCCGAGCCGCTGTTCGATCGCTACGCCGTCGAGACGCAGATCGCCAAGGCATTGGAACGCAAGGTGTGGCTCAAGTCCGGCGGATATATCGTGATCGACCATACCGAGGCGCTGACGGTCGTCGACGTCAACACCGGCCGCTTCGTCGGCAAGAAGAGTCAGGAAGAGACGGTGCTGCAGACCAACCTCGAGGCCGCCAAAACGATCGTCGCGCAGCTGCGCCTGCGCAACATCGGCGGGCTGATCGTGATCGACTTCATCGACATGGAGGACAAGGCCAGCCAGCGCGAGGTGTTCGAGGCGTTGAGCGACGCCCTGAAGAAGGACAAGGCGCGCTCCAAGCTGCTGCGCATTTCGGAGCTCGGCCTGATCGAGATGACGCGCAAGCGCACGCGCGAGAGCCTGATGCAGCTGCTGTGCGGCCCGTGCCCGGCGTGCGAGGGCAAGGCGTACGTGAAGGCCACGGCAACGATCGCCTACGAGGTGCTGCGGCGCATTCGCCGCGAGGCGGCGCTGAATCCGACGCTGGCGCAGATCACCGTGCAGGTCCATCCGGAGGTCGCAGAATTCCTGCAGCGCCACGAGGAACGGACACTGCAAGGCATGGAATCGACCCTCGGCAAAAAAATCGTCTTGAAGGCCGCAGCCGATCTCTCCGTCACGCGATACGAGATCACCGGCGTCGAAGCCGCCGCTTGAATGGGCGATTCATACGCCAACACCCATGGCGCATCCGCGCTGCCTCGAATATATCGTATTTGAAAAGACCCGCCCCGCTCGCTATGCTGGCAGCGCAATGAGCATCAGCCGCAGGGAACGTCCTCCCGTCAGGGAATGTCCTTCCTCATCGCGACGCGATAGAACCTAGTCCGCAGAAAGGTTGAACGGATGGCAGTGCCACCCATTGAATCTACGGCCGCTGTGCATGTGGCCAAACCGGTCGAAGAGAGACAATCCGTCGTCATCCGATTTGCCGGCGATTCCGGCGACGGCATGCAGGTCGCCGGCATGCAGTTCACCAACGAGACCGCCCTCGCGGGCAACGACCTGAGCACGCTGCCCGACTTCCCGGCGGAGATCCGCGCCCCGGCGGGGACGCTCGCCGGCGTCTCCGGCTTCCAGCTCAACTTCTCCAGCCGCGAGATCTTCACGCCCGGCGACGACCTCGACGTGCTGGTGGCCATGAACCCGGCGGCGCTGAAGGTCAACATCGGCGACCTGCGCCACAACGGCATCCTCATCGTCGACACCGAATCGTTCAACGAGCAGAACCTGAAAAAGGCCGAGTACAAGTCGAACCCGCTCGGCGACGGATCGCTGGACCGCTTTCAACTCTTCCCGGTCGATATCAGCAGGCTCACCGCGGTGACGCTGAAGGACATGAACCTCTCGGCGCGCACCGTCGGCCGCTGCAAGAACTTCTTCGCGCTCGGCCTCACCTCGTGGCTCTTTCACCGTCCCGTGGAGCCGACGATCAAGTGGATCCGCGCGCGCTTCCAAAAGACGCCGGAGCTGGCGGAAGCCAACACCAAAGTGCTCAAGGCGGGCTACAACTTCGGTGAGACCACCGAGGTGTTCGCCGCGTCGTACGACGTGAAGCCGGCGCGCATCCAACCCGGGACCTATCGCAACATCACCGGCAACTCCGCGCTGGCCATCGGCTTCGTGGCGGCGGCGCGCCAGGCGGGGCTGCCGCTCTTCCTCGGCAGTTATCCCATCACCCCGGCGAGCGACATCCTGCATGAGCTGGCGACGTACAAGAACTTCGGCGTTACCACGTTTCAAGCCGAGGACGAAATCGCCGGCGTCGGCGCCGCTCTCGGCGCGGCATTTGGCGGCGCGGTTGGGATCACGACGACCAGCGGCCCCGGCATGTGTCTCAAAGCCGAAACGGTCAACCTCGCCGTCAGCGTCGAGCTGCCGATCGTCATCGCCGACATCCAGCGCGGTGGTCCGAGCACCGGCTTGCCCACCAAGACGGAGCAGGCCGATCTGCTCATGGCCCTGTACGGGCGCAACAGCGACTCGCCGGTGCCAATCATCGCCGCGGCGACGCCGGCCGATTGCTTCTTTGCAGCGCTCGAAGCCGTCCGCATCGCGGTCAAGTACATGACCCCGGTGATCCTCTTGTCCGACGGCTATCTGGCCAACGGTGCCGAGCCGTGGCTGATCCCGAAGGCCGCTGATCTCCCCGAGTTCAAGGTCACCTTCCGCTCGGATCCCAACGGCTTCTATCCCTACTTGCGCGACGAGACCACGCTGTCGCGGCCGTGGGTCGTGCCGGGCACCGCCAATATGGAACACCGCATCGGTGGTTTGGAGAAGGAATATCTCAGCGGCAACGTCAGCTACGCGCCGGCCAACCATGAACAGATGGTACGCGTCCGCGCCCGCAAGGTTGCCGGCATCGCCGCTGAAATGCCGCCGACGGAAGTCCACGGGGCGCCCGAAGGCGAGCTGCTGGTGATCGGCTGGGGCAGCACCTACGGCTCGATCGCCGCAGCCGTGCGCGGGGTGCAGCTGCAGGGCAAATCGGTATCACAGGTACATCTGCGCTATCTCAATCCGCTGCCCGCGGATCTGGGGGACGTGATCGCCCGATTCAAGAAGGTCCTGGTGCCCGAGATGAACATGGGGCAACTCGTGAAGGTGCTGCGTGCCGAGTACTTGGTTAACGCCATCGGCCTGAACAAGATCCAGGGCCTGCCGTTCAAAGTCTCGGAAATCACCGCCCGCATCAATCGCATGTTGGAGGCCTAACCGTCATGTCCACCGCCGTTGCGAGTCCCAAGCTCACGCGCAAGGATTTCGTCTCTGATCAGGATGTCCGTTGGTGCCCGGGCTGCGGCGACTACGCCATTCTCGCCCAGGTGCAGAAGGTCATGCCCGAGTTGGGCGTGGCGCGCGAACAGACGGTCTTCATTTCCGGCATCGGCTGCTCGAGCCGCTTTCCGTACTATATGAACACGTACGGCTTCCACAGCATTCACGGCCGTGCGCCGGCGATCGCCACCGGATTGAAGGCCAGCCGGCCGGACCTGTCGGTCTGGGTGGTCACCGGCGACGGCGATGCGCTCTCGATCGGCGGCAACCACCTCATTCATGCGCTGCGCCGCAACCTCGACATCAACATCCTGCTGTTCAACAACCGGATCTATGGTTTGACGAAAGGCCAGTACTCGCCCACCTCCGAACAGGGCAAGATCACCAAGTCGACCCCGCTGGGTTCTGTCGACTATCCGTTTAGTCCGATCTCCCTTGCTCTGGGCGCGGACGCCAGCTTCGTCGCCCGCACGATCGACGTTGAGGCAAAGCATCTGCAAGAAATCGTCCGTCGCGCACACGAGCATCGCGGTACGTCGTTCGTCGAGATCCTGCAGAACTGCAACATCTTCAATGATGGAGCCTTCGCCGCGCTCACCGAGAAAGACACCAAGGCCGACACGCAGCTGGTGCTCGAGCATGGCAAGCCGCTCGTCTTCGGCAAGAACCGCGACCAAGGTATCCGCATGCGCGGCCATGCGCTTGAAGTCGTCCAGCTCGGCAGCGGCGTCACCGAGTCTGATCTCATCGTGCACGACGAGCAGGATCCGGTGCTCGCGTTTCTCCTCGGTCAAATGGCGCCGCCGAAGTTCCCGACGCCTATCGGGATCTTCCGCACCGTGAATCGGCCGACGTACGAGAGTATTCTCTCCAACCAGATTCGTGCGGCGAAACAGCGCCAAGGCGACGGCGACCTCGACGAGCTCCTGCGGCGCGGCGACACCTGGACGGTGGCGTAGCCCCGCGCGGGTTCTGGTCACCCGCCGCGCCTCCCGATGCAATGGGTCGCTGGGTCGCCATCATCACGCTAGCTCTGTTGGCTGCCGCCGCGGGCTTCTTCGCCGGCTACGCCCGCTGGGGCAAGCAGGCGGCGCAGGTCGAACAAGTCGAGCAGCGCCTGGAAGCAACGCATTCCGAGGTCACCACGCTGCACGATCAAAAGCAGGATCTTGAGCAGCGCCTGCAAGAAGTGACCAAGGAGCAGGAGCGCTTGGCGCAAGAAAACGAAATCCTGCGCAAGCAGCAAACCACCGAACAGTTGGTGACGGGCAAGGGCGGCGAGCTGCCGGCTCTGCCTCCGAAGTAGTCCCTCGCAATCGCGCGGGCTACGGGGGCGCCGCCGCTCAGGGCGGCGCGACTCGAAGCACGATCTGCGCCGGCTGGCTGAGGTAGCCGAGCAGGTCGCGGACACGGGCCGTGATGACGGTATCTCCCACCGGGAAGGCGATCGGCTTGTCCACCGCGCCGCAGAACTGAATCGTACTGTCCATCGCCACGAAACCGAACCCTCCGTTGGAGAGTGCCACGCACGCATCGTCCGCCCCACGGCCGGCCGGCGTCCCCGCTCCGTCGAGGAAACGACACGTGAGGTCATTGATGGCGGCGGCAACCGACGGCAGCGGTGAGAAGTCGGGAGGATTGATCGCCGGCACACCACCCGCCGTTGTCCCGCTGCTGTCGCACACCGCGGTGCTGCCGTTGCCAAGCGGTTGCGACACCTCAACCTGGAGATCCGGCAACACCGTCGGATCACTCGGATTGTAGTTGAAGGTGCTGCTTCCGACCTTTGCAAGGCTCCCGCCGGGCCGCGCTTCGACGACGAGCGAGAAGCCGTAGTCGGCCCGTTCGTAGATTGGAATGCCGGCCGGGGTGACGCCGCCGGGCTGCACGAGTGTGTCGTCCGCCCGAACCACCCCGAAGAAGGTGATGACCGGCTCCGGCGGAATAGTCGGTGTCGGCGTGCGCGTGAGCGTGGGCGTCGGTGTCACCGTCGGCGTGCGGGTCGCCGTCGGCGTCCGGGTCGGCGTGCGCGTGGGTGTGGCCGTGGGCGTCACCGTTGCCGTCGGTGTGACGGTCGGTGTGCGGGTGATAGTCGGCGTCGGCGTGGACGTCGGGGTCACCGTTGGGGTCCGCGTGTTGGTGGACGTGCGGGTGGGCGTGCGCGTCGGGGTCACGGTCGGTGTCGGGGTCAACGTCCGCGTTGGCGTAAACGTCGGCGTTGGCGTGGCAGTCGGCGTCACCGTCGGCGTCGGCGTCACCGTTGGTGTCCGTGTGCTGGTAGCGGTACGCGTCGGCGTAGCCGTCGGCGTTGCGGTCGGCGTGAGACTAAACGTCCACGTGACCGTCGCGGTCGGCGTGAACGAGGCCATGCGGGTCGGCGTGACCGTACGCGTTGGTGTCGCGGTGCGTGTCGAGGTCGCCGTGCGCGTCGATGTCCGTGAGGGCGTCGGAGTGGGCGTGCTGACGGGGGTCATCGTTCCAGACGCTGACGCAGTCGGCGTCGGCGTCGCGGTGCGCGTACCGGTCGCCGTTGCGGTTTGAGGCGGCGCGGTGGCAGAGGGCGTGCCAGTGACCGACGCAGTTGCAGATGGCGTCGGCGTAAAACTCGGCCCAACCGTCGCGGTGTGCGTCGGCGGCAGCGTTGCGGATCGCGTCCCCGTCACCGACGCAGCGGGCGAAGGAGTGACCGTCGATGTCACCGTCGGCGTTGCAGTGGAGGACAGTGTTGGGCTGGGTCGTGGAGTGCTGGTCGGAGACGCCGTTGGCGCAGCGGTCGCCGTGCGCGTGACCGATGGAGTTGCTGTCGCCGTGGGGGTGAAACTGCGCGTATGCGTCAACGGTGGTGTTGCGGTCGGTGGTTGTGTTCCGGTCACCGACGCGGTCGGCGTCGCGCTCGGAGTCATGGTCGCGGCAACCGTTGCCGTATGCGTGGCCGATGCGGTCGCCGTCACCGTCGGCGTGAAGCTGCGCGTCGGCGACAGCGTCGCTGTCGGTGGTTGCGCGCCGGTCATCGACGCGGTCGGCGTCGCGCTCAGAGTGACGGTCGCGGTAACGGTTGCCGTGCGCGTGGCCGATGCAGTCGCCGTCACCGTCGGCGTGAAGCTGCGCGTGCGGGTCGGCGACGGCGTTGCGGTCGATGGTTGCGTGCCGGTCACGGACGCCGTCGGTGTCGCGCTCGGTGTCATGGTCGCGGTAGCGGTTGCCGTGCGCGTGGCCGATGGAATCGCCGTCAGCGTGGGCGTGGAGCTGCGCGCCCGCGTCGGCGTAGCGCTCGGAGTGGCGGTAGGCGTCATGGTCGCGGTGCGGGTATCCGATAGGGTGGCCGACGCGGACGGCGTCGCGGTGGCAGAAACCGTCGGCGTGGCCGTGGTGCTCGCGGTGGCGGTGCGGCTTGGCGTGGCGGTACTGGTCGCTGATGCGCTGGGCGGCGACGTGGGCGTTGCCGTCGCGGCGGGGCTTGCCGTTTGCGTCGCCGAGCGCGTCGGGATCGGCGTTCGCGTCGGTGACGCAGTCGGCGTCGGGCTCGCACTGGGAGTTGGCGTTCGCGTCGCCGAGGGAGAGGGCGTCGTCGTTGCGGTCGCGGTCGCCGTTCGCGTCGCCGTCGCGGTGCGCGTCGGCACCGGCGTGCTCGTGCTGGTCGGTAGTAGAGTATTCGTGATCGTTGGCAGCGGCTGATTGCCGATGCGCACGATGACCTGCGTGAACGGCCCGATGTTCCCTTGCAGGTCGCGGATCTGGGCCGTGAGCGTCGTGTCTCCGGGCGGAAAGCTCTTGGTACTCGTCACCACCATGCAGAACTGCACCTGCGAGCTGGAAGACGCAAAGGTCGGGTTGCCGAAGGCATTGATCGTACACGCACCCTGTGGGCTGGTCGCCACATTGAACGCACATGCAAAATCATTGAGCGCGTTGGCAACCGTCTGGGTGAAATCGAATTCGGGGACATCGAAACCGGGGATACCACCATCCGTGCACACCGCGGGATTGCCGTCACCGAGGGGGCGCGATGCCTCGATCTGCAAGTCGGGTCGGGCCGTTGGATCGTTCGGCTTGGCGTTGAAGACGACCGTCCCAGCCTGCACCCCATCTGTCCCCACCTTAGCCTCCAGCACCAGCTGAAATCCGGCACCCACGCTGCGCTGAAACAGGGGGGTGCCGTCCGCAGCCACGCCGACCGGGGCGAGCACCGTGCCATCAGCGCCCGCCAGACCGAAGAACCCAATTTGCGGCCCGCCGGGAACCGGAGTCGGGGTCGCGGTCGGAGTCGCGATCGGCGTGGGCGTTGGGGTCGCTGAGGGAACCGGCGATAGCAACTCCAAGAGTGCAACCACGTCAGCGGAATTGACCACACCGTCGCCGTTCACATCAGCGCCGGTGCAGTCGGGGCTTGGAGCCGACTGGGTGTCGCCGATGTCGAAGAGCGTCGCCACCAGGACGGTGACATCCTGACCATCAACGATCCCGTCACAATTGACGTCACCCTGGAGGGCACGCGCCTCCCCGGTCACGAGGACCACGCACAAGGTAGTGATGGCAACGAAGCGGCCTCTGGAGCACACAAACGGTCTCATTCCTGCGTTGCCAAAAAAGCCGCGCCACTATGCCCACGGGGGTCGCTCCGGTCAATACAGACGGCCGCGTCGGGCCTTGCCAGCACGGTCATGCAGGAGTAAAGAATTCAAGGTGAAAAAGAGGAGTTCAGGGATGGCGAAGAAGAAAGCAGCTCGCAAGAAGCCGCCGCAGGCTACGCAGGTCCTCTCCCGCTTGCAGGGTAATCTCAAGAGGCTGCAGCGCAACGCGGAAGCGCTGCTCGGCCGCACGCAGAAGCAAGCCAGCCAGTTGATCTCGCGTGATCAGAAGCGCGCCCTGGACCGCCTCTTCGGACAAGCGCAACGGCTTCGATCCGACCTTGAAAAGCGCGCGCAACGGGCCTCGAAGGACGTGGAAGCGCGCGCGGAACGCTTTCTCGCCACACTGGAAAAAGAAGCCAGCAAGCGGCTCGAACCGGTTCTGCGGCGCCTCGATCTCCCGTCGCGACAGGAAGTGCACAGCCTGTCGAGGCGAATTGGTCAACTCGAACGCCGGCTGCGGGCAAGGCGGTCGGTGGGCGAAACCGCAAGCGCGGAGACGGCAGCCACCGCTCCAGCCGCAACGGCTGCTACCGCTTCAACCAACGAGTAGCGCTTCGCATTCGGCGGCGGCAAACGCGCAGGGCTGCAGTTACTCGACAATTGCCTTCAGCAGCCAAGGCATCGCCGGCCACGTTGACGCGGTAAGCACCGGCGGGCTCGGCGCGGGTTTCTCACTCTGGAGCAACTCGATCTGCACACGTACGACGCCGCGCTGTACGATGCCCAACTCACGGGCGGCGGCGTAGGACAAGTCGATGCCCCGGCCGGCATGATACGGCCCACGGTCGGTGATCTGCACGACCACGGAGCGGCCGCTGCGCAGCTCGGTCACTTTCACCTTGCTCCCGATGGAGAGCGTGCGGTGCGCCGCGGTTAGCTTCTGCGAGTTGAACGGTGTGCCGCTGGCGGTTCGGCGCCCTTGGAACGAACGCCCGTACCATGATGCACGGGTAACCAGCTTCTTCGCAGCCGGCCGCGCTTCCTTCTGGTGCTGGGCGTCAGCCGGGGCGGCAGCTACGCCCAAGGATACTGTACAACAAGCGACGACGAGGAAACGTCGTAGTCGAATTCGGTGGGCCCGATCCATGTACCCCTCCAGTTCGTTTTCGCGATCCCCTGGAGAGGCACATCAAACATTCCCCACAACACCCTTAGTGCCGCTCGAATTGGAGCGGCTCCTCTCCTTGACGGCCGGCGAAGTTAGCTGACGGGTTCGGGCTCAAAGAGTTACCCGTCCCGATCGGTGATGCCGATCGGGATTCACCCCACTTTCCTTTGGGTCCTCCGCTCCTCTCTCGAGGATTGGGCCTGGTCGCTGCCGTATTCTTCGCAGAAGGAGGGCAAGCAATCAAGGGGGCGTTTCATTTTTCTCAGCCGAGCGTCACAAGTGTGACGTTCGGCTTTCTTTTGCGATTGCTTTGTTTGGAGCTGCGACAATCGGAAGCAGTGGCACGTGCCGTGCTTGCTGTTGGGCCAAGGAAACCTCTGGGAGAAGGGGGAGCTATGCCGGTCAATAAGCAAGCGGGCGCACCGATCACCGAGTTGCGACGACGTCTCAAGATGACGCAAGAAGAATTCGCGCACGCGATTGGGGTCACGGTCTCAACCGTGAACCGCTGGGAGAACGGTCACATCGAACCGAGCCGATTGGCCCGCAAAGCGATCGAAGGGCTGGTCGCCCAGGCGCCGAGCACGTCGGACTATTCGGAGGCGTCCGTTGCATTCAGTGCGAAAGAAGCCTGACCCGCACTAGTATATCAACGCCGCCGCTCGCATCGGCGCACCGCTGCGATCCGCGATGGCCAATGGGAATCCGACGAAGACGATGTTCTTCTCGCCAACTAGATGGCCCAGGTTCGCAAGCCCTTCGATCACCGGTATCCCCTTTTCGAAGAAGGCCAGACGCTCCGCCCACACTTCCTCGAGCGGGCGATTCTTGTCCATCAGGTCCGCATAGTGGCTGTAGCTTCCGATGCTCGGCATGTCGGTCGCCAACGCCCGGATCTTCTTGCCCGCCAGCCACTTCGCCGCCTGGACCGATATCGATGAGTAGTTCGGCCAGTCTTCGTCCTGTGGCTGCGTGTAACCGACAAAGAGGATCAGAATCTCGTCTTCGGCGACGGTGTAGTTCTCCAAGTCCGTAATCTCCAGCGGACTGTTGCGATCCTTCCACCGCAAATCGATCACTCGGGCGCGACCGTACAACCTGTCCAGGGGCACCTGATCGGGCCGCTCGCCCCCTTTGAGCAAGCGGGCCGGGGCATCGAGATGTGCCCCGATGTTGCTCCCCAGCTCGAAATACGTCAGCCCGAAGGCATATTCGTCTTTGGAGGGCACCACCGGCGTAAAGCTCAATCGCTCCCTGAGTCCAAGGAATTCGCAGGCATGATGACCGAACTGGCGCACCGGCAGATCCTCCGTAATCGCCGGTGACAGGTCGACAATTTTCTTCGGCATGGGCAGTGCGACCGAGCCGCCGCCCCGGCATCCCAGGCAGCCGACGACGATCAGAAGCAGGGCTGACGGGATGCTCCAGGTCGCAACCGCGGTGTGAGTGTGCCTCATACGTGCTCCTTCGCTCTGACTGCCATCAACGCTCGCGTCTCTCCGGCGAATCCGCCCCGACGCCCACCTGCATCGCTGCGTTGCCCGATAAAGCATTGCCCGGCCCGACGACGCAAGCCCCGCTCCGTGAGTCGGCCGATCTCCACGATCTCCCCCGATGCCGAAGCGCACAGAAGCTGCATGGTCCATCCCTTGTACCAAAGCTGCCGCAGAGAGTCAGCAAGAACCGTCATCGACCTGCGTGAAGGCGCCGTATCGACGCAAACCCTCCCCGGCGCGGTTGACGGCGCCGCGCTTCCCGACCATACCATGGCCGTCCCCGGAAGAACGGTCCTTATCAGATTGGCAGGAGAGCCACATATGCGTATAGCCGTTTGCATCAAGCAGGTTCCGATCGTCTCGGCCCTGCAGTTTGACCCGCACACGAAAACGTTGAAGCGCGAGGGCGTGCCCACCGAGGTCAGTTCATTCGACGTGCGGGCGCTGATCAAGGCCGTGGAGTTGGCCGCCGCGCACGGCGGCGAAGTCATCGTCGTCACCATGGGACCGCCGCAGGCGCGCGACGCGCTGGCGCACTGCCTGGCGCTGGGCGCGAATCGCGCCATCCACCTCTGCGACCGCGCCTTCGCCGGGTCGGACACGCTGGCGACCGCGCGTGCGCTCGCCTTGGCATTGCATCGAGAATCTCTCGACCTGATCCTGTGCGGCCGCAACAGCGTCGACGCCGAGACCGGGCAGGTCGGTCCCGAGGTGGCGGAGCTGCTCGATCTCCCGCAAATCACCGGCGCCCGCACGCTCAGCGTCGATCCGTCGACACACAGCCTGACCGCCGAACGGGAAACCGACGACGGTTTTGAAACGATCTGCGCGCCCCTGCCCGCGCTGGTCACCGCTGCAGAGGACTTGGCACCGGAACGGTTCCCCTCCAAGGCCGAGCGCGAGGCCGCGAAGACGAAGCCATGCATCGAGGTCCCGGCCGCCGAGCTATCCCCTGACCCTTCGCAGCTCGGCGCCGCCGGTTCGCCCACCGCCGTGGCCGCTTTGCAGCATATCGAAACGACGCGGCAGGGACGCATCATCGAGGCGGGTTCGATCGCTGACGCAGCTGCGCGGCTTGCCCGTATTCTCATTGACGACCACGGTCTGTTCGGCACGTGGAAGGTCCACGAACAGCCGGCGATTGCGGAAATGGCGGCGTCACGCCGGCGCGTCGGCCCGCAGGGAATCTTTGTGCTGGCGGAGACGCTCGCCGGCACGATTCGGCCCGTCGCCTTCGAGCTGTTGGGCAAGGCAGCGGCGCTGGCGGGCGCGCTGGGCACCCGCGTGACGGCCTTGCTCTTCGGGCCTGAGATGGAGCGCTATGCCGCGGAACTGGCCGCGTACGGCGCGGACCGCGTTCTGCTCGCCGACCATCCCCAGCTCGCACCCTATCGCACCGAAATGCACGCCGCGGCGTTGGCTGCGGCGATACAGTCGCACGTTCCCCGCATTGTACTCATCCCCGCCACGACGATGGGGCGCGACCTGGCGCCGCGCGTGGCGGCGCGCCTTCAGCTCGGCCTGACCGGCGACTGCATCGACATCGGTCTCGATGCGCAGGGCCGGCTGCTGCAATACAAGCCCGCCTTCGGCGGCAGCGTCGTCGCGCCGATTCTGTCGCGCACGTTTCCAGAGATGGCCACGGTGCGTCCCGGCATTCTGCCGCTGCCGACTCCAGACGCATCGCGGCGCGCCACCATCGAACGGCTTCCGGTGCATGCCTTGCCGCCGGCACGCACACGCATCGTGGAACAGCGCGGCGGCGCGGCTGCTGCAGCGGACTTGGATCGCGCCGAGATCGTCATCGGCGTCGGGATGGGCCTCGGCGACCGGACACATTTGGCACGGATCGAGCCGCTCGCGAAGCTGCTCGGCGCCGGACTGTGCACGACGCGTGACGTCACCGACGCCGGTTGGCTGCCGAAGCAGTATCAGGTGGGACTCACCGGACGTGCGATTGCACCGCAGCTGTACATCGCCATCGGCATCCGTGGCGCCTTCGAGCACACCGTCGGCGTGCGCCGCGCCGGCTTGATCGTCGCGATCAACAAGAACGCGAAGGCATTGATTTTCAAACACGCCGACTACGGCATCGTCGGCGACTACGCCGAAGTCGTTCCGGCGCTGCACCGGCATCTGTCCGCCGCGCGGCGCTGAGGCGTCACCGTGTTGCAAGCGCGGGCTGGCGTGGCTAAGCACGCACCGTGCACGTCCACGACCGCTTCTTGTCCGTCGACGGCTTGCGCCTGCGCTACCGAGAGTGGGGTGACACGTCGTCGCCACCGGTCGTGTTGCTGCACGGCGGCTCGGCACACGCACATTGGTGGGACTCGTTCGCCGCCGCCATTGCCGATACGTATCGTGTCCTCGCGCTCGATTTGCGCGGACACGGTGACAGCGATCATGTCGATCCACCTGCCTACAGGATCGGGGACTACACGCGCGATCTCGCGCAATTCGTGGAGGTCATGGCGCTGGGACGCTTCGATCTCATTGGGCATTCACTCGGGGGCATGGTTGCGACGGCATACGCCGGTCTCGCGCCGCAGCATCTGAATAGTCTGGTCGTTGTCGACAGCCAGTTGAGGATCACGCCGGGTGGTGCTCACTACATGCTCCAGCTGCACAACTTCCCGCAGACGTTCTACCGCGACCGCGAGCAGGCGATTCGGCGTTTCCGCTTGCTGCCGCCGCACACGCAGGCCGACGCGGCGACACTCGCTCACGTCGCGGCGCACGGCATCCGCCAGCTGCCTGACGGTCGCTGGACACTGAAGTTCGATCGCGAGTCGCTGGCGCATGCCGAGCCGCAGGATCTCACGCCCATCTTGCGGTGCTTGACGTGCCCCGTACTTTTCGTCCGCGGCGCCCACAGTACGCTGCTACCGCACGAGCGCCTGGCGGCATTGCTGGATGCCGTTCCGCATGCCGAAAGTGTCGAGATTGCCGCCGCGCATCATCACGTCATGCTCGACAACCCGCCGGCGTTCGAGCGCGCCGTACGCGCCTTTCTCGATACCGTGCATCGGCGGACCGCAAGGGTCGTCTCCATGCCAGCTTCAAACCCTTGAACCCTTGAACCCGCGAACCCTATAACTGCGCGCATGGCGCACCGCAGCGAGCTCTTGTCAGTGGCCGGCGTGCGCACGCACGTGCTCCGCGGCGGCCGCGGCGCGCCGCTGCTCGTCTTGCATCCGGAGCTCGCCGCGCACCGTTGGTTCCCCTACCACGACGCGCTGGCGGCGCGGTTTCAGGTCTTCGCACCGGACCATCCGGGATTCGGTGAGACCGAGCGGCCCGAGTGGATCACGGGTGTGGACGATCTGGTCTTCCATTACGTCGACTTGCTCAACGTGCTCGGGCTCGATCGTGTTGCGATACTCGGCACCTCGCTCGGCGGCTGGATCGCCGCCGAACTGGCCGTGGCGCATCCGGAACGGACGGAACGACTGGTGTTGGTCGGTGCCGCCGGCATCAAGGTGGACGGCGTGGAGCGTTTCGATGTCTTTCGACATCCGATCGAGGAGACGCTGCTGCACTTGTTTCACGATCCCCGCCGCGCTGCGCAACTGTTGCCCACCGAGATCGGCGCTGAGGTCATCGTGCGCGGCTATCACGAAGCCGCCTCGCTCGCGCGGCTGAGCTGGAATCCGTATCTCTACAATCCCAAGCTCGAACGCCGCTTGCGCCGGATCGCCGCGCCGACGCTGGTGCTGTGGGGAGAGAACGACACCTTCCTGCCGCCGGCGTACGGCGAGGCATACGCACGGCTCATTCCCGGAGCGATCCTGCAGACCGTTCCGCAGTGCGGCCACTTCGTCCCCTTCGAGCAGACCGAGCCGTTTGCGCGCCACGTCACCCAGTTCCTGGGAGCGGCGCGCTGATGGTGCAGTTCTTCTACTTCCATCTCATGCCGTGGCCGCATCTGCCGGCAGACTTCGACCGCCGGCACGAGACGTCGTGGGTGACCTTCTCCAATCAGTTCTACGATCCGCAGCGCGGCCACGCGCTCTACAACGAGTATCTGGACGAAATGGAGTACGCCGAAGCGCTGGGTTACGACGGGCTGGGCGTCAACGAGCATCACCAGAACGCCTACGGCACGATGCCCTCGCCCAACCTCATGGCGGCGGCGCTCATCCGGCGCACGCAGCGCGCCAAGATCGCCATCCTGGGCAACGCCATTCCATTGCGCGACCATCCGCTCCGGATTGCCGAGGAAGTGGCCATGCTCGACGTCATGTCGGGCGGCCGCGTCATCTCCGGATTCGTCCGCGGCATCGGCTGCGAATACTTGTCACTCGGCGTGAACCCGACCGACTCGCGCGAGCGGTTCTACGAGGCTCACGACCTGATCCTGCGCGCCTGGACCGAGCCCGGGCCGTTCTGCTTCGAGGGTAAGCACTATCAAGTCCGCTACGCCAACATCTGGCCACGTCCGCTGCAGCAGCCGCACCCGCCGATCTGGCTGCCGTCGCAAGGCAGTACCGAGACGATCCGCTGGGGCGCGCAGCGGCGCTATCCGTTCGTCAGCGTCTTCACCTCGTTCGCGCAAACCAAGCGCTTGATCGACGAGTACAAAGCCGCCGCCGAAACCGCCGGGTATACCGCACCGCCGGAGCAGATCGGCTTCGCGTTGCCGACGTACGTCGCCGAAACGGACGCGCGCGCGCGCGACGAAGCCAAGCCGCACATGCTGTGGTTGTTCCGCCGCGGCCTCAAGATCCCGCCGCACTTCCTGCTGCCGCCGGGATACATCACGGAAGAGTCGCTGCGAAAGTTTCTCGCCGCCGGCTTGCGGCCGCCAGCGGAGATGAGCTTCGAGGAGCTGGAAGCCGGCGGCTACGTGCTGGTGGGCAGCGCACGGACCGTCACCGACCGGCTGAAGGAGATCGAGCGGCAGCTGGGGTTCGGCCTCTTCATCGGCGGCGGCCGCACCGGCGACATGCCGCACGACAAGGCGCTCAAGAACATGGAGCTGTTCGCGCGCGAGGTGATGCCGCATTTCAAGCAGTGATCGCTTGTCCTCCGTCGCGCGGCGCTGCACTGCTGTTCGGACAGACATGACCGCCGCCCGAGGTAGCCGCCAGGGCGGCAAGCTCGGACTATGTTGCGCAACGCCTTCGGCGTAAAGAACAAGTCTTCCATTTCGAGGTCTCTCTCAGTCGTACAACTTTGCCCAAGAAAGACTTTTCGGAAAATTCAGGTCGCTCGAAACTAGGTCCCTCTCCCTCCGGGAGAGGTCAGGTGAGGGGATATGAAGTTCTCTTCTCACCCTTGTTGATGCGCTCACTCAAGCGTCGGACCTCGCCGGCAATCTGCTCAACGACGGCCTCCGTCTGCTGCAACACTTCGTTGTTCCAGAACCGGAGAACACGATACCCACAGCGCTCCAGGTATGCCGTTCGCACAGCGTCTTGAGGCCCTCGTTCAGCGTGCTGTCCACCATCGACCTCTACGACCAACTTCGGATCAATCGAACAGAAGTCGACGACGTAGCTGCCAAGCGGTTGCTGACGACGACACTTGACTCCCTCCACCTGACGCCGTTGTAGATACAGCCACAATCGCCCTTCAGCATCGGATGCGTGACGCCGCAATTCGCGGGCGCGCCGCGTGAGTACTGCTGGTCGGATGGGCATGCTCCAGCGAGCATGCAGCGGATGCAGAAGGAAGAAAAGAGATCATTCGATCCCCTCACCTGACCTCTCCCGGAGGGCGAGGCACCTAATCGCACGATTTCTTGGCAAAGCCCAGGTCGTACCCGACAAGGCGGAGTGCTGGCACGCACAAAAAACCTCAACTCGCCCGCATTGGGCCTAGCGCGGCGCCCCCCACCTGTTCCAGTGCGTGCGCTCACGCGCCGGCAGCCGCTTGGCGGGCTTGAAGTCCGTGCCCGTGAAGTATGCAACCGGTAGCAGCGCGAGCTGCGTCACCGTGTCGGGGATGCCCAGGATCTGCGCCGCCTCGGCTTCGTAGAAGAGATGGTCCGTCGTCAAGCACGAGCCGATGCCACGGGCACGCAGTGCCAGCATGAATGACCAGACGGCCGGGAAGATGGACCCGTAGAGCGTCGCCTGCATCACCACCGCCGCGGTCTCGAAGCGGCCTTCGATACAGGGAATGACGAGGACGGGCACTTCGTGGAGGTGCTCATACAAGTGAAATCCCGAGGCGAGCATACCCGGAAGCTGGCGCGTCCGTGCGTCATCCGCCGGGAATGGCCCGCTCGCATACGTGGGCAGCAACAACTCCAACCCCCGCCGGTACAGCGCCGTCAGACGTGCGCGCTGCTCGGGCTCCGTCACGACAACGAAATGCCAGCCTTGTGTGTTCGACCCTGTCGGGGCCTGGAACGCGATCTCAATGCAGCGTTCGAGCACTGCGGGTTCGACCGGGCGGGTGAGGTCGAGCCGTTTACGGACGGAGCGCGTCGTCGTGAGTAGGCGATCTACGGTCGCGAGATCGAGTGTAGTCATGGGGTACCCTCCTGACGCTGGAGTTCTGGCACGTCATATACCGCGCCGTCGATCGTGGTCCAGCGCAGCCTTTCTGCTCGGGTCCGCCTCCGCTGCATAGTCGAGGGGGCACTCCCCGCATATGCTGGATGGCGGCGCCATCACGACTCCGAACGCCGCGTCACCACCAGTCAGCGCTTGCTAGATCCACAACTAGGAGAAACCTGCCCCCAGGCTTTGCGGCAGCTGTGTCGCTACACCTGAAATCGACTACAGACGTCCGACCTGGCCCAAACGCCCCGGCTCAGGCGCCGCGAGGCCGGTTCCAGCGCGGTCGCCTAAAGCCGAATGTCAGGCTCTCATTTGCCACGCCGTCTGCGTCGAGGGTAGGCAACGAACGTGATCTCGTTGCTGAACAAGTTTGCTCCCCACTTGTCGGGACGTTCGGGCCATTCAACGGGGGGAGAATCCCTGAGCGGTATCGGGAGATCAAGCTCATCGTCGATAGCCGAGGCGCGTTGTGCAACGAGCTCCGGCAGCCGGATCGTAACGCTCGTGGGCTTCTCCAAAACGACCCAGTACGCGAGAGGAAACCACTTGATCATGTCTCCAACCACCCAACAGGGAGATCGCATATCGAAGCTTACCCCAAAGGCTCGGGCAGCGACTTGCAACTCCGATGGGTATACCCAATAGTAGATTGTCATTTGCGGCGGGAGCGGTTTGTTCTTATTCAAGAAGTAATCTCGCATCGCATCGGGAAACGGCGCGTGGATCAACGGCGCACCAGCCTCCTGTTGGGGGAGAACGGCGAGTAGATGCCCAACCACCGCTCTCGCAATTCGTTGAGGTTTAGCTCGAATCTGGATGATGGGTGGAAGCTGGATTAGGTTCCTTTGCTTCGAGCGTACGATCCGACTGACTTCATTTGAAACAACAACAAGGGCAGGATCATACGATCCACCCAACTTGTTGTTGTTGCAATCACCGCAAAGCGTCGGGAATTTTACGCCATTCTGATAAATCTTGGAACGCTCGACCTCGGCCGAAAGATAGCTTTGGAATGTTTTCAACTCTGCTCTGCTCAGCGCTCCTGCCCCTTTGGGAGGAACATGATCAGCGGTCAGAGGTCCACGCTTTCCGCAAATGTTGCAGAAGCCCGTTTGGGCCATAGGTGCCTAACATGAACTCGGCTGGTCGGCCTATTTCCCTTCGCGCCGCGACGGCGGTCAGCCTAGCACTGCTGACGCTTTCGCCGCAATATGGATAATCGGCTTGATGCTGTCCTAAATTGCTCTCAGCTGTCAGCGTTCAGCTCTCAGCTCGGATCGGAGGCTTGAGTTTCCTGGGCTGATAGCTGACGGCTGAAAGCTGATGACTTGTGCTGGCCGAAAGTTTTTCACGCGCGCTTGCGCGCCTTCCACACCTCCTCGCACGGCCACTGGCGCGCCCACTCGAACGTGACGAAGGGGTAACGCGTCGTGGCGTCCGCCCCGGGGCGCAGCTCGACCAGGTCCTCGATCTCGAATCCCGAGCGCCGCAGCAGGCGGATCCAGTCGCCGTGCGAGAGGTGAAACTCGACGCCGTGGTCGCCCGGCCATTCGACATGGTACATGCCGAACGCCGGGCGCAGCAGCCGATCCGTGGCAGCAATGTCGTCCTCAGGCGGCATGCACAGCATCAGTAACCACGAGTTGACGAGGAAGACCAGCCGGCCGCCGGGACGCAGCAAGCGCGCGGCCTCGGGCACCCAGCGCTGCGGATCGGCCCACAGGCAGGCGCCATACTCCGAGATGGCGAAGTCGAAGCTCGCGTCGGGGTAGGGAACCGCCTCGGCGTTGCCGTGCAGGAGCGGGAAATCGAGACCGTGCTCCTTCTGCAGGCGCCGCGCCGTCGCCAGCTGCGCTTCGGAGTTGTCGATACCGACGACGTGTGCGCCCCGCCGGGCAAGCCACGCCGAAATGTAGGCGGTACCGCAGCCGAGCTCGATCGCATCCTTGCCCGCAAGATCGTCCGGGAGCATGCCGACCTGCAACTCGGGAACGCCCCATATCCCCCACTTTGGCGTGTCGCATGCCCAGCTCCTCTCACCCGACTCGACAAACTTCTTGGCCCAGTCGTCCCACAAGGCGCGATTGCGTTGGACGTGTTCAGGGAGCTCGTTCATCGCAGCTCAATCGGCGTCGCGGCACGCATCGGCGCATGATAGGACACAGTTGAACGACGCACAAATCAAGGAGGAACTATGCTGATCGTTGCAGGCACCATTCGACTCGATCCATCCAAGCGGGCGCAGGCCGAAGCGGCCTTCGACCGCATGCGCGAGGTCACGCTCAAGGAACCGGGGTGCCTCGAGTACCAGGCCTACCTCGACCGCAAGGACCCTGGGACCGTGTTGATGTTCGAGAAGTGGGAGAGCAACGACGCGTTGCGTGCCCACTTCGCCACGCCGCACATGGCGGAGTTCGGCGCAACACTGGCGCAACTCGGGGTCAGCGGTACGAACGTCAAGAGGTACGACGTGCGCGGCGAATCCCAGCTCATGTGACGGCTCCTCACCCCGGCGGGAACGGCAACCAAAATAATCGACGCGGGTGCTGCATCCGCGCACCGAATTCTTACGTATAGCAAGACAATGAAACCATTCGATCTTAATGGCTACCTTTCGCGCTCGCGCGCCGTCGATGTGTCCGATGTCCGTTGGGA
>Ga0209415_10003926_pt1 | contig 27501 bp, 28 predicted proteins | sample PeaSoiSIISIP2007_FD_187696 | JGI IMG/M metagenome (GOLD analysis project Ga0209415, IMG submission 187696) | Peat soil microbial communities from Weissenstadt, Germany - SII-SIP-2007 (SPAdes) (version 2) | ecosystem: Environmental > Terrestrial > Soil > Wetlands > Peat | place: Germany... | reverse complement strand
TGCCACTTTCGATAAAGTCGCTGATATCATTGCGGAAACTTGCGACATTCCGCGTGAGAATATCAAGCCGGAAAGCCACGCCATCAACGACCTTGAAATCGACAGCCTCGATTTCCTCGATATCGCTTTTGCCATCGACAAGACGTTCGGCATCAAGCTGCCGCTCGAGCAGTGGACCCAGGAAGTCAACGACGGCAAGGCGACAACCGACCAGTATTTCGTGCTCAAAAACCTGAGCGACGAGATCGACAAGCTGATCGCGGCGAAAGGCGCCTGAGGCGCCGCCGATGCGGTTCGAATATTTCCAGATGATCGACCGCGTCGTCGCGCTCGACGTTGAAGCACGCGTGGTTCGAACCCATTGCGCCGTGCCGCAACAGAACACCGTGTTCGAAGGCCACTTTCCCACCTATCCGCTGATGCCCGGCGCGCTGCTGCTCGAATGCATGGCGCAGACCACCGGCTGGCTGGTGATGGCGCTCTCCGGCTTCACCACCATGCCGTTTCTGATCGGCGTGCGTGACGCAAAATTCCGCACCGCGGTGTTTCCCGGCGACGAGCTCGAATTCGAAGGCGGCATTGTGCATGAGGGCTCGGGCTTCACCGTCGCCGAGTGCAAAGGACGCCGCCGGGGCAAGGCCGTCTGCGAGGCGCAGATCACTTACCGCGTCATGGCCTTTCCCAGCCCGGAATTCCGCCAGGCGATTCTGCAACGGGCGGAACAGATCGAGGTTCCACTCAAGGAGCTCATCAAGTGAGCGGACGCCGCGAGGTGTGGATCACCGGCGTCGGTCTTCTCACCTGCCTTGGCGAAGGGGTCGAGGCGAACTGGAGCCATTTGCAGCGCGGCGATCCGCCGCCCTATGACGACAAAAGCTTCGCGCCCTACATCGTGCATCCGCTGCCACCGGTCAATTTCGACAAGCAGATCCCGAAGAAGAGCGATCAGCGGCAGATGGAGCAGTGGCAGCGCATCGGCGTCTATGCCGCGGGACTGGCGCTCGCCGACGCCGGCATCGCCGGCAAACCCGATCTGCTCGACGTGACCGACATGATCGTCGCCGCCGCCGGCGGCGAGCGCGATGTGGTTGCCGACGCCGCTATCCTCACCGGCATGCGCAAGACGGCGGAGCGCGGCACGTTCCTCAACGAGCGGCTGATGAGCGATCTGCGCCCGACTTTGTTCCTGGCGCAGTTGCCCAACCTTCTTGCCGGCAACATCTCGATCGTGCACGGCGTGGTCGGCTCCTCGCGCACATTCCTCGGCGAGGAGGCGGCGGGCGTCGACGCGGTGCGCATCGCTCAGGCGCGCATCGCCGCGGGCCAGAGCGAATTGACTCTGGTCGGCGGCGCCTACCACGCCACGCGCTGGGATGTCCTCCTCGTCTTCGAGCAATCCGGGGTGGCACTCAAGGGCGCCTTTGCGCCGGTCTGGGACCGCGGCCCGCAGGGCGGCATCGCGCTCGGTAATATGGGAGCATTCCTCGTGCTTGAGAGCCGCGAGCATGCGCAAGCACGCGGCGCGCGAGCGCGCGGACGGATTTCATCGGTCGCTTCCGACCGTAACAAGCGCCAGAAGGGCGACATCGAGGCGACCCTCCTCCGCCAGTGGAACGCCATCGCCGGCCGGATCGACCGCCCGCAGGCCGCGGTGATTTCCGGCGCCGCCGGGCTGCAACCGGCGACCGGGGCGGAGCATGCGACGCTTAAGGAAATTGGCCTTCCCGTCCGCAATACCGGGACGTATATCGGTCATGGCGTAGAGGCTCAATTCGTGGCCAATCTGGGGATTGCCACCGCCGTGCTCGAACATGGCACACTGTTCGCGCCGGCGGGAACGGGAGATATCGGGTCAAGCCCGGCCGATATTTCCCAGGTGCTGGTTACGAGCGTCGGCAATTGGCGCGGCGAAGCGCTGGCGCTGGTGGAACGGGTCGTTTGAGGGAGAGCATTAATGGCCGCGGCAACGCGCGATAAACAGGGCCGCCCCGTCGTCGCCGTCACCGGCATCGGCGTGGTCACCTCGCTCGGCGTCGGCAAGTCCGACAATTGGGTGAAACTAACCGGTGGCGTGTCCGGCATTCGGCGCATTTCGCGTTTTCCAACCGAGGGGCTGCGTACCACCATAGCCGGCACCGTCGACGACGTGTATCGCGATCAAATGTCGCCGGCGGAACTCTCCGAGCGCGTGGCGCTGCTCGCCGGCGAAGAGGCGGTCGCGGAATCCGGCATCGGCGCCAAGGGCCGTTTCCCCGGGCCGCTCTATCTCGCGCCGCCGCCGCTTGAGATCGAATGGTCGGACCGCATCAAGATGGCGGAGATGGCCGCGTCCACCGCCGACACCGGCTATCCCGATCTCATGCGCGTGGCCCGCGAATTCGCCGCCAAGCATGGCGCGTTCAAATTCGGCATCATCGGCGAGCACCTCGCCGAGCATTTCGGCACCGAGGGCTCGCCGGTCTCGCTCAACACCGCCTGCGCCTCCGGCGCCACCGCCATCCAGCTTGGCATGGACGCGATCCGGCGCGGCGATTGCCAGGCGGCGCTGGCCATCGGCGCCGATGCCTCGCTGACGCCGGAATCGCTGGTGCGGTTCTCGCTGCTGTCCGCCTTATCAACGCAAAACGATCCGCCCGAGCGGGCCTCCAAGCCGTTCTCCAAGAACCGCGACGGTTTTGTCCTCGCCGAGGGCGCGGCGGCCCTCGTGCTTGAAAATCTCGATCACGCCCGCGCGCGCGGCGCGCGCGTGCTCGGCATCCTCGAAGGCTACGGCGAAAAATCCGACTCGTTCCACCGCACCCGGTCGAGCCCGGACGGCAAGCCGATCATCGCCTCGCTGCGCAATGCGCTCGCTGATGCCGGCGTCGGGCCGCAAGACATCGATTACATCAACGCCCACGGCACCTCGACGCCGGAGAACGACAAGATGGAGCATCTCGGCGTTTCCACAGTTTTCGGCGAAAGTATGCGCGGCATTCCGATCTCTTCCAACAAATCGATGATCGGCCACACGCTGACCGCGGCCGGCGCCGTCGAAGCGGGGTTCACGCTCTTGACGCTGCAGCACCAGCGGGTGCCGCCCACCATCAATCACGCCATTCCTGATCCGGCGATTACGCTCGACGTGGTTCCCAATGTGGCGCGGGACGCCAAGCTGCGTCGCGCGATGTCCAATTCGTTCGGCTTCGGCGGCCAGAATGTCTGCCTGGTCATGGCGCTGGAGCCGGCGTGAGCGGCGTCGCCGGAACGACCGTCGACGTCGCGCACCGAACCACCGATCCGGTGTCCGCCATGCGTGCGCTCATGCTGATCGGCGATCGCAAGATCCTGCTGCGCGAGGTCGCGGCACCGCCAGCGCCCGCGGCCGGCGAAGTTCAGATCGGCATCAAGGCGATCGGGCTCAATCACATCGATGTCTGGGGCTGGCGCGGTATGGCCTTCGCCAAGCGCAAGCTGCCACTCATCGTCGGCGCGGAGGCCGCCGGCGAAATTCGCGCCGTCGGCGCCGGCGTCTCCGATTTTCACGTCGGCGACCGCGTCGTCGCCTATGGCGGGCTCACTTGCGGGATTTGCAAGGCCTGCCGCGAAGGCCGCGACAATCTTTGCGAAGACGTGGCCGGCATCATGGGCTTCCACGTCGACGGCTTCGCCCGCGATCTCGTCAACATGCCGGCGCGGTTGACGATCCCGGTGCCGGCGGGCGTGAGTTTCCGCGACGCCGCCTGCGCGCCGATCGCCTTCTCGACCGTGCAGCACATGCTGTTCGACAACGCCAAACTCGAACCGGGCGAGACCATTTTGGTCCAGGCCGGCGGCTCCGGCATCGGCACCGTCGCCATCAAGATGGCAAAAGCCATCGGCTGCACCGTGATCACCACCGTTGGCGACGACGAAAAGGCCGCCAAGGCCAAGGCGATCGGCGCCGACCACGTCATCAATTACCGCACCGAGCGATTCGAAGGCATCGTGCGCAAGCTGACCGGCAAGAAGGGCGTCGATGTCGCTTTTGAGCACGTCGGTCCCGACACGTTCAATGGGTCGCTTCTCTGCCTCAAGCGCGGCGGGCGGCTGGTCACCTGCGGATCGACCTCGGGTCAATCGACCACCATCAATCTGTTCCAGCTTTTCCTTCAGCAATATCGCATCTTCGGCTCGTTCGGCGCCTCCATGCGCAACATCCGCGAGAGCCTCGCCAAGATGGCTTCGGGCCTCCTGCCGGTGATCGACACCGAGGTCGCGCTCGCCGATTTCGAGCAGGGCCTCGCGCGGCTCGAAGGCCGGCAAGTGTTCGGCAAGATCATCGTCACGTTCTAGAACGCCATCGCCTTCCGGTCTTTCCTGGTGGAGCTGATCGGTATACCGGTTCTCATTTTTCCGGATCATGCTCTGATGAAACCGCGTTCCAAGTTTCTCGATGCGACGGTCGGCGCGCTCGCCGGCGGCATTTTGAACGCGGTCAAACACACCGACCGCAAACGCACGGCCAATTTCGCCGGCGCGCTGATGCGCAGGCTTGGCCCGCTGTTTCCGGAGCATTACATCGGCCGCGCCAATCTGCGCGCCGCTTTTGCCGACAAATCCGCCGCCGAGATCGAGCAAATCCTCGCCGGCGTGTGGGACAATCTCGGCCGCATCGTGGTCGAGTTCGCACACCTCGACGAATTTTCCATCGCCGGCGCCGGACCGGCGACGCCGGACGCCATCACTTATGCGCCGGAAACCGCGGAGCGCTACCTGCGGCTGATGCAAAGCGGTAAACCGATGATCTGTTTTGCCGCCCATCTGGCCAACTGGGAGCTGCCCGCAGTGGTGGGCAAGTTACTCGGCGCGCGCGCCGCATTGCTTTACCGACGGCCGAACGTCCGCCCGATCAGCGACCTTATCGTCAGGCTGCGTGAGCCGTTGATGGGCGAACTCATCCCCAGCGGGCTGGCCGCGCCGGTGCAGCTCGCGCGTCTTTTGCGCTCCGGCACCCATGTCGGAATGCTCGCCGACCAGCATTTCACCAGAGGCGTCGAGGTGATCTTTTTCGGCCGCCGCTGCATGGCCAATCCGCTGCTCGCGCTGCTCGCCCGGCAGACCGAAAGCCCCATTCACGGCATGCGCGTGGTGCGCCAAGCCGACGGCAACAGTTTTTGGGGTGAGATCACCGAAGCCATCGAGCCGGCGCGCGACGCCGCCGGCCGCGTGGATATCGCCGGCACGATGCAGGCGGTCACGTCGGTGATCGAAGGCTGGGTGCGCGAGCATCCCGAGCAATGGCTTTGGCTGCATCGGCGGTGGCGGTAAGAAGCGCCGACGCTACAAGCCGCGCAGGAACGTGATCAGCAAGTCGTTGACCGCCGCGGCGCGCTCGCGCTGAATCCAGTGACCCGCGCCTTCAAGAATGTGGCACCCGCGAATTCCCGGCAGCACGGCTGAAAGCTGCTTGATCCTCGCTTCCATGCCCGGAAAACGCAGCACGTCGTCGCGCGCGCCGGCGATGAACAGCGACGGTTGCCGGATCACGCAGCCGCGCCACGGCGCCAACAACTCCGACGAGCGCCTGATGTTGCGGTACCAGTTCAATCCGCCGCGGAAGCCGGTTCGTTTGAACTCGGCCGTGACATAACCGAGATCGTTCTCGTCCAGCCAATTGGGCAGCCGCTCCGGCTCAACGGTGTTGGCGAGGATGCCGGTGCCGGGCGCCAATATTCCAGCCACGATTCGGTGCGGCCCGTCGCCCGACATGGTGAAATACATGCGCCGGAGCGATGCCTCCGCGTCGGCTTCGAGCTCGGCCTCGGCCACGCCGGGCTTTTGGAAATACTGCATGTAGAAAGTTTGCACGCCCTGTTTTTCCAAAATGCTCAGCAGATCGACGGGGGTCGGCGGCGTAAATGGAACGCTCATGCCGACGACGGCCCGGAACATGTCCGCACGCAGCATCGCGGCGTTCCACGCCACCGGTGCACCCCAATCGTGTCCGACGATGACGGCCTCTTTCTCGCCGAGCGCCTTCACCAACTCGACCATGTCACCGACAAAATGGAGCATCGTGTAGGATTCGATCTCGGGCGGCGCGTCGGTGCCGCCGTAACCGCGCATGTCGGGTGCGACAGCCCGGTAGCCCGCGGCGGCGAGCGCCGACAACTGGCTCTTCCACGAGCGCCAGGATTCAGGGAATCCGTGGCACAGCAGCACCAGCGGACCCGAACCTTGTATCGCAATTCGCGTGCGGATGTTTCCCGTCTGCACGACATCCAGGCGCGCTTCACCCGCATTCGCGATGGCAGACCTCACGCCACCTGAGCCAGCAGCGCCGGCAGTTTCGACCCGGCGGCGCCGGCTTTCATCGCCATTTCTTTCAATCGCTCGAACTTGGCCGTGTCGTCGGGCTTCGCCCCGCGCATCATCGCCGCGACGTTGTTGAGGCGACACTGCAAAAGCCAGCCGCGAATTTGTTCGTTCTTTTGCCAGCGCGCGGTGTTGGCAAGGGTGACCGCCCACATCGTCAACCAGTCCGTGGGCCGTTCCGGGCTTGGAACCACCGAGCAAAAGGCGTTCTTCTCCGCTGCGTCGGCGAAGTGACTCTCGATATAAGCGATGAGAGCGGCGCTGAAGAGCGGCTGGCACCAGCGTATCATGAGTAGATTGATGCGCTCGCCGTCGAACACTGGCACCCGTGGCGCCTTTACTATGGCGCAGGCGCTGCAGTCGACATAGAGGGTATCGGGTTCGGCCGGCAGCGAGCCCTGGGCCAGTTCGATCCGGGTTGGTTCGATGGCGCGCACATGGCCGAGCCGCACAATATCCTTGATGCGCCGCAACTCAGCCAATTCAGCCGGCGAGACGACGGCGCAGCGATAGGTCGTGGGTGCGACGGCCTTGTCGATTCGCATGAGCAGATTGCGCTCTTCGAGCCTGGCAAAGAGATCGGAGATTGAGGTCGCCGCGGCGATCGCCTCGAACTGGTCTATGGCGCTGCCGCTCGTGCGGTCGAAGAAATCGGCTCCCGGCTGCACGTTCGCACGGTTCAAGAGCCAGGCATCGCGCGGCATGATCCAGCGGATGCGCGACGACGGCACGTCGTTCTGCATGAGTCACAGGCAAGTATCCATGCCGGTCTTTCCCGAGCCCACCACAGTGTAGGCCGGATGCGGCCGCCGAATTTCGGGAAGGCGATTGGGGGGTATGCAGTTCACGCCGGGCGCGACCGCGTATTTCGGCGGGTGGGTGGAAGGCACCGCCGTCTGCGCGTGCGTGGCGTTAACCAGTTTCTTGCGCACCACGATTTGTGCGACGTCGCCGCTGGCCAGCGAGGTGATTTCATGCGTACCGCCCGGGCCCTCACGGTATTCGCTCATCGGCAGCCACCGCACGCGACCTGAGGGTAGAAAACGCTCCCGCATCACTTGATCGAAATGGTTCAGCACTTCCAACCCGGACGCCAGCCCGTAAAACCCCGCGTTAAGGCCGGCCTCGTCCTTCGTCCAGCTGCCCAACTCGCGCGAATTGACGCCGTAGGTCGCCGACGGCTGGTGCAGACGTACGAACGGATAGGCGTCGTTCCAATGTCCTCCGGGGCGATGGCGGCGGTCCACGATGGCAATCCGGGCATCGGTTTCGGTCAGCAAGGTATCGACGAAGGCCATGGCCGTGGCCCCGCCGCCGACCACCAGATAATCGGTGTCGATTTCACTCACGCTCATTTTGCTGCTCCTTTCCCCCGGGATTTTTAATTCGCTGGCATTTCTTCCAACAGTTTGGCCGTTCAATTTCCCGGCCGCGACGTCCAGCGCCTGCATCTGGGCAGCGCGAGTCGTGCCAATGTTTTGGATCGTCGACGAAACGGGAGGCCGGTAAAATGCCCGATCGTGCTCCCGTCACCACCATTTCACTTTAGCATTCCGCGAATGGGGCGAGAAGGACGAGGTTGTGCGTACCCGCGAATAAGCGAGTCACGTTGGGCAGGCGCCCGGCGCCGACGCTCTGGCCGCATCGCGAGTTCGCGGGTTACGACAATTTCGGCCGGAATCATACCGACTTCCCCCTCCGCAACGGAACGTAAATCTCCGCGGTTTGTTCCGCGCTCCCGGGCGCCCGCAGTGTGCTTGTTGCGGCGGTTACGTCGCCGCCGCCGCCTTGATGCGCTTGGCGATCTCGGCGCGGCCCGCAATCGCTCTCGACCAGCCTTTGGTGATGGTAAAGCCGCCGTCGATCACAAAATCGTGGCCGTTGACGAAGCTCGAACCGTCGCCGGCGAGAAATACCGCCGCCTGCGCAATATCGTCCGGAATGCCGGCCCGCGGAATCGGTTGCATCCCGGCGTATAATTCCTTTGCCGCATCGGCCGCGCGATCGACATTGGGCCCGGTAATGCCCGCGGCCTTGGCGACGATCGCTGTGACGATCGCACCCGGCGAGATGCAAATTGACGCGAATTCCCTTCTCGCCGAGTTCGGAAGCGACCGAACGCGTCAGCGCCTGCACCGCGCCCTTCGTGGCGCTGTAGATGTGGCCCGAAGCACCGCGAAGGCCGGCGATACTGCCGATATTGATGATGCTGCCCGTGCCTTGCGCCAGCATCACCGGCGCCACATGCTTGATGCAGAGCAGGACGCCGCGCACATTGATCGCCAGCAGTTGATCGATGGTCGCAACGTCGATCTCGGCGATGCTGATCATGGGCGAGGGAACGCCGGCGTTGGCGACCAGACAGTCGATGCGGCCGAAGTCATTGACGGCGCGATCGACCATCGCCTTGACGTCGGTCTCGCTTGCGACGTCGGCGCGAACGAAGCGGACCCCAAGGCGCTTTTCCAGCGCTCGGCCTTCCTCCTGCCGGCGCGCGGAGACTACGACTTTGGCGCCTTCTTCAACAAAACGTTCGACGATGCGTTCGCCGATGCCACTCGTCCCGCCGGTGACGATCGCGACTTTCCCCGTCAGCGTAGCCATAAGAGCCTCCGTGCGTCCGGCACTCACCGTCCGGTCTTGACCCGCGTCCACAAGCGGTTGATCAGCCTCTGCGTTTTCTGGTCGTGCGCAGCGATGGTGTAAAGCTTAGCCATGGTCGCGGCATCGGGATAGATGCCGCGGTCGTCGAGGATCGCGCGGTCGATGAGTTTCTGGCTCGCCAGATTGCCGTTGGCGTAGGAAATGAAATTCGTGTTTTTCGCCGCCACCTCCGGCCTGAGCAGATAGTCGATCAGTGCGTGCGCCTCGGCGACGTCGGGCGCATCGCGGGGAATGGCGAAATTATCGAACCACAATTGCGCGCCCTCCTTGGGGATCGCGTAGCCGACGGCGACGTCGCCTTTCGCCTCGGCCGCACGCTTTTGCGCCTGCTTGATGTCGCCGGAAAACCCGACGGCGAGGCAGATTTCACCGCTCGCCAGCGCATTGAGGTATTCGGACGAATGAAACTTGCGCACATATGGTCTGATCGTCGAGAGAAGATCGACAGCCTTTTGCAGGTCGGCGGGATCGCTCGAATTCGGATCGAGATGCAGATCATGCAGCGCCGCCGGCATGATGTCGTCGGAGGAATCGAGCAGATGGACGCCGCAATCTTTGAAGCGTGCGATCTTTTGCGGATCGAACACGTCGTCCCAGGAATCGATGATCGCGCCGGCGCCGAGGCGGTCGCGGGCCGCCTTGACATTGTAGCCGATGCCGGTCGTGCCCCACATGTAATTGACCGCGTACTGATTGCGGGGATCGTAAGTCGCCAGGCGCTCGGCAATCTCCGGCCAAACGTTGATCAGGTTCGGCAGTTTTGCCTGGTCGAGCTTCTGGAAAATGCCGGCGCTGATCTGGCGGGCGAGAAAATAGCCGGTCGGCACCACGACATCGTAGCCGGATTTGCCGGCCAGCAGCTTCGCTTCGAGCGTATCGTTTGAATCGAATGTGTCGTAGCGGACCTTGATGCCCGTGGCATTGCTGAAATCGCCGAGCACGGTCGGATCGATGTAATCCGACCAGTTGTAGAAGTTGACGACGCGCTCGGGCTGCACCGGCGCGGCGGGTGCGGCAGGAGCGCCGGCGATCAGCGCGGCGGTGAGAAGCAATAATCTTGAAGCTTTCACGTGCAAAAGCGTTCACGTCTCGGTCGGCAGCCCGGCGGCCTTCCAGGCCAAAATCCCCCCGGCGAGATGCGCGTTGTAATCGAAACCCTGCTCCTGCGCAGCGAGCGAGGCGTTGACCGAACGGCGCCCGGAACGACAGGCGAACACTACTTCGCTTCCCGGCGGCGCCGGAATGGTGGCGGGATCGAACGCCGAGAGCGGCACGGTCACGGCGCCGGGGAAACGCTCGACCGCAGTCTCGTTCGGCTCGCGCACGTCGACGAGAACGACGCGTCCTTCCTTAAGTCCTTGTGCGACCTCCTGCGGCGTCAGATCGCGCACGCGATGATCGCCTCCCGGTTGGCCAGCCATTGCAGTTTCCTCCTCAAGCGTGAGCGAAATCGCCGATCCGCCCATCCCCGCAAGCGGGGACCCGTCTGGATTCCCGCTGACGCGGAATGAGCGGAAGGTGAAACAGACGCCGGGTGTCGTCAAGCAACAGGTCACCCGGTCGCTTTCAGATGGCCGCTCAGATGGTCACCTGGGTGCCGACCTCAACCACCCGGTCGGTCGGTATCTGGAAATAATCCGTGGCGTCGTTGGCGGAACGGGCCAGCGTGATGAACAGGCGGTCCTGCCAGCGTGGCATGCCCGAGCGCGGCGCCCGGCGCAGCGCACGACGCGAGAGGAAGAAGGACGTCGACATGATGTCGAATTGCAACCCGAGCTTGCGCGCCAATCCGAGCGCCTTGGGAATATTCGGCGACTCCATGTAGCCGAAGCGCAGCTTCACCCGCATGAAGGTCTTGCCCACCGGCTCGATACTCACGCGCTTTGCCTGCTCGACCCGTGGCGTATGCGTAGTCTCGACGGAGAGGATGATGTTCTTCTCATGCAGCACGCGGTAATGCTTGAGGCTGTGCAAAAGCGCGGTAGGGGCGCTCTTCGGATCGCTGGTGAGGAACACCGCCGTGCCCGGCACGCGCTGCGGGGGCTTCCGTTCGAGCATGCGCACCAGGTCGTCGAGTGGGGTCTCGAGCCGACGGGTTTTCTCGAACAACAGCCTGCTGCCACGCCGCCAGGTGTACATCACCATCATCACCACGCAACCGAGCGCCAGCGGCACCCAACCGCCCTCGACAACCTTGAGCATGTTGGCGGAGAGGAAGGTGAGGTCGATGATCAGGAACGGCAGCATCAGCGCCGCGGCGGCGAGCGGCGACCACCGCCACATCCGCCAGATCACCACGAACGCCATCATGCCGGTGACCACCATTGTGCCTGTCACGGCAATACCGTAGGCCGAGGCCAGCGCGCTCGACGAGCGGAACAAAGCGACGAGCAGAAGCACGCCGACGAGAAGGAGCACGTTCACTCGCGGCATGTAGATCTGGCCGGCCTGCTGCGCCGACGTGTGCCGCACTTCGAACCGCGGCAACAGTCCAAGCTGGATCGCCTGACTGGTGAGCGAATACGCCCCGGTGATCACCGCCTGGCTCGCGATCACCGTGGCCGCGGTCGCCAGAACCACCATCGGGATGCGCGCCCAATCGGGATAAAGCAAAAAAAACGGATTGGTGACCGCTTCGGGATGCGCGTAGACGAGCGCACCCTGCCCCAGATAATTCAACGCCAGCGACGGCAACACCAGGCTGAACCAGGCGAGCTGGATGGGAAAGCGGCCGAAATGCCCGAGGTCGGCATAAAGCGCCTCGGCGCCGGTCACGGCGAGAAAGACCGCGCCCAAAGTATAGAAGCCGATGATGCTGTGATGCAGGAGGAACGCGACGCCGTGCACCGGATTGAGCGCCCAGAGCACGCCGGGATCAGCGGCGATCGCCACCACGCCGGGAATGGCGATGGCCACAAACCAGACCGCCGTGATCGGACCGAACAGCGCCGCCACTTTCGCCGTGCCGCGCGACTGGAACGCGAACAGCACGATCAGGATGACGACGGTCAACGGCACCACGAAATCGTGGAAGGCGGGCGTGGCGACATCGAGTCCCTCGATGGCGGAGAGCACCGAAAGCGCCGGCGTAATGACCGCGTCGCCATAGAACAGCGCCGCGCTGATGATGCCGAGCAGCGCTACGGTCCCGGCGGCCTTGCCGATGCGGCCGACGGCGCGCGAGGCTAGCGCCATCAGCGTCAGCGTCCCACCCTCCCCGTTGTTATCGGCGCGCAGAAGGATCAACACGTATTTCAGCGTCACCACCACGATCAGCGCCCACAGGATCAGCGACACGATGCCGAGCACGGCCGGACGCGTGAGCTCGTCATGGCCCGGGCCGGAAGCGGCGATCACCGCCTCGCGCAGCGCATAAAGCGGGCTGGTGCCGATATCGCCGTAGACGACGCCGATGCTGCCGAGCGCCAGACCCCATATTCCGGCGCGGGCGCACTCGTCGGCGATGCCGTCAAGCGGCACTTCGCTCCCGACGGGAGCGCTCACGGTGTCGGTCATTGAGTATGAGACAGGACCTTGCCCTGCTCCTGAAACCGCATCGGGGAGGGATGCAGGGCCGCGCCTATACACCCTCCGGGGCATGGAGTCATGGCCTCGATCGTTACCGCCGCGTCAACGTTGGCATACGCACAGAACGAAAGTCGGAACAAATGGTTGCCTGTACAACCCATGGCTGTTACGCCGCGGTCACGCCGTACCGTCCAGAGCAAATCGGGGCTTGCGGCCGCGGACCGCCTTCCCCGGTGACCGTGGTGGAAAAAGCCGGCACAATACGCTCTTAAAGCGGCGCCCGAAGCGGCGCTCACAGTCCAAGGAGAAACGTCATGCGCGAGATCGGCCACTTCATCGGCGGTAAAGAGGTGAAGGGGGGATCATCGGGGCGGTTCGGCGACGTTTTCAATCCCAATACCGGCGAGGTGCAGGCCAAGGTGGCGCTGGCCAAGCATTCCGAGGTCGAGCACGCCATCACGGTTGCCGAAGCGGCGCAGCCGGCATGGGCGGCGACGAATCCGCAGCGGCGCGCCCGCGTGCTGATGAAATTCCTCGATCTCGCGCAGAAGGAATTCGATTCCCTGGCGCGACTTCTTTCCTCCGAGCATGGCAAGACTTTCGCCGACGCCAAGGGTGACGTGCAGCGCGGCCTGGAAGTGGTCGAGTTTGCCTGCGGCATTCCGCACCTGCTCAAGGGCGAATACACCGAAGGCGCCGGTCCCGGCATCGATCTTTATTCCATGCGGCAGCCGCTCGGCGTCGTCGCCGGCATTACGCCGTTCAATTTTCCGGCCATGATCCCGATGTGGAAATTCGCGCCGGCGCTCGCCTGCGGCAACGCGTTCATCCTCAAGCCGTCGGAGCGCGATCCGTCGGTGCCGATGCGGCTTGCCGAGCTGTTGATGGAGGCCGGACTCCCCTCCGGCGTGCTCAACGTAGTCAACGGCGACAAGGAAGCGGTCGATACGATTTTGACCGACCCGCGTGTCAAGGCGGTCGGCTTCGTCGGCTCTTCGGCGATCGCCGAATACGTTTACTCCACCGCCTGCGCCAACAACAAACGCGCGCAGTGCTTCGGCGGCGCCAAGAACCACATGATCGTCATGCCCGACGCCGACATGGATCAGGCGGTCGATGCGCTGATCGGCGCCGGCTACGGCTCCGCCGGCGAGCGCTGCATGGCGATCTCGGTCGCGGTGCCGGTCGGCAAGAAGACCGCCGATATCCTCCTGGAGAAACTCGTGCCGCGGGTGGAGAGCCTCAAGATCGGTCCGTCCACCGACGCGCAGGCCGATTACGGGCCAATGATCACCAGCGCGCATCTGGAAAAGGTCAGGAGCTATGTCGACCTCGGCGTCAAGGAAGGCGCCAAGCTTCTCGTCGACGGCCGCAATTTCAAGCTGCAGGGCTACGAGCACGGCAATTTCATGGGCGGCTGCCTGTTCGACCACGTGACGCCCGATATGCGCATCTACAAGGAGGAGATTTTCGGCCCGGTGCTTTCGGTGGTGCGCGCCAAGGATTACGAGGAGGCGGTGCGGCTGCCGTCGGAGCACGATTACGGCAACGGCGTCGCCATCTTCACCCGCGACGGCGACGCGGCGCGCGATTTCGTCAGCCGCGTCGAAGTCGGCATGGTCGGGGTGAATTTCGCCATCCCCGTGCCGCTCGCCTATTACACCTTCGGCGGCTGGAAGCGCTCCGGTTTCGGCGATCTCAACCAGCACGGCCCCGACGCGGTGCGCTTCTATACCAAGACCAAGACGGTGACCGCGCGCTGGCCATCGGGCGTGAAAGAAGGCGCCGAATTCGTCATTCCGACGATGCGATGAAGAAACGCTTGTTCACCACACCCTGAGGTGCGATTGAAGCGAGCCTCGAAGGGTGGCGGGACGATGTTCACGCGGATGCGGCGAGGAAGCGCGCGCGCGGCGAAAGCTGCAACCGTCCTGCTCGTCTTCACGGCGCTTTTCGGCTGCGTCGGCAATCCGCCGCCGGAACCGCAAGCCGCGGCCGCGCCTCAGCCGCCCCCTCCGCCTCCGCCGCCGCCTCCCCCGCCCGTCGATCTTGCCGGCCGCTGGAGGTTCACCGAAACCGGCGGCGGCGCCTGCTTCATGAATTTCGGCAACGCCCCTGGCGCCGTCCAAGGTACGATCGCGCCCGAAGGCGGCTGTCCCGGCAATTTCTTCACCAGCCGCAAATGGACTTTCGAGCACGATCTGCTCATGATCCGCGACCACAAGGACGAAGTGTTGGCGCGGCTATCGTTCCTGAGCGGGCGCTTCGAGGGTCACGAGGCGAGCGGGGCGGCGCTGTCGCTGTCGCGCTAGAGTTCACTGCAAGGGTCGTTTGATGGCCGAATTCCAGCTCTACTGTTTCGCTCAATCGGGCAATTCCTATCGCGTGGCGCTGATGCTCACTCTCATCGGCGCCGACTGGCAGCCGATCTTCGTCGATTTTTTCAACGGCGAGACGCGCACCGCGGACTATCGAAGCTCCGTCAACGAAATGGGCGAAGCGCCGGTGCTCGTTCACGGCGGGAAGAAACTCAGCCAGTCCGGCGTGATCCTGCTTTATCTCGCCGAACATTCGGGAAAATTCCTGCCCCACGGCGAGGATGCGCGGCTGGAAGCTTTGCGCTGGATCATCTTCGACAACCAGAAGCTCAACGGCATACTCGCCACATATCGCTTCCTGCATGCGCTGGCGAAACCGTCCGGCGATCCGGCGGTGATGAAGTTTCTCAAAGGCCGGGCGGACAGCGCGCTCCGCATACTCGACAAGCGCCTCGCCAGCCGCAGCTACGTGCTCGGAGCCGAGCCGACCATCGCCGACCTTTCGCTCGTCGCCTACCTCTATTATCCCGCAGAAGAGTTCGGCTTCGATATCGCAGCCGAGCACAAAAACATCGGCGCCTGGCTCGATCGCATCAAAGCGATACCGCGCTGGGCACATCCCTACGATCTCATGCCGGGATATCCGCTGCCGGCGTGATCAGAGCGGGATGTCGAGCTCCTTGGGCGGGGCGCGCTTGACCGGCGGCGCGGGGGTGGGCGCGTCCGGTTTCGGCGCCATCACCTCGGCCTTGGCTTGCGGCGCCGACGGAGGCGGCTCGCTCACGACCTTCGGCTCGGACGTTTGCGGCGGCTGCGGCGCTTGTAGTGCCTGTGGCTCGGGTTCGTTGGCGTATTTGGCGATCAGCGCACGGGCTCCGGCGATCAGCTTGCCGCCATCGAGCTTGCGCTCCTTCATCTGCTTGAGCCACAGCGCGACCACCGGCTCGATCGCCCTGCGCCAGTGCGCGATCTCCTCTGCCGTCAGGATCGCGATCGGATCGCCGCGCTCGCGCGCCGCATCGGCGACAGTTTTGGCTTCGAGATCCCACATGGCGCCGGCCATGCCGGCGGCATCTTGCCCGGAATTGGCGTCGATGACGGCTTTCAGGTCGCGCGGCAGCTTTTCGTAAGCCGCTTTGTTCATCGCCAGAACGAATGTCGAGGTGCTCAACGACGATTCCGCGAAATCGGTGTGGAACTTGAGGAGGTCGCCGAGCCGCAGGCTCGGCACGACGTCCCACGGGTCGAGGCAACCGTCGATGGCGTGGCCGGCCAGCGCCATCGGCACCTGCGGGACCGGCACGCTGACGCCATACGCGCCGAGCGCGCGTACCGCTTCACCGGCCAAACGGTTCGTCACGTGAAGCCGCAAGCCCTTGAGTTCCGCGATCGAGCGGACGGCCCGGTCCGTGTGCACGACGCCGCGGTCGCGGCACGAGAAACAGATCGGGTGAATCTCGTGGAATTCGTCCTGCAAATATGCCGCGGCGTAATCCTCGATCGCCCGGGAATTGACCAGCGCCCGGCGCGAGACGGCAAACGGCAGCTCGAACGCTTCGATCTTAGCAAAGCGCCCAGGCGTATTGCCCGGCACCGCCCAGACGATGTCGGCAAGCCCGTCGCGCGCCTGATCGATCAGCTGCGCCGGCGCGCCGCCGAGCTGCATCGAGGGAAAAATGTCGATGCGGATGCGCCCGCCGGATTCGGCCTCGACCTTGCGCGCCCAGGGCACCAGGAACCGCTCGTGCCCGCCCGACACCGATGAGAAGAAGTGATGCAATTTGAGCGTTACCGGCGGCGCATCGGCCCGCGCCAGACGTAGCATGGCCGGAGCGGCGATCAATGCGGTCAACGAGGCGAGTAGCGTGCGGCGGGCAAGTGGCATGATTACTCCCACCGTTCCACGCCAGCGATAAGGCTCAATTGAGGCGCGGGGGTCGTTCTTCTTTGCCGGATGGGTGCATGATGGCGACCGCCGTGCGCGGAGGCGCCGCTTCCGTGGCCGGGGCCGGTTCCACCTTGCCGGCGCGCGCGCGGCGCTCGTAGCCGCGATAAGACAGCCAGCCGAACGGCAGGCTGACCAGATAGGCGAGCGTTCCGGAGGTAAGGATGATCCACGGATAGGCGATAAGCAGCGCCACAAACAGCACCACAAGGAGGACCGCAGGCCCGACCATTTCCGGCGGCACGCGCGTCCCGACCCGCTTGCCGGAAAACACCGGCAGCCGCGAGACCATGAGGCATGCGATGAGCAGCGTGTAAGCGAGTGTCCCCCAGATCAGCACGTGCGAACGCGGAAAGCCGAGGAACACCGCATAGATCGGCAGCAGCACGATGATGGCGCCGGCCGGCGCCGGCACGCCGACGAAGAAATTGCCCGCCCAGGCCGGCCGCTCCGGATCGTTGATCATGACGTTGAAGCGCGCGAGCCGCAGTCCGGCGCAGATGGCGAACACCATCGCGGCAATCCAGCCGGCCGATTTCAGATCGTGCAGGCCCCAGAAATAGAGGATCAGCGCCGGAGCGACGCCGAAATTGACGAAGTCGGCGAGACTGTCGAGCTCGGCGCCGAAGCGCGAGGTACCCTTGAGGAATCTTGCCAGGCGGCCGTCGAGGCCATCGAGGATGGCGGCGAAGACGATCGCGGCGAGCGCGAGCGCGTAACGGTTCTCGAACGCCATGCGGATTCCGGTGAGCCCGGCGCAGAGCGCGAGCAAGGTGACCAGATTAGGCGCCAGCGTACGCACCGGGATACGGCGGAAACGGCGGCGCCGGCGCTGGCCCTCGGCGGGCGGTGGTTGCATAGCCATGACGGCAATATAGCCTTTCCGCGGCAGCGCCGCCACGCGCGAAACTTTTGCGCGTTAACCTTTTCTCACGCCGCGCCGAAGCCGCGATCCGCCGCAGCAGCAGCAAGTTCGGCCAGCACGGTCTCGCCGGCAATCGCGGTCTGCCCCTCGGCGACAAGCGCTTGCGTGCCGGCCGGCAGATAGAGGTCGACGCGCGAGCCGAAGCGGATCATGCCGATGCGCTGACCGGCGCCGACCGTCTCGCCCTCGCGCACAAACGGCACGATGCGCCGCGCGACGAGGCCGGCGATCTGGATGACGGCGATGCGGGCCCCGCCCGCGGTGGCGATGACAAACGAGTTGCGTTCATTGCTCTCGCTTGCTTTGTCGAGATCGGCGCTGATGAAGGCGCCTTCGCGATAGACCATGCGTTCGATGCGTCCGGGCAGCGGGCTGCGATTGATGTGGCAATCGAACACGCTCATGAAAATGGAAATGCACAAGTGTGGCTGCTCGTCGAGCTCGAGCTCCGGCGGCGGCACGGCGCTGGCGACACGGCTGATGCGTCCGTCCGCCGGCGCCACGACGATGCCTTCGCGCGCCGGTGTGACCCGCGTCGGATCGCGGAAGAAATAGACGCACCACAAAGTCGCCATGACGCCAAGCCATCCGAGCGGCGCCCACAGCCAAAACAAAACGAGGCTCGCAAACGCGAAGCCGCCGATGAACGGATAGCCTTGCGGATGGATCGGCGCGAGCTGCGAGCGAATGGAATTGATGACGGACATGGGCTGGCGTTATTCCGCGGCATCGACGGCAGGCAGGAGCTCCTCGTCCGCTTTCGGCGCGTCCGGCACCTCCGGCGGGTTGCGGTTGGGGGCGGCGGTATCCTCCCCGACTTCGGCGAGAATCTCCCGCGCCATCTGCGCCTCGCGCTGCCGGTTCCACATGCTGGCATAAAGGCCGCCCCGCGCCAGCAGCTCGCGATGCGTGCCGCGCTCGACGATCACGCCGTGATCGAGCACCAAAATCTCGTCGGCGCCGACGATGGTGGAGAGCCGGTGGGCGATAACGAGCGTGGTGCGGTTCTTCGACACGCGGTCGAGCGCATCCTGGATGTCGCGCTCGGTATGGCTGTCGAGCGCGGAGGTGGCTTCGTCGAGCAATAGGATCGGCGGCGCTTTAAGGATCGTACGCGCGATTGCGACGCGCTGCTTCTCGCCGCCGGAGAGCTTCAGGCCCCGCTCGCCGACCTCGGTCTCGTAGCCCCTGGGCGCCAGCCGGATGAAGCCGTCGATCTGCGCCAGCCGCGCCGCCTCCTCGACTTCGGCATCGGTCGCGTCCCATCGGCCGTAACGAATATTGTAGCGAATAGTGTCGTTGAACAGCACGGTATCCTGCGGCACCATGCCTATCGCGGCGCGCAGTGACGTTTGCGTCACATCGCGGATGTCCTCGCCGTCGATAAGGATGCGGCCGCCGGTCACGTCATAGAAGCGGAACAAAAGCCGCGAGATCGTCGACTTGCCGGCGCCGGAAGGTCCAACGATGGCGACAGTGCGTCCGGCCGCCACCTCGAAGCCCAACCCCTTGAGGATCGTCCGCTCCGGTTCATAGGCGAAGAACACGTTGTCGAAGCGAATAGTGCCGGTGCGCACTTTCAGCGGCTTCGCGCCCGGAATGTCTTTGATCTCCGGCTTGCGCGAGAGGATCGAAAACATGAGTTCGATGTCGATCACCGCCTGTTTGATCTCGCGGTAGACCAGGCCCATGAAGTTCAGCGGCTGGTAGAGCTGGATCATCATGGCGTTGATCATGACGAAATCGCCCACCGTGTTGGTGCCGTTCTCGGTGCCGATGGCGCAAAGCACCATCGCGGCGGCGAGCCCGATAGTGAACACGATCGCCTGGCCGGCATTAAGGATGGCGAGCGAGGTATAGGCTCGCACGCTGGCGTCCTCGTAGCGCGCCATCGAGCGGTCGTACCGCTTGGCCTCGCGCTCCTCGGCGGAGAAGTATTTGACGGTTTCGTAATTGAGCAGCGAATCGATCGCCTTGGCGTTGGCGTCGGTGTCGCTCTCATTCATCTTGCGGCGGATGCCGATGCGCCATTCGGTGGCGTAGAACGTAAAGCCGACATAGAGCGCGACCGTCAGCAGGATCACGACCAGATAGCGCCAGTCGAAGTGGAACAGCAGCACCCAGCCGACCAGAAACACCTCGACGATGGTCGGCAGGAGCTGCAACAGCAGCATGCGCACGATGGTCTCGATGGCGTTGCGGCCGCGTTCGAGGACGCGCGTCAACCCGCCGGTCTTGCGCTCGAGATGGAACCGCAATGAAAGCAGATGCATATGCTCGAAGGTGAGCAACGCCAGCCGCCGCACCGCGTTCATCGCCACCTTGGCGAATATGCCGTCGCGCCATTGGGTGAGCACACCCATGAGGATGCGCATGCCGCCATAGGCGAGCGTCATCATCACCGGCGTCGCCACCGCCCACGCCAGCCAGTGGTTGGCCCAGACCGGCGCGGTGCCGTGGCCAGCCAGCGCATCGGTCGCCCATTTGAAGGTAAAGGGCACCGCGACGGTCGCGAGCTTGGCGGCGAAAATCAGCACGGTTGCGAACAGCACGCGCGCTTTGAGGTCGCGACGGTCGGCGGGCCAGATATAGGGCCACAGATGCCAGAGCGTCGAAAACAGCGCGCCGCCGTCGGCACGCACGTGGCGCGCCGAGCCGAGGGGGGCAGTTGCGTATTCTCTCATTGCAAGGTTTGACCCGGGCGGCCGCGGGGAGCCCCCATTTCATTGTCATATAGAGCGTTTTCCTCTATCCCGCATCGGCACCCGTAACCGGCTTGCGCCGCGATTTGCGCTTGCAGTCGCGCCGAATCGCCGCCACATCTATCCCTTCATGAGTGTGACTCTATGAGCAAAATCAAGGCGATCTGCGTTTATTGCGGATCGAGCCCGGGTACCGACCCGGAGTTTGTGGCCACCGCGCGCAGTTTCGGCAAAATCCTCGCCGAAAATGGCGTGCGGCTCGTTTATGGCGGCGGCTCCATCGGCCTGATGGGTGCGCTTGCCGGCGCCGTCATCGAGCATGGCGGCGCGGCAACCGGAATCATTCCGGAGTTCCTCACCGCCAAAGAGCGGCCGCGGCGGCTCGCGCAGGAGCAGATCGTCACGCGCGACATGCACGAACGCAAGCGCACCATGTTCGAGCGCGCGGACGCCTTCGTCGCCTTGCCGGGCGGGCTCGGTACGCTCGAGGAATTGGTCGAGCAGATGACCTGGGCGCAGCTCGGCCGCCACAAGAAGCCGATCCTGATCGCCAACATCAACGGCTTCTGGGACCCGCTGCTGGCGCTCATCGTGCACATGCGCGCGCTCGGCCTCGTTCCCGCGCCAGCACAAGGTGTCGAGCTTCTGGTCGTCGATCGTATCGAAGACGTTCTGCCGAAGCTACGCGAGGCGGCGCGCGCCGTCACCGAGGCCGAGAAGCAAATGGCCGTGTCGGCGGATCGGCTCTGACCCGCAGCGCGCGGGCAACGCCGCTCAGTGGACCAGAAAACGATAACTGCCGTCGTCGGATTCGTGTCCCGCGAGAGCGGCAGCGCCGAGTTGCTCGGCGATGCGGGTCGCGACCGGCACGCGGTAATGCAGCGGGTCCCAGTAATTGGTTTCGTTTTGGGTCAACGGCGAAGGAAAACGCCAATCGATCACCTTGGCACCGTCCTTGCGGCCGATGGCAACGATCCGCTGTTTGCATTCCGCCTCGATCTCCGCCTCACGTGTTCCGGGTGACGGCAGCGCGGCGACGTTCACCGGCATGAAGGCGAGAATGGTCATGGTGGTGGAAGGAAAGCGCGCAAGCGCGGCATCGAGCCAATCCAAGGCCGGAAACGACAATTGGCCGAGTTCCCCGGCGGTCAGCGGCCGCTGCTCGTGCACCGGCGGTCGAAAGTTATGCCAGATCGCCTCGTGAGCCCGGACCAGATCGTATTGCGATTCCGGCGGCACGAACACCTCGTAGCCGTCGTATCGAATGCGCTCGCGGTACAAATGCAGGTGGTATCCGACGAGCCGGCCGGCAATTTCCAGCGTGCCGGAATTGAACAGATAAAGATACTTTTCCCACGGATTATCGTCGTACAGCCAATCGGGAAACCCGCGAAACGTGATCCGGTCGCGGTCGGCGTTCTGCGCGCACCAGACGCCATCGAGCCCGACGATGAGGACTTTCGGCGGCCCGACCGTGCGGACGAACAAATCCAGCATGGTCTTTTGCTCCCATGCCATCGCCGAAGACATCGCAAGATTGGCGAACCGGACATGGAATGATCGGTCAAGTACCTGCGGGTCCAGCAGGCGGGAGGTCGAGGTTCCGATCACGAGGGAATCGAACCGCTTGCTGCGCACGATCTGCGGGTACATGAAGCGGTCGCTGATGCTGACGATACGCCGATCGATCGGCAGCGAGAACGGCACCGTGTCGTAGGGATCGACCAGCAGAATGAACAGGTAGATCGCGGCGGCGCCGCCGACGAGTACGCCAAGAAACAGCAAAACGAAGGCCCACCAGTCGGGCGCTTTGCTTTCGTCTGTCTTAGCGGATTGCCAGAACACGCGCGCTCCCTAGAACTGAAAGTAGATAAAGCTGACCGGAGCTTTCGTCCCGACTTCCAGCAGACAATAGACCGCGAGCAGGGCTCCGGCGACGGACACCATCGGACGGGGATTTTTCAGACCGTTGATGATTTCGTGCGCCGACGGGATCAACGCCGACGCCAGAGCCGCCAGCAGCAGGAGCTTGATCTCGTGCAAAGCTCCGCCCGCGCCGCCCTCACCCACCAGCGACATCAGCATCGACCCGGCGACTCCGAAGCTCGCGGCGCGAAACACCACCCAACCGATGAGTACGAACAGCATGGTGACGACCCAGCCGGCGAGCTTCGGCATCGGACGACCGAGCCGTTGCCAGCCATGGCACGTGGCGAGGCCCACGCCGTGCCAAAGCCCCCAGGCGACGAACGTCCATCCGGCGCCGTGCCATAGCCCGCACAGCCCCATTGTGACCATGGTCGCCAGCAGGTAACGCCACAGCCCGTGCCGGCTGCCCCCGAGCGGAATATAGAGATAGTCGCGCAGGAAACTCGACAGCGTGATGTGCCAGCGCCGCCAGAAATCGCGGATATCGGTGGCGAGATACGGCCGGCGGAAGTTCTCCGGCAGAATGAGCCCGAAGATCAGCGCCGAGCCGATCGCCATCTCGGTATAGGCCGAGAAATCGAGAAAAAGCTGGAACGAAAACGCCAGCACCGCGGTCCAGGCATCGCCGAGATTGAGCGCGTGCAACCGCGCGTCGGCGAACAGCGGATCAACGACGGCGCCAAGCTTATCGGCAAGCAGCACCTTCTTGCCGAAGCCGATCGTGAAGATCACCAGCCCGATCGCGATCCGCCGCCACAATCCTTCGCGACGCGGATCGAGGGAGAATTGGGGCACAAGTTCATTATGCCGCACGATCGGCCCGGCAATCAGGTGCGGGTACAGCAGCACGAACAGCGCGAACGGCCGGAGCGGATAGATCGGCGCCTCGCCGCGCATGCGGTCGACCAGATATGAAATCAACTGAAAAGAAAAGAAACTGATGCCGATCGGCAGAATAAGATGCGCGCGCGGAAGCGTTATGCCGATCGTCGTTTCAGCCGAGCCCAGTATGAAATCGAGATACTTGAACGTACCGAGCGAAAGCAAGTTGACGACGACGCCCACGATCAACGGCGCGCGGCGTCCGGTGCGCTGATGCGCGAGCGCCAGCAGCCAGGTCGCGAGTATTTGCGTAACCGGCAATATGACGAAGCGCGCATCCCACCAGCCGTAAAAGACGAGCGAGGCCCCGATCAGGCACCACTGCCGTGCCAATTCGGAGCCCGCGACCGAGTAATAAAGCAAAGTTACGGCGGGCAGAAACACCAGCACGTAGAACTGCGATTGAAACAACATCGGCTGACCGTACCCCGCAGCCCTGCTTCAGGTATCTCTGCAGGCCCGTCAAGGGAGCGAGCTTAACTGGAAGCGCTCACAAATGTCACCGCCTCGATGCGGTTGCCGTCGGGATCGCGCACGAAGGCCGCGTAATATTTCTCGTAATAGTCCGGGCGCAGCCCCGGCGCGCCGTCGGACGCACCGCCGGCCTTGAGCGCCGCTTCATGGAAGGCATCGACCGCCGCGCTATCTGGCGCCCGCAGGCAGATATGCACGCCGCTGTCTTCGGCCACGCGCTCCATGTTGGTTCGCTTGTTGCTCCAGAATTCGGGATATTTCTTGCCGAAGCCGATGGCGGCACCGGGCCACTCGCGCAATTTGCTCAGGCCCAGCGGCATCAGCGCCGCGGCGTAGAACGCTTCGGCTTTTTTAAGATCGCGCACGGCGACGGAGATGTGGTCGATCACGACCGTCTCCTCACGCCGGCGCGCCGGATTTGATGAGCTTATAGACGATCGAATCCATCAGCGCCTGGAACGAGGCGTCGATGATGTTGGACGAGACGCCGATGGTCGTCCAACGGTCGCCGCTTTCGTCGGCGCTTTCGATCAGCACGCGCGTGACCGCCTCGGTGCCGGCGTTGAGGATACGCACGCGATAATCGGTCAATTCGAGGCCGGTAATGAAGCTCTGATATTTGCCGAGGTCCTTGCGCAAGGCGAGGTCGAGCGCGTTGACCGGGCCGTTGCCTTCGGCCGCCGAGATCAACAGCTCCTCACCCACCCTCACCTTCACCACCGCCATGCTCACGGTGACGCGTTCGCCCTTGGCGTTGATGCGCTGCTCGACGCTGACGTCGAATTGCTCCACGTCGAAATAACGCGGCACCTTGCCCAAGAGCCGCCGGGCCAGAAGCTCGAACGAGGCGTCGGCCGTTTCGTAGGCGTAGCCGATTGCCTCGCGCTCCTTGACCTCATCGAGGAGCCGCGACAGGCGCGGGTCGTCTTTATCGACGGCGAATCCGATGCGATCGAGCTCGGCGAGCAAATTGGAGCGGCCGGACTGATCGGAGACGAGGAGCTTACGCTTGTTGCCGACTGTTTCCGGCGCGACGTGCTCGTAGGTCGCCGGATCCTTCATGATGGCGGAGGCATGGATGCCGGCCTTGGTGGCGAACGCGCTCTCGCCGACATAGGGCGCGTGACGGTCGGCGGCGCGGTTGAGCAGATCGTCGAGCGCGTGCGAGACGTGCGCAATATGGCCGAGCGCGGCGTCCGACACGCCGATGTCGAATTTGTCGGTGAATTCGGCTTTGAGTTTCAGCGTCGGGATGATGGAGACGAGATTGGCATTGCCGCAGCGTTCGCCGAGCCCGTTGAGCGTTCCCTGGATCTGCCGGGCGCCGGCGCGCACCGCCGCGAACGAATTCGCCACCGCCTGCTCGGTGTCGTTGTGCGCATGGATGCCGACATGATCGCCGGGAATCTGCTTGCAGACTTCGCCGACGATCTTCTCCACCTCGTGCGGCAGCGTGCCGCCGTTGGTGTCGCAGAGCACGACCCAGCGCGCGCCTTCGTCGTAGGCGGCCTTCGCGCAGGCGAGCGCGTAGTCCGGATTGGCCTTGTAGCCGTCGAAAAAATGCTCGCAATCGAGCAGCACTTCACGGCCCTTGGCCTTGGCGGCGCGCACACTGTCGCGGATCGAGGCGAGATTCTCCTCCTCGGTGGTCTCCAGCGCCACGCGCACGTGATAGTCGGAGGATTTGGCGACAAAGCAGATGGCGTCGGCCTCGGCGGCAAGCACCGCGGCAAGGCCGGGATCGTTCGAGGTGGAACGGCCTGGGCGCCGTGTCATGCCAAAAGCGGTGACCTGCGCATGCATCGGCCGCTTCTCGGCAAAGAAGTTCGTATCGGTGGGATTGGCGCCCGGATAGCCGGCTTCGATATAGTCGACGCCGAGCTCGTCGAGCATGCGCGCGATGGTGAGCTTGTCGGCCAGCGTGAAATCGACGCCGTTCGTTTGCGCCCCGTCGCGCAACGTCGTGTCGAACAGATAAAGCCGCTCGCGGGACATGACCCTCACCAAAGGTAATAGTTCGACGCCAGCGCCACCGCGACCAGGATGGCGACCACCGCGATCACGAGATGATGCGTCCGCATTCCGAGGAACGTTCCGCGCTGCATGATGCTCAACCCGAATAAAGCCGATAGACCGTATAGAAGGTGATGGCGACCGCAATGGCGATCACCGCGTATTTAAGCACGACATAATAGAGCCAGTGCCGCTGAAACGGCACATCGTCCCGCTTCATGACGCGCTCCTTCCGGCGGTTGCGGCCGAGGTGGCGGCAAGCGACTTCACCATCGTGGTGTTGGCGAGCCATTCGCCGCCGAGCGCCACGGTTTTGCGGGTCTTTGCCGCAAAGCCGCGCCGCTCGAAAAAGCCGCGCGCGCCGTCGCTTGCATCCACCGAAAGCTCGCACGCGCCGCGGGCGGCGGCGAGCTTTTCCAGCGCGTCGCAGAGCATGGCGCCGACGCCCTGCCCGGTCGCGGCCGGATGCACATAGAGCATGTCGATGCGCGCATTGTCCGCGAGCACGGCGAAGCCTATGGCCGTGCCGTCAAGCGTGGCGACCAACGCCAGCTCGCGCGCGAGGCGTGTGCCGAATTCATCCTCATCTTCGACGGCGGACGCCCACGCCTCAAGCTGCGCCTCGCTGTAATCGTCGGCGCCCGTCTCCTTGACGCTGGCGCGGAAGATCTCCGCCAGCAGCGGCACATCCGCCGGCAGCAGCGGCCGCATCGCGAGCTTGGTTTTGGGGCGGGCGCTCATGACAACCTCCTCCTGTTGCCTCCCCCCTTGAGGGGGAGGTCGACCGCGCTTTGCGCGGTCGAGAGGGGGGTATGTGGCGATGCGCGTTGAGGAAGACACCCCCCTCCCCATCCCTCCCCCTCAAGGGAGGAGGGAGCAGGTAAATGCGAGCGGTAAGACCGCGTGCAAAAATTCATCGCGCGATCTCCCAGGTGGTGCCGTCCTTGGTGTCTTTGAGCACGACGCCCATTTTCGCCAGCTCGTCACGGATGCGATCGGATTCCTTGAAATCCTTCACTTGCCGAGCGGCGTTGCGCGCCTCGATCAGGTCGACGACTTTCGTTTCGTCAACGGCAACCGCTGCCGGCCGGAATGCCGCCCAGGCGGCACGCGTCGTTTGCAACAGCCCGATCAGTTGCACGCTGGCCTTAAGGCTCGCCGCGGCGGGTTTAATGCCTTTGACCGCTTCGCCGCGCAATTCATGCAGAGCACCGAGCGCCTTTGGCGTATTCAAATCATCCATCAGCGCGTCGAGTACGTCCGTGCACAAGAATCCCGGCGCTACGTCCCCGCTCAGCGCATACCAATGATCGAGCGTCCTTTCCGCCTCACGCAAGCCGCTCACGGTCCAGTTGATCGGTTGACGATAGTGCGTCTGCAACATGGTAAGACGCACCACCTCGCCCGGCCAATCTTTCAGCAAGTCGTGAGGCGTGACGAAATTGCCGGTCGACTTCGCCATCTTCTCGCCTTCGACCTGAAGAAAGCCGTTGTGCATCCAGAAATTCGCCATCAGCGGCGTATGGAAGGCGCAGCGCGATTGCGCGATCTCGTTCTCGTGGTGCGGAAAGACGAGATCGATGCCGCCGCCGTGGATATCGAAGGTCTCGCCGAGATAGCGCCACGCCATTGCCGAGCATTCGATATGCCAGCCCGGCCGGCCGGGTGTTTTGATACCGGCCAGCGAGGGCCACGCCGGCTCTCCGGTCTTCGACGGCTTCCACAGCACGAAATCCATCGGCTCGCGCTTATACGGCGCCACCTCGACGCGGGCGCCGGCGATCA
>Ga0209415_10003925_pt1 | contig 27502 bp, 23 predicted proteins | sample PeaSoiSIISIP2007_FD_187696 | JGI IMG/M metagenome (GOLD analysis project Ga0209415, IMG submission 187696) | Peat soil microbial communities from Weissenstadt, Germany - SII-SIP-2007 (SPAdes) (version 2) | ecosystem: Environmental > Terrestrial > Soil > Wetlands > Peat | place: Germany... | reverse complement strand
TGCCTGGTCGCGATCATGTCGGATCAGGTGGTCGGCATCATCTCGGAATACCTGGTCGGGATCATCGGAATCCGCACTTTGGGAAATAAAGCCTATATTGCGCGATCTTGCCCGCCGCAATCCACGGCCAATCGAGGGGATGATCAGAGCCTGTCAGCACCAATAGCAAGTCTTCGAGCAACTGGTACTGAGCGATGAGGTCCTTGATTGCGAGCGACTTCGTGAAGCGGAGCGCAGCCGATGCCGTTTCTTTCAGAGAAAGCGCCGTGCCAAACACCGCCCCCGACGAATCCCCAGCACTTTCGAAATGAATCGATAGCTTCCCGTCGGCGGTTGGATATACGGCATCCTTTGGCCGCTTATATTTGATCGAGACCATGCGATTCGATGACGTGACCTTGATCGCGGCGAGCCGCAACCATTCTTCAAAGCCCGTGAGAGGAACGATGATTTCCTTGAAAGCGCGCGTGGCGGGCCGCTTCACAAGCCCATCAGCCACGAGACACTGCCCCGCAATATAACGCTCGTAGGACATGCCGTTTGTGCTGGATTGGCCGCCGTTGCCTGTAAGCCCAGTGAGGAGTACGCGCTTGTTCGATGTCTTGAGCAGTCCTTGGATGTCTTTGTTAATGAGCTGGCCGCGCCGTATCATCGGCGTCATGGGGCCGTCCCTGCCCGGGAAATAACCGTCCAGATCCAGTCGGGTCTGCCCGTCGTCGCCGATGATGAGAAGCCCGGCAATACAGGAATCCGGCGCGAATTGTTTTTCGGGGACCGCCTCGTCGGCCCACCAGAACAATCCGCGCTCTTCAAGGATCGCCATCGTCAAAACTCCATCTGGACGCCGCCCTGCCATGTGTCTCGAAGTCTAACTGTCCGCACGCGCTGTTTCAGTTTTTCCTTTCGTCTGCAGGGTGTTCGCCTCGGCAATTTGCACCGGCCGGGGGGCTCAAACGTACCCGTCCGATTGGTCTCCCTTACACTTTGGGAAGCGGCCCCTCGATTGAATTCACCGGACCTGCACAGCTTTTTTCGCGCAGGTCCGGCGGAATGAGAGTTTAGGCATTTTGGGATTGCTCCACATAGAGCGCAGCCTTTTCCTCTGGTGACGCCATGAACGGAACCAACAAAAAATTGCAAAAATTGGAAGAAGAAACGAGCTCGATGAATTTTTTCTCCCGGCGTTCTGGCGCTTGGTAGGAAATATATTCGTCGGGGGTGCAAACAAACATCGCCGTAGACGCAGGATATGGATTGATGACAGAGAGCTTTGCCATCTTCTCGGCCGTTGTTGTACGGAGCTTTCGTTGTTCCCGGCCGAAGAGCTGCGCTGTTTCTTGCTCGTTGAGGCAGAAAGCTATGAAATCGATCTGGTGGAGGGCATGAAGAGTACTCTCGGGATCAGCATGGGCTCCGATAGCCCCGAGGTCGTATCGGCCGAATAGTTGTTTGTTCTTTTCAATGAGAGCGACTCCATCCCGAGCAATATCCGCATCCGCAGCCTTGTTGGAGGCAATTCGTGCCGCTGTGCTCTTTCCACAGCCCATAATCATCCATACTTTTCCGTGAATATTGAACAAATCTGCGTAGTATATGGAATCGAGATATTCGCTCTTTTTGAAGTTCAACAACTGGAGTCTCCTTAAGGAAGGGCTTTCTCGCCGGAGTCGGAGGGGGCATTGTGTTCCGCCACCCATACCGCACTTGCCATCAAGCGCGCGCTTGGCGACGTCGCCATTCGCCAACGAGACGGTTATAGGACGCGAGATCGGTAAGGCTGGTATCCACAGTGGCGATCTTTTCCAGCTTCGCCATCAAATCGCGCGGCACCATGTGAACGCGAGAGTCGATCGCTGCATTCAAGAGATCGAGAATTGGTCTAGGATGCGTTTCCAGGAAGCCCGGACGGTCATCGAGCCCGAGAGTAATGCCAATATCAAACATGTCGAATGGCACTACAAATCCGATTATGGCGTTCACTGCGTCCGCAAGGCATTCGTCGCATGCCATTGCCATCCGGATCAGATTTTGCGATGTGCGCTCGTCGCGCAAATTCGCTTCTAATGGCCACACGTCACGGAAAAATTGTCCATACCTATCTCGCCACATTTGATCCGGGGTAAGAGCCGCCTCTTGATCTGCCTTGGGAGGGGCAATCCAATGCGCCAAGACCCAGGTCGCGGCATGCCGAGTGTCGGATGAGGCATCAGCCAGTGTCCGACGAATTTCGATCCGGTCGATTTCGTAGGTTTGCCCCCCCTCCAAATCCTTGTGCAGATACGCGCGCAGCATGAGGGCCAATAAATTTGTCGCATCTGAATGGTCGATATCAGGGCGCCGAATCGCTTGAAGCAACGGAATTTTTAGCTGGTTAAAGAGCCGCGGTAAACCGGGATGATTGTCGTATGCGCGGGCACGCCAAAGAGGTTTCGCTTCTTCATTCGCCCAATCGAACCATGAAACCAAATAACGACTAACCCAGTCATGATCCAGGTAGTCGAGCAGAGCTAGGCGCATGGCGAAGACAGTTCTCGCCATCAGACCGTTGGATCCCGTGCATTGCACAGCTTGCGTAGCGCGCTGCTCTAGTTCAGGGGGCCACCCGGCATCTTGGGCGCGTTGCTGCGCCGAAACGACTTGGACGAGGAACTCGGCGAGCACCCCGCCGGGATCACTCACGGCATCACGGCTCGCCTTGGCTTTCTGTTCGCCATCAGCTGCGTCTATATAGACTGTGGCGGCGACACGATCCCACAGAGTAAGAGCGGACTGAAGAAGTTGTGGGGTGCCGGCCAGAATTGTCCGCTGACGTTCCAACCACCGCGCAACATAGTCCGCAGACCTCTCAATGAGGTCGGCTGGTGATGCTAGAAGCAAGTCCAGAATTTTGGGCGCAATGGCCGGATCTTTTGTCATGCTCAAAGTGTCGAGCAAAGGTTGCCAGGCATTCATGGTCCAGCGATCGGCGCCCGGGGCATTGGCGATAGCCGCGATAGCACGGTCGGGTTCCTCACGACAAAGATTGGACCACAGATCCCCCTGTTCCCATTGGTGCTCTGACTCGATCCGCAGTGTGGTCGGCACAAGTTGATCGATGGGGACGTCTTTCACCAGATCTACGTTGCCTTGCGGCCCCACAAAATGCGCGCCACCAAACCACACGTCAAAATCGTCCCGATCATCCTCGCGCATCTCATAGTCGGGAAATTGAGCCATCAGCCTTGTGAGCGCTTCTTGCCCTTGCTCAGAAAGCTTGCCACCCGCTTGCACGATTCTGTTGAGACGTGTGAGGACAGCCCAGTCCCGAAGCGCCGCGAACTTAGAGCTCATCGTCGCCCCTGGGTAAAGAGACGCCGGCGGGCCTGCAACGATGCGAGCTTCGAGATTGTATTGTTCACCAGTCGAAAAATCATTCCACCGGGTAGCGGTCAAACGCATCACCTCGCGTTTCGCATGGCGCCAGAACATCTCGTCCGGGAGCGCCGCCAGTGCCCCGCAGGCCTCGCTACCGCTGTGGACTGCGTCATTGGTAAGAAACTCCAATCCGATGCGCTGTGGAAGGATGTATGGCTGTTCAAGGGACCACGCCGTGATCCTCCCGGCTCGCCGAGGGTCGGACTTAGCCAACCGCGTCCACAGGTCTGCCAAAGCTCGAACTAAGAAATAAAATCCTCTCGCGTACTCATTCTGCTCGTGAGGAGCGACAGATGGAACCTGATGGCTGGCTTGGTCGTACTCGGGGCGCGTGAATTTTGCATCGGCCGCCTCGTCCAAGGCGTCGATTAGTTCCCGGCCAAGCTGACTGATGATTTGTAATTCGAGATCCGGATTATTCGGAATCTCCCCGATGATGGTGTCGAGTTCGCGCGCACCAACTTGTTGGAGCGGAGATTCAAACTCAACCCGGATCAGATCGCCTAGCTTGGCGGGTGGAGCTCCAATGGCCATTTCAACCATTCGGAAAGGAGTCCGGACGCTCAATCTAGGGCGCAGAAAGGCACCGATCGATTTCACGACGTCATAGTTGACGTCACCCGCCTTCATCTGCGTCCGAGCATCGATCATTCGGCCGAGGGCAGATGAAGGCCATGGACCTTCACCCTTCGTAGTTCTTGCAAGCAACCGCCACGCCGTTCGGACAAACGGATTGAGCGTCGCGTATTGCTTTGTAAGCTCCATCCTTATGAACGCCGTTTGCAAATCCCCGTTGACGACGCGACCCAGGCCAAGGCATGCCTCAAGCATTTCCATACTGCCAAAGTTCGCCGCGATCCAAGGCATATGCGGCTGTCCATCTGGCTTCAGGAGATTTAGTTCCGCCAGTTTTGGCAACCATGATGGCGAGGGATTGATACCCAGCAATATTTCTGCTGCGTCGCCCCCACTGAGCAACCACTGGATCTCTCGCAGGCCGTCGGTGGAGACCTTTTCCGGTTCGGATGTCAGCAAAGTGTGGAGCGCGGCCCGGCGCCATTTGGTCGGATCCTCCGCATAGGTTGCCCATTGCTCCAGCGATTGGTAGAGGCTTGAGTGGTCACTATCCGTCGGCGTGCGATAAGGGATGGGCGTGGCTCCTTTGGCCTTCCAAAGTTCAATTTGTCGCGCTTCTTCCCCAGGTTTGGCCGGCACAAAGGCAAAAACTTCCCGGAGGTCGCGAAATCGCTCGCGATCAGCGTCGATGACTTCGAGCAGATAGCGCATCGGCGGGTCGTCCGCGGAATAGCCGACGATCACGACAGTAAGCGCCCGCACCAAATCGTAGATATAACGCGCCGCCCAACCCGATCGTAGATAAGCATCTCCGAACTCGGCGCTCGTGAGAATCAGGTCCGTTTCGTCCAGCTTCTGTGCTTTATCTCGAATGCGGCCATGCAGGTGTAAGACGCCAGTGAAGCCGGCGCTCTGCGGGCCAGGCAATGAAGCCCCTGCATGACTAGATATCCTTGCTGCCCCTTTATGTTTCCGGTTCCACGCTCGTTCGAAAAGCGGATCGAAGTTGGTCGTCACCACCCGATGACGCATTTCCCCGTCACGAGATAACCTAAGTATGCTGAGGTGCGCCGGATAGGATCGGGCGTTGCCTCGAAAGCTATTGCGAACGCCATCACGAATTTTCTCGCGGATGTTCAGAACGGTCTTGGGGTCAGTACCACCACAACGGCGCTCAAGGCAGCGAAGAGCTCGATCATAGGCTCTAGCATCCATCGCCTCTTCCTCGGCGGGATGCATCGCCCATGTCTCTGGAAGCGAGTCGTAGATATCTTCGACCAGCTTTTTGAACGAGGGAAGGCCAGCCTGCATTGACACTCCGGCGCCACAAATGAAGACGACTTCGCCACGCTCTTGGGCGGCGATAAGATTGGGCGGAATATCTGGGCCGTTCTGCATAAATTTCATTGGATTATAGCCGTACGGATGGTTTCGATGGAGAGGTCAGCCAGACTCGTAATCTCTATTGCTGAAGGAGCTGGGCCCGAAAGGAGCCGCCGCGTCGCCGCGGATACCTTCGTAAGTTATCACGCCGGACAAGACATCATCACCACGCTTTACGAGATGTGGAGCAATGCACGTTGTTCGAATCGGGATGGAGCAAGAGGAACGCCAGTCTCATCAATTTCCCTGTCGGAATTGCAGCGAAGAAATCGGTGTCGCCCTCGTCATTGATTATTCACGTCCGCTTTTGAGAACGGGAGCACTTGACCTATCGGCCGGCATGGTGGGCGCAAGGCAGTCACAAGGGAGGCTACTCGCTCACCGGTGGCGGCAAATCGGACAGCTCTTGATAGGGCTCACACCCTCGCGAGGTGATTATGAAGGCGTGCCCGTTCACCAGCGACGGAAGAACGGGCACAACCAAACACGTTTTTAAGATTCGCTCTTCTTCGTCGGCACCCTTACGCTCCGCTCTGACTTCAAACCATCAATGGGCTGGAAGCTGGAATCCTCTGGCGAGGTGCCTTCGGAATCGAGACAAATTAGGACCAGGAATTCGCCCATGTCCCAATTTAGATAGCCAAGTCTCCACCCCTTGTTGCCACGGTCCGCGTCAATCTCAGCGAAACGCGCTTTCAGGTCATCCCAGACTCTGTTCGTTATACGTGCGACACCATACCAACGATAGAGATGTCGCAACTCGATGCGCTTAAAACCCGTTTCAAAGACCTCTAACAGCAGGTCCATGATGTCTTTTTCGTATGAGATACTCATAATTTCCTCTCGGATGGCTCATCGCTGGCCAACAAATAAGACAACGTCTAATTTTTTTAAGCAATACGTTATTTTTTATAAAATTGGTGCTAATGGACTCTCTTGCGCAACTGTGCACGAGAGTGCGAGATCGGCCAGACCAGATTGATGCTCGCGATCTGATGACCGGCATGACAACGGCAGAGAGCTATATTTTCTGGACCAGTTGGATGTAAACGCTCTCGAAGCCATGACATATAATTTCACGTCCGCTCGCCCCTGCGGCGGACTCCCAGAAATTCACGCCGACGAATATCGCTCGCACGAAGGCCGTGCTCTCCTGATCAGTTTCTGCGAACCATAGGCCGCCACCGCTCATCCCACCATAAGTCGAGGGCGCCGTATATTCCGGGTGCGTGTCGGGAACGAACCTGAAGCGGTCAAATCCGTTGTTCGCGCCGAGAGATACTGCGTCGCCAGGTTCCAATGTCGCCTCGACGCTGACGGTAAGATCGCCGGTTGCCATCGATCCGCTCCGGGTAAAACTCTCGGCGACCGCTCCTGTGGTGCACCAAAATCCTTTGGCTTGTGCCTGCCGCTGCCGAAGCATATCCGCCGGCTGGTTCAAATTGATGAAGGTGCATCCGGCGTCCTCGAGATTGCCGGCGATGTGAGTCGGCAGAACCAGAAATGCGATGTCAGGACCATTTTCGGACCAAGGCGAATTCCGGATTGTCACTTCGCGGACATAGTTTAAATCAATGGCCAACCGGTTTGTACGCTGAGGCTGCAATAGATTGACGACGCCGACTCGATTAAATTTTTTCAGAAGCTCCACGACGTGGGCGGCGGTGACAATGCCCATGTTGTCGCCGACACGGGCCAAAGTGCCGGATCCCGCGCATTCCGGTTCTCCTGTGGCGGCCTCTCCTGCAGCGGTCTCGTCTGGTATGGACATGAAAGCGACGGTCGACATGGCCAGCCGCTCCTTGGCATCGTCGTAGTTCGATGAGTTTCCCGTGCTGTCCATGCGACACCCCGCCGATGAAATTAGACAGCCGCCAGGACATAGCCGTTAGGATGCCTTGTCAAGGTGGACAAAGTGGTCACTGACAGATGACACGTCCGGTTGCGGAGTAGTAAAACTCTGCGTCGGGGATCACCATCAGCAGGTAGGGTAACAAATGGACGTGCCGAACTACGCGTATTTTGTGTTGGGAGTGCTTGCGGTCTGCCTCGTGTTTGGAGGTTTCCGCTTCGCTAGCAGCAAGAAGGTTGCCCGGGCGTCGGTGGTGATGCCCTCTGAAGCGAAGACAGTGGAGGTAGCCAAAGAGGTCGACGACTTCGTGCCGACCGAACTCTGCTTCGGGAGTTCGGAAGATCGGCCAGCTCTGACCGTTTCGGCATTCTCTGGCTCCTTGAAGGCACTTGGGTCGCGCCGGATGGACGTAGAAAACTCAAGAATCAACCTGCTGAGCCCGATGCTTCAGATGGCGCCGGAAGTCATCACCGCTGCGGAGGTCCAGGCTGGAAAGTACATGAAGGTCGTCGTCAACGGTCCGCTCGCCAAGTGTTCCGACGGAGAGGGGTTTCGCGGTTACGTTGTCGGGAAAAATGGGATTAAGGAGCAAGCACGACTCTTTGAACCTAATAAACTGAAAAACATAGTCAACGCTGCCGCTGTGTGGCAGTTCGCCTCTGTTGTCGTAGCGCAAAAACACATGGCCGATATCAATGAAAAACTGAAAGAAATAAAGGACGGAATCAACGAGATAGTTACGTTCCTTCATGATGAGCGTCAGTCCAAGCTCACTGGCGCAATCCAATATCTTGACCAAGCCAAGGATGCGATATTGCGGGGAGAGTTTCCCGATGCGATCAGGCACCAGTTGGAGTCCCTCGAGCGGGATATGATCAACGCCGAGCATCATCTCCTGAAAGAACTCAGGGATCTCACGGATGCCATCTCCCGAATTGAACACGACGAATGGTTCGGAACAGAGGAGTTCGCTAAGGCTATCTCGACGCATCAGGACAAAATCGAGAGAGTTCGGGAGGAACTGCTGTTGTGTCTCGATGCCCGAGTCGCGAACTGGCTGGTCCTCGCGGCATTCCCTGACGAGGATGCGGTCAAGGAAGCCAGATTCGCTGCCATCCAGTCATCGTTCGAGGTTCTCGACAAGGACGGTGAACTTGGGCGGACGGCTTTTCGGAATATGAAGGACAAGATTAACGAAATCGAGTCTGCCTGGAATTCAGCTGAGACATTGCGGGAAAGACGGAAATCCCTGATGGAGCGTTCTGAAATTTATCGGACCAATTTCCAAGTACAAACCCTGGGGTCCCGCGTTATTTTTGATGCCACAAAAACCATGCTATCCGTCGACCGCATGGTTCCGCTTGAGTTGGCTGTCAGGATGGACGGAGGAAAAGTGGTCGAAGCCTACGACATTTCGGAGGCGTGAGCGTCCAACCCTAAAATGCGAATAGCCCGAAAAAGAACGCCCCGAACCGCTTTTCAACGATCCGGGGCGCCTTCCGACCGGAGGGCAGTGAGGCCGACCAGCCGGCCGGAACCTATTTTCGAACTTTAATCGGAATGAGGCCGCACTCTACCGCCGTCCCGTCTGCGGGTGCATCCGCGCCGCATTTATTGATTGTCGGCGCCTCCAACCGCCACAACACGGTCGCGATGGGCGGAAGAGGAGCGCCATTGACGGCCTGGTCGACAGCGACCCCTCCCGCCGCTCCGACGATCATGCAAGCCAGGATGGCCGCCGCCGCCAAGGTAGTCACCTTGGCCCGACCGCCGGCGAGCGCGACGAACACCGCGATTTTGTCGCGTAAGGTCGGTTTCAAATCGTTCGAAATCAAGCGGGGCGCGGTCATCCGCATGATCTCCCGCCAACGATGTGCTTTGTTCTCCGGTGCATTCATGTCGCCGGCCGGACGAGTGAGCTTTTCCTTCAATTCCTTGAGAAGGCGCCGGTCGTCCTGAGACAATCCCTCGACGACGCCACCTCCGCCCGCGGGGGCGGCTGGTGTGATTTCGGGAAGGCCTTCCAGGACGGCCATCGCGACTGCGGCAGGCAGTTGCTCGGTAAGAGCCTGCACTGCTCGATAGGCGGCAGCGGCGGCAACCCGCTCTTCGTCGCTGGGCTCGTCCGGTGGTGCCGCGGCCTCGGATTGGCACTGCATGAGCATTTCGGCGGCCGGATCCGCGTTAAGATCGATGGTCATTGCTTCTCTCCCTCAATCGCCATAGCCATAGCCCTGGTCATTGTCGGCTTCCCGGCTCGCCGACCGCTGCGGCTGTTTTGCTGATTTGCCGACGGCCGTTTCGGCCACAGGCGTGGTGGCGGTGATGCCAATCTCGGCCGGCCGAATGCTCCGCCCCTCTTTTGCGGCGACGGAAAGGGCATCGCGGAGCATCTTTACTTGTGCGGTTTCGCCCCTGATTTCGGCCAGGTCGAGCCGATGGCTGACCCGTGCGGTACTCACTTCGCCAGTTCGCTCGGCCGATTGTGCCAAGCTTTGGTCGGCGACGGCCGCCTCACGATCGTAAAGCTGTTTCGCCACAGGATCAGTCTGGTACATCTGCCGCTGGTCGGTGATCCGCCAAGTCGCCTCCGCCCTGGTGTAATCGGCCTCCGCCAGCGACGGATTTTCTCGATACTGCGCAGCGCGAGTATCGAGCGCGTCGGCGAGGCCGCTCTGGAGGCCGACAATCCGCTTGACATGTGGACTGTCGTGCCCCTCGTTTGCCGCGCACCACTCTCGAATCTTTTCCGCCGCCGCCTCCCGGCCCTCGGCGGTATAAAACGCTGGGTCACGGACGTCGGTCCGCGGAACATTCCGACGGAGCCAATCGTTGGTCATCGCCTTGACATCCACTGCGTTACGGGAAGTGTGGATGTGGTCGATATGGATGTCCAACGGACTTGGTTCAGTGACACGCAACGGGCCCGGGTTCACCCCGTTCCGTCGGTCCGGCGCCTGATCCTTGGCCGGAGATTGACCATCGATGCCGGCGGCTTCCGCGTGTTTCAACGCATCTTCGAACGCGGACATGGCTGCCGCCTTATGCTCATCGGCGGACAACTCGCCGTCGGCACGGGGTGTCGCCACTTGAACCGTATCCTCGCCCGCTTTAACCGTTTCCGCTACCGCGATACCGGCGGCGGCAATGCCCGTGACAATCGGGCCACGCCGGACTTCGCGGTCTTCGGCTGTCGCCTCGGCCGCTTCCTCGATCGCGAAATCACCACGATCACGACCCGGATTCGGGGATGTGCCGGCGGTATTGATGTCCTCCACACCCATGGCCCGATTTTGAGCCGGCGGCGTGGGGGCGAGTTCTGGCCGCTCCCTGGTCATCTCGATCTGCAATTTCTCGACGATCGCCCGATCCCGGGGCGGTAACCGATCAAAGTCGGCTTCCCGGCCGGTAGTCCGATCGGCGACAGCGATTTTGGCGAAAGCCTCTGCCCGCTGCTCCGGCGGGGATGCGAGCACTTCGCGATAATGATCGGCCGCTGCGAACGTCCCGGCACCGAATTCCTTGTCGATCGATTCGGTTGTCCGCTGGCGAGCTTGCTGCTCGACGTCCGCGAGAAACGTTTCGGACTTGATGTCGGCGGCAGGCTGATGCGCGTAGACCTGGCCGTCGGCTCTTTCCACGGCCATGCTTAGCCGATCCAGATCAAGCCTCGCATCGACCACATCGACGATTGAAACGCCGCTTTGAATCGGGCCGGTCACATCGTTCCGAAGTGCATGGTAAAGCTGTTCTTCGGCCGGGTGAGTTCGGTCGCGATTGGCCAAGTCCGCCGCCGTCACGGAGGTGGCGACGGCAACGTCGTAGTCGCTGATGCCGGCCGCCTTACCCCACAATGCGGTTTCCGGTGCGACGTCGCGAAGCACTGCCGCCACACGCTCCCGCTCCTCGACGCTCGGTCGGCTCTGTGCCTCCAGCGCCTCCCTGGCGTCGCTATAACGGCGCCAAGCGGCGGCGGTGTTGATCCTGATCGTGTCCGCATGCTCGGCGAGAGTGCCATATGCGGTTTCATACCCCTTGCCTGTCTTGGCGGCCTGTTCGAGGTCGGCCAAATCTACCCAGATCTGCTCGATCTGCTGGATGACGTATGCGTAACTCATTGTAATGCCTCACTAATTGCGAAATGACGGGTGGTTGGACTTTGCGGGGCATCCCCGGAAACCGTCATCGCGGCCAGTGAGCGGCCTATGGCAAGGCCTTCAAGAAGTCGATGGAGCGACTATGTGTGTATAAAAATACACGTATTCAGAATATATACTAATTATTCTCCATTTTTGCAACAAAAACTTTCATCTAGCGACATAAATCATCATCTATGCCGCTTTCCATTGATGTTGATTTAGCCATAGTTTTTGTAATTTTCTTCTCAGCCGCCTTTTCTGCGGGTATTGCTTGTTCCGTTTTTGCCACGACACCCTCTAAGACCTTGGATATTGTCGCATTGTTTTGGCGCTGGTCCGGCTTTACCGTCGCCTCATGTTCCGCCACGGCGGCTTTGACGTCGCCGGCCTTTCCATCGCGCACCGACTGTTTGACCAGGCTCACCAGCGCGTTACTCTGTTTAAGAGCCTCATCCCGTGGCTCCGCCAGAGTCGGGGACATCAATACGCGATCGATGCCATGTGCGATCCGCGATTTGAGCGGTCGCTTTTCATCATCGCGCCACGCCTCGTGCACGCCGGCGCCTTTGGCGAGCAATGCCTTCCGGATCGCTGCATTCTCCACCTCAACGGCGGAAGGTACTGGGGTGGTTTTTTGCGGACCTGGCCCGGCCACTGGTTCGACAACTTTGATGGCGGTCAGCGTGGTGGGCTCACCCTTGGGCGGAGCAATATTATTTTCCTGGCCCGGCACCGCCGCTGCCACAGTGGACTTGCTTGGGGTGACTGGTTCGGCCGACCGCTTCACGGTCTGCTCCACCGGCGCCGGCGTCTTACGTTCCTCGCGAACGCCGCTGCTGGCCGCCTTGAGATCGGCTGCGAACTTCTCATCGCCGATGCCCGCCGCGTCGAGCCATTCCTGATAGCGCGGTTTGTCCTTGGCGATGGCGGTTACAGCCGCATCACGGCGCTCTTTGAGCCCCCTGTACTGGCCGTAGTCCTCATGCTTCGTGGCCGCAAGCCGCGCCTCTGGTGAGAAATCTCCGCCGGTCATTTTGACATAGAGCTTGCCAGCCTCGATGCGAGTGTCGGCGAATTCACGCACCAATTTGGCTTCTGGCGACTGCTCACGGGCACGCATCTCGGCCGTCGCCAGGTCGCGGGCGAAATGTTCCGGCTTGATCCCGGCCGCCTTGATCGCCGTGATATAGGCATCGACCAGCTTGTCGCGGGCCTCGTCGGCTTGGATCTCGACGATGACCGCCTTGGGGGCTGGCCAGTAACCAGCTTTTTCGCGGCTGCCCGTGCGCTGGGCGACGTCGTCGTCCTGGACCGCACCGGCAGCGAAGCCATAGGCCTTTAAAATGTGCTCGTACTTGGCGGGGTTCTTGGCGATTTCCGCCACCGTCTTGTTTCGCGCGTCCCGAGCCGCCTCGTACTCTTTATATCTGACGTCGATGCGTGCCTTCTCGCGGCCGGCCTCGGTATAGTCGTTGCTGCTGATCTCGCCATATAGCGATCCTGCTAACCTTCTGGCATTACGATACTTACGGACCAGCTCGGCCTCGGGCGACCGGAGCAAATCAGCACGCTTGATCTCCTCGGCCAGCTTCGCGGGGTCGATGCCGGCTTCCTTGAGCTTCGCGGCCATGGCGACAACGGCCTGATCGCGGGTGGAGCGGGCGGCCAGGTAGGTAGGATCGGCTGCGGCCCTGGCTTTCGCGCCCGGGGTGTCGTCCCCGGCCGCGATCACGGCTTCGGCGAAGGCCTTCCCAGCTTCCTGGCGGGCCTGGGTGTAGACGACAACGGTAGTGCCTTCGACGGTCTGGCCGATCTCCTTGGTCCGCTGGCGCTCCAGGTATTTGGCGGCCTGCGATTCGATAGAACGCCAGGAAGCCCCGACGTCTTTGGCATGGCGGCGGTGGGCTTCACGGCCGCCATTTTCAGTCGTCAGTGCATAGGCGGCGGAGTCCCGGGTCTCGCGCATCTGGCAATAGGCCTCATAATCCGGATGGGATTTCGACCTGGCGCCCGGGTGAGTCGCCTTGATCTCGTTCCATTTGTCGCGGCAGGCATCATTCATTGCCGCATAGGCTTCGACACGCTTAAAAGCGTCGCGGTCAGCTTCGGACAGGACCGGCTTGGCTTTGCCGATCATTACCTCGATCTGGTGACGAGACATGCGTGCCTGGGCGACGGCGACGCGGTGGGCCGGGAAATTGTCGAGGACTTCCTTGGCCAGCTCGTTACGCTCCTTTTTCAGGTCCTTGAGCGTGTCCCACTCGGGCAGTTCCCAGGCGTCTTTGTCGAAGGCGGCAGCCTTTTCGATGCAGTCATTCATCTGCAGCGCATATTCGGCCGACAAGTCCTTGAGCGCCATCACACGGTCATGGGCTGGCCTGTGCGCCACGGCGTAGTCTGCGACAAGATCCTTGTCTGGCGCTTTTGCCACCGCCCGCGCGAAAGCCGAGAAATCTTCGAACTGGTCCTTGCCAATGTGCATTTTGAAGTCGTGCTCGTGCCGGCTTAGACCGACTACGATTGAGTCCGAGCGCAGCATTTCGTCGCCCAGCGCCCCAACGCCGGAAATCGACTGTCCTTGCGATTTATGGTAGGTCGAGGCATAGCCGTGGTCGAAAGCGATCGTCTCGCCACGCTTATTCGTCGCCGTCGGATCGAACACGACGACGCGGCTTGGCTCTCCCTTGGCGGTTGGGTCGAGGCGGACGATGATCCGGCCTTCGTCCGCCGCAATGACCATACCGGTGGTACCATTACGCACGCCAGGGCTGGCCGCTCGCTCGGCCAGGTCAAGTGCTTTGGCACGCTCCAACGCCTCGGTTCGCCGTTCCTCGATATGATGCTTCAAAGCACCTTTCTTATGGTCATAATACGTGTTCACGAGCCCGCGCAACCCACCGCCGATCAGCGATTTCGGAGCACCATCCAGGCCGCCGACGAAGCCGGCGACCAAGCGGTTAGCCCTTTGTTTGCTGTCGTGGTAGTGCTTCCAATCGGTATCGGCAAGCGCCCGCTGGCGGTCGAACGCGATCTGCCAATTGGTCCGCGTCTCGGCCACCCGAGCCGCCATCTGATCGGCGGCATTCTGCCAGTCGAGCGGATTGGCGGTGGTGCCGAGGTCTTTTACCAACACCCCGCGGTCGTTGGTCAAAAAGATGAATCGGTCACCAGCGGCGTAAGTCTTGCCATCCAACTGCGCACCCTCGGCAGATACGACGCCGCGCTCCACCATGCCGGCGCGGATGCCGGCATTGATGGTAGCGACATCCTCCTTCCTGTACGCCATGACCAGGCGGGTTGCCGTCGGATCGCGATCGTATCCGTCGAGGTAATCGGAAATGTTGGCCGCCATGGCGTCGGCTTTCGTTTCGTGGAAAACGATCATCCCGGCAGCACGGTATGCCTCCAAACCGTCGATAATCTTGCCGTCGCGCAGATCTTTCGTCGCCTGCCGCATCCACGTTTTTTCTTCGTCGTTGCGGCCCTTTTGGCGCTGGGTATTGACCAACTGCGCGACAATATCAGGGCGATCAGCAAAGCGGTCACAGAGGCCGCCAAAAGCACGGCCGGCATCAATGGCGGCGAATTGTTCCGTATCGCCCGTCGCGATTAGGCGGGCACCCGCTTCATTGATAGCGGTGATCAATCTCGCCCAATGGCGCGTGCCGACCATCCCCGCTTCGTCGAGGACGATGATGTCACCTTTCTTGATTCGGTTGGCGTCGAGACGGGCAAGCTCGGCCTTTATTTTTGCGTCCATGTGCCCAAGTCTCTCGGCCTTTTCAAGGAGCCTGTCGCGGGCCTCTTCGGTAACGACCCAACTCGCCAACGTACGGCTTTCGATGCCGGACTCGGACTGCAATTTTTCAGCAGCAGAACCCGCCAGAGTAAAGCCACGGATGCGGTATCCGCCGGCGTCCGTTTCCTCCTTGATCGCCTTCAGTTCGGTTGTTTTACCGACACCAGGCGCACCATTCCAGAACACCAAATCTTTGTCGCCCAGCGCGACTCGGAAGGCGTTTTTCTGCTCGGAAGAAAGCCACGAATATTTCCCCGACAGCATCTTTTCGATGCGCGCTTGGTCGAATTTGAACGCCGACTTGTGCGTCGACAGCTCATCGCCCGAGGTGAACATTTGCTTTTCAGCCGCCGCGTATTCGTGCGAAGTGAAGCGCTCCTGGCCGCGCGAGTCCTGCCCGACATGCAAGGCGGCACCAGCGACGACATGGCGCCATGCGTCTCGCACGGTTTCGCCATCGCCGAGGCTGGCATCAAAGATCAATTTCGAAAACTGTGCCTCGGTGAATGTCGCGTTGGTCGACGTCAATTTGGCGACAACAGCGTTCACCATGTCCTCGACCGGCATGGCCGCATTGCGCTGACGACGCGCCTCATTCTCCTCCGCTTTTTCTGACAGCTTACCCTCGGCAGCGAAGGCGCTGGCGTACCAACCTTCGTGCTGCAGGGGTTCGAACGTGATACCCCGCGCCTCGAAACTTTCGTGAGCGACGCGCTCCTCCAATCCTTTCTCAGCGAGCACAATATTTTGGTTCCGCGCCGCCGATTCACGGATCTGCTTCGCCCATTCTTTCATGGTGCCCCGCGATGCAAAGACCAGCGGCTTGCGCGTCGAAACGCCATCCTCTGTGAGGGCGCGCGTCGAGTGCAGGATATGGCAATGCAGGTTGCCCTTCTGCCCATGAACGCAATAGTCAGCGACCATGCCGTGCGCGGTGATCGTCTCGCCGATGATCTCTTTTACAACCCGTTCCGCGTCCTCCGGCTCCAACGCGTTGTGCAAATTGATGATCATCCGGTTGGCGACGGTCGCGCACTCCAGCATCCGCTCGGCGCGCTCAGGATCGCGGCGATAGCGATGCGCGAGCAATGCGTCTTCCTGGCTGTCGAGCCAGTTCCAGATTTCTTCGCGCTCGACGTTGCCGTGAAAATTGGCAGGAAGAACCATGCCCGACGCGATCAATGTTTCGCCAGACTTGAGGGGCTGTTCGAAGCGTTGGCCGGTGCGTGCATCGTGTCGCACATCGCGCGCAAGATAGCTGGCTTCCGCATTGGGACAGCCACCAGTCGCTCGTGAAACCAGACCAAAACTTGCCGAAAGTTCCATCACCACCAACCCGCCGGGAGGGCCGCACGGAGATTGCGGGAGCAATCTTCTATAGTGCGCACCTTGTGAATTTAGCGCTTTTTCGAGTGTTCCGCAATTGTTCTTGCGACCTCGCTGCCGCTTCGGTAGGATGCTCTGGTCGGTGCGCTTCTTGCGCACCTAGCGCCGGTTCCCCCGGCGCCACTTTGCGGCCACCGGCCGCCCTTGGCAAAAGCCGCCATCATGCGGCTGCCACCTTGGCAAGAGCCGCCACCGCGCGGCTGCCACAGACGCAAACCGCTGCTATGCGGTTGTCCAAACTTCCCAGGACAACAAACGCACAGTGAGGTTTGCGATGAGTTCCCACACCACTCTACGGTATGCCGATTCGGCTGGGCCAGAAACGGCACGTCCGCACGACTACCAGATGGGCAATTTCGATTTTGAGATTGACCGCATTCTGTATCGGTGGAGCCGCGACGAATACGCCGCTCCGCTCGACGAGTTGACTTCCGACATACGGATGCGCTGTGAGCGATATGCCAGCCGGTGCGTTGATGCACGCGGCAACGAGGCACCGACGCACGATGACTATATGCTGCTCACGCTGGCGCTCACAAATGCGATGACGTCGCTCTTCCGTCGCGACGAAGCCGGTGATTTTCCGCCCGCGCGGTCGAATATCGTCGGCACCGTCACCGTATATTGGCCCACATTCGAAGTGGCGCTCGGCCGACTTACCACCACCGCCTTAAGACGCGTTTACGCCGATTTCATCGACTCCGCCGAAGAGTTCGTACGGCTTTGCGACGCGCAGTCTCGCGCCATCGATGAGTTCCGCGACTGGGGGGTGACGGTCATCAACACCGCCACCGAGTGGGGAGGCGTGTGATGAGCGATGCAGCAAAAAAGCTGGAAGTCCTGCGTCAACGCAGGCTCGCGCTGGAAGCGGAAGAAAAGGCCGTCGTCGCGTCCCGCATTGCGGAAATTGCGGCGCTGGTCGATCGATGCGGTGCGTCGGTACTGACCGACGAAATCATCGTCGGCGTCATGCGCGGCGCTCTCGAAAGCACCGCCGACGTTCTGGAGGTGTACGCCGACAAAGGCGCCAAGTTTCTTAGGACTGGGAAACGCCGCAGCGAAAGCAAGCCTCGCGCTGTACGTCGGTCGAAGGGGACGGCTTCCAGCCAATCCACCGACCTGGCTGGGGCTCCGCAGAACGCGCCAACTCCGAAATCGTCTGACAGCGGAATTGGCGAAAATGGTTGAGCAAGATCGCAAAGCTAGGACGCGAGGAATGATCGAATGTGGCGGCCTCGTGGCCAAAGCCCGCCTCGATCACATCGATCGCGCCGCGCTCTTCGGCGCGCTCCTTTTGGTGCGCCAGACGCTCGATGCGGACCCTCAAATCACCGTGAAGTGGAAGGCCATCGGCCTGCCGCAGATGTCGAAATAGTGAGGCCTAAATGTGGTTTCTCAAGCTCCTCGTTGCGCCTTTGCGTGTCACCGGAAAAATCGGTGGTTGGATGTTCAAAGACGCTTCCCGCTCTCCGTTCTGGTGCCTGATCAAGATCATCATCGTCATGCTCGTCACCGCCGCCGTGACCACGATCGTGATCGGTACATACGACGCCTTTTTGGGGTCGCTGGCGCACTCGCAATTCGATATCGCCATCATGTATTTCGTGCCATTTGCGCTGTTAATGATCGCCGTCTTAACGCAAAAAATGGGCGGAAAAGCGTGGCTCACGCCGTCGGCTGGAATGTTGTGTCTCGCCGGTTCCGTGGCGGGTGGATGGGCGATTTGGTCGAAGGTCATCCTGCCAATTTCCCACATAGTCGCCACCTGCCGATACGATTGGGAAAATCAGATTTCGCATCCATGCACCGGCGCTGGCGCAAGCACTCTGACCGCAATTTCGTGGGCCTTCGATCGCCAGCCAACCGACACCAAATTGGGTATCGGCGTCGCCATCATCGTGGTCATGATGAACCTCGTTGGCGGGTTGCTTGCGCTCTCTGGCGGCCGTATCGGCGAGGCCGTGCAATCGCTTTCCGGCGGGCCGGAAGGGAAGAAGCGCAGCAAGCAGACGCCATACGGCGATGCTGTTCTCGCTGACGACGACCGCAAGGACGAGATGGCAAAATCGAGTGGAGCCATCATCGGACAGCGGACCAAGGACCCAACCTCGGATTTGCTTCGCTATGACGTCGAAACCGGTCGCCTTATTTTTGGTGGCGCTGGTAGTGGTAAGGACGCATTGGCGGACACCGAGTTCTTGAGCAGCCTCAACCCTATCGAGGTTCTGGATCCCCAATTCGAAGCATTTTTTATCGTCAGTCCCGCCCGCGCCTCCGCTGGCCGCCGTCAAATCCTCCTCGATCCGACCGGCGTCGTCGCCGCCAAAATCACCGAATGCGGCGACAAGATCCCCAGCTTGCATGACCTCGCAAAGCCGGCGCGCTGCAACCCATTCATGGTCATCCCCAACGGCATAAAGATGGTCGAGACCATCAAGAAATTGGTCATGGGATTAATCCCGGCGCCCGCGTCGACGAAAGAACCGCACTTCATCAAACAGGCGCGAATTTACTTCTCGGCCGGCGTCGTCTGGATCTGCTGCACGCGTCCGCGCGAGCAGTGGACCATCAAGGCCGTTATCGATTTTCTCTCGGATGTTGGCACCGTCGCCGATAACGAAAAGCCTGGTTCAGCCCTGGAATCACCGGCTTTCAAGGCTTGGTTGGCCAACCCGAAAATCGGCTACGGCCTGACGGACTTCGCGGTCAAGAATTTTGCCCGCATGGGCGGCCGGGAACTCGGTTCGGTGATTTCGACCATGAACGGCGAGCTGGAGTGCTTCGTTTACGACACGATGGTCGAACATATGTCGACCAGCGACTTTTCCGTCGAGGACGTTGTCAACGGGGATGTGGATATCTACGCCGGTGTCCCTGCGTCCCTTGTCGACGAAGTTGGCAGCGGCTACGGCCCTTACGTCCGCCTCTTTCTGACCATGCTGCTGGTGATCGCCGAAGAGCGGTCATTGCGTTCCCGCACGCATCTGTACATCAACGAGGGCAGCGTATGGGGGCGCATTCACGCGATCGAAGTCGCTTACAAAGTGATGCGCAAGACCGGCCTGTCGACCACGTTTGTCATCCAGGATTTCCACAGCTTCGAGGATGCTTATGGCCAGAAGGGCGCGATGGGCATCGTCAGCAGCGCCGAAGTGGTCAGCTTTCTCGGGCTGCAGGCGGTCGATGTCGAGTTGGGCGAACGGATCGTCAAGGCGATCGGCAAAATCAGCGCTGAGGTCACGACGTCCAGCGCGAACAAGGGTGGAAGCCGGAAACTCACTGAGATTGTCGGCACGATGTCGGAAGGCGCGACGACGAACACACAGATTGCCGCCGCCGATCTGATCCCTCTCGAAGAACTCGTGTCGATGGAATACGGGGAACAGATTTCCTTCATCCGCTTCAAGAACGGCCGGAAGCGTCCTCTTCGGTGTTGGTCGCCGCGGTATTTCGAACGTCCGGAAACCAAACACCGCGCCGCGCCGAACCCCTACCGGCTGGAGGAACGGAAATGATTTTCGCCTTCCAACAACACTCCCCGGCCAGCGAAAAAACGTCGGCAAAAACCCCAACAGGTTTTTCGGGTGATGTCAAAAACCCCAAAAACCGCCTTTTTGCAGTCGGCTTAGTGATCGCCGCCGTGGTCGGCCAGATCGCCACGATGACGGTCGCCGTGGCCTACCAACAGTCATCCGGCGCGGCAGGCCACATGGTGGTCCGCGCTCTCCCCCTTTCACTCCACGAGGTGTGGTGATGTTTAATCAACCCGCTCAACGCCGCGACTTTGGTCTCGGGAAGCTCATTGGATTTCTGCTGTTGCCGATCATCGCGATCGGCGTCCTTCAGATCTTCGCAAAAACGGTCGGCATCTACGTGCTGATCGCCAGCGCCCTTGTCCTGATTTGGCGGTTTTTCGCGTTTTGGAAAATCGCAAAAAACCCCAATAACGCGGCTGCCTTCGATTTCCCACGCCCGGTGAATGAAAAACACCTCGCCACTCTCCAACCTCTCGCTCCCGCCGGGGCGTCTGAAGCGCCGACCCAAGCCATCGAGTCGGCGATGGAAGAACTGCGCGGGCTGATCGGCCTCGCCGGCGTCAAAAAGCAGATCGATGACCTGATCGCCCTGCAGCGCGTCGAAGCTCAGCGGCGGCAGGCCGGTGGCGTTCGCGGCGAGCCGATGCGTCTCGGGCTGGCTTTCCTGGGTGCCCCCGGTACCGGCAAAACAACCGTCGCTCGGCAGCTCGGGCGGATCTACCGCGGATTAGGCCTGCTCAAGAGCGGCCACGTCGTCGAGGTCGACCGGGCATCTCTGGTCGCCGAATACGTCGGCCAGACAGCCCCAAAAACGCACGCGAAGATTCGCGAAGCGATGGGCGGCATCCTGTTCATCGACGAAGCTTATACGCTCGCAGGCGGCGGCCAGAACGATTTTGGCCGCGAGGCCATCGACACTCTATTGAAGGCGATGGAAGACCAACGCGGCCAGTTCATGGTCGTCGTCGCGGGCTATGTGGACCGGATGAATGCCTTCCTGGATGCCAACCCGGGCCTTCGTTCCCGTATTCCCACCACCGTGCTTTTCGAGGACTACAAAGGGCCGGAACTGTCCGAAATCTTCCGTCGCGCCGTCAAACGCGCCGGTCTCGTCCTCGATGTCGGTGCCGACGAGGAGGCAACGGCCATGTTCGACGCGATGTATCGCCGTCGCGGGAATGACTTCGGCAATGGTCGCGAAGTCGAGAACGTTCTGCAGCGGATCAAGCAAGTCCAGGCGGTGCGCCTGACACGCCAACCTGGCGGCGATCCGTTCGCCATCATCGCCGCCGATATCCGGGAGGTCGCATGATGTCCAATCCATCCATCATCGCCGTCGCCAAGCGAGCCTTCGCCAGTGACGAAATGTTCCGTTATTCCGCCGTCATCTTCGTCGCCACGGCCGTTGCCATGGCGGTGTTCGGTGGCGGCAATTCCGCCCCGGCCCCTATCAAGCAACAGGCTGCCCACCCCGTCGGCCTTATGTCGCCGGAAGATCAAGCGACAGCCCAGCGTATCGCCGATGCAGCCAAAGCCGCGAAGCTTGGTGCCGGCCTTTCCACCACACCACTGCCGTCGCCGTCCATATCGTCGGACACGCCGGTACATTTCGCTCCGTCCGTCACCGTCTCCCCCGCAGCTCCCCAGGCGTCGGCGGACGACTCCAGCACACCGACATTTTCCCCGTCGGTGCGCGTTTCTCCTGCCAAATGAGGCCCGTATTATGATTTATCGCTCCTTTCTCCCCGCCCTCGCCTTCGCCGCCATGGCGGTCGTGTCCCTGCCCGCGTTCGCCGAAGAGGCGACATCGAATTTCTTGACCACCAACGACTCGCCGCCTGCGTCTGCCGAGGATGCAACGCCGGATTGGTATGCGGCGGACAACTCCACGCAGGAACTCACCCCGGTCCGGCCGAATCAGGTTTCGCTGGCGTTCAAGTCGATGCACCTGTCGCCCGCCATGGAGCGTGAGTTGATGACCAAGCTCAAAGCCGGCGAAGTCAAACTGGTATGGCTTGGCATATTTTCGTCCGCCGGCGGCGCGATCAGTGTCACCACCCCGCTCTACACCTTGCCGTACAAATTCCCGGCCGCTCCCGGCTCCGTTTCATTTGCGGTGCCGGTTGCCGCAAATAGCCAGACAACAGTCAAAATCCACGTCACGAAGCCGCTCAGCTGCGCAACGCTGCGGGTCAAGGATGGCGACCGTGAAATGCCGCCGATTGCCAACATGGCTTTCCAGGTCTTCTAAAACCGAATTTCGAGAAGTGAGGCATCATGATGAATAAGCGTGTCATTCACGGCCTGGTGGCCACCATCGCCCTGCTGTCGGCCATGCCGGCCATGGCTCAAAGCATCGTCGCGACCGACCAATCGACCGATGGGCCAGGCCAGGGCGCGATCAAACCGTCAATTCCGGTATCGCCTGCCGCCCCGGCACCGGCGGCGACGGCTTCCCACACCGTTGCGGCTCAACCGGTCGCCGCTCCGGTCGCCCAGTCACCGGCGATCGAAGCGCGGTTGTCCGCGATCGAGGCTCGGCTGGCCGCTCTTGAAAGCGCAAAGGCCTCCGGTCAGCCCGTTACCGCCTCAGCGGTGCAAGCCGCGACGCCGCCGACCGATCAGGCGCCGGGCGCCCCAAAGGCGGTGAAACTGTCGCCAGCCTTCATTGTCGGCGTCCATCCGATCGATAAGGATTTGGCCATCCAGCCGGTCGAGATAGGGAACTTCAGGGGGACCGGGTTTTCCTGGCCGATGAAGATGAACGCCCACGACAGCTATGGCGTCCATTACAGCCAGCCGGTGGCCTATGTGATCGCGGGCTATCTAAAGGCGCCGTCGACCGGGAAGTATATCCTTGGTGTCCAAATCGAGCGCAACCAGATTGGTTCTGGCGAATGCCATGTCAGCATTTCCGTCGAGGGTCGCCAGGTCGCCGACGGCACCACCGGAAAATTCTATGCTAAATCGGTCGGTCAACAGCCATTCCAGGGCCTGTCGCAACTCGACCTCGAGGCCGGGGCATATAACGTCGAATATAGGATCGCCTGCAATGACCAGGGTTTCGAGTGGACCTTACTGGCCAGGACGCCGGACGATCATGCTCCGCGCGGGCTGAGGCCTGACGAAATGCAGCATGACGCGGCGATCGACAAGCCCGCCGGCAAGAAGGGCTGAAAACCATGTTGTCGAAGAAGGGCGGCCGAGCCGCCGCCCTTTCTCCTACTTCGAGGCTGCCATGATCGGATACGTTGCGCGGTTTTGGTTTTGGACGTGGGTTTTGCGGACACTGCTACACCTGTCCACCGTCCTGGCCGTCATCCTCTTTGTGCTGTGGCTGCTGTCGTCACTGGTCGGCAGCACGTCGGAATTTCTCCATCTATCCCCATTCGTAGTTTGCTGGCTGGCGGCCGGGCTGACGATCGCCGGCATCCTACATGCGCCGATCATCGATGCGGTCCGCGCCTTTTTCCGTCAGCCGCCCGTATATCGTCGCCATGACGGCCATGGGCGGGCGATCGGCATGGCGATGGTCGCCGGCGCCGTGTTTTTCGTGGCGTTCCGCGCGAGTCAGCTTGGTGACGCCGCTTCGTCAATGTTGGCACCTCCGACACATAAGGGCATGACGGTGGTCGTTTACCCGTTCCCACTGAAAGCGCATCGGATTTTGGAATAGCCGGCTAAATCCGACGAAGGGAAAGCGGGCGGCTCTCAGGCCGCCCTTTCTGTTTTGGTGCCCCTCAGACAGAGTTGATAAGGCTGCCACTGGGCGTTTTGGCCATGAAAAGCTCGACATGAATTTTGCCGAAATAGCGAAAATTCGTTCAAATTGATGTCGCAAAAGCCATGACGCAGCGGCTTAGTAATATATTGATAATATTGTATATTTTTCTTATTCAGCCGCCGCCACGGTGATTTCTGCCGTTTCCTCTGTTGCCGACTCCGCGCTTGCCTCTCCTGCCGCCTGCGGGCGCTTGCGCGGGTGAGAATCCTTGCGTCCCTTCGGCCGCCCGCCCCTGTTCTTAATCGGTGTTTGGTCGGCGGAAGATTCTCCCGGTGCCGGGTCGATCGGTTGTGTCTCAGCAGGTTCGCCGGCCGCAGGTTCGTCGGCCTCATGGGCGACTTGGTCAGCAAGCCGGCGGTGACGCATTTTGTTCGCATGAGAGGCAGCGACGGCCAGCCACACAGCCAGTGGATCGAACGGTAACATCAGCAGCGCGATGAAAAGATTGACCGCATCGTCCTCACCTCGGCCGATCAGTCCGGCCAACGCCTTCACCGGACCAAGTTCGATGGTGGCGCCGTTTAAAGAGGCCTGCGCGTCGATCCGCTGCGCCTCAAGCTGCTCAATAGCCGTCCGTTCGCTCTCCATCCGCTGGCGCAATTCATCAAGCTGCGCTTGGTCGGCTTGGCGGGTGGCGACGGATCGGCTGACTTTCCCGGCCTGCAGATAGGCCGAATACTGCGCCTGCAAGCCAAGCTCTTCCTTTTGTGCGTCGTCGAGGGCCTGGCGGTGAATCGCCAGCCGGTCCTCAATGCCATGCTGAGCCAAGGCGAGGCTGTCCCTATGGGCTGCCTGCGAGCCGTGGGCGGCGATTAAAAAGGAAAAAATCCCCAGCGATGTCAGGCACATAATGGCGAGGACAAATAGGATACCGCTTGCCCGCATCCACCGGGGGGTGTGGGACCAGGTGGCATGCAGCCATGCGGCGACGACCAGCGCGGACACCTCCACGGCACCTCCCAACACGGTGACCGCCATCGGGGCGCCAGCGGCAAACTGTCGCAACCCGACGATGCTATAAGCCGCCGCAGTGGCAGCGAGGGTGATGGCCAGGGTGGCTAGAGTGATAACAAAAGGCATAATGCCTCCCCTCAGTGCCGGCCGGCGATACGCACGGGCTCGGTGATTCCATGCTGCCGTGCCCAAACCTCGACCACCTCGGCGAGCAGGTCGCTGAGCGGGCGATCAGCGGCCACGGCCGCCAACCGCAAAGCCTTTTTGCCGGCAGGGTGAAGCTTGATAGCGACGCTGGCCGCCACCACGTCATCGACCGGCTCCAGATCAGCGACGGACGCGGGCGCTGGTTGCTCTTGCCGCGGTTCCTCGACTACGGTCGCCTTGGGTCCGGGCCGTGTGGCGGGAATGACGGCATCGGCGCGCTGTGACGCTGCAACCGCCGCCCTTCGCCGCTCGATTTCTTCGCGACGCAGCATTTTTTCGTCACTCACCGGTTGGGCGGACTCAGTGGCGCGTTCGGGTAACGCCGCCGCCTCGGCACGCTTTCGATCAATAAAGTCGTCGCGCTCAGCCGGTGTCATGCCGCGCAAGCGCTCAATCATCGCCTCGCGGCGGACGATTTTATCGTGGCCACGGAGCATCGAATATGACGTTGAGTGCCCGTTGACAAACAACACTGGCTTGTAGCCAAGAACCCTCATGAAATCATTGAATTTTAACAAAATAGTGTCGTTAAGTGTGGCGCCGTCAGCAAGATGATAACGCTCGAACTTATTCATACCAATTGTCGTATTGAAATTACCACTTTCTTTGATGCGCAGATATGCATCAATTATTACATAGTCTTCACATTCATCGAGCGCATATGTGAAAAATCTGTGTTTTTCGACATAAATATATTTTGCCATTTCAGAATGTCCTTTCAGAATTAGTCGGAATGGAAAGGCGTAGCTTGTTCGCCATCCGATCTAATTTGCGGATGAACGGGTGCCACCTTGGAACCCATACCCATCGGAAGGGGCGCGGATCGACTGGCGAAATCACATTTGATTCGAGATCGGTCACGACGATGACGCTTTGGCTGTCGCGGCCGGCCAAAATGGGATTGAGGTGAATCAGTGCCTGTCTCATCGACCATCGGTCGCAGATGCAGAGCGGAACGTCGCGGCCCGTACCGGTGACGAATTGTGGTTCGCATCCGTTTTCCTTCACCATCGCCGCCCAGGCGGCTCGCTTAGAATCACTGCTGCCGTCCACCCATATTTCCATGATCGGACCTACGCCGCCTGCTTCTGCTTGGCCTCTTCGGCCAGGATTTCGGCCATCGTGCGATGGTCGCGGAAAGCCCAAGACGTGCCGGGAGGAACGTCGCGGGAAGCGGTGGGGCGGGAAGAGCGGTCGGTCATGACAAGCGCCGTTCGAGATCGTGACTTTCCGATTTCATCGTGATTTTCCTTCTCTGACGCGCGCCCCAAAAGCTTACAAGAACACCTAAACATGTATGCGCACACTACGCAAGCTCATTTTGTATGTGCACATGAAAAATTGTACCGGCACATTTACGGCTGAACCGACTAAAAACCCGCCAAAACACAAAGTTTGGCGGGTTTTTAGTCACGCCACGCTCGGACGATCACGTCGGCCACTGTTCCCACCGCCGGCCGTCCAGGACAGGGTGTTTTTCCGGTTGGAAGCCGGCGCGCTGCTTGAAGAAAAAGGGCACGCCGGCCGCGACGCAGGCATCGCGGATGTCGCGCACCCAATCGTCGCGCATCGGTCGCCAGCCGGACTTGCTTTCACCGCCAACGATCACCCAATTGAGGGTGCCGTCGTCGAGCCAGGGGTGGAGGTCCAGGGGCTCGATCAGAGGTTCGACGGAGACGAATCGGACGGCAGCCGGCACCTCACGCAGTTGGTCGAGACGCCAGGTTGATTTGCCGACTCCGACCGTCACGCCCTGCCAGATATTCGGCGACCAATTGAGGCGATGAGCCAGCTTGGCCAGACGATGGCCACGCTTGGTTAAAACTTGGAATATGACGTCCGGCCGCGCGGCCATGCGACTGAACATCTCGATGATGAATTCGTCAGGCAGCCGATCATGAAAACTGTCCGACATGGAGTTGACGAAACACATGCCCGGTTTGAGTCGGTCGATCAGCTTGAGGCGGTCGAAGCTATAATTGACGAGGCCGGACCAATCATGACGTTCGCCCCAGCGGTTAGGGGCCCGGCTGATGACGCCGGCGTACATCGGGAAGATCGGATTGTCGGCGCGACGGCAGGCGTCGAGGGCGGCATAACAATGCCGGCATTCCTCGCTGACCTTGTCGCATCCCACGGCGACGTTGACCGTCTGGTTGGTCCAGGTGATTCCGGTGGATTGCATGGAAAGGGCCTTTCGCTGGAGAAAGGGCCAGGCGCTGGAGCCTGGCCTTGTTCTGCGGATCACTCAGAAACTAATGGTCTCGCGCACAACGGCGGGCGTGCTGGGGTTTTCGGCGACGGCACGGCGGATGTCGACGAGAAGACTCATGGCGAGACGGGTCAACACTTCGGTGGGTGTGTTGGGGTTAGCGCCGACAGACTCGCGGACGGAGTCATCCTTATCCTCGGCCAGTTTAGCCAGAATGGCGGCAGGCGTGTTGGGGTTGCCGGCTACCCACCCGCGGATCG
>Ga0209415_10003924_pt1 | contig 27506 bp, 24 predicted proteins | sample PeaSoiSIISIP2007_FD_187696 | JGI IMG/M metagenome (GOLD analysis project Ga0209415, IMG submission 187696) | Peat soil microbial communities from Weissenstadt, Germany - SII-SIP-2007 (SPAdes) (version 2) | ecosystem: Environmental > Terrestrial > Soil > Wetlands > Peat | place: Germany... | reverse complement strand
CAGCAGCCAGCTTGAATCACATCCAGGCCGTCTTGGGAATCCCCTGCCGATTCCGATCCAGCGGGAAATGCTCTAGCGGCCGGGGAGTTGGATCAGGCGGCGGGGGTGAATTGCTGGGCGCGCGAGCCGAGCTCCACGGCGTGGATCCAGAACCGCTCAAGCCGGCGCAGCGTCTTGTGGGCGGCCACCAGCTCTTCCGACTGGACCACGCCCTGCATCAGCGCGGCGACATGGCGTTCGTGCATCTTGCTCAGCTTGTGATGGAGGGCGAGGCCCTTCTCGGAGAGACGGACACGCACCGAGCGCCGGTCGTGCGGCGAGCGTTCCTGGATGATGTAGCCGTTCTCCAGCATCTTCTTGACGTTGTAGGAGACGTTCGAGCCGAGATAGCAGCCGCGCAAGGTCAGCTCGCCGACGGTCATCTCGGTTTCGCCGATATTGTAGAGGATCATCGCCTGCACGTTGTTGATGTCGTGCACGCTCTCCTTGTCGAGCTCGAGCTTGACGACTTCAAGGAACTGCCGGTGCAGCCGTTCCACGATGGCGATGACGTCGAGATAGGCGGTCTGCATGAAAGCCTCGGCGCTGGCGGTAGGCGCCGATATTAGGCGAAGCGATGTTAAGAACTCCTTGATGCGGAGGCCAGTCCATCGGCCAGGAAACGGAACATCACGGAGAAATCCTTTGCCCCCAACCCGGCCTCGGCGAGACGCTGGTAAAGCCGCGCGGCCTCGGCGCCGAGCGGGCTCGAGGCCCCCGTGTCGGCGGCCGCATCGCGCGCAAGCTTCAAGTCTTTCAGCATCATGACGGCGGTGAAGCCGGGCGCGTAGTCGCGGTTGGAGGGCGCCGCCGGCACCGGGCCGGGCGCCGGGCAATAGCTCGTCAGCGACCAGCATTGTCCCGAGGATTTGGCGCTAATGTCGTACAATTTCTGGCGCTCGAGCCCGAGCCGGTCGGCCAATCCGAAGGCCTCCGACACCGCGATCATCGAGATGCCGAGCATCAGGTTGTTGCAGATCTTGGCGGCCTGGCCGTTGCCCGCGGGCCCGGCATGGATGATCGTCTTGCCCGTCGCCCGAAGCACCGGCTCGGCCCGCCCGAAGCCCGCTTCGCTGCCGCCCACCATGAAGGTGAGCGTGGCGCCGGCCGCGCCCGCGACCCCGCCCGAGACCGGCGCATCGAGCATGTCGAAGCCGCGCCGCGCCGCGCCCTCGGCCACCGCGCGCGCCGTGGCCACGTCGATGGTCGAGCAGTCGATCAGCAACGCGCCCGCTTCCGCCGCGGCGAGAACGCCGCCCGCGCCGTCATAGACCGCGCGCACCTCGGCGCCCGCCGGCAGCATGGTCAGGACGAGCTCGGCGCCGGCGACCGCGGCCGCAATCGAGGCCGCGCCCTCGCCGCCCGCCATTGCGAGCCGCGCGACGCCGGCCGGCGCGACGTCGTACCCGGCGACGCGATGGCCGGCTTTCGCCAGATTCGCCGCCATCGGCCCGCCCATGTTACCGAGCCCGATGAATCCGATGCGCATGGCGCCTCCTTCCGCGCAAGCGATAAGCCGTTTCCCGCTTTCTCCCGCAACGCTAGCATGCGCAAAAAGCGCGGTGGTTGGAAAGGTGGAACGATGCGTCGCAAACAAGCCCTTGCATGCGCCCTCGCGGTCTGGTCCGTCCTGTGCGGCGCGTGCGCTCAGGCGGCCGACAAGGTGATTGCCGGCACGCTCGGCGGCCAGGCGCCGCTATGGCCTTTCTACATTGCGCTCCACAAGGGGTTCCTCGCGGCGCAAGGGATCGACATGGAGCTGAACTTCGCGCCCAGCGGCTCCGGCGTGGTGCAGCAATTGACCGGCGGCTCGCTCGACGTGATCGTCAGCGTCGGCCTACCCGAGCCGCTGCAGGCGATCGACAAGGGCGCGAAGCTTGCCCTCATCCGCATCATCGGCAAGTCGGCGCCCTACGTCCTGATCGGCAAGGCGAACATCACGAGCCTGGCGGATTTGCGCGGCAAGACGATCTCGATCGGCCTCAGCAACGACATCACCAATGTCTATTTCGAGCGCATGATGGCGGGAACCGGCCTCAAGAAAGGCGATTACGACATCATTTCCGCGGGCGTGGCGGCGGCGCGGCTCGCGGCGCTCGAGGCCGGCGTCGCCGATGCCGCGATGCTGCTCCCGCCCCTTAATTTCCATGCCGAGAAGAAGGGCTATCACGCCGTCGCTCTGGCGGCCGATTACGTCAAGGATATCCCCTTCACCGGCATGGCGTTGTCGCGCGCCTGGGCGGAGGCGCACCGCGACATCGTACATCGCCTCCTCGCCGCGACCGATCAGAGCATCGCCTGGCTCACCGATCCCGGCCACCGCGGCGAGGCGACCGACCTGCTGGTCAAGGTCGCGCACGCGAGTCCGGAGGACGCCGAGGCGAGCTACGACTTCCTGCGCAAGATCGGTTATTTCGAGCCCAGCTCGAAAGTGTCGCGCGCGCAGCTTCAGACGCTGATCGACGAGGAACGGGCGCGCGGGCTGGTCGATGCCGGGCTTACGGTCGAGCGCCTGGTGCTGCCGGACATGACGGAGGTGACACAATGAGGGCGCTGCGCGCCGGCGCCGCGGCGCTCCTGTGCGTCGTCGCGGCGCCGGGCGCACACGCCGCGGAGAAGGTCGAAGCCGGCTTCGTCGGCGCCGCGGTGGCGCCGATCTGGCCCTTCCTCATCGCCGACAGCAAGGGTCTCTTTGCCGTCCAAGGCATTGCGTTCGAATTCGTGTTCGGCCCGACCGCGCCGGGCATCGTGCAGCAACTCGCCGCGGGCTCGCTCGACGTCGCGATCGCCGGCGCGGCCGACCCGATCCACGCCGTCGACAAGGGCGCGCCGATCGCGATCCTGCGCGTCATCGGCCAGGCGGCGCCCTACGAGCTGATCGGCAAGAAGGGCATCGCGTCGCTGGCGCAGCTCAAAGGGAAGACCGTGTCGATCGGCGGCCCCGCCGACATCACCGCGGTCTATTGGGACCGGATGGCGCGCGCCGGCGGCCTCGCCAAGGGCGAATACGATCTCATCTTCGGCGGCTCGACCGGCGCGCGGCTCGCGGCGCTGCAATCGGGCTCTGCCGACGCCGCGATGCTGATTCCGCCGGTGAATTTCCGCGCCAAGGAGGCGGGCTTCGTCACCATCGCGCTGGCGATGGATTACGCGCGCGACCTCATCTTCAGCGTCATGGCAGCGAACCGGGCCTGGGCCGCCGCCCATGCCGCCACCGCGCGCGCCCTCGACGACGCGGTGACGCAAGCGGTCGCCTGGCTTCACGACGACGCCAACCGCACCGAGGCGATCGACATCTTCGTAAAGGCGTCGCATTCGAGCCGCCCCGACGCAGAAGCGAGCTATGATTTCTTTCGCCAGATCGACTTCTTCGAGCGCACCGGCGCGGTCTCGCGCGCGCGACTGCAGAACCTGATCGACGCGCAACGCGCCCTCGGCGACATCGCGACGCCGCTCACGGCCGACCGCCTGGTGATGCAGGACGTGACGAAGCTCGCGGAGTGACGCTAGTCGAAGCGCAGCTCGCGGTCGCCTATGGAGGCGAAGTAGCTTTCGACCTCGGCCGCGCTCACTTCGGCGAGATCGCGGTGCTGCCAGCTTGGATTGCGGTCCTTGTCCACGAGGAGCGCGCGGATGCCCTCGTAGAAATCGTGACCTGCCATGCAGTGCTGCGTCATGCGGTATTCGAGCGCGAGCGCGGCCTCGACATCCATGCCGACGCCGAGCCCGAGCTGATGGAACGTGATCTTGAGGCTCAGCGGCGATGCGCGCGCGACGGCCTCGCGTGCTTCGGCGCCCCAGGGCGCGTCCTCACGCGCGAGAGCCGACACGATCGCCTCGACGCTGGCGCCGCCAAAGCAGCGGTCGATCGCGGCACGCAAAGCGTCAAGCGGCGCGGGGCCGGGGTCGGCGGCATGGAAGGCGAGGACGGTTTCGATGTCGGAGGCGGGAGCGGCGAGCGCCTCGGTCAGCGCCGCGAGCCGCTCGTGCGGCACGAAATGGGTTGCGAAGCCGCACAGGAGCGCGTCGGCGGCGCCGATGCGCTTGCCGGTAAGCGCGAGATAGAGCCCGATCCGTTCCGGACAGAGATTGAGGAACCGGCTCGCGCCGACATCGGGAAAGAGGCCGATATGGACCTCGGGCATGGCGAGAAGCGTGCGCTCGGTCGCGATGCGGAAGCGCCCGTTCACGGAAACGCCGACGCCGCCCCCCATGGTGACGCCGTCCATCAGCGCGATCGCCGGCTTGGGCAGGCGGTGGATGCGGCGGATGAGTTGGTATTCCTCGCGGAAGAAATCCGCCTTGTAGTCGCCCGGCCCGGCCTTCTGAGCGCGCGCGTGGTAGACCGTGACCACGTCGCCGCCGGCGCAGAAGGCGCGCTCGCCCGCGCCTCGCACCACCACCGCGCGCACGCCCGGATCGCTTGCCCACGCGGCGATCGCCGGATCGAAGCGGCGATACATGCCGAGCGACAGCGTGTTGAGCGCCTGCGGCCGGTTCAGGGTGACGATGCCGAGCCCGCCCCGGCGCTCGAGCAGGATCTCGTCGTCGCTCATTCGCCCAGCAGCCGGCGGGCGATGATGACCCGCATGATCTCGTTGGTGCCTTCGAGGATCTGGTGGACCCGCACGTCGCGTAGGATGCGCTCGACCGGGAAATCCTTGAGATAGCCGTAGCCGCCGTGGAGCTGCAGCGCCTCGTTGGCGATGTGGAAGCACGCGTCGGTGGCGAAGCGCTTGGCCATGGCGCAGGCGAGCGTCGCTTGCGCCTCGCCCGCTTCGAGCGCGTGCGCCGCGCGATGCACCATGAGCCGGGCCGCCTCGAGCTCGGTCGCCATGTCGGCGAGGCGGAACTGCAAGGCCTGGAACTCGGCCAGGCGCTTGCCGAACTGGCGCCGCTCAAGGAGATGGGCGCGCGCCGCCGCGAACGCGGCCTTGGCGCCGCCCAGCGAGCATGCGGCGATGTTGATGCGGCCGCCGTCGAGCCCCATCATCGCGATCTTGAAGCCGTCGCCCTCGGCGCCCAAGCGGTTGGCGACGGGCACGCGGCAATCCTCGAACACGACGGTGGTGGTGGGCTGGCTGTTCCAGCCGAGCTTCTTCTCCTTGCGTCCGAAGGAAAGACCGCGCGTCCCCTTCTCCACGAGGATGCAGGACACGCCCTTGGCACCGGGGCCGCCGGTGCGCGCCATCACGACGTAAAGATCGCTCGCACCGCCGCCCGAGATGAACGCCTTGGCGCCGTTGAGGACGTAATCGTCTCCGTCGCGCGCCGCGCGGGTCGCGAGCGACGCCGCGTCGGAACCTGCGCCCGGCTCGGTCAGGCAGTAGCTGGCGAAATGCTCCATGGTGACGAGGCGCGGCAGGAAGCGCTGGCACTGCGCCGCGTCGCCGAAGCGGTCGATCATCCACGCCGCCATGTTGTGGATGGTGAGATAGGCCGCGGTCGAGACGCACCCCGCCGCCAATTCCTCGAAGACGAGCGCCGCGTCGAGCCGGGTCAGGCCGCTGCCGCCGGCCTCCTCGCGCACATAGATCGCGGCGAAGCCCAACGCGGCGGCTTGGCGCAGGGTGTCGACGGGAAAGACCTGCTCCTCGTCCCAGCGCGCGGCATGGGGCCAAAGCTCGCGCGCGGCGAATTCCCGCGCCGTGTCCTGGATCGCGCGCTGCTCCGCGCTGAGGGAGAAATCCATGGGGAGATCATATCGGCGCCGCGTTCTCGCGCGCAACCGAGGCGCGATTGCGCCTCCGCCCGCCCGTCCCTATCATCGTACGCAGTAAGGATTTGCGAGGCCAAGCGTGTCGTCCCCGCCGTTCCAGCCGCTCGGAGCCTTTCCCCGTATCCGCATGCGCCGCAACCGGCGCGACGCATGGTCGCGCAGCCTGGTGGCGGAGAACACGCTGAGCGCTTCCGACTTCATCTGGCCGGTCTTTGTCCACGACGCGGCCGCCGCGCGCGAGCCGATCGCGTCGATGCCGGGGGTGAGCCGGCTGTCGATCGCGGCGCTGGTCGATGCTGCCGGCGAGGCGAAGTCGCTCGGCATTCCGCTGGTCGCGCTCTTTCCCGCGACGCCGGCCGAGCGCAAGACCGCGGACGGCGAGGAAGCGGTCAACCCGGACAACCTCGTGTGCCGCGCCGCGCGGGCCGTGAAGCGCGCGCACCCGGATCTCGGCGTCATGTGCGACGTGGCGCTCGATCCGTTCACCACGCACGGCCATGACGGCGTGGTGCGCGACGGCCAGGTGGCCAACGACGAGACGGTCGCAATCCTCGCCCGCCAGGCGCTGGTCCAGGCCGAGGCCGGCTGCGACGTGATCGCGCCGTCGGATATGATGGACGGCAGGGTCGGCGCCATCCGCGACGCGCTCGACGCCAACGGGTTCGAGCGGGTACGTATATTGTCCTATGCGGCGAAATACGCGTCGGGATTCTACGGGCCGTTCCGCGACGCGGTCGGCTCGAAAACGGCGCTCGGCAAGGCCGACAAGCGCAGCTACCAGATGGACCCGGCCAACGGCGACGAGGCCTTGCGCGAAGTGGCGCTCGATCTGGCCGAGGGCGCCGACATGGTGATGGTGAAGCCGGGCATGCCCTATCTCGACATCGTGCGCCGCGTGAAGGAGCGCTTCCTGGTGCCGACCTATGTCTACCAGGTCAGCGGCGAATATTCGATGCTGCGCGGCGCCATCGAGCGCGGCTGGCTCGACGAGGCGGTGGTCATGGAGACGCTGCTCGGCATGAAGCGCGCCGGCGCCGACGGCATCCTGACCTATTCCGCGGTCGACGCGGCCAAGCGCCTCAAGGCGGGCTGAACGACGTCTCGAGGAAGCGCGCGATCGCGAGATCGCTCCACGGCACGCGCCGGTCCCGGCCCTGGAACCCGACATGTCCGCCGCCGCTCGCGAGCAGCGGCAGAAGATGGCGGTTGCCGCCCCAGTCGTGCATGACATAGGCATAGCCCGGAACCCAGGGATCGTCGAGCGCGTGGATGACCAGGGTCGGAACCCTGATGCCGCCGAGAAAGCGCCGCGCCGAGTTGCGCGCGTAATAATCTTCCGCGCCGGCGAAGCCGTTGCGCGGCGCGCTGAAGGCCTCGTCGAACGCCCAGATGGTGCGCGCGGTGAGCACCGCGCGGCGCTCGGCGGCGCTGAGGTCCGAGATCGGCGCGACCGCCTCCTGCCGGATGTTGCGCATGAGGTAGGACTGGTAGGCGAAGTTGCGCAATCGCAGCATGCGCCGCGAGGTAGCGGCCAGGTCGATGGGCGCCGAGACCGACACCGCCGCACGCACCGGCGCCGCACCGCCGCGCTCGCCCAGGAACTTCAGCAGCATGTTGCCGCCGAGCGAATATCCCACCGCAGCGATGCCGTGCGCCGTTAGTGCCGCCGGGAGCGCCGCGAGCGCCAGGGCGAAATCCTCGGTGCGGCCGGCGTGATACTGGAACCGCGACAGCTGCCGAGACGGTCCGGCGCCGCGCAGATTGACGCGCAGCACGTTGTAGCCGCGCGCGAGCAAATTTGCGGCGCTGCGCCGCATGTAAGTGCTGTCCTCGTCGCCGCCCAGGCCATGGATCAGCACCACCAGCGGCCGCCCCTCGCCCCCCGAAGCCGGATGGTTCAATGCCGCCGACAGCCGGTCGCCGCTGCCGTCGCCGAGCGGCAGGACCAGGCGCTCCTGCGCGTAGGCATCGAGCGACGCGCGCGGGCGGAGGTAATTGCTCAGCGTCTGCAGATCGGCGCCCCACCATGGTGCGCGCGGGGCGAATGGCGCGATGCCGAGATCGGCAGGTGTCTTCACGCGAGCTTCGTCCATGTCAGCTCGTGCTTGTTGTGGTGGAGATGCAGGAGGCGCGCGCCCGGGATGGCGGCGAAGCGGCTTGCGATGTCATGGTCGGTCGCGCCCTGGAACTTGATCGTGCAGACGAAACGCCGGCAATTCCCAGAATCGAGCCATCGCTCCACCAGCCGCAGCAGCCTCGAGGGATAGCAGACCACGTCGGAGAAGAGCCAATCAACTTTCGGAAAGAGGCCCGGATCGAGCGCGAAGGCGCTCTCGCGCCGCCATTCGAGGCCGGGCAGCGCGGCGATGCGCGGCTCGAGCGGCGCCTTGTCGACGCTGACGACGCGCGCGCCGAGACCGGCGAGGACCCAACTCCAACCGCCCGGGCTGCTGCCGAGATCGAGGCAAAGATCGCCGGGCGCCGGCTGCACGCCGGTCACGGTGAAGAGTTCCCACAGCTTGAGATAGGCCCGGCTCGGCGGCGCCGTCTTGTCCTCGACGAAGCGCACCTCGCCATTGGGGAAGGCGCTAGTGCAGCGCGGCGATGCCAGAAGCGTCGCCGGATCGATGAGCGTCCAGGAGCCAAGCGGCGCGGTGGGCGGCTTCGCGCCGAACGAAAGCGGCTTGGCCGAGACCTTGGGCAAGGCGTCCCGGATCAGCGCGGCGCGGCGGTGATGCACGTGCGAATAGAGCGCCCAGTTGCGCTGCATCGCGCGCAGCTTGCGCGCCGCGTCGGCAATCGAGGCGATCGCGATCCGCGCCGGATCGAGCCAGACATTGGCGACCCACGCGGCCGGGCGCGGCGGCCCTTGGGCCAGCACGAGGCGCCCATGCGTCTCGAGCACGGCGTCGCCGAGTTCCTCGACCAGTTCGGCGACGAAGCCCTCGGGCGCGAGATAGCCGGTGATTGCTGACGCCTCGTCCAAGTCAGTCGCGGAGGAAGTCGCGGACCAGTGCGATCTGGTCCTCCGCCATCAGCGCCGGCGCGTGGCCGATTCCGGGAAGCTCGACGAGGCGCGCGCGCGGGCCGCGTTCGGTCATGGCGACGGCGTCGTCGTGGCGCAGGATGTCGGAATCGGCGCCGCGGATCACCAAGGTCTCCGCCGTGATCGGGGCCCAGCTCGCCCACAAATCGATGTCGTTGGGCTCGGCCTGAGGCCCCGCCGTGGCGATGTGCGGATCGTAGGCATAGCCGAGCGTGCCGTCTGGCCGCCGCCGCGAGCTCACGCGCGCCAAATGGGCCCAGTCCACGGGCCGGAGCGGTCCGAACGTCGCCGCGATCCGGCGCAGATCGGCCTCGAGCGCAGCGAGATCGGGGAAGCTCGGATCGGCGCCGACATAACTCGCGAGCCGGCGCAGGCCCTCGGCCGCGATGAGCGGACCGATATCGTTGAGGACGAGGCGGCGGATCGGCATCCCCGGCAACGCCGCGAGAAACATGCCGATGATCCCGCCCATCGAGGTGCCGACCCAGTCGATCTCGGCCCCGTCGAGCCGCGCCAGCAGTGCCGCGACGGCGGAGAGATAGGTCGGATAGCCGTAATCCTCGGCATGGTCGAACCAGTCGCTCTTGCCGCGGCCGGGCATGTCCGGGCACAGGACGGGGCCGCGCGCGGCGAGCGATGCTGCGAGCCGGTCGAAATCGCGCCCGTTGCGCGTCAGGCCGTGGACGCAGACGGTGACCCGCCCTTGCGCCGGCCCCGGCCACTCGAAATAGGCCATGCGGTAAAAGCCGTGCGGCCCGAGGCAGCGAATCTGGCGCTCGATCATCGCGCGACCATCCCGCAACGCGCGGCCCGGCGCAAGCGATTGCCGCCGCTTAGACGGCGATGCCGTCTTGCCGTAAAATCGGCAAGCATGACGCGACGCGGCAATCTCGATCCGGCGCAGGCGATCCGTGACGCGCTGGCGCATCTCAAGACCGGCAACGCGGCGGCGGCCGAGCAAATCTTCGAAACGCTGCTGCGGCAGGAGCGCGACAATTTCGACGCGCTCCACAATCTCGGGGTGCTGCGCTACCAGGCAGGGCGTTTTGACGAAGGCTTGGCGCTCGTCCGCAAGGCGCTGCGGCGGCGCCCGAACTCAGCCATGGCGCATAACACGATGGGCCTCATGCTGCGCATGCGCGGGCGGGCGGAGGAGGCGCTGGCATGTCACCGGCGGGCGATTGTGATCGAGCCGGGCTATGCCGAGGCCCATCACAATCTCGGCAACGCGCTCTACGCCCTCAACCGGTTGGAAGAGGCTGCTTCATATCACCAGGCGGCGCTCGACCTCAAACCGGGCTTCGCGGAGCCCCATATCGGGCTCGGCGGCGTGCTGCACGGGCTGCGCCGCTATGACGAGGCGCTTGCCCATCACGAGACGGCGCTCGCGCTGCGGCCCGACTTGGCTGAGGCACATTGCAATGCGGCACTCGCGCTCAATGCGTTAAACCGCCCGCACGAGGCGCTCGCGCATTACCGCAAGGCGCTGACGCTCAAGCCGGGTCTCGTCGTGGCCCAGCTTGGAATGGCGAGCGTGCTTCGCGAGCTTGGCCGGATCGCCGAGGCGGAGCGAATCTGCGAGACGGTGATCGCGAGCGCGCCGCGCAGCGCCGCCGCCTACCACAGTCTCGGCCTGACCAAGCGCTTTGCCGCCGGCGATCCGCATATCCAGGCGATGCAGGCGCTCGAGCGCGACGCGACCCTGTCCGGCGAGGATCGCATCCGCCTCCTCTACGCCCTGGCCAAGGCCGACGCCGACCTGGGCGAGCACGCGCGCTCATTGCACCGGCTGATCGAAGCCAACGCGATGAAGCGCAAGACATTCGATTACGACGAGACGATCGCGCTCGGCGCCATGGAGCGCAGCCGCGCGGTGTTCACACCGGAGCTGATGCGCGCGAAGTCGGGCCTCGGCGACACCTCGGACGTGCCGGTCTTCATCGTCGGCATGGCCCGGTCGGGCACGACGCTGGTGGAACAGATCCTGGCGAGCCATCCCGCCGTCCACGGCGCCGGCGAGCGCTGGGACTTCGAGAAATCCATGACCGATGCCATCCGAGCAGCGGGCGTCGAGGGCAGGCTCCCCGAGGCTGTCGCGAGCCTGTCGGGCGAGCAGATCGCCGGGATCGGCAGGACCTATCTGCGGTCGCTCGGCGCGGCCGCGCCGAAGGCGGCGCGGATCACCGACAAGATGCCGGATAATTTCCATCATCTTGGCCTCATCCATCTCGCCCTGCCGAACGCGCGCATCATTCACGCCTGCCGCGATCCGCTCGACACTTGTCTCTCCTGCTTTGCACAACTGTTCGACGCGGGATATCAGCTCCACACCTACGACCTTGGCGAGCTCGGCCGCCACTACCGCGCCTACCGCACGCTGATGGCGCATTGGCGCGATGTCCTTCCCGACGGCGCGATGATCGATGTGCGCTATGAAGACGTGGTCGGCGATCTCGAGGGGCAGGCGCGCCGCATCGTCGCCCATTGCGGCCTCGCGTGGGACGATGCCTGCCTCGCCTTCCACCGCAGCGAACGCCCGGTCAACACCGCCAGCGTGGCCCAGGTGCGCCAGCCGATCTATAGCAGCTCGGTCGGACGCGCACAGGGCCTCGAGGACCAGTTGCGGCCGCTGATCGAGGCGCTGGCGTAAGTGGTAGGGACGATTGCCGCTCGATGCGCGCCGGTGTATGAACGCGGGCCGACCCTCATCTCGAGCAAGAGGCGCATGAATGGCCGCACAGGGGCCGCTTTCGGGCATCGTCGTCGTCGATCTCTCGCGCATCCTCGCCGGTCCCTACTGCACCATGCTCATGGCCGAGATGGGCGCGCGGGTGATCAAGGTCGAGCAGCCCGGCAAGGGCGACGACGCGCGCGAATACGGGCCCTTCCGCAACGGCAAATCCACCTATTTCGCGTCGGTCAATCGCGGCAAGGAATCGATCGCGCTCGACCTCAAGCAGCCGGGCGACCGCGCCATCTTCGAGCGGTTGCTTGTCAAGGCGGACCTCGTCGTCGAAAATTTCAGGCCCGGCACGATGGAGAATCTCGGCTATGGCTGGGAGGCGCTGCATGCGAAATATCCGCGCCTCATCTATGCCGCGGCTTCGGGCTTCGGCCAGACCGGACCCTATGCGCGCCATCCCGCCTACGACATGGTGGTGCAGGGACTGGGCGGCGTCATGAGCATCACGGGCTATCCCGGCGAGCCTCCGGCGCGGGTCGGGTTCTCGATCGGCGATATCGGCGCCGGTCTCTACACCGCGATCGCGGTCAACGCCGCCCTCCTCCATCGCGAGCGCACCGGCGAGGCGACCAAGATCGACATCGGCATGCTCGACTGCCAGATCGCGCTGCTCGAGAACGCGGTCATGCGCCACACCGTGCTGGGCGAGATCCCCGGCCCCCTGGGCGCCCGCCATCCCACCATCACGCCGTTCCAGGCGCTCGCCACCGAGGACGGCAACATCATCATCGCTGCCGGCAATGACGGGCTGTTCGTCCAGCTCTGCGCCGCGCTGGGGCGAAAGGACCTCGCCGACAGCCCGCTCTATGCCAGCAACGATCTGCGCCAGCAGAACCAACCGAAGCTCCAGGACGAGCTCGAGCGCACGCTCAAGACCAAGACCACGACCGCCTGGATCGCGCTCCTCGAGAGGGCGGGGATTCCGTGCGGGCCCATCAACAACGTGGCGCAGGCGCTCGCGCACCCGCAAGTGAAGGCGCGCAACATGCTGATCACGGTCGAGGACAAGGTTGCGGGCAGGCTCGAGCTGGCCGGCAACCCGCTCAAATTCTCGGTCTTCCCCGACCCGCCGACCCGCCCGCCCGCCCCCGACCTCGACGGCGACCGCGCGGCGATCCTGAAAGAGCTGGGGCTCTAACCCCTGCTCACTTCGTCGCCATGAGGGCGTCGAAATCGGCTTGCTTGCCGGAGCCGCCATGGCCGCCGGCATACCATTCCGGCGCGATGCCGAGCTTCTTGACGGTAGCGTAGAACTCGGCCGCCTGGTCGGTCTTGACCTTCTGGCCGGGCGAATAGAGGTCGGTGACCCAGACCAGCTTCTCCGGCTTGACGAAGCCGATCAGCATCCCCTCCGCGTGGGGATTGGCGATGCGGAAGATGTCGATCTCGCGGCCGCCGTCCTTGAGCGCCATGCGGTCGCCGACCTCGACCACCGAGGCGTGGCGCGGATGCTTCTGCAATTCGTCGGGATGCATGGTGTGGGGCGCGGCGGCAACGCGCTGAATATGGGCCTTGTCGGGCTTGCCGACGATGATGGTCGCGCCCTCGGCGACATAGGTGCGCATGCCGCCGATATGGTCCATGTGGTGATGGGTGAGCACGAGGTACTTCACCGGCTTGCCCGGATACTTCGCCTTCGCCGCGTCGATGGTCCAGCGCGACTGCGCCTCGCTCAGGGGAGAGTCGAACACCACGAGGTAGGTCGGCATCGCGACGATCAGGCTGTTGTGGCTGCGGCCCCTCGCGTGCTGGATGTTCGGCGACAGCTCGTTGAGCTTCATCACCATGCCTGCCTGCTCGTTTTTCTCGGCTTGGAGATCGTCGAAGCGGCCGAAACTCTGCTGCCCCAGGATCTCCTGCCACGGCAGGTCGCCGCTGCGCGGGCCTTTCGCCGCCTGCTTCACTGCGTCGTCGATGGCGAAGCTGTCGCCGGGCAGCGCCGGATTGGCGGACGCCTGGGTGTAGGTGACCTTGAGCTTGTCGAGCCCGTTGAAGGTGTAATGCAGCGAATGGGCGATCTTGACCCCGCCGACATCCTTCCACTCGGCCAGCGCCATGTCGTAATGCCCGTCGCCATGGACCAGATCGTCCTCGAGGGTGCGGATCGCCGCGGGAAGATGCGACTTGCGGTCGAACAGGATGATGAACTTGGTGCCGCCGTCGGCGAACGCGACCGCCGGCAGGCTCGCCTTGCCGAGCTTCTGGTCGGGCATCGCCGACACGTTCTTCGGTTGGTCCATCGCCGACAGCAGCAAGAGCGGCGAGGCGCGCTCCAGCTCGCGCAGGTCGAAAGCGAGGCGCGCGCCCGACATCGCCCGCTGGCCCTTGTCGGTGACCACCGCGCCCATCGCAGGCGTGACGATCTCGCTGTATTTCTCCTGGCCGGCCAAGAAATAGAGGATGGTGTGGTCGATGTCGGCGCGCTCCATGCCGTGCTCGAGGTCCCAGCGAATCGAGATGTTGGAGCGGCCCAAGGGACGCGGCGGACCGTCCGCCACCATGCTTTGCTCCGGCTCCCAAAGCGTCTCCTCGGCGGTGATCGAGAGCCGCTTCAGGGCGCGGAGCTTGTCGGCGCCGCCTTCGGCCGCGACCGCCTGTTTAACCAAGTCTGCGGGCGAAGATTTCTGCGCCAGGACCGGTGGCGCGGCGACGGCCAGCAGGATCGCGGCAAGACCGATGACGTTTTTCATGGCACCCCTCCCCTTATGGTTGCAACCATGGTAACGCGCCGCGCCGCCCCGGCTTGTTAAAACTTCCGTGAAGTCGGGCGATGCGGTACATCACGGCCCGGGACGCGACGCCGAGGGAGGGCGCGATGCAGGTCAACCGCTTGGAGCCGGTTCTCGATCCGCGCGCGCTGGCGCGGCAGCTTTCCAACCAGCTCCTGATCGACGGCGCGATGGTGCCGTCGGTGACCGGACGCACCTTCCCCGTCGTCGATCCCGCCACCCAGGAGCAGGTCGGCGACGCGGCCGACGGCAATGCGGCCGATGTCGACGTCGCGGTCAGGGCCGGCGCCAAGGCGCAGAAGGGCTGGTCCAAGCTCGCCGCGCGCGAGCGCGGGCGGCTGGTCCAGGAATGCGGCCGCCTCCTCAACGACCATGTCGAGGAGCTGGCCCGGCTCATTACGCTCGAGACCGGCAAGGCGATCCGCACCGAAAGCCGGGTCGAGGCCGGCGTCTTCGCCGACGTACTGATCTTCTATGGCGGGCTCGGCTCGGAACTGAAGGGCGAGAGCGTGCCGTTCAAGCCCGGCTCGATCACCATTACGCAGCGCGACGCGATCGGCGTGGTCGGCGCCATCATCCCGTGGAACGTGCCGCTGCTGCTGATGGCGCTCAAGATCGCGCCGGCGATGGTGGCGGGCAACAGCGTGGTGGTGAAGTCGGCCGAGGAGGCGCCGCTCGCCGTGCTGCGCGCGTGCCAGGTGATGAACCAGGTCCTGCCGCCGGGCGTGCTCAACATCCTGTCGGGCGACGGACCGGGCTGCGGCGCGCCGCTGGTCGCGCACGAGGGCGTCGGCAAGGTGACCTTCACCGGCTCGGTCGAGACCGGCAAGATGGTCTACAAGAGCGCCGCGGAAAAGCTCATCCCGGTGACGCTGGAGTTGGGCGGCAAGAGCCCGATGATCGTGATGGGCGACGCCGATCTCGACAAGGCGGTCGACGGCGCGGCTATTGGCATGCGCTTCACGCGTCAGGGCCAGAGCTGCACCGCCGCGAGCCGCATCTTCGTGCAGGACCAGATTCACGACGCCTTCCTCGACCGGCTCAAGGCCAAAGTCGACGCCATGAAGATGGGCGACCCGCTCGACGAGGCGACCGACATCGGCACCATCATCTCGAAGCAGCAATTCGACAAGGTGGTGTCGTACATAAAGCTCGGCGAAGCGGCGGCAGGGGCGCGGGCGCTGCACTGCTCGGCGATGCCGAAGGACGAGCAGCTGGGGCGCGGCTATTTCGTGCGGCCGGTCATCTTCACCGGCATCGCCAACGACCACCGCCTGGCGCGCGAGGAAATCTTCGGGCCGGTCACCTGCGTCATCAAGTTCAAGGACTACGACGACGCGATCGCGCAGGCCAACGACACCGAATATGGCCTCGCCGCGACCATCTGGACGCGCGATCTCAAGACCGCGCTCGACGCGACGCAGCGGCTCGAGGCGGGCCTGGTGCAGGTCAACCAGAACATGGTGGTCCAGGCCAACATGTCCTATGGCGGCATCAAGCAGTCCGGCCTCGGCAAGGAAGCCTCGCTCGAGGCGATGCTCGAGCATTTCACGCGCAAGAAGACCATCATCGTGAATCTGGCCTGAGACGCAGCGGTGCGACGGACGCTGGCGCGCGTCTTCTACGCCGTCATCCTTCTGCTCGTGGCGGGCGCCGGTTCGGCGGCGCTGTTCCTGCATTCGTCGCTGCCGCAGACCGACGGCACGATCGCGCTGCCCGGCCTCGAGAAGAGCGCGCGCGTCAGCCGCGACGCGCACGGCATCCCCACCATCGCCGCGGCGAGCGAGCACGACGCCGCTTTCGCGCTCGGCTTCGTCCACGCCCAGGACCGGCTGTTCTCGATGGACATGATGCGGCGCTACGGCGCGGGGCGGCTGTCGGAATGGTTCGGCGCGCGCACCCTGCCGATCGACCGGACAGTGCGGACCCTGGGTCTCTATCGCGCCGCCGCCGCGCAATATGCCGGGCTGTCACCGGAGGTGCGCGGGGCGCTCGACGCCTATGCCGCCGGCGTCAACGCGTTCCTGGCGACGCGCACCGGTGCGCTGCCGCCGGAATACTACCTCCTCGACGCGCGGCCGGAGCCCTGGAAGCCCGCGGACTCTCTGGTGTGGGGCAAGATCATGGATTTGCAGCTCACCGGCAATTTCCGCGGCGAGCTGTTGCGGGCGCGGCTTTTGACGCGCCTCTCGCCCGACGAGCTTGGCGTGCTCTATCCACCATACGAGAAGGACGCGCCGGTTGTGCTCGGCGCGCGGGAGGTCGACGCTCTTTATGCGATGCTGCCGCCCGGAATCGGACCAGAGGCCGCGTCCAATGACTGGGTGGTGGACGGCGCGCATTCGCAATCGGGCAAGCCGCTGCTCGCCAACGACCCGCATCTCGATTTCTCGGCGCCGGGCGTGTGGTATCTCGCGCGCATCAGGACGCCCGGGCTCACGCTCGCCGGCGTGACCGCGCCGGGCACGCCGTTCCTCATCATCGGCCACAACGACCGCATCGCCTGGGGCTTCACCACCACGGGAAGCGATGTCGAGGATCTGTTCGTCGAGAAGCCAGACCCGGCCGATCCCGCGCGCTACCTGACGCCCGACGGCGCGCGTGCCTTCACGACGCGCGAGGAGACGATCCGGGTGCGCGACGGCGCCGACGCCGCGCTCACCGTGCGCGCGACGCGGCATGGGCCGGTCGTGTCCGACCTCGCGAATTATTCCGCGGGCGGCGACATTCTCGCGCTCCAGACCACCTGGCTCGGCGCCGACGACCGCACGCCCCAGGCGATCTGGGAGATGGCCCGCGCGCGCGACTGGGGCGAATTCCGCGCCGCGCTCAAATCCTACGCCGCGCCGCAGCAGAACATCGTCTATGCCGATGTCGACGGCCGGATCGGCTTCATCGCGCCGGCGCTGGTGCCGATCCGCGCCGGCGGCGACGGCTGGCTGCCGTCGCCGGGATGGAGCGGCGACCATGACTGGACCGGCATGATTCCCTTCGACGCGCTGCCCATGGCGAGCGATCCGCCGCGCGGCCGGTTCGTCACTGCCAACAACAAGATCGTGGCGGACGACTATCCCTATTTTCTCGCGCGCGATTGGGAGCTGCCCTACCGCGCCGAGCGTATTGCTTCCCTGCTCGACGCCACGCCGCGCCAGTCGCCCGACGCGATGGCCTCGATCCAGGCCGACGAGCTGTCGCTCGCCGCGCGGAGCCTGCTGCCGTTGATGCTCGCCATCAAGCCCAAGGGCGACGACGCGGCCACCGCCGCCGCGCGGCTTGCGCGCTGGGACGGACTGATGGCACCGGGCGCTGCCGAGCCGCTCATCTTCATCGCCTGGCTGAGGGAGCTGAACCGGACGCTGCTGGCCGATAAGCTCGGCCCGGCATTTTCCTTTTATTCCAGCCTCAGGCCCAACGTCACCCGCCTGATCCTGACCGAGCACAAGGAGTGGTGCGGCGCGAGCGGCGATTGCGGCGACGCGCTCGCTTCGTCGCTCGACCGCGCGCTGGGCGAGCTCAAGTCGCGCTATGGCGCGGACAGCGCGCAATGGCGCTGGGGCCGCGCCCATGAGGCCTCGTTCGCGAGCCCGGTGTGGTCGCAAGTGCCGCTCTTCGGGCGCTGGTTCGATCTTGCGATCGCGGTCGGCGGCGGCGATGACACGGTCAATGCCGGCGTCATGTTCATGGGCGACGACGCCGCCCCGTTCGCCGACCGGCACGGGCCGAGCCTGCGCATGATCGTCGATCTTGCCGCGCCCGGCGACGCGCGCTTCATGATCACGCCGGGCCAGTCGGGCAACCCGCTGTCGCCGCATTGGGGCGATCTGCTGCTGCCGTGGCGGAACCTTTCCTACCTCACTTTCGACGCGGACGAGAGCGATGGCATCCTCACGCTCGATCCCAAATAACGCCGCCGCCAAATGCGGCCTTGAATCGCGACGCGATTCGCGCGTCAATAGAGGATCATTGCGAGGCCAGGAGAACGCACGATGAAGCTCGTATTCTTCAACGATTTCAAGCTGGGCGTGGTCAAGGGCGACACCGTCGTCGACGTCAGCGCGGTGGTGAAGGACATCCCCCACACCGGGCCGGGCAACCTGATCAGCGGGCTGATCGAGCGCTTTTCCGACTACCGGAGGCAGCTCGAGGACGCCGCCGCCAAGGGCCAAGGCGTGCCGCTGAGCTCGGTCAAGCTGCGCCCGCCGCTGCCGAAGCCCGGCAACATCGACTGCATGGCCGTCAACTACATGGAAGACGGCACGCGGTCGGAGCCGGCGCCGATCAACGGCTTCCACAAATCCCCCAACGCCGTCATCGGCCAGGACGACACCATGATCCTGCCCGACGTGCCAGCGAGCATCTTCGAGGGCGAGGCGGAACTCGGCGTCGTGATCGGCAAGCGCGCCAGCAACGTCAAAGCCGCCGACGCCATGGATTATGTGTTCGGCTATATCAACTTCATCGACGGCTCGGCGCGCAACCTGCCGCCGGCTGGAAACACGTTCTACCAGATGAAGTCGCGCGAGACGTTCGCGCCGATCGGACCCTTCCTCGTCACCAAGGACGAGATCAAGGACCCGCACAAGCTGCAAGTGAAGCTGTGGAACAACGGCAAGCTCATGCAGAACTACAACACCGACGACATGGCGCACAAGATTCCGCGCTGTATCGAATGGGTGAGCTCGCTGCACACGCTCGAGCCGGGCGACATCCTGGCGAGCGGCACCAACCACCGCGGCCTCAACGCGTTCCAGAACGGCGACAAGATCGAGCTCGAATGCGAGGGGCTTGGCCGTTTGCGGTTCAATATCCGCGACGACCTGAAGCGCACCTGGGGCCGCGACACCCGCCTCGAGCACCACGACAAGAAGCTCGAAGGCGTCCACACGCCGCAGCTCACGGGCAAGTACGCGGGCGGCAAGTAGCGCGCCGCTCCGCCCCCTCCCAACCCTCCCCCGCTTGCGGGGGAGGGCTAGGGTGGGGTCACCCCTTCAAATGCGGCATCACGTCGGTGTGGAACAGCTCGATGCTGCGGCGCGCGAGCTCGTCCGACAGCACGCCGAACTGGAACATGCCGATGAGGATGTTGAAGCCGGTCTTCTCGCGCAGGGCCTCGATCGCCGCGCGTACCGTCTTGGGACTGCCGACCACCGCCGTGCCGCCTGACACCAGGTTCTCCGCCGTCATGTAGCTGTCGCGGGTGGCGTAGTTCTGCCGCATCTTGAAGAAGGCCTTGGTCGAGGACAGCGACGTGTAGCCGGGCGGGATCAGCATCTCCGACGTCATGCGCAGATAGTTGTTGAACAGCGTCTCGAGCCCGCGCTTCGATTCCTCCCGCGCGCGCTCGTCGGTGTCGGCGACATAGATCGGCGTCGCCCAGCCGAGCTGATCGCCCGAAGGCTCATAGCCGTATTTCCGTGCCTGGTCGCGATAGGAATTGAGATAGCGCGTCACCAGCTCGCCCGGCGAGAACGTCACCAGGAACGGATACTTGCGGTCGGGATGCGACGCCCACACCACTGTCTCGCTCGAGCCTTGCGACGGGATCCAGATAGGCAGATGCGGCTTCTGGTAGGGCCGCGGCCACAGATTGACGTAGCGGTTGTTGAAATGCTGGCCGTCGAAGTTGAACGGGCCGGGCTCGGTCCAGGCCTTGACGATGAGGTCATGTGCCTCGTGGAAGCGCTCGTGCGAGAAATAGGGATTGGTGCCCGACGAGTGATACTCGGCGCCGATGCCGCGCACGAAGCCGGCGATGATGCGGCCCCTGGACAGGTTGTCGAGCATCGCGAACTCTTCCGCGATGAAGATCGGGTTGTTTGTGAGCGGCAGCGCCCGGCCGAGGATCGCGATCTTCGCCGTCTTGGTGCGGGCGATCAGCGTGCTGGCGATGAGATTGGGCGCCGGCATCATGCCGTAGGCGGTCTGGTGATGCTCGTTGACGCCGAGCCCGTCGAAGCCGAGCGATTCCGAATGCACCAGGAAGTCGATATGGCTCTGATACTCGTCGGCGCCCAGAACCGGGTCGTAAAGGCTGTTGGGCAGCACCACCCAGGCCGAGCGGTGCTTCGCCGCCGCCTCGAAATCGAGATGCCGGTAGGGCATCAGGTGGAAGGAGAGGAGCTTCATCGCGCGGCCTCCTTCAGGAATGCGCGGACGGCGGGGATCACCTCGCCGGCCTTTTCGGTGTGGGGCGCGTGGCCGCATTTCTCGACCATGAGCAGGCGCGCGCTGGGCAGGCGCTCGATCCACAGATCGGCGTATTGGTGCGGGAAGATCTTGTCCTCGCGGCCCCACACCACGAGGGTCGGCAGCTTCAAGCGGTGCAGCCACTTCTCCAGATCGGGATTGAGCCAGCGCGGCTGCCAGCCGAACTTGGTCGCGGTGAAGCGGTTCTTGAGCAGGATGTCGAGCTGTTCCTCGGTCGGCTTGATCGCGAGCACCTGGTCGGCCAGCGCCTGGTCGTAATAGACGTTGCGCACGGTCTCCTCGGGTCCCCAGATGAAGAGATCGCCCGAGGGCAGTCCCTTGACGCGAATGCCCGCCGCCGACATCAGCGTGAGGCTCAGAAGCCGCGAGCGGTCGCGGATCGCGATCTCGGCCGCAAGCCACCCGCCCAGCGAATGGCCGATGAGGTGGAACCGCTCGAGGCCCATCTCCTCGATGAAGTCGAGATAGAACATGGCGAGATCGGGGATGTTGCGAATCCAGGCGGGATCGTCCGATCCGCCGAAGCCCGGATGCTCGGGCACCAGCACCTCGAATCCGTCCGCGATCGCATCGAAGAACGGCAGCCATTGCGGCAATCCGTTGGCGCCGTGCAGGAACAGCACGGTCGGGCCGCGCCCGACCCGGTGCAGCTTTATGTTCACGTCCCTGATCTTGACGCTCGAGACCTGAGCGGGCATGCGCGTCACTCCCAGCTTGGGCGGCAGGCCCCTACCCTACCGCCTGGCGCGCCCGCGACCAAGCTTGCCTTGGGGCGTCGCCTGGCCCAGCCTGGGGCCATGGAGTCGATCCACCACAGCGTGCTGGACAGCATCGGCAACACGCCGATGATCGAGATCACGCGGCTCGACACCGGGCGCTGCCGCCTCTTCCTCAAACTCGAGAACGAGAACCCGAGCGGCTCGATCAAGGACCGGATCGCGCTGGCGATGATCGCGGCGGCCGAACGCGAAGGGACGCTCGCGCCCGGCGGCACCGTGGTCGAGGCCACCTCCGGCAATACCGGGCTCGGCCTCGCGTTGGTGGCGGCGCAGAAGCATTATCGCATCGTCCTCTTCGTGCCCGATAAGATGAGCCAGGAGAAGGTGCTGCATCTGCGCGCGCTCGGCGCCGAGGTGCGGCTTACCCGCTCCGATGTCGGCAAGGGCCATCCCGACTACTACCAGGACATGGCGCAGCGCTTTGCCCGCGACCTGCCCGGCGCGCATTACATCAACCAGTTCGCCAATCCCGCCAACCCCCAGGCGCACGAGACCACCACCGGCCCTGAGATCTGGCGCCAGATGGAGGGCAGGCTCGACGCCGTCGTATGCGGCGTCGGCTCGGGCGGGACCTTGGCCGGCTTGAGCCGCTTCTTCGCGCGCACGGCGCCAGCGGTTGAGATGGTACTGGCCGATCCCGAAGGCTCGATCCTGGCGCCGCTGGTCGAGACCGGCAAAGCGCCCGCGCCCGGCGCCTGGCTGGTCGAGGGCATCGGCGAGGATTTCGTGCCGCCCAACTGCGACCTGTCGCGGGTGGCGCATGCCTATGCCATCGCCGACCGCGACAGCTTCGCCGCCGCGCGGGCGCTGTTGCGCGAGGAAGGCATCCTCGCCGGCTCGTCGACAGGGACCTTGCTCGCCGCCGCGCTGACTTATTGCCGCGAGCAAGCAGTCGAGAAGCGCGTCGTCACCTTCGTGTGCGACACCGGCAGCAAGTACCTATCCAAGATGTTCAACGACTTCTGGATGTTCGATCAAGGCCTGCTGGATCGTGCAACCGAAGGCGACCTCACGGACCTGATCGCGCGGCGCCAGGCCGATGGCGGCACCGTCAGCGTTGCGCCCGACGACACGCTCGCGACGGTGCTGCGGCGCATGAAACTCTATGACGTCTCGCAGCTTCCCGTGCTCGCCGGCGACCGCCTGGTCGGCATCATCGACGAGAACGACATGCTGATGGCGCTCTACGGCGATCCCGCCAAGTTCACCGCGCCGGTGAAGGAGGCGATGGTAAGCAAGGTCGAAACGCTGCCGCCCGACGCCCCGCTCTCGGCGCTGATGCCGATTTTCGCCAAGGACCATGTCGCGGTGCTCGAAAAGGACGGGCGCTTCATCGGCCTCATCACCCGCATCGACCTGATCAACCACCTCCGCCGCCGCATGCCGGCGTGAGCGCGCCGCTTCGGCTGGCATTCGCGGCGCTTCTCCTTTACCCTTCGCGCGCGACGCGTCATCCGATCGGAGGGCCAGACATGAGCACGATCACACTCGACGGCGCATCGGGCTTCCTGGCCAAGGCCAAGCACCCGCATGCCGGGGTGCTGCTGTTGCCCATGATCTACGGCGTCAATCGCTTCGTGCAGGATTACGCGGCCTCGCTCGCCGAGCGCGGCCTGACGACCTTCGTCTGGGACCCCTATCCCGACGAGACCTTGCCCGAGGGCCGCGACGCCGCGCTCAACCTCGCCAAGGAGCTGCGCGACGGGCCGTCGCTCGACTCGATGGCGATCTGCATCGACTTCCTGATGGGCGAGCTGCGCCTCGACCAGATCGGCACCATCGGCTTCTGCCTCGGCGGGCGCTATTGCCTGATGCTGGCGGCGAAGGAGACGCGGATCGGCGCCTGCGCCGCGGTCTATCCGACGATCGAGATGCCGCGCCGCGCCAACCAGGACGAGGATGCGGTGCTGCGCGCGGGCGAGATCCAATGCCCGGTGCAGTTGGTCGTCCCCGGCCACGACCACGTCACCAACGCCGAGACCTACGAGCGGCTCCAGACCGCGCTCGAGCGCCGCTCCGCCTACACGCTGGTGCAGCGCCATCCCGAGGCGCAGCACGGCTTCATGCACACGCCCGATCCCGCCAATGCGCTCGCCACCAAGCGCTCGCGGCCGGTGCTGAGCGCGTTCCTCGAGGCCTGCCTGACCTAGCGCGATGGCGAAGCGGAGCAACCGGCGCGGCCTGGCGACGCGCGGCATCCATGCCGGCCAGGCGCCCGATCCCACCACCGGCGCTATCATGATGCCGATCTACGCCACCTCGACCTTCGTGCAGTCGAGTCCCGGGGTCCACAAGGGCTACGAATACGCGCGCACCCAGAATCCCACGCGCATGGCCTATGAGCGCTGCATCGCCGATCTCGAGAGCGGGACCACGGGTTTCGCCTTCGCATCGGGGCTCGCCGCCGAGGCGACGGTGCTGGACCTGCTCGAGAGCGGCAGCCACGTCGTCGCGTCCGAGGACCTCTATGGCGGCACCTACCGCCTCTTCACCCGCGTGCGCGCCCGCTCCGCCGCGCTCGATACCAGCTATGCCGATCTGCGCGACCGCTCCGCGCTCGAGGCGGCGATCCGGCCCGACACCAGGATGATCTGGCTCGAGACGCCGTCCAACCCGCTCCTGCACCTGATCGACCTGGCGATGGTGGCGGAGGTGGCGCGGGCGCATGGCATCCTCGCCGTCGCCGACAACACCTTCGCCAGCCCTTGGGTGCAGCGGCCGCTGGAGCTCGGGTTCGACTTGGTGCTGCACTCTGCGACAAAATATCTCAACGGCCATTCCGACATGGTGGGCGGCGTGGTTGTGGTCGGCGAGAACCAGGACCTGGCCGACCGGCTCGCCTTCCTGCAGAACGCGGTCGGTGCGATTGCCGGGCCGTTCGACAGCTTCCTCGCGCTCCGGGGATTGAAGACCTTGGCGCTGCGCATGGAGCAGCATTGCGCCAACGCGCTCGCCGTCGCCGCGCATCTCGCCCGCCACAAGCGCGTGCGGCGGGTGCATTACCCGGGCCTGCCGAGCCATCCGCAGCACGAATTGGCGCAGCGCCAGATGAACGGCTTCGGCGGCATGGTCACGGTCGAGCTCGAAGGCGGGCTCCTGGAGGCCAAGCGCTTCCTCGAACGGGTCGAGCTTTTCGCCTTGGCCGAGAGCCTGGGCGGAGTCGAGAGCCTGGTCGAGCATCCGGCAATCATGACCCACGCCTCGCTCCCGCCGGAGCGCCGCGCGGCGCTCGGGATCGGCGACAGCCTGGTGCGGCTGTCGGTCGGCATCGAGGATGCGGCCGATCTCATCGCGGACCTCGATCAGGCACTTGATTGAGGCGGCGTTAACCACGCCGCGAAAGGGAACATTAACCCGAATCCAGCACTCTTGCGCCGCACAAGCAGAACGCGCGGTGTCATGTTCGTCATCATTGGATCGGTGATCGTCCTCGCGAGCGTCTTCGGCGGATATCTCGCGAATGGCGGCCATTTCGAGGTCCTGATCCAGCCCTTCGAGGTGATCATCATCGTCGGGGCCGCGATCGGCGGATTCATCATTTCGAACCGCAAGCCGGTCCTGAGCGCCACCGCCAAGGCGGTTCCCGGCCTGATCAAGGCCGAAAAATACGACAAGGAAGCCTTTCTCGAGCTGCTGAGCCTGCTTTATTCCGTGTTCAAGCTGGCCAAGACCAAGGGGGCCCTCGCCCTCGAGCAGCATGTCGAGAAGCCGGACGAAAGCTCGCTGTTCCAGCGCTTCCCCCGCTTCAACGCCGACCATCACGCGATGGTCTTCCTGTGCGACTATCTCCGCCTCCTCACCCTCGGCACCGACAACCATCACGAGATGGAGACGCTGATGGACGAGGACATCGAGATCGCCGCGGCCGAGCATCACGCGGTGGTCTCGGCGGTGCAGTCGACCGCCGACGCGCTGCCCGCGCTCGGCATCGTCGCCGCCGTGCTGGGCGTCATTCACACCATGGGCTCGATCACCGAGCCGCCCGCCGTGCTGGGCCATTTGATCGGCGGCGCGCTGGTCGGCACGTTCCTGGGCGTGCTGCTCTCCTACGGCTTCGTCGCGCCCATCGCCTGCGCCATCAAGGCGCGCGGCGAGGCCGAGGAGCGCTACTTCCTGTGCATGAAATCGGGCATCCTCGCCTTCATGCAGGGCTACGCGCCGTCGGTCGCGGTGGAGTTCGCGCGCAAGGCGCTCAATACCGACATGCGGCCGACCTTCTACGAGGTCGAGGAAGCGGTCGAGAACCTGCCCGCGGCCGCGTAAGCCATGGCCAAGCACAACGCCGCCCCGGTCATCATCAAGAAGGTCAAGGCGACCGCGCACGCGGGCCATCACGGCGGCGCATGGAAAGTCGCCTATGCCGACTTCGTCACTGCCATGATGTCGTTCTTCCTGCTGCTGTGGCTGCTCAACGTCACCACCGACGTGCAGAAGCGCGGCATCGCCGATTATTTCGAGCCCACCATCAGCTCCAAGTCGCAGAGCGGCGCCGGCGGCGTGCTCGGCGGCCTCACCATCGGCAGCCCAGGCAGCCAGTCGATCCCCCTGTCGCAGCCGGCGCTGCAGATGGCGCGGATGGCGCTGCGCCAGCCCGAAGAGGGCGACGACGGCAATGACGGCGGCACTGCCGGCACCGACCCCAAGCAGCAGGAGCAGAACGCCGGCTCCCAGTCCGACGTCAAGCCGATCGACGACACCGACCTCGAGAAGCGCTTCGCCGAGCGCGAGCAGCGCCGCTTCCAGGCGGCCGAGAACGCGCTGCGCGAGGCGATCAAGGACACGCCCGAGCTCGCCAAGCTGGCCGACAACCTGATCATCCAGAACACGCCCGAAGGGCTGCGCATCCAGCTCGTCGACCAGGACCGCCAGCCGATGTTTCCCTTGGGCTCGGCCGAGATGCTCGAGCCGGCGAAGAAGCTCATGGCGCTGGTGGCCCAGGCGGTGCAGCGCCTGCCCAACAAGATCGCGATCACCGGTCACACCGATTCGGCGAGCTATCCGATGGGCGGCAAGTACAGCAATTGGGAGCTGTCCACGGACCGCGCCAATGCCAGCCGGCGCGAGTTCATCGCCGACGGCGTGCCGGCCGGCCGGGTCTCGCGCATCGCCGGGCTCGCCGACCGCGAGCCGTTCGTCCCGGACAACCCCGCCTCGGCCGAGAATCGCCGCATCAGCATCGTCCTGCTGCGCGAGGCCAAGGAACTGCCGTCCGATCTCGCCGGCAAGTGAGGCAACGGGCCTTCTCCCCTCTGGCGCTTTCCCGTCCGCCTCGTCCATAATCGACCCAGCGACGAAGTCTAGCGAGGAGGGACATGCCGGAGGGCAATGGCACGGCGAATCCGACGATCGCACCCGCCGCCCGCGACGCGGTGCGGGAGCGGACGCTCGTACTGCCGCCGCAGCAATTCTATCGCACCGCCGCCCTCCCCTGCCCCTACATAAGCGGGCGGATCGAGCGCAAGCTCGTCACCGAGCTGTCCGGACGCGCCGCCCCGGAATTCTACAACGCGCTGTCGCGGGCCGGCTTCCGCCGCAGCCATAATCTCGCCTATCGCCCGGCCTGCGCCGGATGCTCGGCCTGCCTGCCGGTGCGCATCCCGGTGGCCGAGTTCGCCTTCACCCGCTCGCTGAAGCGCATCCGCAACCTCAATCGCGACCTGAGGGTGCGCGTGGTGCAGCCGGTCGTGACGGTGGAGCAGTTCCGCCTCTTCCTGCGCTACCAGCGCTCGCGCCACACCGACAGCGACATGGCGGCGATGACCTATGGCGATTATCGCGCCATGATCGAGGACAGCCCGGTAACGACGCGGCTGGTGGAGTTGCGCGGCGCTGACGGCACGCTCGCGGGCGCATGCCTCACCGACATGCTCGATGACGGGCTCTCGGCGGTCTATAGCTTTTACGATCCCGACGACGGCAATCGCAGCCTCGGCAATCTTCTGGTGCTGGCGCTGATCGACGAGGCGAAGCTGAGGCGCCTGCCTTACGTCTATCTCGGCTATCTCATCCGCGAGAGCCCGAAGATGGCATACAAGGCGCGATTCCGCCCGCTCGAGTCGCTTGGGCCGGAGGGCTGGCGCCGGATGATCGGATGAGGCCGCGCCGCACTCCCGATCCGCCCCTTCCCGCAAGCCGACCGATCGGCGACGAAGTCAAAGAAACGACCTGCTACATGTGCGCCTGCCGCTGCGGCATCAAGGTGCACCTGAAGGACGGCGGCATCCGCTACATCGAGGGCAACCGC
>Ga0209415_10003923_pt1 | contig 27511 bp, 22 predicted proteins | sample PeaSoiSIISIP2007_FD_187696 | JGI IMG/M metagenome (GOLD analysis project Ga0209415, IMG submission 187696) | Peat soil microbial communities from Weissenstadt, Germany - SII-SIP-2007 (SPAdes) (version 2) | ecosystem: Environmental > Terrestrial > Soil > Wetlands > Peat | place: Germany... | reverse complement strand
GGTGCGAGCCTCGGCGTCGGCGAAGAGCGGGTTGTGTGGGCCGGTGTCCGAGGCGCCGTACGCGTAGCGGCTCACGGTCTCGATGCCCGCCGCGACGAAAACGTCGCCCTCGCCCGCCCGAACGGCATGGGCGGCCATCCGGATCGTCTGCAACGACGATGAGCAGTACCGGTTCACCGTCACACCCGGCACCTCGAGCCCGGACAGAACCGCCGCGACGCGGGCGATGTTGTACCCGGACTCGCCGGCCGGTTGGCCGCAGCCGACGATGAAGTCCTCGATGGTGGCGGGGTCGAGCGATGGGAGCTTTTTCAAGACCTCGGTGACGGTGTGGGCAAGCAGGTCGTCAGGTCGGCACTCGACGAGCGAGCCCTTGTTGGCTCGGCCGATCGGGGTACGGCCGGTGGCGACGATGACGGCTTCGGGCATGGAGGCCTCCTTGTTGCGCGCCTTGTGCGGCCACGCAGGGTCCGCTGCAGTGCGGAGGCTACCAACGCGAAGCGAAGTCTCGATCAGCCCGAAGGGAGATCCGCTGGTGAAAGTTGTGAACCAACCCGACTACCGACTCCGCGTCGATGATCTCGTTGGACCGTTATATGCCAAAAAGAGGACTGTCCCACAGCTCCGGCGAGCTCGTATCGTTAACCCCGACAAATGGGGAAAGGCGCGCCCGCTAGGTACTCCCGCGGTGGCTCAAAGGGGCTGGCGGGGACGAGCCAGGTCTACGTCGACACCGAATGCAGACTCGAGGGAAACTCCAGGGCTTGGCTCGCCTGATTTGTCGACCACGGCCCGAGCTAGCGGCGCATTTTACTAGCGATCCTGCGCTACTGCGCGGATCCCAAATGCTTGCCTTGGGTCAGTAGCCACACAATAGTTTCCGGTATGTCACCATTTGGGAGTCGGGCCCGACGTGGTCTTGGAATCGTTTCGTTTGGAGTGCTGACGGCATTGCTAACACAACTCGTCGCCGGTGGAAACGCCTTCGGCGCCGAGAGGAGCTATAACCCCGACGGCCCTCCGCCGTCGGCTGTCGGCGCCGGATTCATCACCGCGGTCACCGCACAGCCCGTTACAGGGTCGGGCGGTACCGTGATCGGGTCAGCGAATGGGGCAGCCATCACCGTGACGGTGCCCTCAGGTTCGGTACCCAACGGTGCCGAAGTGGTGATATCGACCGGCACGCCCAGCACGCTGAACGCCGGCACCGGCCAGACGGTTGTGGACGACTTCAGCGTCGCTCTTGTCGACCCGGACACGGGCTTCAAACTGAGCGGGCCCTTCACTCCACCGATCTCGGCGACGATCAGCGATCCTTCGATCGCCTCAGGGGACAGTGTCGTGATCCTGTTCGCACCCGGTCAGGCGATCAACGTTTCCGACGCAGTGGTGACGCAGGGTCAGGCCGTCGTCACCTTCACCAATGACCCGAACTTCGCTGTCGTGTCTTCAACCACGTCCACGTCGACGACCGGGGTCGTGTCTCCTCCCCTGACCACCCCGAGCACCCCGTCGGGGGCTGTTCCCAATGCGACGACCGTCGTGACGGGAGAGCCGTTCTTGGGTGAGGCCTTGATCGCAGGTCTCCTGGTCCTGGCCGGCGGGGCCGTTTTCGCCACCGTTTGGCGCCGTCGGCGGCGGAGGATGGCATAGCGGAGGATGGCATAGGAGCGCCCATCGCTCGGGTGGAGAAGCGCTGAGCCCTCGAGCGCTCGCTTCTCCGGAGTGTTGACCCCGACGAGATATCCAGCGGTCCCCCTTCGCCCCGCGTCTTGGTGGTGGAGCCGGTAATCCCCCGTTTCGGCAATCACCAGGTCAGATTGGGAGGGTCCCCTCCCTGGGGCATCGACCGGGGCCAACCGATCCACATCCAAGCATGGGCGGTTTCCAAGTTGCGTCATCCGTTCGGATATTCAGAAGTCGTCTCGATCCTTTGGAAGTCGGGACATGAGCCCTGGTCACTGAACGGCCATCTTCCAGCTGGTTAGAACGAGAGTCCCATTCACATTGGTTTCGGTGACGCTAAGGCGATAGACGCCAGGCTGCGTGCCCCCTGACACGGCGACAACCGTAGAAATGGCGACGCTGACCGGCGTCGTTCCGTTCATGTTCAGGGTGAGCGAGACGCCCTGGTTGTAGTGAGTGATCTGGGCCAGCATCAACGGTGTCCCGGCGAGCCACGGTGCTCCGTCGTTAGCCGTAAGGTCGGCCCACTGGCCGGGTTGGTCGTGTTCAACACTCAGCAGCGCAGCAAGGTATTCACTGAGCGCAGATTGTTCCAGTTGGATTGGAGCAGGGCTCTCCTGCCATTTGGGCTCGGGTGATCCAGCGAAGGCCAACACTCCTAGAGGAACGCTCTCTCGGCTGGTCTGTGTGAGGAGCGCCTCTGGCGCAGGGACGACGAGGCTTCCCGAGGGAGGGGTCGCTGCTTGCGGAACAGCATGTCGGTTAGAGATGGTGCGTGCCAGTGATGCATAGACGAGGTATCGCTTGTTTGTGAAGAAAAGAGCATTGGTGGGCCAGCACGTCACAAGGACTAGCTGGGGGTCTCCCCGGGACTCATAAACCGGGTCTCCCGCATTAACCACGCCGTGGCGGAATACTCGAAACTGATAGGTGGCGCACGCATTCTCGTAATCGACCATCTGGCCGACGGCCAAGTTGTCGATATCCGTGAACCAAGTGACGTCGTGCGCAGCGAGCACGCTGGTGCCGGGGTCGGCCGGCAACGCGGAAGCGGTCTCATGACCCACGGCAACGTCGAGCTGAGGGTCGGAGGTGCCTTGAACAACGGGAGCCTCCAGACCGATGGTTGGTGCGGTCAGGATACCGAGAGGGTTCGGCAGCGGAGACAGACCTTCACAAGCGGCAAGGCTTTGAGGGGTGCCACCGTTTATCTCCTGAGTTGCCTGGCGTATTAGCGCTTGGCCAGCATGGGCCGAATTCCAATAGAAGAGACCGATGTTGGCCGCCAATCCGATGCCCAAACCGGCAAGGAGGATCGCCGATAAGAGGAGGACATGTCCTCGCCGGCGGCGCGCGCGTTCACTTGCTATCCGAATTCGCCGCTGGTGCCGAGTCTCTCTGCGCGACACGGAGCCATAGGCAAACCGTCTTAGATCGTCCCTGGCGATCATTTGGTTACTAGTCTGCTCTGCCAAGCGGGTCGCTGAATGGACCCTTACGGCGATGCTCGATGACCCCATTTGTCTCGTCAATCCTGGAAACGTTGGCCGGCTCTTCGAGGATCACCGTGCGTTTACTTGGTGAGACCTGCGCCTGAGGATCGCACCACAACTGTGGGCTGTCCCATCCTCACGCGGACGATCACCGCGAAGCGCTGGCGGAACGTGAATCTCAGCGGACGAGCTTGGGGAGTGGCGCACCGCCGAGGCGCTCCGGAGCTCCCCTCCAGCTGCTCTGCCGCGACGATCAAAAAAAGGTGTGGCGGAGGGGCATTCGCTGCCCGCGTTAGCCCGTTCATTCGCACCCCCACCTCGCCGATGTGATCCGCGGCCGGGTCGGCACGAGATCGGAGTTCGCGACCTCGGCGTAGGTGCTGATCTACCGGAGGTGGCCTGCGTCAGAAGCTGGCCGGCAACAGCGGGGTCAGGCCCTGGAAGAAGAGGAAAAGGAGCACGAGCAGCAGGACGGAACCGACTGCACCGATGGCGAACCGGGTGAGCCTATGACTCCGGCGGCGGGCCACCATCCAAACGACCACGGTGAACGCGGCCGACGCCGCACCCGACCAGACGGCGGGCCACGGCGAGCCGGTGTCGCCGGCCAGACCCTCCGAGATCGTGTCAGGTTCGCCGGATCTCGATCCGGTCCCCTTTTGTCTTGTGAGGTTTGGGATCGGCGCCGGGGGACTTAGAAGGGTCGCCTGCACGACCAACCGCTCCGCAGCGCTGTAACGGGGGTTGCACGTGGTGAGGGTGAGAGTGGGCACCGGGGTTGGGTCGAGCACGGCGAGGTCCGATGGGTCGACGACAAGGAGCGCGGTTACGTCGTATTGGAACCGGCCCTGGGCGGTCGTGACATAGATCTTGTTTCCGGCGACGAGCTCGTTCAGGTTGTAGAACGGACGAAGGTACGTGGTGCGGTGCCCGGCGATCGCCGCGTTGCCCGGCTGACCCGGCAACGGGGTGTTGTGGTAGTGACCCGGACCGAGTCGGAGGTCTGCTGTGCCGGTGCCCTGCACGACGACGTAGTTCGCACCGATGCTCGGGATGTCGATCGTGCCGATCGGCTGCCCGTCCGCCGGAGCGATGCCGGGGGTCGGCAATGCGACGTCACGGGTCGGCTGGGTCGTCGGCGTGGAGGTGAGACCGGTCGTCGTGGTGGTCGTGCGCTCGCTGCGGGCGATAGCGAGCTCGTGGTCGAACTGCTTTCGCAGCGCCTCTTGGTGGAAGCCGGTGGATAGCCCGGTTCCCCACAGCTGGTAGGCGACGAACGACAAGACGAGGACTCCGAAGGCGAAGGTCACCCCACCGATCCGGGCAAGTAGGCGTCGCCATGACACAACGCGTCGTAACGGTCGGCTGCCACGACCTTCGGAGAACCGCGAGCCATGGCGTGCCGTCTCCCCGGGCAGATCGGAGCAGGGCGGCCCGGGAGATGGCCCCGGCGTGGGGGTGGCTGCTGGTCGGGACCGGGCGACACATCGTTCCTGCGTGTCCAGGGGGGTTCACGAAGCCCTAACCCCGCGTCGGATGCGTTCTAGGGGCCTTCCCCACCGGTCGCCGTGCACGACCGCGGGTCCCACGGGGCGAGCGGCTGGACGGCGTCGGTTGGCGGGCCGAAGTTCGGGATCGTCGTCGTGGTGGTCGTGGTCGGCGGGACACTCGTGGTCGGCGGGACACTCGTGGTTGTCGTAGTCGTGGTGGTCGTAGTCGTGGTGGTCGGCGCGCCCTTCTTGGCTTTGGGCACGGTCGTGGTGGTCGTCGGTGGCGGGGCCGGAGGGTTCACGGTGAAGTCGGTCCCGGTGACCACGGTGACCTGGGCACCCGATGAGGTCGCAAGGGTGCTCGATGAGGTCCCCTGGGCACCGGACGAACTGGGGGCGAGTGCCATGATGACCTGGCCCGAGATCGACCGGGCCACCGCCTGTGCCGCCGCCTCTTCGGCCGGGGTGTCCTGGGCGTACTCGACCACGGTCTCGGCTTGAGCCCCCACCTCAGAGGTGGTCGAGAGGCCGACCACGTCGAAGCCGAGCGCCTGGAGGCCGGTCTCGGCGGTGTGACCGGCCTCGGACGTGCCCGAGCCGTTCAGGATCGAGACGGTCACCGAGCCCGGGGTGGGGAGCGGCTCGCCGTTCAGGGTGTTGGCGTCGGAGCCGACGCTGAGGAACTGGTCGACGACGTCGAAGTCCTGGGGCTCGGTGGGGAACTCGACGTTGCCATATGCGCCCCCTTCGTAGATGTACTGGTTGATGCCGCTCTCCATCACAGGCACCGTCAGTTGGGGAGCAGTGAACGGATTGATGCCGTGGTAGGTGAGGGCCAGGTTGACCATGTGGCTGGTCGAAAACGTGTTGTCCACGGTCAGGTCCGAGACCACGCTCGAGACCAGCTCGCTGTCGGTGATCGGATTGCCGAGGCCCTTGGCTGCGACGGCGGTGGCCAGCACCCTTAAGAACTCGTGGTCCCGCCGGATCCTCGCAAGGTCGCTCTCTCCCTCCTGCGGCCAGTAGTACGGGTCCGACGTGGTGACACCAGGCCCCTTGTACTGCAGGTGGCGGGCCCGGACAACCTGGAGCGCATGGAACCCATCGAGGTGGATGCACCCGGTCGTTTGGATGTCGAGACCCGAGTACGCGTCATACACGGGCTCTGGGAAGTACATGTTCACGCCGCCCAGCGCGTCTACGACGTTGGCAAAGGTGTCGAAGTTGAGCTCGACGTAGTGCTGGATCGGGATGCCGAAGTCCTCCTCGATCGCGGCGACGAGCTGGCTGGGTCCCTCGACGAGCGCGGCGTCGATCTTGTTCCCGCCCGTCGCCCGCGCGTTGGGGACGAAGAGGTCGCGGGGGATCGAGAGCACGCTCACGGTCCGTTTGGACGGGTTGAGGTGCATGATCATGATCACGTCGCTGTTCACTCCGGTCACTCCCTCCGAGCACAACCCGTAGGCGGGGTTCTGCACGGTGAGCGCGCACCTCGACGTGGACCCGACCATGAGGATGTTCTCAGTCCCTACGTCGGCTCCCTTTTTCGGGGCGGGTTTGAAGTGGCTCACCGTGATCCTGTGGACCTGGGCGTTCAGGTACAGGACGTAGCCGCCGACGGCCGCGATCAAAAGGACCAGCACGAGTCCGACGATCAAGAGCGCTCGCCGTAACCCACGGTGTTTGCGGGTCTTGGCCCGGCGGCGCCGGGAGCCGCGTGGGGCTGCGTGCTGCGGGCCGCGCCGCACCGGATTTGCGGCGACCGACGCCGGTGCGGCGTCCGACCCCGGTGTGCCCGGATCGTCTTGGCCGGGATCGTCTGGGGTGGTCACGGCCGGCCGCGCGAGCCGGCCGCCGCGCCGGCGGGGCGGCTCAAGCGCCTAGCGGGCCGGCGTCGTCGAAGCCCTGACGGATGCCCTGGCCGGCCCGGTCGACGAGCTGTTGGGGCTCGTAGAGCATCCAGTAGGCGTTTCGAGCGTGCTTGCGAGCCCGGTCGCGGCAGACCTTGGCGAGGATCGACGGGTCGTCGCTCTCGTCCTCGTGGACAAATACCTCGAGGATCGCGGTCGAGGTGAGCAACTGGGCCAGCATGATGCCCTGGGATGCCTCGTGGGCGCAGGTCTTGTCCACCGGGGCCGGGCCCGGCATGCCGAGCACGACCACCATGCGGCAATGCTCGCTCTCAATGAGCTGCTTGGCTGCGACCGCCAGGTCCTTGAAGCCCGGGACGGTGCGCCGGATCGTGGTGAACCGCTCGCCGTAGCCCGGGCAGTCCGCCAGCTCGTCGATGGCCTCTTTGCCCATGTCGTACCGGGCGAACATCGTGTCGACGACGCCGATCGTGTCCACGTGGCGATTCTCCCATCAAACGGTGACATTCGAAATGTCAGGCGTTCATTGCGCCGGTCGCCGGCTACCATTCGGCCGCGCTGGTGGCCGAATGGTGCGTGAGGGTGCTACGAGTTGGGGAAGGTTCGCTCGCCCACCGCTATCACGACCGCGATCGGGCGACCGGGCGGACCGACCCGAGCCGACCCCCGACTCGGTCAGTTTGAGGAGGCCGCCATGGCGTGTGACTTTGCGAGCCAGATGGTGACGCGGCGCGCGCTTCACAACGACGCGCCGAGCGAGTTGCCGACCGAGCACGTCCCGACCTTGCGGGAGGAGGCCCGCGACCGCCTCGCCGACCTCTTGGAGCGGGCCACCGCGGATCTTTGAGAACCACCCCGACCCGGGTGCTCCTCACCGAGACGGCGGAGCGCGCCTTCGGGGCCTCCCTGCTCTCGGCACACGAGAACATCGAGCTCGTCGCCATGCGGCGCGACGGCACGTTGCGCCTCGGTGACGGCTCGGCTCTCGATCGGGAGGGCACCGGGATTGAGGTGGTCTGGGCGACACAGGATCTCTTCGAGGAGGGCGCCCCGCTCCGTCCCTTCTTCGGGCTGGTGCGGCGATTGGAGAGCCTGCGCTGGTTTCAGTCCCAGGCCGCCGGCTTCGACGAACCGGTCTTCCGCGAGCTGATCCGCCGCGACATCCTCTTCACCACCTCGCACGCCAACAGCGTCTCGATCTCCGAGTACGTGCTGCGGGCCGTGCTCGACCACTACCAGGAGCCGGCGCGCTGGCGCCAGGCCCAGGTGGAGCGGCGTTGGGTCCGGCACAACTTCCAAGAGCTTTTCGGGACCACCTGGCTCGTCGTCGGGCTCGGGTCGATCGGCACCGAGGTGGCGGTGCGGGCTCGGGCCTTCGGCGTGCGTGTCATCGGGGTGCGCCGGCACCCAAGTGGCGACGAACCGGTGGCCGAGATGGTCACTCCCGATGACATGCAAGCGGTCATCGGCCGGGCCGACGTGGTCGTCTTGAGCGCACCGGCTGGCGCCTCGACGCGCCACCTGGGGGACGGAGCGTTCTTCGACGCCATGAAGGAGACGGCCCTCCTTGTGAGCGTGGGGCGCGGGTCGGTCGTCGACCAGGAGGCGCTCGTGCGGGCGCTCGACCAGGGATCGATCTCCGCCGCGGTGCTCGACGTGTTCGAGGTCGAACCGCTGCCGGCCGACCACCCGCTGTGGGACCACCCCCGGGTGACGGTGACCCCGCACAACTCGGCTGGTGGTCGCAGCGGCTACTCGCGAGCCGCCGAGCACTTCAACGAGGACCTCTCCAGGTACCTCCGCGGCGAGCCGCTCGTGCGCCTGGTGACGGAGGCCGACCTCGACGACTGAGCGCCCACCCCCGGCGCGTTCAGCCGACGGGGGCCAACCGGTCGAAGCCGAGGGCAGCCTCCAGCGCCGCGGCGGTGCGGAGCACCACCAGGTCACCGTGGGGGGGGCCGACCAGCTGGAGCCCGACCGGCAGTCCCGACGCGCTGAGCCCGGCGCAGAGCGTGGCGGCCGGCGAGCCGCTCATGTTGAACGGATAGGTGAACGCCACCCAGTTGGGGGTCACCTCGCCGTTGACGAGACCCCGTCCATCCAGCGCCAGTGGGGGTGCCAACCCGGCGCACGTCGGGGTCACCAGGATCCGGGCGTCGCTGAAGAGCTCGACCAGCCGAACGTTGACCAGGTGGCACGCATCGAGCGCGTCGGCCATCTCGCGACCGGTGACCGACCGGGCCCGCTCGACCAGGTAGGCGAGGAGGGGATCCACCTCGCCCGAGCCGGGCTGGCCGGCCCGCTCGTCGAGGGACCGGAGCAGGTACACGCCGGTCAGGGTCAGCCAGCTGTCCAACGGGTCGGTGTCAAAGACCCTATCGATCTCGACGACCTCGGCGCCGAGCGACTCGAGCAACGAGACCGCGCGCGCGCAGATGGCGAGCACCTCGGCGTCGACCGACGCATACCCGAGCGTGGGCGCCCACAGGACCTTGGCCGGTGGGCGTGGATCGTCCAGGGCGGCCAGCCACGACGCCTCCGGTCGCGGCAGCGACCGCAGGTCGGTCGGTTCGGGCGCCACGACCACGTCGAGGGCCCGCACGACGTCTTCGATGCGCCGGGCCATGGGGCCCTTGGAGGACAGGCCGGGCCAGTCGGGCGGTCGGGGACCGCCGGACGGGACGCGCCCCATCGAGGCCTTCATGCCCGAGAGGCCGCAGCACGCCGACGGGATACGGATCGAACCACCGCCGTCGGACCCGGTAGCCAGCGGCACCATCCCCGCGGCCAGCGCGGCCGCGGTGCCGCCCGAGGACCCGCCGGGGGTGTGGTCGAGGTTCCAAGGGTTCTTGGTCGCGCCGAAGAGCGCGTTCTCCGTCTTGGCCGTCCAGCCGAAGTCGGGCGTGTTGGTCTTGCCCACCACGACGCACCCGGCCGCGCGCAGTCGCGCCACCAGGACTGAGTCGTGCTCGGCGATCGGGTCGTTCGCAAACATCGGCGAGCCATAGGTGGTGCGGTAGCCGGCCGCGTCCTCGAGGTCCTTGACCCCGATCGGGACCCCGGCCAGCGGGCCGGGGTCGCCGCCGCTCGCCACGATCTGGTCGACCGCGGCGGCCTGCTCGAGGGCGCGCTCGCCGTCCACCGCCACGAACGCGTTGATCTGTGGGTTGAGCTCCTCGATTCGGGCGAGCGCCGCCGCGGTGACCTCGCGGGCGGACACCTCCTTGTGTCGCACCGAGTCGGCCAGCTCGGCGAGCGATGTCCTACGGAAGTCGATGTCCATACCGAAGGGCTACCACCGAACGCGCTGGCCCAGGCCGGCTACGCGGAGGGGGCCAACCCCCTGATGGCGTCCTCGAGGTCGACGCCGACCGGGATGATCATCGGGGCCGGCACCGTGACGCCGTTCTCGGCGTAGCGGGCGATGTGGGCCCGGCACTCCTCGAAGGACCCGTGGACCACCAGGTCGTCGACCACCTCGTCGGGGATGGCCTCCAAGGCGCCCCGGCGGTCTCCCGCCGACCACTTCTCCCACATCCCCTCCAGCTGGGGTCCCCGTCCGATCCACCGCTGGAACTGGGCGTACGCCTCGACGTTCATGTACGCGGCGATCATGCGGCGCCCGACGGCACGGGCGACGCCCGGGTCGGGATTGGGGACCACGAAGATCCGGGCCACGACCTCTTTGTGCCCCTCGCCGCCGATCTCGGCCACCGCCTTCTTCACGTCCTCGGCCGACAGCCAGTTGAGGATCGCGCCGTCGGCCTCCCGGCCGGCCAGCGCCAGCATCCCCGGGCGGAGGGCAGCCAGGTAGATGGGCGGGATCGGGTTCGGGATCCGGGCGAGCCGGAAACCCCGGCTTTGGAAGGTCGAGAAGTCCCCCTCGACCCGCTCGCCGGTGAGCGCCACCTTCAAGAAGCGCAGGACGTCGCGCACCTTGCGATAAGGCTCGGTGAACTCGATGCCGTTCCAGCGGTTCACGATCACCTCGGAGGACGCCCCGAGCCCGAAGGCGAACCTGCCCGGGGCGGCGTCGGCCATGGCGGCGACTGTCTGGGCGATCAGCGCCGGCCCTCGGGTGTAGGCGGGGGCGATGGCGATGCCGAGGTTGAGGCTCGGCGTCCACGCCGCGGCCAGGGCCAAGGGGGTGAAGCCGTCCCCGCCATCCACCTCGGCCGACCAGACGTCGGTGTATCCGAGGTCGACAAGCAGCTCGTACCAGCGGCGGTGCTCGTGCAGCGGGACGTCGAAGGGGATGGTGATCCCGTGGCGGAGCTGGTTCGATGGGGCGGCGCTCATGGGCCCACTGTTGCACCTCCGTTTGGTTCGTTGCTCGCCCCGGCCTACCGTGGTCGCCGGACCGGGACCGGCCGCCGACGCAATGGGAGAAACGATGCCGACTCACGACCTGGTCATCCGCGGTGGGACCCTTGTCGACGGGTCGGGCGGAGCGCCGTACGCGGCCGACGTCGCCGTGACCGACGGGCGGATCACCGGCGTCGGCAAGGTGGAGGGATCGGCCCACCGCAGCGTGGACGCCGATGGCGCGCTCGTCACCCCGGGGTTCGTGGACGTCCACTGTCACTACGACGGCCAGGCGACCTGGGACAGCCAGATCGTCCCGTCGGCCTGGCACGGCGTCACCACGGTGGTCATGGGCAACTGTGGGGTCGGCTTCGCCCCGGTGCGCGAGGCCGACCATCAGCGGCTGATCGAGCTCATGGAGGGGGTGGAGGACATCCCGGGCTCGGCCCTCCACGAGGGGCTCGAGTGGGACTGGGAAAGCTTCCCCGAGTATCTCGACGCCGTCGAGCGGCGGCCCCACGACATCGACATCGGCGCGCAGTTGCCCCATGGTGCGCTGCGCCTCTACGTCATGGGGGAACGAGGTGCAGCGCGCGAGGACGCCACCGCCGAGGACATCGCGGCCATGGGCCGGTTGGCCCGCCAGGCCGTCGAGGCCGGCGCGCTCGGCTTCACCACGTCTAGGACCCGCAACCACCGCACGAGCACCGGGGACTGGACGCCGACACTGACCGCGGCGGCCGACGAGCTGGCCGGCATCGCGACCCTCATGGGGGAGTCGGGCTCGGGCGTGCTGCAGGTGGTCTCGGACTTCTTCGACTTCGACCTTGAGATGGCCAACGTGCTCGGCATGGCCGAAGCCTCTGGACGCCCCCTTTCCATCTCGGTGACCCAGACCTACCAGCGACCCGACGGCTGGCGCCGCCTGCTCGACACCATCGCGGATGCGAACGCCCATGGCATGGCCGTCACCGCCCAGGTGGCGGCCCGCCCGGTCGGCATCCTCCTAGGGCTCCAGGCCACCATCGACCCCACTCGCGCCTCGCCGCTGGTACGCAGCCTCGGAGAGCTGTCGCTGGCCGACCGGGTGGCCCGCCTGCGCGAGCCGGAGTTCTACTCGGCGGTGGTGGCCGAAATGGAGGCGACGAACCCGGTCTTCCCGTGGGATCGGGTATTCCCGCTCGGCGAACCGCCGGACTACGAGCCGGCCCCGGAGCAAAGCATCGCGGCGGAGGCCCAACGCGCCAGGGTGACCCCCGAGGCGCTTGCCTACGAGCACCTGCTGGCCGAGGACGGTCGCGCCTTTCTCTATGTGCCATTCCTCAACTACGCGGACGGCAACCTCGACGCGGTGCGCTCGATGCTGGAGGACGAGCACTCCGTCGTCGGGCTGGGTGACGGCGGAGCGCACGTCGGCACGATCTGCGACGGCAGCTTCCCGACGACGATGCTCACCCACTGGGTCCGCGACCGCAGCCGCGGCGAGCGCCTCGACCTGGCCCTGGTCGTAGCCAAGCAGACCTCCCGAACCGCCGCGATGATCGGGCTCCACGACCGGGGTCTGGTCGCCGAGGGGATGAAGGCCGACCTCAACGTCATCGACCTCGACCGGCTGACGCTGCACCGCCCGACGATGGCGTTCGACCTGCCGGCCGGTGGGAAGCGCCTGTTGCAGCGGGCCGACGGGTACGTCCACACCTTCGTCTCGGGCCAGGAGGTGTACGCCGAGGGAGAGCACACCGGTGCGCTCCCTGGGCGGCTCGTCCGGGGCCTTCAATGACCTCGTGTCCTGCCGCCAGCCAGCCCGCACATGCGAGAGCAGAGGAAATGTGGGGAATCGACGACGGCTTGATGACCGTCCTCGATCTTCGCTGACCGGAGTCATCAGATTCGCGCCCCATGGGCGGCCCAGCACCGGCCCGATCGTGACTCAGGCGACCCAGGGCATCGCAGCCCCAGTCGCCCGGTCGACAGCGTCGCGGGATCCGGCCAGCACCAGGTACTCGTGGTTCCGCAGGTGCGAAACGGTACCGACCCGCTCCCCGGCCGGGTTGTGGATCCCGATGCGGGCCCCGACGTAGCGGGGCGAGTCGAAGCTGAGGGTGGTCACCGCCTCGTGGTGGGCGCACATCGAGACCAGCTCGTCGAGCGACAGCCACGATTCGTCGTTGTAGGAGAGGATCAGTAGCTCGCAGTCGACGTCCGCCACGACCTGGGCCAGCGCCGCCGGCATGGTGCGCTTGGAGTTGAAGACGCTCTTGGTCTCCTCCTCGCGCGCGTCGGTCCGTTTGCATGCCACGCCGTAGTGGTCGGGGGCGTCCCACGCGACCAGCGTCTCCCAGACGTGGTAGTTGGTGAAGTAGCGGTGCTGGTTGTACGGAGGATCGAGGTACGCGACGTCGAAGCGGCCGAGCGACGTCGTGAGCTGGCACGCGTCGCCGCGTCGCGCCGACCCAGTCCCGGCGAGCAGCTCGGGCACGCGGAGCTCGAGGCGGTTGAACGAGCGCGGCGCCCACTGCTTCACGTAGGCCATCTGGACCCCGGTGGTGGAGTCGACCCGGTCGGCCGCCTCCACGAGGCTGGTCAGCAGGATCGGGTAGAAGGCGCTGCGCGCAAAGTCGCACTCGATGGCGTCGCGGATCGCGTCGATGCGCTCTCCGTTGAACGGCTGGAAGAAACGGGATCGGCGGCAGAACGTCTCGGTGACGTAGCCGGCGCTCGGTTCGACGGCGTCCAGATGCGTGATGGCCAGGTGGAGCTCGCGCTCGTCGATCGCGTGGGCGTCCGTCTCGATGTAGCAGCGAGCGAAGATCTCCGAGTACCGGGCCGCGTCTACCGCGGTCACCTCGACCCCGAGCGCCTTCATCGCCTGGGCGACCCGGGTGGTCCCGGTGAACAAGTCGAGCGCACGACGCGCCCCCACGCCTTGCACCATCTGAGCCAGCACCGGGACGAGCCGTCGCTTGGAGCCGAGGTACTTGATCACGGGTGCTGGTTCGCCAGCGTCGTCGGGATGGACTGCGCGAAGTGGAAGAAGTCGTCCGGGTCGACGACGGCCTTGACCTTGACCAGGCGGGGGAGGTTGGCGCCGTAGTACGCCCGCTGCCAGCCCGAGAGCGTGGGGTCGATGTAGTTCTGGTAGGCACCGCTCGTGAAGGGGGCTAGATCGGCCGCCGCCGCGGCGAGCCACGAGGCCGACCCGTCCGGCTCCGCTCCCGATCCCCAGGTGGCGATCATCTGGATCCCGGCCACCGCGCTGCGATGGACGAAGGCGGTCTCGGCCGGACCCACCGAGTTGATCGCGCCGCCGTAGGAGTCGAACAGGAAGGCCGCGGCGATACCCGGCGCGATCTGCTGGGAGGACTCGACGGCGTTCGTCGCGGCCTGGAGCCCGCTCGACGAGAAGGGATCGACGACGAACGTCGATTTCGCCGCATACGCCGAACGGCTGAGGGTGCCGGCGGAGGTCTGGGAAGGGAGGTGGCACTCGCCGACGCTTAGCCCCTCGCAACCGGCTTCGATGAACATCGCGGCGAGGTAGCCCTCCGGTCCGACAAACCGGTAGGTGGGGGAGCTGCCCACCGCGGCGAGGAACGGCGACAGGGTGGTGTCGAGCGCGCTCGTCCCCCCGGCGAAGACGCCCGCGACCCGCACCGAGAAGCTCAAGCCGGACGCGAGCAGCTGGCAGTTGGACCACAGCTCGTTGGGGGTGGTCGGGATCCAGCGCTGCCAGGAGCCGAGCACGTCCTGGGCGGCCGCCCACGGCCAGTCGAGGGTGAACAGCGCGATGTCGGCGGGAATGGGATGGACGCCGAAGTCGAACGAGGTGGCGATGCCGAAGTTGCCCCCCCCGCCGCCCCGACAGGCCCAGAAGAGGTCGGGGTCGTCGGTCGCGCTGGCGGTCACGAGCTGGGCGTCCGCCCTGACGATCTGGACCGAGCGGAGGTTGTCGCAGGTGAGGCCGTAGAGGCGGCCGAACACGCCGATCCCACCGCCGAGTGTGAGGCCGGCGATGCCCACCGTGGGGCACGAGCCCCCCGGAAGGAGGAGCCCCGCAGTGCCCAGGGTGTCGTAGATGTCGATCAGGCGGGCTCCGGCCCCGATGCGCGCGGTCGAGTTTCCCGACGCCACGGTGATGCCCGACATCTGGGTCACGTCGATCACGAGGCCGCTGGTCAAGGAGTAGCCGCCGTAGCTGTGGCCCCCCGATCGCGCGGCGACGGGGACCCCGTGTTGGCGGGCGAACTCCACGCAGCGCTGGACGTCGCTCGGCGTCGAGCAGAGGGCGATCGCAGCCGGGCTGATGCCGTCGAACTGCTCGTTGAACACCAGCTTGGCCGTCGAGTACGCCGGGTCGGACGGCACCACGAGCGACCCCGAGAGCATCCTTTGGAGCTCGGCCCAGTTCGGTGGGCCGGTGGTCACCGGCACCGTGGTCGAGGCGGCCGGGGGGGCCGCGGCGGGCGAGCGGGTACAGGCCGCGGCCGCCCCGATCAGGGCGGCCGATCCCACCGTCGCGGTCAGGGCGCCCGCTCGCCGGAGGAATTGCCGGCGGTCCATCGGCGTGCCCATGGACGCAGGCTACGTGTGACCCGTTCGGCTGCCGGGGGATCGGTCGGTTTCCCATTGCTTGCGCCACACGAACGTTTGGGTGGTAGAACAGTCGAGGTGACGCAAACGGACACCCGGGTCGACGCCGAGGAGGAGGTCGCGTTCGGCGTCTCCGAGCTGGCCGCGCGCAGCGGGGTGCCGGTGCCGACGATCCACTACTACCGCAAGCTCGGTCTCTTGCCTCCGACCGCGCAGGTGGTGCCGAACCGCTTCTGCTACGACGAGCGCCATGTCGCCGCGCTCGGCGCGATCCGGTCGCTCCGGGCCCACCAGGTTCCGCTCGACACCGTCCGTCAGGTGCTCCCGGACCTGCTCGCGAAGAACGCCGACGGCGTCACCGAGGACGCGTGGAAGACCCTGGTCGCCGACGGTTCGATGTCCAGTGTCGATCCGGCGGCCGAGCGCCTGCTCGACGCGGCCAGGGAGGCGTTCGCCCGCCACGGGTACGACGGAGTCTCGGTGGGCGAGATCTGCGATGCCGCCGGCATCGCCAAGGGGACCTTCTACCGGTACTTCGACTCCAAGGACTCCATCTTCGTGGCGGCGGCCCGCTCCACCGTCGAGGCCGTTGGGGAGGCCTTGGACAAGCTTGGCGGCACCTTGAGCGAGGCCGAGGCCCTGGGGGAGCTGCAGTCCCTCTTGGCGCCGCTCGCTCCACTGCTGCTCGAAGCGGCGACCCGAGAGCTTCGCGAGGAGCCCCGGTCGGTCGGCATCGTCGCCTCGGTGGCTCAGGGGCTGGCCGCTCGGCTGAGGCCGCGGCTCGGGGGTCAAGGAGCCATCCCGGCGGCCCGCCAGGTCGTGGAAACGGTCATTTTGGGGCTGGTCCGGCCGGCCCTCGGACTGCGTTCGCCGTCCTATTGACCGTCTGACCGATCAAACGTTTGGACACCCGTCCCGCCGGTCGGGTATTTCCTCGCGCGCCTGCTCTTCTCCTTGACGTGCCGTCCCCACACGTATAACAAGGGTGGACCATCGGTCACTGGCGCTATACGTGAGGAGCTCGGGGGTGGCATCACCAGCGACACGACACCCGCCGAGCGCGCCGCCGTTGTCGGCGTCCGGCGTGATGTCCCAGGCCAGCTCGGAGAACTTCCCCGTGGCGTCGCGCGCCCTGCCCCGCGCCCTCCGACCCCACCTGCTCTCGATCTACGGGTTCGCCCGGCTCGTCGATGACATCGGAGACGAGGCCGAGGGGGATCGGATGGCCCAACTCGACTGGGCCGAGGCGGAGCTGGACCGGGCCGCACTAGGCACCGCCGAGCACCCGATCTTCCGGGCGCTCGCCCCGACGATCGCCCGCTTCGACCTTCCCCTCGACCCGTTCCGCGCCCTCATCGCCGCCAACCGGCAGGACCAGGTCGTGACGCGATACGCGACCTTCCACGACCTGGTCGCCTACTGCATGCTGTCGGCGGCCCCGGTGGGTCAGCTCGTGCTGTTGGTCCTCGAGACAGCGACCCCCGAGCGCGTGGCGCTTTCGAACCGCGTCTGCATCGGGTTGCAACTCGTCGAACACCTCCAAGACGTGGTCGAGGACGCACACATGGGGCGCATCTACCTCCCCTTGGAGGACTTGAGGTTGTTCGGTTGCCCAGCCGAGGGGCTACTGGACGAGGAGCACCGCCCCGCCCTGCGCGACGTCGTCGCGCACGAGGTCCGCCGAGCCCGTGCGCTTTTGGCCGACGGCGCTGCGCTGTCGGCGTCTCTCCCATTCCGGCCGCGCCTTGCCGTTGCCGCGTTCAGCGCCGGCGGCGCGGCCGCCCTCGACGCGATCGAGCGAGCGTCTTTCGACGTGGTGGCGCACCGGTGCCGACCGCGACCGCATCGGTTCGCCGCCCGTTGGCTCGCCATCTTGGGGTCCTCGAGGAACGGGGCCGAGCGGTGAACGTCGCCGCGGCGTACGAGGAGTGCGAGGTGATCACGCGGCGCGAGGCGAAGAACTTCGCCTACGGGATCCGCCTGCTGCACCCGCCCGAGCGGCGCGCCCTCTCGGCGGTCTACGCGTTGGCCCGGCGCATCGACGACATCGGCGACGGGGACGGGACCGTCGAAGAGAAGCTGTCCGGGCTCAGAGCGGTGAGAAAGGACGTCGACGCGCTCGACGACGCCGAGGACCCGGTGCTCGTCGCGATCGCCGACGCCGCCGGCCGCTACCGCCTCCCGATGGCCGCGTTCGGCGAGCTCATCGACGGCTGTGAGATGGACGTGCACGGGACCCACTACGAGACGATCGACGAGCTCGTCGGGTATTGCCGACGGGTCGCCGGCACGGTCGGGCGGCTGTCATTGGCCGTCTTCGGGTCGACCGAACGTGAGAACGCGGTGGCGTTGGCCGACGACCTTGGGGTCGCGCTGCAGCTGACCAACATCCTCCGAGACGTCGTCGAGGACCGGGGCAACGGACGGGTGTACCTTCCGGCGACCGACGCGGCCGCTGTCGGGTGCCCGGCCGACCTCCTCGGGCCGCCCGAGTCCGTCGCCGCCCTGGTCGCCTTCGAGTGCACCCGCGCCCGGTCGTGGTTCGCCCGGGGCTTGGGTCTCCTGCCGCTGCTGGACCGGCGAAGCCGGGCATGCGTCGGGGCCATGGCCGGCATCTACCGCCGCCTCCTTGACCGGATCGAAGCGGACCCCCTGGCGGTGACGTCGGGGCGGGTGTCGTTGTCCGGTCGTGAGAAGGCATTGGTCGCCGCGCGCGCCCTGGCCGGGATGTCCTCGTGAGCCGACCCACCGTCGTCGTGGTCGGCGGCGGGCTGGCCGGGATCGCGGCCGCACTCGGCGCCGCCGACGGCGGGGCACGGGTGACCCTCCTCGAGCGCCGGGGGAAGCTCGGCGGCCTCACGTGGTCGTTCCGGCGCAAGGGGCGGTGGTTCGACAACGGCCAACACGTCTTCTTGCGCTGCTGCACCTCCTACCGGTCGTTCCTGGACCGGCTCGGGGCGACCGACATGGTGCACCTCCAGTCGCGCCTCGAGGTCCCGGTGCTGGCACCGGGTGGGGGCACCTCGGTCATCAGCCGTTCATCGCTTCCCGCCCCGCTGCACCTGCTCGGTTCGCTGGCCCGCTACCGCCATCTCTCGCTTGGCGACCGGGCCCGGTTGGCTCGGCCAGCGCTCGCGTTGCGCCGGCTCGACCTCGACGACCCCTGCCTCGACGACGTCGCGTTCGGCCCGTGGTTGGCCGCACACGGCCAACGTCCCGAGGCGATCGCGGCGTTGTGGAACCTCATCGCGTTGCCCACCCTCAACGTCTCGGCCGACGAGGCGTCACTGTCGCTGGCCGCCATGGTGTTCCGCACCGGGCTCCTGGACAGCGCCGATGCCGGCGACATCGGCTGGTCCAAGGTGCCGCTCGGCGAGCTGCACGGCGAGCAGGCGTCGCGGGCGTTGTCCGAAGCGGGCGTGGAGGTCGTCCTCGGGGCGGCCGTCGACGCGATCGACGCCAACGGTGGGCGGGCGCGGGTGGTGTCCTTCGGCGACCGCAGCGTCGAGGCCGAGGCGGTGGTCGTGACCGCGCCGCCCGAGGTCACTTCGGGGCTCCTCCCCGATGGGGTGCTCGGCCCGGTCGAACGTCTCGGGTCCTCCCCGATCGTGAACGTGCACCTCGTGCTCGACCGGAGGGTCACCGACCTGGAGATGTTCGCCTGCGTGAACTCGCCGGTGCAGTTCGTCTTCGACCGGACCGACTCGGCGCACTTCGGAGACGCCGAGCCGGCCGCCGATGGCGAGCAGTGCCTCTCGATCTCGCTGTCGGCCGCCGACGCAGACATCGGGCGGCGGCCCGAGGATCTGGTCTCGAGCTACTTCAAGGCCCTGGGTGAGGTGGTCCCGGCGTCGCGCGACGCGAGGCTGATCGACGGCGTGGTCTCGCGGGAGCGATCGGCGACGTTCCGGGCCGTTCCGGGCTCGGCGTCGCTGCGGCCGGCGGTCACGACATCGATCGACCGGGTGCTGGTGGCCGGGGCGTGGTGTGACACCGGGTGGCCGGCCACCATGGAGGGGGCGGTCCGCAGCGGCGCCGCGGCGGCGGCGGCGGCGCTCGACCGACTGGGCGCGGCACGGGAATCGATCGAGTTGGAAAGGGTGGCCTCGTGAGTGCCCCGCACGTCGCGGCGTCGGCCACCGACGCCCTCGCGCGCACCGGTGGCCTGGTGCGTCCCGCCCTAGAGGAGGCCGTCGGTCGGCTCGAGCCCGAGCTGCGCGAGCCGGCACTCCACCAGCTGGCCGGCGGTGGCAAGGGAGTGCGCGCGGCCCTGGCGCTGATCGGCGCGGCGGCGGCGGGCGGGGCGGAGCACGACGGGGTGCTGGGCGCGGTCGCGGTCGAGCTCGTCCACAACTACTCGCTCATCCACGACGACATCATCGACAACGACGAGGAACGCCGGCACCGGCCGAGTGTCTGGGCCGCCTTCGGGACCGGTCGGGCGATCGTGGTCGGGGACGCGTTGGCCAACCTGGCCACCCAGCTCCTGCTGGAGGACCCCACGCCGAACAGGGTCCGGGCCACCCAGCTGCTGGCCGACGCGACCTCGGCGATGATCAGCGGCCAGGCCGACGACATGGCGTTCGAGCGGCGCGACGTGGTCAGCGCCGAGGAGTGCCTGAAGATGGAGGAGGGCAAGACCGGGGCTCTGCTCGCCTGCGCCAGCGCGATCGGCGGTGTCCTGGTGGGTGGCGACGACGCCACGATCAAGGCGCTGGGCTCGTTCGGGCTGCGCCTGGGCATGGCGTTCCAGGCGGTCGACGACGTGCTCGGCATCTGGGGCGAGCCGGCCAAGACGGGCAAGCCGGTGGGCAGCGACCTCCTGGCGCACAAGAAGAGCCTGCCGGTCGTCATCGCGCGGGCCAACGGGGGAGCGGACCTCGACTCGCTGCTCGCCTCGGATCTGAGCGAGGCCGACGTGTTGGAGGCGGCCCGCCGGATCGAAGAGACCGGCGCCCGCCGCGAGGTCATGGCCATCGCCGGCCGGGCACTGTCCGAGGCGCTCGAGGCGCTCGAGTCGGTGCCCCTCGTCCCGGGCTACCGCGACGAGCTGGCCTCGATCGCCCGTTTCGTGACCGAGCGCGACCGATGACGTCGATGCGCGAGCGGACCACCCCCGACGCCACCTCGGCCACGGAGAGGACGGCCGGTGACTGCCTTGACGCGGCACGGGACGCACTGCTGACCATGCAGGAGTCGGCGGGCTACTGGAAGGGCGAGCTCGAGACCAACGTGACGATGGACGCCGAGGACCTGCTGCTCCGCCAGTTCCTCGGCATCCGCACCGACGAGCAGACGGCGGCCGCCGCCAAGTGGATCCGGTCCAACCAGCGCGAGGACGGCACCTGGGCCAACTTCTACGGCGGCCCGCCCGAGCTCTCCACCACGGTCGAGGCCTACCTGGCCCTCCGCCTGGCCGGCGACCTTCCCGAGGCCCCCCACATGCGCCGGGCGGCCGACTACGTGCTGGCGTCGGGCGGGGTCGAGGCGACCCGGGTGTTCACCCGCATCTGGCTGGCCCTCTTCGGGCTGTGGCCGTGGGAAGAGCTCCCGGTGATGCCGCCCGAGCTCGTCTTCTTGCCCAAGTGGTTCCCGCTCAACATCTACGACTTCGCCTGTTGGGCCCGCCAGACCGTGGTCGCGTTGACCGTTGTCTCCCACTACCGGCCGACCCGGTCGATCGACTTGGGGATCGACGAGCTGCGCACCGGGCGGGGTCGGATCCCCGACCCGTCGCCGTCCACCTGGGGCCGACGGTTCACCCTGCTCGACCGCCTGCTGCATCTCTACGAGCGCCGGCCGCTCCGGTTCCTCCGCCGGGCCGCGCTGTCGAGGGCCGAGCGCTGGATCGTCGCCCACCAAGAGGACGACGGCTCGTGGGGTGGGATCCAGCCCCCGTGGGTGTACTCGATGATGGCCCTCGACCTCTTGGGCTACGCACTCGGCCACCCGGTCATGCGGGGCGCACTGGCCGGGCTCGACGCCTTCACCATCGAGGACGAGTCCGGGCGGCGCCTCGAGGCGTGCCAGTCGCCGGTGTGGGACACCGTGCTCGCGATGATCGCCTTGGCCGACGCCGGGGTGAAGCCCGACGACCGAGCGCTCGGCACCGCGGCGCGCTGGGTGGTGGCCGAAGAGGTGACCAAGCGGGGCGATTGGAGCGTCCGGCGGCCGCAGTTGGCCCCGGGCGGGTGGGCGTTCGAGTTCGAGAACGACTGGTACCCCGACATCGACGACACCGCCGAGGTGGTGCTGGCCCTGTTGCGCACCGAGTTGGCCCGGGACCCCTCCGTCGAACGGGCGGTCGCGTGGCTGCTCGGCATGCAGTGCAGGGACGGCGGGTGGGGCGCGTTCGACGTCGACAACACCCAGACACTGTGCCGTGAGCTGCCGTTCTGCGACTTTGGTGAGCTCATCGACCCGCCGAGCGCGGACGTGACCGCGCACGTCGTCGAGATGCTGGCGGCACTCGGGCACCGCTCCGGAGCACTCGAGCGCGGCGTGAGGTGGCTGCTCGGGGCCCAGGAGGGCGACGGGTCGTGGTTCGGCCGGTGGGGGGCCAACCACGTCTATGGGACCGGTGCCGCCATGGTGGCGCTTCTCGCCGCGGGCATCGCGCCGTCGGACCCGGTGATCGGCCGGGCGGTCGCGTGGCTGGTCGAGCACCAGAACGAGGACGGCGGCTGGGGCGAGGACCTGCGCTCCTACGACGACCCGGCGTGGCGGGGCCGAGGGAACTCGACGGCGTCGCAGACCGGCTGGGCCCTCCAGGGGTTGGTGGCGGCGGGCGAGCGCGACTCGGCTGAGCGCGGCGTTCGGTTCCTTGTCGACACCCAGCGCGACGACGGCACCTGGGACGAGCCGTGGTTCACCGGCACCGGGTTCCCGGGCGCCTTCTACATCAACTACCACCTGTACCGGATGGTGTTCCCGATCTCCGCGCTCGGGCGCTACCTCGCCCAGGAGGATGGCCGTGGCTGAGCTCCGGGTGCTCTCCGCGCTGCGGATCGAGGCACTGGCCGTCGGCGGGCGCGTCCAGGTGATCGGCATGGGGCCCCAGCGCGCCGCGGACGCCAAGCTGCGTCACGCCGACGGCCCGGTCGCCGTGGCCATGGTCGGCGTCGCCGGTGGGGTCGCCGGGGGTCTGGGCGGGGGCGACCTCGTAGTGGCGACGGAACTGCGCACCGTCGACGGCCGGTCGAGGACACTGGCCTCGGCCGAGCTGGTTGCCGCGGAGCTCGAGCGGGCCGGGTGCTCGGTGCGACGCGGCCCGATCCTGTCGGTGCCGCGCTTCGCCCGCTCGGAGGAACGGGCGGCCCTGGGCGCCGAGGGCGCACTGGCGACCGATATGGAGTCGGCGTGGTTGGCCGACACGCTCGGCGACACCCCCCTGGTCGTGGTCCGAGCGGTGGCCGACTCGCTCACCGGCGGCCCGGTGCTGGGCGGGATCCGGGCCCTGGCCGCGTTGCGCAAGGTCCGCCCGGCCCTGGAGGCCTGGGCCGGCGCCGTCGCGCCCCGCCGGGTCGAGTTGGCCGCGCCGCGGTCGTTCTGTGCCGGGGTGGAGCGGGCCATCGAGATCGTCGAGCGGGCCATCGACCGCTTCGGCGGCCCCGTCTACGTGCGCCGCCAGATCGTGCACAACGCGCACGTCGTCTCGGCCCTCGAGCGGCGGGGCGCGGTGTTCGTGGAGGAGCTGGACGAGGTGCCCGACGGTGCCACCGTGGTGCTGGCCGCCCACGGCGTCTCCCCCGAGGTCCGTGGCCAGGCCGGGGCGCGCCCGGACCTCTCGGTCATCGACGCGACGTGCCCGCTGGTGGCGAAGGTCCACCACGAGGCTCGGCGGTTCGCCTCCCAGGGTCGGCGCATCGTGCTGGTAGGACACGCCGACCACGAAGAGGTGATCGGCACGATGGGCGAGGTGCCCGGAGCGGTGGACCTCGTCGAAGGGGTGGGAGACGTCGAGCGGCTCCCGTATGGGGCCGACACCCCGGTCGCATATCTCACCCAGACCACCCTGGCCGTGGACGAGACGGCCGCGGTGGTCGCGGCACTGCGGGAGCGCTTCGACACCCTGGTCGGGCCCAGCGCCAACGACATCTGCTACGCCAGCCAGAACCGCCAGGACGCGGTGCGATCCTTGGCCGGCCACTGCGACCTCGTGCTCGTGGTCGGCTCGGCCAACTCGTCCAACGCCGCCCGGCTGGTCGAGGTGGCCCGGCGCGAGGGGTGTCGCGCCGAGCTGGTCGAAGACGCCGGCCACCTCGACCTCTCGTGGCTGGCCGGTGTCAACACCCTCGGGATCTCCGCCGGCGCGTCGGCCCCCGAAGCGGTGGTCCAACAACTCGTGGGTGCCCTGGCCGGTCTCGGTCCCAACGAGGTCGTCGAATATCGAACCGTCGAGGAAACCGTCCGCTTCTCTCTCCCCCAACAGGTGCGCTGATGCCAATCCCCATGCGACAGAACGTCCGGATTGGAGCCCATCTGCTCCGGAACAAGGTGAAGAAGAAGCAGTACTACCCCTTCATCGTCGAGATCGAGCCGTTGTTCGCGTGCAACCTGTCGTGTCCGGGGTGCGGCAAGATCCAGCACCCCACCGACATCTTGCGCAAGCGCCTGTCGCTGGACGACATCGTGAACGCGGTCGAGGAGAGCGGCACCCCCATGGTTTCGATCGCCGGTGGCGAGCCGCTGCTCCACCCCGACATCGACAAGATCGTGGCCGAGCTGGTCAAGCGCAAGGTCTACGTCTACCTCTGCACCAACGCGGTCCTGCTGCGCCGTCGACTGGATCGGTTCACCCCCTCGCATTTCTTCTCGTGGGTCGTCCATGTCGACGGCCTGGGGGAGCGCCATGACGCCGCGGTCGACCGGGTCGGGGTCTTCGACGAGGTCGTCGAGGCGGTGAAGGACGCCAAGCGCCGGGGGTTCCGGGTCACCACGAACTCGACGTTCTTCAACACCGACTCGCCCAAGACGGTCCGGGACGTCCTCGACTTCTTGAACAACGATCTCAAGGTCGACGCCATGATGATCTCGCCGGCCTTCGCCTATGAGAAGGCTCCCGATCAAGAGCACTTCATGGGGGTGGAGCAGACCCGCAAGCTCTTCGCGGAGGCCTTCGGCGAGAAGCGCCGCAAGAAGTGGCGGCTCAACCACTCGCCGCTCTTCCTCGACTTTCTGGAGGGCAAGGTCGACTTCGGCTGCACGGCCTGGGGGATACCGAGCTACTCGGTCCTCGGCTGGCAGCGACCCTGCTACCTCATGTCGGACGGGTACGCGTCGAGCTATCGCGAGCTGGTCGAGACCACCGACTGGTCGAAGTACGGGCGCGGGCGCGACCCGCGCTGCGCCAACTGCATGGCCCACTGCGGGTATGAGCCCACCGCGGTGATCGCGAGCATGGGCTCGCTCCGTCAGTCGCTGCGGGCCCTGGTGAGCACCCACTGATTGTGGGACCGGCCGAGCTCCCCGCCGACGTCGTCGAGGCAGGCGGGCCCCTTCACGGGCTGACCCCCGCTGCCGTCGCGGCGATGGACCGCCGTGCCCTCGACGCCCTGGCGACCGAGATCCGGCGGTTCCTGGTGACCTCCGTCGCCCGCAACGGCGGCCACCTCGGCTCCAACCTCGGGGTGGTCGAGCTCACCTTGGCCCTGCACCGCGTCTTTTCGTCCCCGGACGACCGAATCGTGTGGGACACCGGGCACCAGGGGTACGTGCACAAGCTGGTGACCGGCCGGGCCGGCGACTTTTCGGGGCTGCGGCGGGCCGGCGGCCTGTCGGGGTACCCGAGCCGGGCCGAGTCCGCCCACGACCTGGTGGAGAACTCACACGCCTCGACCGCGCTGTCCTACGGGTACGGGATGGCCCGGGCCGCGTCCCTGCGGGGCGACACCGGGCGGGTGGTGGCGGTGGTGGGGGACGGCGCCCTGACCGGTGGCCTCGCGTACGAGGCGCTCAGCAACATCGGGGTGTCGGGGGCGCCGGTGCTGGTGGTGCTGAACGACAACGGCCGTTCCTACGCGCCGACCGTGTCCACGCTCACCACGGCGGGGAGGCTCGACGACGAGCTGTGCGATCCCAAGGCCCCGGCCGGCTTCTTCGAGGCGCTTGGCATCGCGTACCAGGGCCCGGTCGACGGCCACGACGTCTCCGCCCTCGAGCGGGCCCTGCGAGAGGCGGCGCGCCACGAGGGTCCGATCGTGCTCCACGTGCACACGGTCAAGGGGCGCGGGTACCGCTTCGCCGAAGCCGACGAGGCGAAGTGCCTGCACGACATCGGGCCGTTCGACCCCGACACCGGGGTGGCGTTCGACCGGCCCCGCCGCAGCTACACCGAGGCCTTCGCCCGGGCGATCATCGCCGAGGCCGCGAACCGGCCCGAGGTGGTGGCGATCACCGCGGCGATGGACGGCCCGACCGGGTTGAGCGCGTTCAAGGAGCGTTACCCCGACCGGTTCTTCGACGTCGGGATCGCTGAGCAGCACGCGGTCACCGCCGCCGCCGGCATGGCCATGGCGGGGCTGCGCCCGGTCGTGGCGATCTACTCGACCTTCCTCAACCGCGCCTGGGACCAGGTGTACTACGACGTCGGCCTCCACCGGCTCCCGGTGGTGTTCTGCCTCGACCGGGCCGGGATCACCGGGGACGACGGGCCGAGCCATCACGGGGTGACCGACCTGGCCCTGCTCACCAAGGTCCCCGGGATGACCGTGCTCGCGCCATCCTGCTACGAGGAGGTCGGGGTGATGCTCAGGTGGGCGCTGTGCTCGGGTGACGGCCCGGTGGCCATCCGTTGGCCGAAGACCGAGGCTCCCAGCTCGGCGGTGACCGGCGAGGGCCTGGCCGCCCGGCTGGTGCGGGTGGGGACCGATGTCTGCCTCGTCGGCGTGGGAAAGATGCTGGCGGCCTGCCACGAGGCGGCGGCGCTGCTGGAGACAGAAGGCGTCTCGGCCACCGTGTGGGACCCGAGGTCGCTGGCCCCGCTCGACCCGGCCCTGCTGGACCACGCCTCGGGCCACCCCCTGGTGGTCGTGGCCGAGGACGGGGTCGCCGAGGGCGGCGTCGGCGCCCTGGTCTCCTCGGCGCTGTTGGCGGCCGGCGGGGAGCGCTCGCCGCGGGTGCTGTGCGCCGGCGTGCCGGTCGCGTACGTGGCCCACGGCCGCCCCGCCGACATCCTGGCCGACCTCGACCTCGACGGGCCGGGGATCGGCCGTCGGGTGCTCGGCTACCTCGGCCGCGAGTCCGTGGCCCGGGCGTCCGCCTCGACGCCTTAGCGAGGCACCTCTCGGGTCGCGAGACCGAATCCGCCCAGCGTGCGGCCCCGGAGCTGGGGCGGGTTCCACCGTTTTCGGCCGACCGTCTGGTACAACGGAACGGCATCTTGTGGGACGGGGGCCGGTGGCCTCCGTAGAAGAACCCGAGGGCGCGTGGCAACTGTGAACGACCTGGTACCGGCCTGGCCGGCTATCGGAACCGAATTTCGGTGAGCGAGGACGACGTGCCGTCCCGGCGGAGGAGCCTGCGTCGGGTCGGACGGGGGGGCGTGGCCAGCGCGGACCGGCCCTCGGAGTCGGCCGTGTCACTCGGCCTGGCGTTGCGGGCCCGCACCGACGAGCTGGCCGAGCAGATCACCGAACGCTGGGAGGCCGGGCGGGGCGATCCGGCGCCGGTGACCGAACGGGTGCGCGAAGACGTCGTCCGCTTCTGCCGGAGCGGGACCGCGCAGATCACCACGTACCTCATCACGGGAGTGGCGGCCACCGCCGAACAGACGGCGAGCCAGGCAACCCCGGGGCGTGCGGCGGCGAACCAGTCGGTGTCACTGGCCGACCTGATGAAGATGCACCTCATCTGGCGCGACGTCACGATCGAGATGTTGCGGGAGGAGGCCGACCGCCTGGAGAGTGACCCCGAGGCCCTGCAGCTGGCCGTCGCGGTGTCCAGGAGCGGTTCGGACGCCGCCATCGTCCGGGTGGCGAAGGTCTTCGACGCGCACCGCAACCAGCTCCAGGGCCAACTGGAAGAGGAGCAGACCCGCCTCACCCACCAGGCCCTGCACGACGCCTTGACCGGCTTT